>Ga0315286_10008220_pt1 | contig 10256 bp, 4 predicted proteins | sample YL17G10_0_MG_FD_205038 | JGI IMG/M metagenome (GOLD analysis project Ga0315286, IMG submission 205038) | Sediment microbial communities from Yellowstone Lake, YNP, Wyoming, USA - YL17G10_0 | ecosystem: Environmental > Aquatic > Freshwater > Lake > Sediment | place: USA: Wyoming | collected...
CCCGAATCCATTCAATTCCTCAACATCTATCAGCTTCAAGCTGCCGCAAGAATCTCAAATTAAGATAGAAATCTATAACACGGTTGGTCAGCGAATTAAAAACCTTGTTACCGGTTTATACCAGACCGGTGTACACACAATTATTTGGGATGGCGCTGATAACTCCGGGCAAAATGTAGCAAGCGGAGTGTACTTCTATCGCATGATTGCAGGTAGCAAAGTTATTCAATCTAAAAAAATGATTATTGCAAAATAGGTGACGTAATGATATTAAATATTCTAAGCTATTATCAACGACCAATCATCTTTTGTATGCTGCCGTTATTATTCCTTCTTTTAATAGATATAGCTGCGTTTGGTCAGGACAAACCTTCGGGTGAAGCACACAGCACAAATGTGAGATGGTCAGCTAAAAGCTATGTGATAACTATTTCCTATGATCTTATCGGTTCTCCAGACGTAAAGTACAATGTGAGTGCTGTGATGAAGAGTGAAAAAGACACAACATTTAATCTACTTCCATTTTCGGTCGAGGGAGATATTGGTGAAGGATATTTCGCGGGTACATCGAAACAAATAGTATGGTATTATCGACGAGATTATCCCAAAGGTCTGCAGACCGAAGAATATTATTTTGAAATCTACGTAAAGCCAATCGAGCAGCCGAAAACCTGGATTTATTATGCTGTTGGTGCTGCCGCCGTGACGGGTGGATTAATTGCTTTGCTTGTAAAAGGCAACCAAAGCAGTGGGCGATCTGTTATTGAGCTGCCAATGCCGCCGGGAAGACCTTAGAATATATTCCTGAAATAGGAAATGTGAAAATTTTTTATTAAAATTTATCACACCAAAAAAACATTCGCGCCCGTAGCTCAATGGATAGAGCATTTGGCTTCGGACCAAAGGGTTGGGGGTTCAAGTCCCTCCGGGCGTACAAATAAAAATCCCAGCCATACAGACTGGGATTTCTATTTTATTCTATTGGCAGAAGTTCAGTCAATGAATCACTTGAGCAAAAGCATCTTCTTCACTTGCGTGAACGACTTGCTCGCATCATTTGTACTTGTTGCATCAAGTCTATAAAAATAAATTCCCGAAGCAACCGCGGAAGAATTCCACTCAATTTGTTTGTATCCTGCGCTTTCCTCTTCATCTCTCAACGTGGCAACAACTTGACCCAAAACGTTAAATATTTTCAGCTTCACATTGCTTGAGAATGGTAAGCCGTATTTAATAGTTGTAATTGGATTGAATGGATTGGGATAATTCTGCGCAAGTGAAAACGTAGTTGGCAGCAATGCATGAGCATCAAGTGCAAGTGAGATTTTTGATTCGGGATTGAAAATTTGAATGATATAATTTCTCTGCAAGTCAACCTTTTTATCATCAATCCTTAGTACTGCAGAAATTTTTTCTCTCATAGTCCATGTCACCGTCACTGGGTATTGTGCAGAAGAGAGAATGATTGGAAATTCTTCTTTTTTAACATTATTGAGAGTCTCCAACAAACGACCAGAAGTGAATCGAGCATCGAAGATACCAATTGGCGGAGAAGGCGGCAGCTCATAGAAATCTAAATCTTTTCTTTCAGAAACATCTGTGAAGTATAGTCTCTGATTTTTTCCTGACGAATCAGTAAATGTAAGAACGTTGCTGATCGATATTAAGTCTGAAATGTTTTGTTTGGGTTGATTACTTGGCGCATCCTGCAAGATCAATTCACCATTTTGACTCACCTTCACCCAATAGCCATGCCCCGGCTCAATTGTATCTGCTGGCTGATAGCTCGATGAAGTATATCCAAAAAATGGCGAACTGATGATTCCTTCTGGTTGACTTGTAATATTAGCGATCTGAATTGGAACAGAGATAGAGCCGATTATATTCCATCCAGAAATGACTGATGTTGTAATGTCCGTAAGAATATTACCTGCAAAATAAAGTATAGGAAAAGCCAGCTTGTTCCAGTATCCTTTTCCATATATCAATGTATCACGAAGAATATAACTTCCATCATAGCTAAACGAATTCGGTAAAACGCGAGGACAGAAGCTTTCAACAGGTAATGATATCATTTGCCAACCCTCTCCTAAGTTATTGCGTACTACGATCTCAGAACCAGTTCCCACACCTGTTCCGGAAACTTGTATCGTATCAGGCGATCCTTCTTGATCGTGGATAAAAATAATTTCACCCGATTTTAAACCAATGCTTAATGGTGCAAATATGAAATTGAATATTTTACTATCAAAAGGTCCTATTACCGCAGAAGGTAAAATTATGCTAAAGTTTGAATCTGTGGAAAAAGCTGAAAGAATATTCAGTGACACACATGTCCTGTTTATAACCGTAACAATACGTTCTTTTTGACAACCTACAGTTGAAGTGTCAAAAGCAATGCTCTGGGTTGAATAATTTGGAGGTACAAATGCTCCTGTCCCATTTACCGATAACGTAGCGAACGAACCTGATGTAATATGCGTAAATGTAAGGTGACCGGACTTTGGTCCATTGCTCTGAGGATGAAATTTTACCAAAAAGCTGATTGATGATGATGTAGAGCCTAACGCCTGTGCTGAAAAATTAGGATCATCAGAAAGAATGGAAATTGAAGCAGGTGTGATACATGCATGTGGATATAAGGTTATAGTATCAGTCTGAGTACATGTTATATCAATATCCCCAAACACTACATTGTTTTGATCTAATGCGAGTATTGGTACAGGTGTGTATTTTATAGTACTGATAGCATAAAAACCAAATCCTGAGCCAATTCTTGAGGTAGAGCCAACATACACATTTCCCTGGGCATCAATACCAATTCCCCTTGGATATTCATCGCCGGAGTACCCAATTGCGTCGTACTTGGCTTTCCACATTTCCTGACCATCAGGGTTGTACTTAATTGTTAGAATATCGACGCCAACTCCATCGGTATTAGGATAGTATCCTGATACGTAAATGTTTCCACACACATCTAATTCAATACAGCGCTTTGATTCTTCATTTGGGACGTTGATAGCCCACTGCTGGACTCCATCTGCATTGTACTTCATAGTTACGTTACCCGTTACGTAGACGTTACTTGATTTATCAAGAGCAAGGATAGGCATGGGACCCCAGGAACCAGGCTTGCGAGTTGCCCACTGTTCAACACCATGAGTGTTGTATTTTATAGTGGCATAGTCGTAACCATTCGGGTATGCATTCGTGCTTGTACCTGTAACATAAACATTTCCGGAGTCGTCGACAACGAGATCTGAAGGTGTGTCTGAATAATGATCTGGTCCATCATAAATTACATCCCAAATTATTTGTCCATTTAAATCTAATTTCACTGTAATATAATCACCGCTATAACCTGTAACGTAGACGTTTCCTGACTTATCAATCGCCAATGCTACGGGAAACTCGGACGAATTTGTATCAGCTATTCCACTGTATTGTACAGCCCACTGCTGGACACCAAGAGTATTGTACTTGATGACGACATAATTCCCTCCAGTAGTCAATGAATTGGTCCATCCAGTCACATAAACGTTCCCTGAATTGTCGGTGGCAATTGCGGTGGGCATATTTCGTTTCACATCCCCATACCATCGAGAGACCCATTTCTGGACACCATTGCTGTCATATTTAGCAGTGATAATCTCTTCAAGATTATTTGATCCACATACATACCAATTTCTCATCGAATCCATTGTTATAATCCTACCAATTCCAAGTTGACCGAGCAATTGTAGCTCCCCTTCAGTAGTATACTTTATCAACCTTCCATTTATTGCTTCATACACATTCCCTGCGACATCCACAGCCATGTAGTCTAGAAAATCATCACTACCTCCAGCGCCGTTGTAACGCGCAGCCCATTGCTGTGCGCCAGAGGTCGAATACTTTACCGTCGCCCAGTCGTAGTATGTACCCACGCCTTTGCTTTTTCCAGTAACGTACACATTCCCCAGTTCATCTGCACAGATAGCACTAGGATAATCCTCAAGTCCTGGTCCATCGTACGTGGCAATCCATGCCTGAGTGCCATCCGGACGATACTTGATTGTTACATAATTCATTTCATTTTTTGGAACATAAGAATATCCCGTCACATACACATTTCCTCCTCCATCAAGCGTCAAATCGGTGAGATCATCACCTAAGTACCCACCATCATAGCGACTAATCCACTTTTGTATTCCAGCAGAGTCATATTTGATCGTACAAAAATTAAAATACGGACTCGGAAACGCGTTATAACTTCTACCACCAACATACACATTGCCCGAATAATCAGCAGCAATTGCCATGGCAACATCGTGGCGATCACCTGGACCATTATAACGCTTAACCCATCGCTCTGTCCCATCTGAGGCATATTTGATCGTAACATAGTCAGCATAGAGATAGCCAGACGAGTTTACATCGAAGCTATATCCTATGACATAAATATTGTCTGATCGGTCAGCGATAATCGAATATCCTTCGTCTATGTAATTCCCCGGTCCATTGTAGCTGGCAATCCACTGCTGTATTCCATCTGCACTGTATTTAATCGTTACTATATTAGCACTCTCTCCCAGTGAATTACTCATGCCTGTGACATAGACATTACCTTGACTATCGAGTGTAAGGGAATTGATGCCGTCATCGAAATCAAGAGATCCATTATAGCGTGCAACCCATTGTTCGACTCCACTGCTATTATATTTAATTGTCGCATAATCATAATATGAATTCAAGCCACAACTCCCGCCCCCAACATACACGCTGCCTTCTCTATCAACAGCAAGGGCAGTAGCAATATCCCAATCGTGATCGGGTCCATCGTACCGGGCAACCCACTGTTCCACCCCGTTGGTGTTATACTTGATTGTGACATAATCGTAGAGTGTAGCCCTTCCAATGCTCATTCCCGCCACATATACGTTGCCTGAACTATCAACAGCAATAGTAAATGGGACATCGGCATCGTACCCAGGACCGTTGTATCTCCTCGACCAGAGCAGTGTGCCGCTCGGGCTGTACTTTTTTGTCTCAATATCAACATATGTGAATGTGGAATCGCTCTCTCCAGTTACATACACATTCCCCTGATCATCTGTTGCTATTGCATATGCAGCATCTGCGGATGGTATCATATTTGAGGCATAATATACCGCCCAGGCTTGTACAAGAGAATCAGAGGAGGTAGAACTAATGATACTGTTTGATGACAGACCGTCTAATGTAGGAACATTTTCAGGCGTAGCCTGTTGGGATGCTTGTGATGGTAAGTGGTCCTTCAAGTGTCGTGTTTTTTCCCATGCCTGAATATGTTTTCCTTTTAAGCGAGGCAATTGCGCATCATATATTTGATGGAGATCGGCATCATCGTCGCTTGGAAAAAACTTTGACAAGTGAGGCAAAAGAGTTTTACTGCGGTGTAGTGTTTGGTCGTTATGAAACTGGTTCTTCAAGGAAATGCTTGGGTTGCTCTTCATCGGTAATGAAGGCTGCGATCTCGTTATGGTACACGCAGCAACCAGTACGACCAGCAACATATATCGAATTGTTTTCATATATCACCAATATCAAAGATAAGAAGGAAACCTTCATCTATTGAAATAGCCGAGCTGAAGGCTTCCTTCTGCTACATCGCTCTTAAGATACTATTTCATCACAAGCATCTTCTTTACTTGTGTGAAAGATTTGCTAGGATCATTTATGTTGGTTGCTTCGAGGCGGTAGAAGTATATACCTGTAGCAACCGCAGAAGAATTCCACTCAACTTGTTTGTACCCTGCACTTTCCACTTCATCTTTCAAGATGGCAACAACTTGCCCCAGCACATTAAATATTTTTAGCTTCACATTGCTCGAGAATGGTAAGCCGTATTTAATAGTTGTAATTGGATTGAATGGATTCGGATAGTTTTGTTCAAGCCGATATTCTTTAGGCAACTCAATACGTCCCGCAATATCCGATGGCGGCGCAGGAGGCATCTCGGAAGTAGGAACAATTCTGATTCTTGCTTTGCTTAACGCTTTTGTTGTGGAGGATAAGATTAGCTGCCCGTCTTGATTTACTTTTACCCAGTATCCAAAACCAGGGTAAATTGTATCACTAGTAACGTAGCTGCTGGTATATTCAAAAAAGTCGCTTGTTATTAGACCACCCGGTATCGATGTAATATTAATAACGGGGATGGGTTCTGATATCGACCCTATCATGTTCCACCCAGACAGAACATCGATGGTATCAACACTGATCGGGAGACCCAACACTGTGTGTGCTTCGTGCTCACCAAACTTGAGCCAATAACCTATACCATGTTTCAGAGTATCTTTCTCGACGTATTGATCTTGATAAGTAAATGCTGCCGAGGTTGCAGACGGGAAAAGATCAAGATACTTTATATTACTCGAAGCTATTGGGACAGAGAGCATGTTCCAACCCGATTGCATTTCATAGGCAATAGCTTGCCCCGATGCGAGAGGCAACGAGTGATGATCTTTATCAGAAGCACGGGAAGATAAAATCGTAATCGCACCCGGAATGCGGATGACATTTCTTGCACCTGATTTGATAACCGCGCCGCCGCTCAAATCAAACAGACCGATGCGATATAATGAATGTAGTGAACCAATAGCTATACCGACCGAATCATCACCGAGAAGATTCTCTGGAACAACGTTCTCACGACCAATTAGCTCAAGCTGTAAACCTTTGAGATCGATGGGTGATATGAGGGATATCGTCGTGGTGTCGTTCAGGTATGAGATGGCGATTGAGATTTCGGGACCAACGTATCCGGTGTCTCGCACACATGCGAACGGCTCATGTGAGACATAGAGATAATCGACAAGTCGTGTGGCATCGGCGATATCAATGCGTTGATCTCCATTTAAATCGACAGATTCAAAATACACTGGGTCTTTCCCGGATTGAAATAGGTTAGAAGTGAGAGATTGCAAATCGATGGAGTCTATCCGACTGCTATTATTGAAATCGCCCCGAGTTCCCCCCGCATGGAGTATAACGCTCGCGCTACCCGCAAACTCGCCCTGAGTATTGTAAGCAAATACAACTATCCTACCCGTGTCGCCACAATTGATAATCTGATTTGAGTATAGCCCCATCTGAATAGTATCTGGTGTATGTATCCATCCAGAATCACTTAGCAGGTAGTACCACCCTGAAGGTATAAATACAAACGGGAAAAGTTGCAAGCTATCCCCCTCACCAGTGCCGATTATCACCTGTGAATAATGGAAGGCAAGAGGATTCACAGGATAATCGTGGATCGACGAAACCAGCTTAAACTGGGGATTATGACCACACGCGGGCTGCTGGATATCACACTTAGCTATGCACACACAACCGCCGTTCTGCTGGGCACCTAGCTCAAGACAGGGTTTAGGGGTATGGGGACAAGGATCATCATTATCACATATCTCATCTCCGTCCGAGTCACCTCCTCTATTCTTGCAAGGAGGATCTTTCTTGAGATCAATGTTCATATTGGCCGAGGCTTCGGCAGCGGCCTGTAACGGTACGGCTATTTGTGACTCCTTTCTTTCCTCAAGAGCGCTGTAATAACGCATATACACATGCACTTGGAAACACCCATGCTCAAAGCTCTGAATTACAAATGGTGCCGTGACAAAACCCACGGCGGATGGACCGATAGTCGTGCCATTCCCACCGCTGAATTCCGTCCATGGGCGTGCGATTCCGAATCCAGCGGAAGAGAACGCGACACTATCGATAGTGAGCACTTCATTAATGGTGTTAATAATCCTAGCACACACGAGAATTGTGTCACCCTTGTAAATGTACTCGGGGCTCGGTATGGTGCTGATGTTCACTCTAACATAATTGCTTGCAACATCCAGGCAACTTTGCCCTAAATAATTCGAGAAAAAATCAAAATCCTTTCCATCCGTTACCCCGTCATTGTTATAATCATTGCACGCGTCGCCAACAAAATCCGCCGCGGTCACGAGCAAACCACCGTTGTGATCTAACGATTTAATCGGCACCTGTGCAATCAAACCCTTGGAGGTTTTCACTTTAACAAGATCAGACGTGCATCCACCTCCCTTAATATAGAACTTGATCTTCCCTGATGAGTCTGAGGGGATAGGAGCCAATACTTCATCAATGAACTGCGAGGGGCACCTGGTAATACCGTTCACTTCTCTAAAGTCGAGCCAGACATCCGTTGAGCCTACCACCGGTTGGTTGTTTGAATCTCTGAGCGTTACTTCGAACGGAACATTACCAGCAGGGGATATAATGATCCTCGAGTCCGTCGTGGAATGATTGACGAAGTTGTCTCCATTCTTGGCAAACAAGATTGTGCCTGCTGTACCGGGATATGCATTGCCTGTTCCACCACTGGCCAATATGTTAGCTGTCGGGAAAGTGTTAGTAGTGTAATAAACGGCAATCCTTCCACCACCACCACAGCCGCCGTAGTAGTTGGTTACGTTCTCTCCAGCAGCCTGGATCACTCCGCCGCCACTTAGAGTCCCTACGATCATCTTAATTGTACCACCAGACCCTCCCGCTCCCGTTGATGCCCAACCAGCTCCGTTTGCACGGATCGTCCCGTTCACCACACAACTTCCTGCCGTGATCGTTACCCGCCCTCCACCGTTACCACCTACATCCCACCCCTGCCCACCACCTGAGCCAAGGTGACGTGGGTTCTCCAACAATCCATACGGACTGTTCGGACTGCCCGCAGGGTAGTTGCTGGCACTACCCCAGCCACCATAACTTCCACCGCCTCCGGAGCAATTTCCAGCCGATACAATCGCATCACTTGCATCGAACGTCTCTCCATTGCACCCGAAAATCGATCCGTTATTGCCACCGCGTAATCCTTTCCCATTCACGTCGATCACTCCACCACTCTGCACGTCCAGCGTCCCAATCACGTTCAATCGCAACCCTGACAGTAGCCGGGGTGAGTGCGTTACTACTCCACCAGACTCGATCGTCATGTTGCCAAGTACAGCAATTGAATCATCCGCAGTGAGAATACCGGTGGAGGTGATCCTCACGCTGTCGTATGTTGTTTGTGTGCTGATGGTGAGTGCGCTGTCGAGATACAGATATTGCGCGGTACTATTACTGCTGATTGCAATAACAAAAAGAATAAACGTTAAAGCTCTGTACATCATGGTGGTCTCCTCTTTTAAGTGAAAGTTAAATCAATAGATTCTTATATCATTCTCCTGAAGGTCAATCATCCAAATACTAAAAAATCTCTATATCAAAATTTTGTTATTTATCCCGATAAAAAAGAAAATTGACATCCGGTAGATTATAATTGTTTAAGGATTGTACATGTAAATATAGAAAATTTTCTGTGAAAGTCAAACAAATATTACAAATAAAATCAGTAGTAACGACACTATCTCCTATTCCCAAAATCTTATCGAGAAAGATGAAAAAATGCTCCAACCGATATTGATTTCGCTATTCTGCAAGACTTTGGATCTGAGGGTTGGGCGGTTTCACTTGAGCGCACTCTCAGATTTGAGCCACTGACTTAATGAATGAGAGGTAGAAGCAACTCTACCAAATCTCCTTCAAGGGTTGTCTTCGGGCTTTCGATTATGCGTCCCATCTCCATACCGCGATAGCTTACGATAAAAGTCGGAACATTGGTAATCCCATACTCTTTCTTGATACCGGGAGGTAGCTCCATCGTTCTATCGACAGCAATCAGGGTGAGGTGATCTTGAGGAAAATTAATTCCGTCTATTATTTTTAAGAAACGCGGCATCTCTCGCTTGCTATCACTGCACCATGTGGCGTACACAACGAGAATTCTAACACTATCCATCGTCATCTTCTTTAGCTGATCTATTTTCTCTTCATTTAGCTGATAATTTGAATAAGTTGTATCGAACCAGGCAGCGTAGCTTGGTGCTTTAAAGATGGTGCTCGGCGTCCACCCGATTTCCATGTGCTCGTTCGGTTTCACGGCAACTTTCTTTGTTGAAGAACAGCCAATAACAAATCCGACAATCATTATAACCAAGATGATACGATACATCCAACACACGTTTTTCATAATATTCTTTCTTGAATTATTTTATTTATAATTTCTGGAAATAAATCGAAACCTATTTAAAAAGGCCCATTTCAAACTGATGCACATTCATAGTATAAAATGATTTCACATTTTCCCATCGCCAAGCTTCATCTGAAATAAGTATATTTGGCAATGGATCGTTTTCGGCATCGTCGAAAAATACCAAACTTTT
>Ga0315286_10008221_pt1 | contig 10256 bp, 7 predicted proteins | sample YL17G10_0_MG_FD_205038 | JGI IMG/M metagenome (GOLD analysis project Ga0315286, IMG submission 205038) | Sediment microbial communities from Yellowstone Lake, YNP, Wyoming, USA - YL17G10_0 | ecosystem: Environmental > Aquatic > Freshwater > Lake > Sediment | place: USA: Wyoming | collected...
GTCCTGACCAGCGACGGCGTCCGGCTCTCCTACACCGCCCTCGACTACGAGGACGCCATCCTCGGCGAATGGACCATCGTCAACCTCCGCAACGGCGACGCCGTCACCGGACCGATCGACGGAACCACACCAACAGCCACCTTCGACGAAGACCGCACTCTCGTCCTCACCACCGGGTGCAACGACCTCCGCTCCGCCTGGTCGCTCGACGGCAACCAGCTCACCCTCGAGGCGCCGGCCCAGACGATGATGGCCTGCGACCAACCAGCCGGCGTGATGGAACAGGAAGCCGCGCTGGCTGCGGTGCTGACCGACGCGGAAACCGTCGAGGTCACCCCCAACACCCTCACGATCCTCGACGACGCCGGCACCATCCTCATCCTGGCCACCAAGGCCTAGCCCTTCCCGTCCGGGGCTCCGACCGGGCGGTCGTCGACCCGTTTCCCCAAAGACGCAGATTCCGTGTCCCCCGAACGCCGGGTCCGTGACCATCTGAACCGGGCCGGGTTCATCGGAGGCTCGGATCTCTGAGTCTCGCATCTTCTTCGGAGCCCTCCTTGCTCCAGTAGGCGGCCTCGAACTCTGCGGGCGGGACGTAACCGATCGGCTTGCGTTCCAGGGGTCGTTCCGCGGTCTGATCTGCGCCGGCGCCGCTGCAACCGACTCGCGATCGCGCGAAACAGTGATGGAGAGCTTCTTCAGCGGAGTTCTGAGATGTCAGGGGCCCTAGTTTTGAGAGCACCCGGTGGTGGGGTGTTCTCAGAACTCGCTGACCTGCGCGGATGCGACCCAGTTTATCGGAGTACCCACAGGTTAAGAAGGGTAGTACCCACAACGGGTCAAAACACCTCTTTCCGGGTCCTCACGCGCGATGTCATGTTCTGGAGGACCGGGGCGGCAGCCGCCGGATTCTCCTCCCAATGCGGCCAGTTGCGGCAGCGCATGAGTCGCGCCACGATGCACCGATGCAGGGCGGACGCGGACGAGAGGCCTTCGCGACGCAGGCGTGGACAGCTGCGTATGAGTCACTGACCGCTGCGGCAGCCGAGGCGCCGCTCTCGGCCAGGGAGCTCGAACGACTGGCGGTTGTCTGTCAGCTGCTTGGCAACGACGAAGAGAGCGACGATCGATGGGCCCGTGCTCATCATGAGCATCTTCGCCAGGGAGATGTGAGGGGCGCGGCAAGAAGCGCGTTCTGGCTCGGCTTTGGGCTGATGGACCGGGGCGAATTCGCTCGAGGCGGAGGGTGGCTCGCTCGGGCCGAACGCGCACTCGAGCGCTACGACGGAGATTGCGTCGAGCGAGGATACATGTTCATCCCTGTAGCCATGCAGGCGTTGGAGGAAGGCGACCCGACGACGGCGGCCGCCATGTTCGAGAACGCGGCCCAGATCGGCGAGCGCTACGACGATGCAGACCTCGCGGCGATGAGCGGGCTCGGCCAGGGGCTTGCGCTGATGACCATGGGGCGGGCTGAGGAAGGCGTCGAGCAGATGGACGAAGCGATGGTCGCGGTGACGGCCGGCGAGGTGTCCCCGGTAGTTGCCGGGACCGTTTACTGCGCGGTGATCGAAGCCTGCCAGCGGATCTTCGACATGCGACGCGCGCAGGAATGGACCGCGGCGCTCGGCCGCTGGTGCGACGCTCAGCCGGATCTGGTGCCGTACCGAGGTCAGTGTCTCGTGTACCGCGCCGAGATCATGCAGCTGCGCGGCGCCTGGACCGAGGCGCTGGACGAAGCCCAGCGAGCGTGCGAGCGGTTGTCAGTGCGAGCCGCGCTTCTCGCCGCGGGCGCGGCCTTCTATCAGATCGGAGAGCTGCACCGTCTCGCCGGTCGCACGGGGCAGGCGGAGGTGGCCTACAAAGAAGCGAGCCGTCGAGGCCGGAGCCCCTACCCGGGGATGGCACAGCTCAGGCTGGCCCAGGGGCGCATCGACGCCGCGGTGGCCGGCATCCGCCGAGTCATGGACGAGTCGAGCGATCCGATGGAGCGCGCTCGGTTGCTGCCCGCCCATGTCGAGATCGCGCTCGCCGCCAACGACGCCGTCGACGCAGCGGAAGCGGCGGTCGAGCTCGTCTCGATCGCGGAAGAGAGCGGCGCACCTTTCCTGCACGCGGCGGCTGCCCACGCAACGGGTGCGGTTGCACTGGCAACGGGGGACGCCGCCGGCGCCATCGAGGCCCTGCGCCGTGCGTCGCTCACCTGGCAGGAGCTCGATGCGCCCTATCAGGTGGCGCGCTCACGGGCGCTCATCGGGCAGGCTTGTCGCGCCCTCGGTGACGAGGATGGAGCGGAACTCGAGCTCGACGCGGCGCGGCGCACGCTCGAGCAGCTCGGCGCCCCCGCCGATCTCCTCCGCCTCGAGGACCCCTCCCGCGGCTCTGGAAACGCGAGCGCTCCAGGCGCGTTGACCGCCCGTGAGGTGGACGTGCTCCGTCTGGTCGCCTCGGGGATGACGAACCGGGCCGTCGCGAAGCACCTCGTGATCAGCGAGAAGACGGTCGCTCGGCATGTCAGCAACATCTTCGCCAAGCTCGGCGTGGCGAGCCGATCCGCGGCGACGGCCTACGCGTACGAGCACGGGCTCGTCTGACGCATACACAGAACTACCCACTCCCCGAATCCCGACTTGGGCACTCCTTCCGATGCGGGGCCAACGCGTGGGACCTAGCGTCGCTTTCCAGGGAGACCGACCGGGTCTCCAAGGATCGGAGGAGGACTGATGAACACACAGAAAGGGATGGGCGCCCGGACGGGAGCCACCGCAGAGGAGGCCCTCCGAGTGCGCTTGCTCGCCGGCATGGCCATCACCCATCAGCGCCTCGAGCTCGCGGGGGTCTCGACGAGCCTTCTCGAAGGCGGAGAGGGCCCGTGCGTGCTCCTGCTGCACGAGCAGGGTGAGTTCGCCGAGCGGTGGATGCGCGTGATGCCCGACCTCGTGAAGACGCATCGGGTCGTCGCACCCGACCTCCCCGGGCACGGGTCGTCCCGGATCTTGAATGGAGGGCTGAGCCCTCAACTCGTCTCCTCATGGCTCGACGCTTTGATCGACCGCACCTGCGCCTCGCCGCCCACGATCGTCGGACACATGGTGGGCGGTGCGATCGCGACGCGCTTTGCCATCGAGCATCCGGAGAAGGTCGGCGGCCTCGTCCTGGTCGATTCCTTCGGACTGGCGCGCTTCCGTCCATCGCCGAGGTTCGTCTTGGCCCTGGTTCGCTACCTCGTCCGGCCTAGCCAGCGCTCGCACGAACGCATGCTGGATCGCTGTATGGCCGATCTGGACGCAGTCCGCGCGGAGATGGGCGCGGACTGGGATCCGATGGAGGCCTACCTCGTCGACAGGATCCTCACCCCCGACGTCAAGTCGGCGGTCGGGGCCGTGATGAAGTCCCTGGGTGTCCCGAGGATCGCCCGCGAAGATCTGGGGAGCATCACGGTGCCCACGACACTGATCTGGGGCGAAGAGGACCCGGTCACCCGCGTGAAGGTCGCCCGAGCCACCGCCGCTCGCTTCGGGTGGCCGCTGCACGTGATCGAGGGCGCTGGCGACGACCCGCCAGTCGAACAACCCGAAGCGTTCGTTGAGGCGTTGCGCCGATCCCTTGAGTCGTCCTGAACCCTGTGACAGCAAGGAGCGAGGCTATCCCTCGAGCGGCTCTGCAGTCAGACAGCTGATCACCAACCAGGTGGATGGCGCCGGCGCCCGGATCGGCTCTACAAGCGCCACGAAGCCACCTTCGATCGCGCGGAACAGCGATCGAGGCCTTCTTCAGCGGAGTTCTGAGACGTCGGGGCCTCAGTAATGAGAACACCCCGTGGTCGGTCGGTCGGTGGGAGGAGAAGGATTCGAACCTTCGTAGGCATCGCCGGCGATTTTACAGACCGCTCCCTTTGGCCGCTCGGGCATCCTCCCGTGGAACGCACCGATGATACTGAACCGCTATCCTGCCGCCATGGCAGCCCAGGCAAGCTTCGACATCGTGTCCGAGATCGACATGCAGGAAGTCCGCAACGCGGTCGACCAGGCCGGGCGCGAGATCCATCAGCGGTTCGACTTCAAGAACACCCAGACCTCGATCGAGCTCAAGGACGAGGCGATCGAGATGGCCTCGGGCACCGAGGACCGCCTCAAGGCCGCCTACCAGGTGCTGGAGGAGAAGTTCGTCCGCCGCCAGGTGCCGCTCAAGGCCATGCAACCCGGCGAGGTCGAGCCGGCCGCCAAGGGCTCCGTCCGCCAGACGATCAAGCTGGTCACGGGCATCACGGACGAGAAGGCCAAGGAGATCTCGAAGTTCGTCCGCCAGGCCGTCCCCAAGGCCCAGACCCAGATCCAGGGCTCCCAGGTCCGGGTGTCCAGCAAGTCCAAGGACGACCTCCAGGCCGCGATCGCGGCCGTCAAGGACCACGATTTCGGCATCGCCCTGCAGTTCACGAACTACCGATAGGCCATTCGCAGGATTGCCCAGGCGCAACAGCAGGCATACACTCCTGGCAGCCAAGGGGGGTTCACATGCCTCGATACGTGATCAATCGCAAGTTCGATGTCACCGAAGAGCAGATGCCGGCGGTCGGCCGACGCTCTCGCGAGATCATCGAAGAGGAGTTCCCGAACGTCGTCTGGATCCACAGCCATGTTGCCGTGGAGGAGGACGGGAACGTCCGAACCTTCTGCCTCTACGACGCGCCGGATCTGGATGCGATCCGAGCGCATGCGGAGATGCTCGGGTACCACACGGTCGACGGCGTCTTCGAGGTGGCCGGCGACGTGACGCCCGCGGACTTCCCGCCGCTGCCCGGCGAGAACTAGCTCGACCGCTCCTCGTTCTGTCGGCGCTCTTGCGCGATCCGCGCGTCCATCGTGTGGATGATGGCGGCCGCCACGAGCGCTCGTTTCTTGACGATGTCGCGCCTGAGCTCGGGCTGATCCTCGGGCACGAGTTCCAGGGCCTGCGCGTAGAGCCGAGCCGCTCGCGCCTTCGCCCACCCGCGGCCGGCCAGGTCCGCCGCCGCGAGCACATGTCCGAGCGAACGCTCGGCGTCGCCGGCCTCGCGCCAGTGATAGGCCAACACTGCGTCGGCGTCCCCGGAGCGCTGCGATCCGTCCTCCAGGAACTCGGCGGTCGTCCTGTGGGCACGCCGGCGCTCGTCGCGCGGCAGGGTCAGGTAGGCGACCTCGCGGATCAGGCCGTGCTTGAAGCTGTACTGCTGCTCTCCCTTGATCGAAGAGGACGCCTCGCGACGGATCAGGTCTCGGCGCTCGAGCGATCCGAGCTGCTCGGTGAGATCAGGGCGATCGGGCCGCAACCGCTCGAGCACGCCGCGCCAGAAGACCTTCCCCACCACGGAGGCATCCAGCACGACATCGCGCTCGGCGGACGGCAGCGCGTCGAGCCGTGCGGCCACGATGCCACGGATACTCCCCGGCAGTTGACTCGCGTCCCGGGTCGAGCGCTCGGCGAGCGACGCCGTCAGCTCCTCGATGAACAACGGGTTCCCGTCGCTGGAGGCCGCCAAGGAGTCGGCTCGGTCGGACAACGCGTCGAGCCCTCGCTGTTCGAATAGCTTGCCCGTCAACTCGACCGCGTCCTCGGCGCTCAGCGGCTCGAGCGACACGGAACGAGCGGTCAGCAGACCGCCGCCCCATGTGGGTCTCGACGTCAGCAGTTCGGGCCGAGAGGTGGCGACCAGCAGCAGCGGCACGTCATGGACGCGCGAGGCGAGGTATTCCACAAGATCGAGCAGGCTCGGATCGCTGAAGTGGATGTCCTCGAACACCATCAGCGTGGGCTGACGGCGGGCGACCGCCTCGACGAAGAGCCGCGCGGAGAAGTAGAGCGTGTCGCGATCTGCAGGGGCGTGCTCGACCGGCAGACCGGCCAGCACTGCGATGGCATCGGCGACGTCGGCGACATCTTCGCCGACGTCGAGCTCGACGGTGGCCGCGCGGAGCTTCGCAAGGGCCTCGGAGCCGTCGTCGTTGTCGTAGATCCCGGCGATCTTCGCGGCGTGTTGGGCGAAGGCGCTGTACGGGCCGGCATCGCCGTACCCGGCGGAGCGTCCGCGCAGCGCGAGCCCGCCGGCCTCGGTGACCCGGTGGGCCAGTTCGTGTGCCAGACGCGACTTGCCGATGCCCGCCGGGCCGAAGAGCGTGAGCATCGAACAGCGGCGATCCGACACCACGATGTCCCACATGGATCGCAACGCGGCCAACTCCTCGCCGCGCCCCACGATCGGTACCTCGGAGAACACCCGCTCCCCCGCCGCCACCAGCGACGAGATCGCGATCCATGCCGGCACCGGGTCGACCTTGCCCTTGGCCGTGATCGGCTCGGTCGCCTGATACTCGATGACGGTCCGCGTCGAGGCGTACGTTTCCTGCCCCACCAAGACCGAGTCGACCGGGGCATTGGACTGCAGCCGCGCCGCGGTGTTCACGACGTCCCCGGCGACCATCGCGACACCGGTTTCCGGCCGGGCGCCCAGCGCCACGATGGCCTCGCCGGTGTTGACCGCCGCACGGATCTGCAACTCCAGCAACGGGTCGGCCTCGTCCATGTCGGCGATCGAGTCGCGCACCGCCATCGCCGCCCGGACGGCCCGTTCGGCGTCGTCACCGTGCGCGATGGGGGCCCCGAACACCGCCATCACGGCATCGCCGATGAACTTCTCGACCGTCCCCCCGAAGCGCTCGATCTCGGCCCGGGCGCGCTCGTAGTAGCGGGTGAGCATCGCCCGGACGTCCTCCGGGTCCAGCTGCTCGGACTTGGAGGTGAACCCCACGAGGTCCACGAACAGCACGGAGACGACCCGTCGCTCCTCGCGCGCGGAGTCTTCGCCGAGCGGGTTTGCGCACGCCTGACAGAAGCGTGCTCGCTCCGAGTTCTCTTCACCGCATGCAGGGCATCGGATCACGGAGGGAAGACTAGGCTGGATCGGCTCGGAGGGCCAAGACCCCAGATTGCCTGGTCAGGTCCCCCCCGGGTACGCTTTCGGCTCTTCAGGAGGTGATACGCGTGGACCTTGACCGACTCAAGGCACGTTCGGCGGAGATCGCCGACACGGAAACAGCGCAGTGGCTCACCCGGACCACGGCCTCGAAGGCCATGTTCGAGCGAGCGACGAAGTCCCTGCCCGGCGGTGTGGTTTCGAACTTCCAGGCCGGCGACCCCTATCCGGTATATCTGAAGCACGGCAAGGCGGCGACGGTCACCGACGTCGACGACAACCTCTACACGGACTTCCACGGCGGCTTCGGCGTCAACGTGGTCGGTCACGCCCACCCGTTGATCACCGAGGCCATCAAGAAGGCGGCCGATGACGCGATCCACTTCGCGGTGACGACCCCGGACACGGTAGCGCTGGCCGAGGCGATCTGCGAGCGCTTCAACAGCGAGCAGGTCCGCTTCGTGAACTCCGGTACCGAGGCCACCATGGATGCGATCCGCGTGGCGCGCGCCGCCACCGGTCGCGACAAGATCCTCAAGATGGAGGGCTCCTACCACGGGCACCACGACTCGGTGCTGTTCTCCGTGGTTCCTGAGGCCGATGTGCTGGACCTTCGCCACAGCGTCGGCGAGACGCCGACCGGCTGGTACACGACGCAGCCGACCTCCAAGGGCGTGCCCCAGGCATTGTGGGACACGACGATCATCGCGCCGTTCAACGACGCGGGTGCCGTGGAGCAGGCGTTCCTCGACAACCCGGGTCAGATCGCCGCGGTGATCCTCGAGCCGGTGATGATGAACATCGGGATCGTCGTGCCGGCCGACGGCTATCTCCAGGCGCTGAAGGATGCGTGTGAGAAGCACGGTGCGGTGCTGATCTTCGATGAGGTCAAGTGCGGTGGCACGATCGCCTACGGCGGCGCGGCCGAGCGCTTCGGGGTGCAGCCGCACCTGGCGGCCTGGGCCAAGGCGATCGGCGGCGGCTCGACGATCGGCGCCTTCGGCGGTGACGCCAACATCATGGAGTTCGTGACCAAGGGCGCCGCCCAACAGGGCACGTTCAACGGCAACCCGCTCTCCTCGGCGATCGGACTCGTCGCGCTGACGCAGATCCTGACGCGCGATGCATACGACCACCTCGGCAAGCTCGGCACGATGCTCGCCGAGGGCTGCAACCGGGCGATCGCCGACACGGGCCTGCCGGCCCACACGGTCGACCTCGGCGCCAAGGGGTGCGTGTCCTACCGCGAGACGCCGCTGACCAACTACCGGGACTTCCTGGAGACCCACACCGAGCTGTATTGGGCCTCCTACCCGTGGATGGTCAACCGGGGCATCTTCATGACCCCGGGCGACGAGGAGCAGTGGACGATCTCGGTGCAGCACACCGAGGACGACATCCGTACCTACGTGGAGGCGTTCGGCGAGTTCTGTCAGGAGCTCGCGAAGTAAGTTCGCGACCACGGGTAGCGACCACACGCGGTGGGCCGGCCCCTTCGGGGCCGGCCTTTCGCTTTTGAGCGAGGGGTTGAAGGGGGGTTCCGGCGATGCAGTTCATGCACGAATACACCGACGAGACCGAGGAGATGGCCCGGGCGCTGGTCGCCTATGCGCGCAATCGCATCGCGTCCGCCCAGCCGCTCGACAACGTGGTGCCGGCGACCGAGCTGGACAAGCGCGCCGGCGAGACGGTGACCGCCTCCGGGATCGGCTGGGAAGAAGCGCTGCGGCTGTGGGGCGAGGTGCTGGCCCCCGCCACGATCTCGACCGACCATCCGGCGGCGCTGGCGTTCGTACCCGGTGCGCCGACCAAGGCAAGCGTGTTGTTCGACCTGATCGTGGGGGCATCCTCCACGATCGCTGCGGGATGGATCGACGGCGCCGGCGCGATCTGGGCGGAGAACCAGGCGCTGGCGTGGCTCGCGGACGCAGCCGGGATGCCGGCGAGCGCCGGCGGGGTGTTCGTGAGCGGTGGATCGGCCGGCAACCTGTCGGCGCTGGTGGCGGCCCGGCACGCGGCGGCCGCGGAGCGCGAGCGTCCGCTGCGGTGGCGGTTCGCCGCCTGCGAGACGGTCCACTCATCGGTGGCCGCGGCCGCCCGGGTGATGGACGTCGACATCCTGGACGTGCCGGCCGACGAGCACGGGAGGCTAACCGGCGACGCGCTGCGACGCACGTTGGACGCCGACGGCGGCGAGGGCTTGTTCGCGGTGGTGGCCAGCGCGGGCGCGACGAACGCCGGCACGGTGGACGACCTGGACGGGGTCGCAGCGGTCTGCGCCGAGCGCGGGCTGTGGTTCCACGTGGACGGGGCCTACGGGGGCGCCGGGTTGCTGGCGCCCAGCGTGCGCGGGCTCTACCACGGCATCGAGCGCGCGGACTCGTTCATCGTGGACCCGCACAAGTGGCTGTTCGCGCCGTACGACGCGTGCGCGCTGCTGTACCGCGACCCGTCGATCGCGCGACGCGCGCATCGGCAGGAGGCCTCCTACCTGGACACGTCCAACGCTGCGCCGGACTGGAATCCGGCGGACTACGCCTACCAGCTGTCGCGGCGCGCCCGTGGGCTGCCGCTGTGGTTCTCGTTGGCGACCTACGGCACGGACGCATATCGCGAGGCGGTGGAAGCGGTGCTCTCGCTAACCCGGCAGACCGCCGCGCTCGTGCAGGAGCACCCGAAGCTCGAGCTGATCATGGAGCCGGAGCTGTCGGTGGTGCTGTTCCGCCGGCTGGACTGGGAACCCGAGGACTACGAGGCGTGGTGGCGGCGGCTGGTCGATGCGCAGATCGCGTTCGTACAGCCGACGTCGTGGAACGGCGAGAAGGTGGCGCGCTTGTGTTTCGTGAACCCGCGGACCACGCTGGATCACGTGCGGGCGATCCTCGGAACGATGTCGTAGCCGCGGTCGGCGTGGACCTCGGGGGTCAGCGCCGGCACTTGTCAGCATGCTCACGACTGCGTCCTAGGTCGTAGTCGTGAGGGGGTTCACAACTTGTCCGAGCAGGGACGCCAACTCCCCCGAGCGGCTCTAGAAGCCGAGCGCCAGCGACGACAGCTCGCCGAGCCGGTAGATCGCGTTCGGCAGCGCGAAGATCAACAGGATCCCGGCCAGCGCGATCGTCACCACCGTGCCCAGCAGCACCGGCACGCGCACCCGGACCTCCTCGTCCGGCGGCTCTTCGAAGATCATCGCCCGCGGGATCAGGAAGTAGTACCCCACGCTGATCACCGAGTTGATCACCATGATCGCGGCGAGCCACGGGCCGATCCCACCGCGCTCGATCGCCGCCGCGAAGATGCCCAGCTT
>Ga0315286_10008222_pt1 | contig 10256 bp, 9 predicted proteins | sample YL17G10_0_MG_FD_205038 | JGI IMG/M metagenome (GOLD analysis project Ga0315286, IMG submission 205038) | Sediment microbial communities from Yellowstone Lake, YNP, Wyoming, USA - YL17G10_0 | ecosystem: Environmental > Aquatic > Freshwater > Lake > Sediment | place: USA: Wyoming | collected...
GGTGGGCGCTGCATAACCGATACCCATCCCGATACCGCCCATAATTCCGAAGCCAATGATGAGACCGGTATAGCTCTTCATCATACCGGCGACGATACACCCCACTGCCAGGAACAAGCCGCCGGTGATGGCGCCGAATTTGGGCCCAATCTTATCCTGGATTTTGCCGCCGGGGATCATGAATAAGGCAAAAACGAGTACGCACAGGGAAAAAGGAGTTGCAGCCTGGGCATTGGTCAGATAAGGCCATCCGGCATTGATGCCGTCCATGACCGCACCGGTTAAGGCCTTCTTCTCATCGATCAATGCCTTGGCCCAGATGCTCCAGGCGTATAAGATTCCCAAACAGAGATTGACTGCGGTGCCGCAAAATACAACTGTCCATGCCTTTCCTGGAACTTTGTCCGCCATGTGTTCCCTCCTTAAAAAAAAATATAAAAAATTGTGAAAGAAGCCTGATCCGGTTATCGGATGGATAAAACTACCGCGTGCTTCACCTCCTTCCTGGACAGATTCAATAGATAATATAATGCAAGGCCCCTGCCAATCGCACCGGCGACGAGAATTCCATCCCGAAGGGGAATTCTATATTAAATCTCTATAATTATCTTGTCAAGAAAATTATCTTTCCGGAGGCTTCCCCCTGATAAGGGATTTTTTCCCCAAATCAAGGGGTGATTCACCCCACCATCTATGCAAGGATAAGGGTAGGAGGATGCTGGGATGGGGGGCGGTTTAGCGGGTTGGTTCAAAGTTCAAAGTTCAAGGTTCAAAGTGAAAAGCTAAAAGCCAATCCGCTAACCCGCCGGACTACCGCGACCAGACTTTTCGGGCCGCGGCCACGGTGTGCTCCAGGTCTTGGGGGTGGTGAGCCAGAGAGACGAAAAAGGCCTCGAACTGGGAAGGTGGCAGATAGACGCCTTCCTGGAGCATCCCTTGAAAGAACCTCCGGAACTGTCCCAAGTCGGACCGTTTGGCCTCCTCCAGATCGGTCACCGGCCCGGGGGTAAAAAAGACGGTGAGCATGGAACCTACCCGGTTGATAGTGACGGGCACTCCCTGGCGGGAGGCGACTTCGGCCAACTCCCGGGCCAGCCAGGCGGCGTTGGCTTCCAGGTCGTCATAGACCCCGGGTTCGTCCAGGGCCTCCAGGGTAGCTATACCCGCGGCCACGGCCACGGGATTGCCGGACAGGGTGCCCGCCTGATAGACCGGGCCCACCGGGGCCATTTGACTCATGAGGTCACGGCGCCCGCCGTAAGCGCCCACGGGCATGCCGCCCCCGATGATCTTGCCCAGACAGGTGAGGTCCGGTTTGATCCCGTACAGGGCCTGGGCGCCCCCCCAGGCCACCCGGAAGCCGGTGATCACTTCATCAAAAATCAGGAGAATTCCGGCCCCATCGCAGACCTGCCGCAACCCCTCCAAGAAACCCGGCTGGGGCGACACCACCCCCATATTCCCGGCTACCGGCTCCACGATAAGGGCCGCGATCTCCCCCGGATGCCGGTCCACCGCCTGGCGCACCGCGTCCAGGTCATTGTAAGGCAAAGACAGGGTGAGGTTCGCGATCTCCCGGGGCACCCCTGGACTGCCGGGGATGGCCTGGGTCAGGACCCCGCTGCCCGCGGCCACTAAAAAGGAGTCGGCATGGCCGTGATAGCAGCCGTCGAATTTGATCACCATGGGGCGGCCGGTGGCGGCCCGGGCCAGGCGCAGGGCGCTCATGCAGGCCTCCGTGCCGGAACTCACCAGGCGCACCATTTCCAGAGACGGCACCGCGCCCAAGAGCATCTGGGCCAACTCCACTTCCCCCGGACAGGGCGCGCCGAAGCTGGTCCCCCGGGCCGCGGCGTCGCTGATGGCGGCCACCACCCGGGGGTGGGCATGCCCCAGGATCAAGGGCCCCCAGGAGGCCACGAAGTCCAGGTAAGCGTTGCCGTCCACATCATAGACTCGAGCCCCCTCCCCCCGGGCGATGACCCGGGGCCAGCCCCCCACCGCGTTCCAGGCCCTCACCGGGCTGTTCACCCCCCCGGGCATGAGCTCCTGGGCGATATGGAAGAGACGTTCTGATTCCGGGCAGCGTTTCATGTCGGGACTCCTAATGAGGCTGTGGCAAAAATGGTTTTGAGGGGAGGGCCGGGGGGAAGAGAGTGAACAGTGACCAGTGAGCAGTAAACAGTAAGTAGTAAGTAGCAGGCAAAGAGTCGTCCCGGCGCACTCCGATTTTGCTTCTCACTGCTCACTGTTTACCGCCCTCCGCTCAAACTTCCCTCCCAACCCCCCTTATACCGGGTTGAGACTTCTGCGAAAGTCGCGAATTTCCATCCCGAGTCTTCCGCAAAGGGCACAGCACGCTGTGCCCCTACGGAGAACCATTTGATTTTAATAGGCTTTCAAAATGTAGGGTGGGCACGGCCCACCATCCTAAATCTCAATCCCCTAATACTCCGCCAGGCGGCGGATAATCTCCGGGATGGTGTTGGCGGCGATGTGCGACAGGGACCCGCCCCCCAGGACCACCTGCAGGGGTATCCCGGCCTCATCGGAGACAAACAGCATCAGATCGCAGATCTCGAAGAACGCGGCTTCGGTCAGACCTATGGAGCCGTAATCATCCGCGTGGGTGTCGAAGCCGTAGTACCACACCAGGAGGTCCGGCTGAAACTGGGGAATCAAGGGCAGGTGGCGGCGCAGGGCCTCGATATATTGGGCGTCGGCATCGGCCTGCCAGCCCAGGCGATAGACATCCACATCCACTTTGCTGCCGTCGGGGGAGCGGTAATCCGTGCCGCACAGGCAAAGGTGCAGCACCTCCGGGTCATTGTGCACCAACTGGCGGGTGCCGTCCCCATGGTGGGCGTCGGTGTCCACGATGGCAAGGCGCCGCCAGGGGCTGATTTCCCGGACATGGGTCAGGGCCATGACCACGTCGTTGAAGCAGCAGGCCCCCCAGAACTGGCGGTAGCCCGAGTGGTGGCCCCCCGCGCCGATGAAGCAGAAGGCCCGGTCAATCTCGCCCTGGGCCAGGGCCTCCATGGCCGCCACCACCCCGCCGGCGGACTCGTACGCGGTGGAGCACAGCATATCCCGGGCCACCATCTTGGACATCTCCGGCGCATGCACCTTGAGGATCAGCTCTTCGGAGACCCGGGGAGACTGGAACATTCGGACATTGGGCTTTTTCAGCAACTCATCCAGGGCCTCGGGAAAATCCCGCAGCCGGTTGCCGATGGTCATGTAACTCTTGCGGCTGAAAGAGGGGTGGTAATAGATGCCGATGGTTTTCATAAAACTATCTTTAGATCAAAGAAGATTTACAATCTCATCCACGCTGAGGCCTGCTTCACGAATAATGGTCCGGAGGGTCCCCTAGGCAATTTCTTTATGGTCGGGAATGCTCAGGCGTCGGTGAGGCGGATCCTGATGGCGAAGGATAATATGACTCCCTTCCTGATGGTCGCGCCGATACCCCACTTTAGCCAGGGCCTTGACCAGATCGCGCCCGGAGATCACCGGCAGCCCGGTCATACCGCAACTTCGACGATCTCTTCCAAGATGGATGGCGGGATGGGCTCCCCATGCTTTTTGAGGCTCTCCAGATAACCGGTAATAGCCTCCTGGATATTGGCCTGGGCCTCAGCCCTGGTCTTGCCCTGGGAAACACAGCCGGGCAGGGCCGGACAATGAACCACGAAAACGCCGTCCTCATCCTGCTCGATTATTACCCTGAATTTCACTGATCACCTCAACCTCTAAAAGTTCAGGTATTTAATAAATCTTCCCAGAGTTCACCGATTTTTTCAGATCAGTCAGTACGCCACCTTCTCCCCTTGGTTGTTCATGACAAAATGAATCCCTTCCATAAAATCACCTATAGGCCGAACCTCTCTCCCACCTTCGGCTGCCTATCCTGGATGAATTCCGGCGCCTTGACTTTGCCCAGGTCTTTGGTGCGGAAGCGGGTGATCATTATCGCGCCTCCGGGCGCGGCCACCTTGATGCCTTTATCGGTAATGGCCAGGATTTCCCCAGGCTGGGCCGCGTGGGTTTCTTCTAAAAACGCGGCGTTGTAAAATTTAACTTTTTCGCCCCTGAAGGTGGTGCCGGCTCCGGGCTGGGGGTCGCAGCCCCGGATGAAATTGAACACCTGCCGGGCCGGTTGGTTCCAGTTAAGTCCCGCCACCTTCTCATCGCAGGGCGGATCGTACGTGCTCTGAGAATGGTCCTGGGGAATGCGGGGGGCCTTCCCCTTAGCCACCAGGTCCACGGCCTCGGCCGTCGCGGCCACTCCCATAGAATAGAGCTTGTTGAAATAGACCTCGCCGGTGGTCTCATTGGGACCAACGTCAACTTCTTTCTGCAACAGGATATCGCCGGTGTCGATGCCCTCGTCCACCCAGAAGATGGTGAGCCCGGTTTTGGTTTCCCCGTTGATCACCGCCCAGTTGATGGCCGACGAGCCCCGGTATTTGGGGAGGATGGAGGGGTGATAGCAGATGGAGCCCAATTTGGGGGTATTAAAGACCTTGGCAGGCACGATGTCGGTGACAAAGGCCAGGACCCCCAGGTCGGCGTTGAGGGACCCCATCCGGTCATAGGCCTCGGGGTTCTTCATGTGCGCGGGCTGAAATACGGGAAGGCCGGCGGCCGCCGCGGCCTCCTTCAGGGGATCGGCCTTGCCCCCCCGATCCGGCGGGCAAAAGACCCCCACCACTTCCTGTCCCTGTTTGACCAACGCCTTCAAGACCTCCGCGCCAAAAGCCGCCTGCCCGATCAACGCGATGCGCATGGTTCCCTCCTTGGCAGTTGCCAGTTGCCAGTGGTCAGTAAAATGCAAACATATTGAGAACTCTGAAAAAATGGCTCCAGCTGTCTGAGACTAGACCAGAATGGGAAAATTTGGATGAGGCGCCCTTGCCTACTTAAGAACAGGGGGGGCGGCTGTCCCACATTTTCTCTTATTCTATCTTCAACTTGTCCCCCAAAGGTTTTTCTGAGATCCCAGTCTTGATTGGTCGTTATCAGTCGTCAAGAGATTACTAACAACTAACAACTAACCTCTGACCACTCTCCTAAGCCACCTCCCCCGCTTCTCAATGGTGATGTTCGTCGGGGGCTCTTTCCGGTTCCATGGTGGCGGCCCAGAAGCAGATGGCCGAAGCCGCCAGGATGGCCAACACAGACCCCAGGGCGCTCCCGCTCCAGAAGGCCAGCCCTATGCAAACAAATACCAGGATCACCAGGATCGCCTGTTTCTTGCGGTAGGGCTGAGTCTGCTCGGTTTGATGGTGTTCCGTATGATGCGTCATGTCCCAAACCTCCTTAGGTTGCGGCAAAGATTATCAGCCGGTAGGTTCCCTTTTGTCAACCATTACATCCACTATTGTCCCTGAGCAAACCGGATGGCGCGCTCTATCCGGAGCAAGGTTTCCGGCTTGCCCAAAATATTGATGATTTCAAATAACCCCGGGCTCTCGGCGCGGCCCGTCAAGGCCACCCGCACCGGTTGGGCCAGGTTTGCCATCTTCTGGCCGGTCTCCGCTACCAGTTCCTGGAATAACCGGTTCAAAGCCTCTTCCGACACCTCAGGCAGGGTCTCCAGGCGGCGGGCGATTTCCTGAAGCCCCGGCGCCCCGGCGGCAGTGAGAAACTTCTGGGCCGCCTTCTCCTCATAGGGCCTGGGGTCCTGGAAATAGAAGCGGGCCTTCTGGGCCATGTCCACGAGGGTCTTGCTGCGGCTCTGCACCGTGGCCACGGCCCGCTGGAGATATTGTGGATCAGGATTCTCAATCCCCAGGGCCGCCAGGAAGGGCGTCAAGAGTCCGGCCAGTTCCGGCAGGGGGGTCTCCTTGAGATAGTGGCTGTTGAGCCACAGGAGTTTTTCGTCATCAAAGATCCCCGCGGACTTGGTCACCTGCTCTACGGAGAAGTACCGGATCAGCTCGTCCCGGGTGAAAATCTCCTGGTCGCCGTGGGACCAGCCCAGGCGGGCCAGGTAGTTCACCAGGGCTTGGGGCAGGAAGCCCTGGACGCGGTATTCCAGGATGGACAGGGCCCCCTTCCGCTTGGAGAGCTTGGAGCGGTCCTTGCTCAACATCAGGGGCATGTGGGCGAAGTGGGGCGGCTTGACTCCCAGGGCCTCATAAATCGGGATCTGGCGGGGGGTATTGGGCACATGGTCGTCGCCCCGGATGACCTGGGTGACGCCCATGGTGATGTCGTCCACCACCACCGCGAAATTATAGGTGGGGATGCCGTCGGCCCGGGCCAGCACCAGGTCATCCAGTTCCCGGTTATCAAAGGCGATGTGGCCTTTAATCTGGTCGTGCCAGAAGGTGACTCCGGTTTGGGGAGTTTTGAACCGCACTGCGCCGGCTTTCAGCCCCCGTTCCCGGCAGCGGCCATCGTACTTGGGTTTTTCCCCCCGGGCCATGGCCTGGCGGCGGGCCTCCGGGTCGGCCGGCGGACATTCGCAATAGTAGGCGGCCCCCGAGTCCAGGAGTTTCTGGAGGTATTCCTGATAAATGGACATCCGCCGGGATTGGAAGTAAGGGCCTTCGTCCCAGTCCAGGCCCAGCCAGGTCAAGGCGTCCAAAATTTCGGCGACGAACCGTTCTTGGGAGCGTTCCTGATCCGTGTCTTCGATGCGCAGAATAAAGACGCCCTGGCGGCGCCGGGCGATGAGCCAGTTGAACAGGGCCGTGTGGGCCCCCCCCAGGTGCGGGGACCCGGTGGGGCTGGGAGAGAAACGGGTGCGAACTTGAGACATTGCCTATACCTTTCAGACCTGTCAGTAATTATCATAGTTTTAAAAGTTAGGAAACTGATTTTGAGCTATTGCCGGGGATTGCCCCCCCGTTGAAAACCTGTTATTAGAACTAATAACTCAAGTTTCGCCCCCTTTTGATGGGGATAACCCACTTACAAGGCAATTGTTAAACCGATGAAATAAGGAAATGTGGAGTAGGCGCCCTCGCCTGCTCAAGCACAGGCTGGAAAACCCGCGCCACCAAAGAACAGCCGAGGGCGGCGATTCCATTTCAAGGACCGCGCCATGGATGCAGAAAACATCTCCCCAACGATGCCTCCCACCCAGACGAGAATTGAGTTGCTCCATTTCATTCTCCAGAATGCCCCCGCGGGCGTCATCGTGGTGGATGAGAAGATGACGGTCACCGACATCAATGCCCTGGGGCAAAAAATTACCGGATATCTCCCCCAAGAGGCCCTGGGGCGCCATTGCCGGGAAGTGTTTCATGCCGCCCTGTGCGGCCAGAAATGTCCTCTGGAAATGATTCGCACCGCGGAAACCATCCTGGACCAGGAAGACGTCTTGCAGAACAACCGGGGGGAACAGGTGCCCATCCTGTTCAGCACCCTGGCCTTCCGGGACGAAACCGGGGCATTTAAAGGGGGAGCCTTGATTTTTCGGGACATGTCTCCCTTTAAATTGCTGGAAGAAGAGCGGCGGCACCTGGTAAACATGTTCGCCCATGACCTGAAGACCCCGGTGGTGGGCATGTCGGGTTTGGTTAAGCGCCTCACCCAGGGGAAAGCCGGCCCTCTCGCCCCGGAGCAGAGGGTCTATCTGGAAACCATCGACAAGGAAATGCGGCGCCTGGAAAAGCTCATCAACAGTTTCCTGGAGTTCGCCCGGCTGGACCTGCATATCCTGAAGCCCATCCCCAGCGCCATTGAGGTGGAGAAAGAGTGCCAGGAAGTCATGACCTTGCTGCGTCCCCTGGCGGAGGCCAAGTCCATTGAGATTGACGCGGAATTCCCCCAGGAAGTGTTGGTGTTGCCCGCGGACCCCCTGTTATTTCGCCGGGTCCTGGAAAACCTGCTGGAAAACGCCATTAAATATAGCCCCACCCATTCCCGCATCGGCTTGGAAGTTCGGCGGGATAAGGAAGAAGTGCGGTTTGCCGTGACCGACCAGGGCCCCGGCATCGCCCTGGAAGAACTCCCGCAACTGTTCAAATTTTTCTACCGGGGCGCCGGAGCCGGAAAAGAAAAAGGGTTTGGCCTGGGACTGGCCACAGTGAAGCGTATAATCGACGCCCACGGCGGCCGCATCTGGGTGAAAACCCAACCCGGCCAGGGCGCCGCGTTCTTTTTTACTTTTCCCATGCGGGCACAAGAAGCCTGAATGGTTTTTATCCGCAGATGTACGCAGATAGACGCAGATTAATCCAATGTAAGGGTTACAGGAGGACCTTCCATGTCAGAAGCATTAAGAATCGTGGTGGTGGGCGGGGTGGCCGCGGGTCCCAAGGCCGCGGCCCGGGCTCGGCGTTGTGATTCTCAGGCGGAAATCACCATCCTGGAGCGGGGGGAGCAGATCTCCTATGCCGCCTGCGGGCTGCCCTACCTGGTATCCGGCGAGACCCGGGAACTCAAGGAACTCCTGGCCACCCCGGTGGGCGTGCTCCGGGACGCCGCTTTTTTTCAGAACGTCAAAAACATCCGAGTCCTCACGGGCAAGGAGGTGACGGCCATAGACCGGGCGTCGAAGACCCTTGCGGTGCGGGACCTCAAAACGGGCCGGGACGAGATTTTTCCCTACGACCGACTGGTGCTGGCCACCGGCGCCGCGGCGGTGCGTCCACGGGTGCCGGGGATAGACCTGAAGAACGTCTTTTCCCTGCGCCAGGTCCAGGACGGCATGGACCTCATCCAGACGCTGGCCCAGGAATTGCCCCGGGACGCGGTGCTGGTGGGCGCGGGGGCTATCGGCCTGGAAATGGCCGAGGCCCTGAAGCGGCAAGGTCTGGAGGTCACCCTCATTGAGGCCATGGACCAGGTGCTGCCCGGCTTGCTGGATGCCGAGATGGCCGCCATCCTGAAGCGTTATCTGGAAAGTCAGGGAGTCCGTTGCTTGACCGGAGAGCGCCTCACCAGCCTGGGGAGCGACGACGAGGGCCGGGTGGCCAGGGTCTATACGGACAAGGGGGAATATCCCGCGGATCTGGTGGTGGTGGCCGTGGGGGTCAGGCCCAACGTGGACCTGGCCCGGCACGCGGGCCTGGAGTTGGGACCCGCCGGGGCCATCAAGGTGGATCAACACCTGCGCACCTCGGATCCGGACATCTTTGCCGGGGGTGACTGCGCCGAAAATTTCCACCGGCTGCTCAACCGGCCGGTGTTCGTCTCTTCCGGCCAACTGGCCAACATCCACGGCCGCATCATCGGCACCAACGTGACGGGGGGCAACGCTCTCTATCAGGGAATGGTGGGAACCTTCGTGGCCCGGGTCTTTGAATACACCGTGGGGGCCACCGGCTTAACCGAGGCCGCAGCCCGGCGGGAAGGGCTGGAAGTGACCACCGTCCTGGCGCCGGGATTGGACCACGCCCATTATTATCCCGGGGCCCAATTCGTGGGGCTGAAAATGGTGGCGGAAACCCCCACCGGCCGCCTGCTGGGGGTCCAGGCGGTGGGACCCGGCGATGGGGCCAAGCGTCTGGACGTGGCGGCCGCCGCCCTGACCCTGGGGGCCACGGTGGAGCAACTGACCCAATTAAATCTGGGTTACTCCCCGCCTTATAATGTGGCCATCGACCCCCTGGCCAACGCCGCCCAGGTGCTGGAGAACAAGCTCTCCGGATTGGCTAAGTCCCTCTCTCCCCAGGAAGTCCAGGCCCTGACCGAGCAGGGGGAGGACTTCATGCTGCTGGACGTGCGCACTCCCAAGGAATTCGAGGAAGTGCGCCTGGACCACCCCAATGCCTTTGCCATGCCCCTGGGTAAACTCCGGGCCAAGGCCGGGGCCTTCCCCAAAGACCGGCTCTACATTCCCTTCTGCAAATTCAGCATGCGGGGCTATGAGGCCCAAAAGATTCTGGAGGGGCTGGGCTTTAAGAAGGTCAAATTCCTGGAGGGAGGGGTGGTGCACTGGCCCTATGAGCTGGAGAAGTGAGGGAGATTAACCGCGGATGCACGCAGCTGAATTCAATTAAAATAAATCTGCGTGCATCTGCGGTTACAAAGCGTCCGCCTCATAAAATCCCCCGCCGAAGTGGTATTTTTCAACACCTTTCTTGATGATGTAGTCGGATTCGCCGCCCAGATAATTTCCGGCGGTTTTCCCTTTGCTGAGGGGTTTATAAGCTTTATTGCTTTCCTTATCATAATAATTACTTAAAGTTACCTGGCCCATTTTATTACTGTAGCCCAGATAACTCACCCCGGTGATTTCATAGTATCCCTGTTTGCCGGATTGCGGCGTGGTCTCATCATCCTGAAAGATT
>Ga0315286_10008224_pt1 | contig 10255 bp, 12 predicted proteins | sample YL17G10_0_MG_FD_205038 | JGI IMG/M metagenome (GOLD analysis project Ga0315286, IMG submission 205038) | Sediment microbial communities from Yellowstone Lake, YNP, Wyoming, USA - YL17G10_0 | ecosystem: Environmental > Aquatic > Freshwater > Lake > Sediment | place: USA: Wyoming | collected...
AAGAAAGGCATGATTAAGAGCTTGCCTTGGCACAAGAAGTACGCTCTTCTTTTGTTTGCTCCTCTGTTCATATGGGCCGTGTTCTCGGGAATGCAAGTTGATTGGAAAACCAATGAAGATTTTCACAACTTCAGATCACTGGGCATTTACTTTGTGTTTCTGCTTCTCTGTGGGTTCCTCGCTTTCGGGGGTTTGGCACCAACCATAAAGGGAATAGCTGAAACTCTCTCCTTCCCGCTATATGGCGCTATAGGCTATCTGATTCATCTGAAAGTTGATAAAATCTGGTAAATCCTCGTCACCCAGATTCTGTAAAGAGCGTGCCGGTTTGATTCACATGCTATTTTTCGATTTGGGTTTAGGCTATAGCTTCTGCACACTACAATAATTTTGGTTGGTTGGGGTAAAGTTTTATCCAACCAACCAACCAGAACGACGACGACCGACGGACTACGACGACCACGAACCATGACGACGACCACAACGGACGACGGTTAGCGGACAACCAAGTATAGGTCTCTAATGGACTGCTCCATAATTATATTCATCAATGATTTTGGCTAATGTTATGCTCTTGTATTTATTTCTGATTTCCTTTTCAATTTCGTCTAATTCTTTTCCAGTTTCTTTTTTGCGGTCATTTAGAGCATCCTTGATTCCTTTTTGAGTTTCTTTTAGAAATTCTAAATACCCCTCAGGACTGTCACGGATACGACTATTTCTATTCTTGTATCTTTTCCTAATACCGCTGTCCCACATAACGAAAATCTCAGGATTAAGAAGATGCAAAGTTTTTGAAATAGTGGTTGGGCTCCCCAAGTATTCAAGAGGGTCTATTCTTTCATATATGGTAGTGATTGAATCTGAAATCTCATCTTTTTCAAAGGCAATAGTTTGAAACCTCTCTTCCCTGAGGTTTCCAAAATTCTTCTCCAAACTACGAAGTATTTCGCCTAATTTCTTCCAATTTAAGCCTTCTCTACCAACAACTCTACCCATTCTCCCCCACTTAATGAGAAAAGGCTTTACTATTCCAATCAAGTGTTTGGTGTAGTCTAATTTGGTCAGGTCTTTGCGTAATTCTTCAAGGTCTGCAATTGCTTCAAAATAGATAGGCTCATTTTTGTAATAATATTTGTTGACATCATCAATAAGGTCTTTGTATTTCAGTTTCATGGATTTCGCTCTCTCATTCATGTTAGTCATTCGGCTATAACTTTTCCGCAAAATCAGAAAGACGCTTGAAAACTATGATAGAACTAACCTACAATTGGTGATAGAGAATGGTTCTATTGCTGGCAGTCTATTTCTGATGCACGCAAGGCATCAAGTTTGTCCAAGTGAAAGGCAATTATAGCTCTAATTATCAATATAGAACAGACAAGTCTCATGACAATACTAGAAAACCGCAGTTAACATGATTCGGGAGACAGATATATGAAAGACTTAAACGATTTGGATAAGAAAAGGATCCTCGTTGGAATAAGTAGTGGTATTGCTATTTACAAGACATGTAGCCTAGTTAGGCTCTTTCTGAAACGTGGAGCCACAGTAAAAGTGGTTATGACCAGAAATGCCACAAAACTTGTCTCACCATTGACTTTTCAATCTTTGACCCAGTCTCCCGTCTATGTCTCGATGTTCAATCCCGTAGATTCTGATAAGATCGAACACATACATCTAGCCGAATGGGCAGACCTGCTCGTGATAGCCCCAGCAACAGCAAATACTATTGCCAAAATAGTAAATGGCATTTGTGACAATCTTCTGACAACTGTCACTCTGGCTCTACCTGAAAAGACCCCAATAGTTGTGGTCCCAGCCATGAATGACAATATGTGGAAAAACGTCTTTGTGCAAGAAAATATCGAGAAGTTGCGGAAGAGAAAGAATTGCCACATCGTCAAGCCCGTAAGAGGAATGCTGGCAAGCGGCAAGATAGGGGAAGGAAAGATGGTTAAGATAGACGAGATTTTTGAAACTGCAAGGAAGGTCCTTTTGAACCAAAAGAGGGGTCAAAAATGAAATTCGATAAAGACCCAGATGCATTTCTACAACCTACAAGATACTGCGATTGTGATCATCCAACAATAGAACAACTGGCGCATAACGTAGTCTCATCTTATGCTTCTGAGAAGGAAAAAGCAGAAGCTCTATTCTATTGGGTTAAGGAAAACGTTAGGTTTGAGTTTGGTCCTTGGGGAGTGAAGACTTCTGAGGTTCTGAAGACAAAAGGCGGAATGTGCACCACTAAAGCCAATTTGCTGGTTGCACTCTTGCGAGCGGCAAGAATACCCGCTGGCTACATGATTCTGAAAGTGAATACCAAGGAGTTCTACAGAGAGTTGATGTGCCCCTCCTTCGGAAAACTGGTTTCACCCGATACGACTCACGTATGTGTTGGTGTTGTCTTAGATGGAGAATGGCGTCTGTGTGACCCTTCAGTTGATGGTGAATTGAACAAAGCTCTACGAAAGACGACTCCTTTTGCTGAAATGACTGGGTTTAACATAAGCGAGAAAGAAATAGAGAAAATAGAAGGAGTCTTGACAAGAACGGAGTTCCTTGCGAATATAGATGAAGATTTGGACAAGCTTCCGAAAAATGCCAAGGGGACTACCTTAGAAGTGTTGAATTCCTATCTTGAATTCTTGCGGGAAAGTTCAAACTTGGAAACTCTTTCTTCTCGCCAAATGGAAGAGAATTTCCTTTATTGGCTGTCCAAGAGGAATAGCCCCTATTTCGCCATTATGAAGCAACTTTCGAGTTAGTCATATGAACACATTAGAAGATAGAAAAATCCTCATCACAGCTGGACCAACTTGGGTTCCTATCGATTCAGTAAGAGTGATTACCAATATCTTCAAAGGAACTCTGGGTTTGATAATTTCTGAAGAAGCAGCAAGAAGAGGAGCAAAAGTAACCCTATTATTGGGTCCAGCATCGATCTCTCTTCCCTCAAAAACTTCCCCTAGATTCAAGATAATCCGATTCAAGTTCTTTGATGAACTCTATGAACTGATGAGACAAGAGATCTCTTCTGGTGAATATGATGTTGTTATTCATTCGGCTGCTGTGGCTGATTATGTGCCAACGAAATGCCATGACGGAAAGATAAAATCTGGACAGAAAGATCTCGTGATAAAGCTGAAACCGACAGTAAAAATAGTGGACCAAGTTAAGAAATGGAACTCAGAAGTATTTTTAGTGAAGTTCAAAGTTGAGAGCAATGTCGGCAAAGAGGAACTTGTTCAGAGATCATATCAGAGTATGCTTGCATCCAATGCCGATCTGATAGTTGCAAATGACCTTAAGGACATTGGCGAAAGAAGGCATAAGGCTCTGATTATTGATCTGAACAGAAAACTGGTTTCAAGTGAGACTAAAGAGGAAATAGCAAAGAATCTTCTCGACATAATTGCTCAGCGTATGTAAGTATGCCCCTTCACTCAGTATGAGAAGACAGTTCGAGCACTTCAACATTTCTTCAAGTCTCTAGCCACATCTGAGGCATTTTCCATCTATGAGTCTTGAACCGCAATTAGGGCAGCAATCAGCGAAACGGTCTTCTGGAAATCCTTCAAACTGGCTTAAAAAGACTGATAGAAGAAGGCTCTGGCGTCGTAGCCCTTTTCAATCTCAGATAGAAAGAAGTGGATTCAGCGCGCGCACCAAAAATTCTTTATGGATAAACCAGAGTAAGTGGTTTCTAAGGGAAGAACGGAATATGACTGATACAATGGACAAAGGGCTAAAGAAGATGGGCGTTACAGTTTCAAAGCCAATACTAGCGATAATAGCTATACTCTTCGGCATTCTAGTGATTGTTTTTCCAAGCTTGCTAGTGTGGATAGTTGGGTTGTACTTCATAATTCAGGGAATACTGCTGTTACTTGACTACATGGAATTGAGAAGAAAATAGCTAAAGCAAAAAGCCATGTTCTCTCTTTTTCTATTTTCCACCTTAAACTGTGTGGCAGTGTTTTACTAAAAATCTACCACACTAATTCCAACCACCCTTGGGTGTGTGGGATAAAACTTTACTCCAACCAACCAACTTTCAACGGAATGCGGAGAACTTATACCTGGACCGTACCGACAAAGAAAAAAGAGGATGAAAACAGCTCAGATGAAACTACTACTCTTTGGCTTCAACTATCTTTGCGATGGGAGCGTTCTTCTTCACTGATTCGATTCCGTTCACGCATGCTTCCTTTGATGAATAGGCTTCGCTTGCTGCAATCTTCTCTCCATTGGCTGCCACTAGACGGAACCTAAACTTTCCAGCTTTGTCTTTAAACCATTCAAACTTTGGTTCTGGCAATTATACCACCTGATTGGTTTAATCAGTAGAACATGCTAAAAAGTGCTTCGCTTGCGCACAAGCTGCGTTGGAGAATGTCTCTAGGGAAGATAAATGGGTTGAGATGGCAGAAGATAATTCGCTCAAAGCTTCTTCTTTACTTTCTTGGCTGTCTCTTCTGCTTCTTTCACTCCTTTCTTTCCCAGCTCCACGCCTTCTTTTCCTACCTTCTCAGCTGCTTGACCCGTCTTCTTTGCGACTTCCTCAGCCTTCTCTTTAGCTTTCTTCAAAAGCCCCATTCTTACCACCGATTCTCAATTAGTTCTTCGTATATTTCTAATTTTCGAACGCCAATCTTCAAGGCAAGCAAAAAAAGAAAAATGGGGGATAAAACTTTACCTCCCCCCGAACGAGACGTTGTTACAACGACGGTGGAGTTGGAGAAAGGTAAAGCCAACGGCATGAGAAACATACTGGAAGGGTGGTGCTACGGAAAAAACCACCCACCTAGGGTATATAGCGTCTAGTTCGATAGAAAATTCTAACTAGAAAAAAAGAAAATGAGAGATGGAAAAGCTGAATTCACTTAGAGCTTGTCTTGTTCTTGATTTTTCATTAATTTCTTGACACTCAAGGCTTTAATAAATCCTCAGATAGACAATTCCTTTATGGACAAGAATAGTGCAAAAGAAGAAATTCGGATTCTGCTGGAAAGATATGCCCAAATCATGAAAGGGGAGAAGGAAATCAAGTCAAAAGGAGAGGAAATGACTAAGAAAGACCTTATTCGCCCTCTTTTTGAACGTGTGTTGGGCTGGAATTTTGAAGAAGATGTCACCGCAGAAGAGAAAATATCAAAAGGTTGGGTTGATTACGGTTTTAGAATTAATGGCGTTCCGAAATTCTTTCTGGAAGCAAAGGCTCTAAGCGAGAATTTGGATGATGAAAAATTCTTTCGACAAGCCGTAAACTACGCCTATTACAAGAGATGCCCTTGGGCAGTTCTGACGAATTTTGAAACTGTGAAAATTCTGAATGCTGAATGGGAAGCCCCTAACTATTTGTATAGTCATTTTATGACGATTAAGTGCAACGAGTTCTTGGATAGATTCGATGATTTGTGGCTTCTGTCGAAAGAAGGTTTTGAGCAAGGCTCGTTAGACAAAGTTGCAGAGAAATATGGAAAGAGAACGAAAAAGGCAAGCGTAGATAAGCAACTGCTTAATGATTTCACGAAATTCAGAGATGTGCTTTCAAAGAACATAACGAAACTTAATCAAGCGAAGAATCTGACACAATCGGAACTTGACGAGTCAATTCAAAGAGTTCTCGACAGACTAATTTTCATAAGAAATTGTGAAGACAGAGGGCTAGAGGAAAAGAAACTGTGGGAAGCCAGAAACGAAACTAGGGTATGGAAAAAACTCAAGGAAGTCTTCGCCTACTATGATAGGAATTATGACAGCAAGATATTCACTTACGACCCGACAGATGCAAAAAAGGTTCACTTGTGCGACACGCTTGATGTTGACGACAGCGTCATGAGAGAGATTATAGAATCATTGTATCGAACCAAGGACAAATCTATCTCTTATGATTTCTCGATAATTGATGCTGACGTATTGGGCACAGTCTATGAGCAATATCTAAGCCACATTTTGAAAAAGACTGAGAAAAGAGCGACACTTACCGAGAACCACACTCATAAGAAAGAGCAAGGAATTTACTACACTCCGACATACATAGTTGATTATATCGTTAGAAATGCTCTAGGAGAACTACTCAAAGAGAAGAATGTCAATATTGAAAAAATAAGAGTGTTAGACCCCGCTTGTGGTTCTGGCAGTTTCTTGATTAAGGCTTTTGACGTTCTAAATGAGCACTATCAGCAGAATGACAAAGATTACAGCCAAACGCAACTTGACTTCAAAACTGGCACAACGTTCACGAGAAAAGTGAAGATTCTTCAAGACAATATTTTTGGGGTAGATTTGGACAAACAAGCGGTAGAAATCGCACAACTCAACTTACTCCTAAAGATTGCAGAAAAAGGACATCGTTTACCGTTGCTGGAAAGAAACATAAGACGAGGAAATTCCCTAATTGACGATGAAAACATCGCTGGAAATGAAGCGTTCAAATGGGAAAAAGAATTCGGGGAAATCATTGCGAATGGTGGTTTTTCCGTCATTGTTGGAAATCCACCTTATGGCGCAGAACTTAGTGAAACCGAAAGGAACTTTGTATCACAGAAATTCAAATTCGCTGGTTCTAACAAGAACACGGCTCTATTATTCATCGAGAAGTCGCTAGGGTTGATTAACGAGAATGGACATTTTGGCATGATAGTCCCAAAATCTCTAGCGTTCAGTCAACTCTGGAAGTTAGGGAGAGAGTTAATCAAGAAGCATCTAACAAAGGTCGTTGATGTCAGCAAGGCTTTTGAAGACGTTTTGTTGGAACAGATGATAATAATTCTTGACAAATCCGCCAAAACAAAAGAGTATGTCCTTCAAGACATATTCTCTAAAGAGAGCATATCCATTGACAAGAAATTCATTGATTCGACAGACTCCATTATTCTGCACGGAGAAAAAAGAGATTTCGAAATATTCAAGAAAATGAACCAGTCATCAAAGTATTTGTCCGACATATCAAAAACCAGTAGAGGGCTACCCTTTCAAAAATACTTGGTGAAAGACAAGACAAAATACCCAGTCGCAAAGGGCAAAACAATTTCACGCTATAACTTCTGGTTTAGTGGAGAATTTTTGCCAGAAGAAGTAATAGAAGGGAATAAGAAAAAGGCGACGTTCTTACAACAACCCAAGATAATATCTCAACGCATCGTTGCACATGTCACGAAACCGAAAGACCACATCATCATAATGTCGGCTCTGGACAGAGAAGGGTTGATGAACGTAGATACTGTTGAGAACACCATATTAACAGATAAGAACTATTCGCTGGAATTCCTCTTATGTCTGCTGAACTCAAAACTGGTTTCGTGGTATGCTTACAGATACATTTTCTCCAAAGCCATAAGAACAATGGACTTGGACAATTACTATCTAGGCAAGATTCCTTTACCGAGTATTAAGATTGACAACTCTGTTTTCATTGAACTTGCAAATAGAATGCTTTCCCTTAACGAGCGACTTGTCGTTCTTGGTGACAAAGGAACGGACGAGAGAGTGAGGATAGACGAGGAAAGAAAGAAAACTGATTCAGAAATTGACGAGTTAGTTTACAAGATTTATGGAATAACTGAGGACGAAAAGAAAATCATTGAAGGCAACTAGAGGATTTTTCTATCACTCTTTTTAAGCCAGTTTGATTTTGCGGAAAAGTCATAATTGAACCAGAAAGAGCGAAAGTCGATTTTGAATCTTACAGTTCCTTCTTTAAGTGGATAGAAGAGGCTAAGAAAATCTCTGGGCAATGTTCCACATTGAAAGAAGTGTTGAAGAGAACTCAAATTGTCTGACCTTTTCAGATGTTCACAGTTGAGAATGAAGAAAATGGCTAGAGAGCGAAGACCAAGAACTAAATGGAGCGAGAACTTTTAACCTTACATGTGATAATATGTTCAGAGTTTGAATGATTGACCCGAAAATTAAGAAATTGCTCGGATTCAAGTCCCAAGAATCTGATGGTCAAGTTCTAGCTAAGTGGAAAAGGGCATCAACCCGTGTATGCAAGCCTTGTTGGGAGTTAAAATACTGCCCATATGGACCTTTTGTCGAACAGTCCCCTCTCTTACCACTTACACGAAAAGAAGCCGAGGAAGAATTCTCAGAGGTTAAGCCTAATGAGTTTCCAGAGGACATTCCTAAAGAAATTGCTGAAATGTCATGCACAGTCTTTGGTCATATTTGTCCCGTAGTTTTCGTTGCCGAAGGATTTACGGAAACTTCTGAACCCAGAAGAAGCGGCAGATACTTACCGTTCAAAATTAGGATGCGAGTCGTTCGCCGAGATAATTATACGTGTCAAGTCTGTGGTACGCATCTCCTTGATAATGAAGTCGAATTTGACCATATTATCCCAGCTTCAAAAGGTGGAAGCTCTGAGGAAAGCAATATTCGCTTGACGTGTTTCAAGTGCAATCGGGATAAGAAAGACCTAGTAGAGATTTAGAAATTGCCGTGATGCGGAAAAGTTATAGGTGAAATGAACAAAACGTTATTGTTGAGAGCATCAATCGCTCTGAGGTTTGAGGGACGCTATGAACAGGTTGTATGTTTGTGGAAGTTTCAAGTTCTTGCGCGAGATTGAAGAATTAAAATGCGAGTTGAAAGAAAAGAACATCAAGTATGAGACATCAAAGGAAATGAACAATCGTGGAATTCAGGGATGTTTGGAAAAAGTCGATGATGCCGACATCGTTTACGTTGTTAACCCGCAAGGTTACGTTGGCAAGAGCGTTTCCGTTGACTTAGGATACGCCTATGCAAAGAATAAGTCCATATATGTAATGAACCGGGTAGATGACCCTCCAATAATGAATTTGACAAATGGTGTCTTATCTCCTAAAGCATTAATTGAACTTCTCAAGGAAAGTTCTTCTAAACAAGGCTGAACCTAGCTAGGAGCTAATACTTATGGAACTAGGGAATTTGCTGAGGTTTATAGAAACTGAGGATGAGAAACTGAAAAAGAGATATAGCAGATATATCAACGAAGAGGAAGTAATTCTTGCTAGAACTGTGAAATTGGGCGAGGAGTTTGGAGAACTCTGTGAAGAGGTTCTGGCATACAACTTGTTGCAGAGAAAACAGAAGCTGGACAACTGCGTTAAAGAGAATCTCCCAGAGGAATTTGCTGATGTAATAATCACGACGCTTCTTCTTGCAAAAACCATGAATGTTGACGTTGAAAAGGCACTAGAAGAGAAAATGCAGAAACTCAACCACCGAGTCTAAACATGGTCCAGTAGCGTCTATTTCTGTAGAGTAGTTGAGGAATATTGTTTTTAAGCCAGTTTGACCCGTTGATTACTTCTTCCTTTGAAAACATTCCATGCAGATAGCAACTATCTTCACGTTACGAATGGGTTGACGCATGACTAGACCTTTCGCAAATACAGTTACGTAGCCTAAATGGTTTTCCGCATTTTTGGCATCTAACTGGTTTAACTTCATTCATTTCTTCACCACTAGAATTATTCTCTTTCAGTCCTTTTAAACAACTTTGACCCTGCAATACTTGGAGAAAGCGAGAAATCAGACATAAGATGTCCGTTGTCTGGATATATCTCCACTATCGTATGTCAGACCTACAATTCTGGGGTTCCACGTTTGGTTCTCGTTTCTCAAATACTTGGCGAATAGCATAGCTTCTTCAGCTATCCAGTCTCGACTTGCTGACTCTTTCCTCTCCTAATTCGTGGAATCCCAACTCTCATCTCAAAGTATCGGTTCAGTCTATTGATAAGGTCTCTAGTCTTCTCCTCGTTAAGGTGCTGTCTTTTTCCTTTTCTGTTTGCGAAATAGTCCTCAGTTTTCAGAACAAAGCCACTAGCCTTCACTTTTTTGCAGTACTCTATAATGAAGTCGTCTACGAGTAGCGGTATAGTTCCTGAAAATTGCATACCCGTGAATGCGTTCCCCGCTGGAGAGCGGGCAGAAATCCGGGCTTCTTGTCTTGTCATTTGTTCAATCGCTGTCTCTTTTGTTAATCTTCACTGTGGATGGTTCTTTTGTGATTGCATAACGAACCATTTGTTAAGCTCTCATGTTGCGGAAAGGTTAATGTCTTCTGTTGGCTTGTTACTGTTTGTTGTGTGTTTGGTTTGCTTCGTGATGCTTGGGCGCTTGCCATTGAAACTCTAAGCTGGATGGATATGCGAAAGCTGAGTGAGCGTCTAGCCTTCACCCGAACCGTAAAGCAGCTTGGAATACGTGATTCTGATGCTCTGCGCTTAGCCCTCATGCTTGTCCTCGAAACTGT
>Ga0315286_10008225_pt1 | contig 10252 bp, 7 predicted proteins | sample YL17G10_0_MG_FD_205038 | JGI IMG/M metagenome (GOLD analysis project Ga0315286, IMG submission 205038) | Sediment microbial communities from Yellowstone Lake, YNP, Wyoming, USA - YL17G10_0 | ecosystem: Environmental > Aquatic > Freshwater > Lake > Sediment | place: USA: Wyoming | collected...
CACGGCGGCGTCCTCGAACGAGATCTCGCGCGCCGACTTGGCCGGGCCGCCCGCCTTGGCGCCCGCCTTCGCCACCGGGCCCGCCCCGACGCCGGCGAAGAGCACGTTGGCCAGCGAGCGGTTCATGGCCTTGCACATGAGCATGGTGAGCAGGGTGCCCGAGGCGCCCACCAGGGTCCCGCTGATGACCAGCGCCGGCTCCTTGAGCGCGAAGCCGGTGGACGCCACGGCCAGGCCGGTGAACGAGTTCAAGAGCGAGATCACCACCGGCATGTCGGCGCCCCCGATGGGGATCACCATGAGCACGCCGAAGACCAGCGAGCCGGCCAGGAAGACGTAGTAGGCCGTCGGCCCGCCGCCCAGGCCGATCCACGCGATGTTGGCGATCAGCCAGAGGAAGAGCAGGCCGTTGAAGATCTTCTGGGCGGTCGAGGTGATGGCCCGCTCGGAGATGATGCCCTGCAGCTTGCCGAAGGCCACCAGCGAGCCGGCGAAGGAGATCGAGCCGATGATGCAGCCGAAGATGGTCGCGCCGAAGGCCAGCGGGTCGGCGGTCTCCCCGCCCGCGAACTCGACGGTGGAGATGAGCGCCGCCGCGCCGCCGCCGCAGCCGTTGAGCAGGGCCACCATCTGCGGCATGTCGGTCATGGCCACCCTGCGGGCCGCGACCGCGCCCACCACGCCGCCGATGACGATGCCGAGGATGATGAGCAGGCCGGTGGCCGGCGCCCCGCCGCCATAGATGAAGATGAACGAGGCGATGATGGCGAAGGCCATGCCGAGCGCCGCCAGCAGATTGCCGCGGCGGGCGCGCTTGGGGTGGCTCAGGAACTTGAGGCCGACGATGAAGAGGATCGCCGAGGTCAGGTAGGCGATGTCGGAGAGGATCTTGGCGTTCATGCCTTCTTCCCCTCCGTCTTCTTGGCCTTGAACATCTCGAGCATGCGGTCGGTGACCACGAAGCCGCCGAACAGGTTCATGGCCCCCAGCACCACCGCGGCGAAGCCGAGCCACACCAGGAGCGGCTCGTGCGCGTCCTTGAGCACCAGCATGCCGCCCAGCATGACGATCCCGTGGATGGCGTTGGTGCCGGACATCAGCGGCGTGTGCAGCACGACCGGCACCTTGGCGATCACCTCGAAGCCCACGAAGACCGCGAGCAGGAAGATGTAGATTTCGGCCAGGACGTTCATGAGGCCTTCCCGGCGGCCGGGGCCGCGACCGCGTCGCGGGTGACGCACGCGCCGCGGGTGATCTCGTCCGCGAAGTCGAGGTTGAGCGTGCCTTCCTTCGTCGTCAGGTGCTTGAGCAGGGCCGCGACGTTGCGCGAGTACATCTGGCTGGCGTGCACCGGCAGCTGGCCCGGCAGCCCGATCGGCCCGTGGATGATCACGCCGTGCGCCGTCTTGACCTGGTCGGGCTCGGTGAGTTCGCAGTTGCCGCCGGTCTCGGCCGCCATGTCGACGATCACCGAGCCGGGCCTCATGGTCTTCACCATGGCCTCGGAGATGAGCCGCGGCGCCGGCTTGCCGGGGATCATGGCGCTGGTGATCACCAGGTCCATGCTCGGCAGGCGGTCGGCGATGAGCTTGAGCTCCTGCTCGTGGCGCTCCTTGGACAGCTCCTTGGCGTAGCCGCCCTCGGCCACCGCCTCGGCCTCCTCCATGGGCAGGCCGACGAAGGTGGCGCCCAGGCTCTCCACCTCCTGCTTGACCGCCGGGCGCACGTCGAAGGCCTCGACCACCGCGCCCAGACGCCGCGCCGTGCCGATCACCGTCAGGCCGGCCACGCCGGCGCCCAGCACGAAGACCTTGGACGGCGGGATGGTGCCGGCGGCGGTCATCAGGAGCGGGAAGAACTTGCCCAGGGCGAGCGCGCCGATGAGCGTGGCCTTGTAGCCCGCCACCGTGGCCATGGAGGAGAGCGCGTCCATGTTCTGGGCGCGCGAGATGCGCGGCACGGCCTCCATGGCGAAGGCCGCCACCTTGCGCTCGGCGAGCCGCTGCACCAGCTCGGCGTTGCGCGTCGGATCGAGGAAGCCGATGAGCACGCAGCCCTCGCGCAGCAGGTCGGCCTCGTGCGCCCCCGCCGTCGGATGCGGCATCGGCGCGCGCACCTTCAGCACCACGTCGGCCTGCGCGTAGGCGCTCTTGACGTCGCTCACGATCTTGGCGCCCAGGTCGGCGTAGGCCTGGTCCAGGAACATGGCGCGCTCGCCGGCGCCCGCTTCCACCATCACCTCTTGGCCCGCCTTCACGAGGCGGCCCACGCTTTCCGGCACTAGAGCGACCCGGGTCTCGCGGTCGGCGACTTCTTTCGGGATTAGGATTCTCATAACGTCGCGAATTCATAACAGGGTCGGCGGCCCGACGCAACGCCCATCGCGGGGGCGGCGGCCGGCGCCCCTGGGCCGGCGGTTTTCGGCCCCCGGGCAGCCCCGCGGATGGCCCTCGCCCCCCGCGGCCCGCCTCTGTTACCGTGCCCCCGTCCCCAACCCACGTTCCGGAGGAGAAACCCCCATGGGTCAGACCGTCCCGGCCGGCTCCGGCCGCATCCGCGCCAAGAATCCCCTCGTCGAGATGGACGGCGACGAGATGACTCGCGTCATATGGGCGATGGTGAAGGAGCAGCTCATCCAGCCCTTCGTGGAGATCGAACTGAAGAGCTACGACCTGCACCTGCCCGAGCGGGACCGCACCTACGACGCGATCACGGTCGAGGCCGCCAAGGCCATCCAGCGCTACGGCGTCGGCGTCAAGTGCGCCACCATCACGCCGGACGCCGCCCGGGTGAAGGAATACGGTCTCAAGCAGGCCTGGCCGAGCCCCAACGGCACGATCCGCGCCATCCTCGACGGGACCGTCTTCCGCAAGCCGATCCTGGTGAAGAACGTCCCGCCCATGGTCCGCTCCTGGACCAAGCCCATCACCATCGGCCGTCACGCCTACGGCGACATCTACAAGAGCGTCGAGCTGCGGGTGCCGGGCCCCGGCATTGTGGAGCTGGTGTACAAGCCCGCCGGTAGCGGCCCGGCGGAGACCCTGACGGTGCACGAGTTCCGCGGCCCCGGCGTGGTCATGGGCATGCACAACGTCGAGAGCTCCATCCGCTCCTTCGCCCGCGCCTGCCTCAACTACGCCGTGTCGGAGAAGGTGGACCTCTGGTTCGGCGCCAAGGACACCATCAGCAAGACCTACCACGCGCGTTTCAAGGACATCTTCCGCGAGGAGGCGGCGGCGCGCCAAGCCGATCTCGAGCGGGCCGGGGTCGCCTACCACTACATGCTCATCGACGACGCCGTGGCGCGCGTGGTGCGCGCCGAGGGCGGCTTCCTGTGGGCGTGCATGAACTACGACGGCGACGTCATGAGCGACATGATCGCCACCGGCTTCGGCAGCCTGGGCCTCATGACCTCGGTGCTGGTGTCACCCGACGGACTGTTCGAGTACGAGGCGGCGCACGGCACGGTGCAGAAGCACTACTACGCCCACCAGCGGGGCGAGACCACCTCGACCAACTCGACGGCCACCATCTTCGCGTGGAGCCGGGCCCTGGCCAAGCGCGGCGAGCTGGACGGCACGCCGGCGCTCGTCGAGTTCGCGCACCGGCTCGAGGCCGCGGTCATCGAGACCATCGAGGCCGGCGAGGTCACCAAGGACCTGGCGGGCATCTGCGAGCCGCGCGTCGCGCAGCCGGCCACCACGCAGGGCTTCATCGCGGCCATCGCCGCTCGCCTGCGCGCCCAGCCGGGAGCCGCCTAGCCGGACGGGACGGGCGGCGGCCGACGGCGCGGCCGCCGCCGCGCCGCCCCCCGCTTCGCCCGCGCCGCCCCGCTTGCTATCCTGGCCCCGCGATGATCTCCCTCACCGGTGTCGCCCAGCACTTCGGCGAGCGCACGCTCTTCGCCGACGTGAACCTCACCCTCGGCGTCTCCGAGCGCATCGGGCTGGTGGGGCCGAACGGCTGCGGCAAGTCCACGCTGCTCGACATCATGGCCGGCCGGCGGGAGCCCGACGCAGGGACGGTGGCGCGCAACCGGCGGGCCACGGTCGGGCTTCTGGCGCAGGAGGTCCCCAAGTACACCGGGCGCACGCTGCTCGAGGAGATGCTGGCCGGCCACGAGCGCCTCGACCACCTGAGCCGCCGGCTGGAGCTGCTCGAGGAGGAGATGCGCCAGACCGCCGACCCGACGCAGCTCGAGGCCCTGGCCGCCGAGCACGGGGAGCTGCAGCGCCGCTTCGAGGAGGGTGGCGGCTACGACCTGCCGGCCGCCGCCCGGCGCATCCTCGGCGGGCTGGCTTTCCGCGACGCCGATTTCATCCGCGACACCGCCGAGCTTTCCGGCGGCTGGCTCATGCGCCTGGCCCTCGGCCGGCTGCTCCTGACCGAGCCCGATCTGCTGCTGCTCGACGAGCCCACCAACTACCTCGATCTCGAATCCGTGATCTGGCTGGAGGGCTACCTGCGCTCCTACGAGGGCTCGATCATCATCGCCTCCCACGACCGCGTGCTGCTCAACCGGCTGGCGACGCGCGTGCTCGAGATCGACGACCGCCAGGTGGTCAGCTACGCCGGCAACTACGACGCCTACCTGCGCTCCCGCGCGGCGCGCGAGGCGGGCCTGCTCGCCCAGCGCAAGGCGCAGGAGCGCGAGATCGCCCACGCCGAGAAGTTCATCGCGCGCTTCCGCGCCAAGAACACCAAGGCGCGCCAGGTGCAGAGCCGCATCAAACGGCTCGAGAAGATGGAGCGCGTCGCGGCGCCGGCGCGCCGCGCCCGGCTGCGCCTGGCGTTCCCCGAGCCGCCGCCCTCGGCTCGCGTGCCGCTCGAGCTGCGCGGCGTGTGGAAGGGCTACGGCGGCCCGCCGGTGTACAGCGGCGTCGACCTGGCGATCGAGCGCGGCGAGCGCATCGTGCTGGTGGGCCCCAACGGCGCCGGCAAGTCCACCCTGCTCAAGCTGCTGGCCGGCGTGCTGGAGCCCGACCGCGGCGAGCGCCGCCTCGACCCGCGCACCTCGGTCGCCTACTACGCGCAGCACGCGGTGGAAGCACTCGACTTCCGGCGCACCGTGTTCGAGGAGGTGCAAGCGGCCGCGCCCGACCTGGTGCCGGAGCGCATCCGCGGGCTGCTGGGCCGCTTCCTGTTCCCCGGCGACGACGTCTTCAAGGCCGTGGGCGTGCTCTCGGGGGGCGAGAAGGCGCGCGTCGCGCTGGCCAACCTGCTGGTGCGCCCGCCCAACCTCATCCTGCTCGACGAGCCCACCAGCCACCTCGACATCCCGTCGCGCGACGCCCTCGAGGACGCGCTCGACGACTACGCCGGCGCCTTCGTCATGATCTCGCACGACCGCCACTTCATCGCCCGCCTGGCCAACCGCGTGATCGAGGTGGGCGGCGGCGCGCTGCGCTCCCATCTGGGGAGCTACGACGCCTACCTGGAGCGCCTGGCCCGGGAGGCGGCGGCCGCGGGCGCCCCGGCGGCCGCGGGCGCCCCGGCTCCCGGTGAGGCGGAACCCGGCTCCCCGGCGCGCCGCACCCGCGAGGACAAGCGGCGCGAGGCCGAGGCGCGCAACCAGCGCTACCGCCGCCTGGCGCCGCTCAAGCGGAAGGTGGAATCGCTGGAGCGGGAGATCGAGGCCCTGGGCGACGAGGCGCAAGCGCTCGAGACCGCCATGGCGGACCCGGAGTTCTACCAGGAGGGGGCGCGCTTCGCGGAGACCTTCCGCCGCCACCGCGAGCTGAGGGCGGTCGGCGAGGCCAAGCTCGAGCGCTGGGGGGAGCTGTCGCGGCAGCTGGAGGAGCTGGAGCGCGAACTGGCCGGGGAGCCGTAGTTTGCCCCCGCCGCACACGCCGCGTAACCGCTTGTCGCCCTTACCGCTCGCCCGGCCCGCCCCGGGGCCGCCCCAGGGACCCGGGCCCGGCGGCCCGATTCACCGGTTGACTCGGCGGGGGGTTCTGCCGATACTGAAGTCGGTTCGAGTTGTTGGTTTGGACGTCAAGCTGTCCGCCGCAGCCGCGAACATCGCGGCTGTTCTTTTATGCGACCCAAAGTGGGAAGCAGCGGCTCGGACCGAAAGATCAGGAAAGGAAGTACCCGAACGTGAGCAACGGCACCGTGAAGTGGTTCAACGACGCCAAGGGCTTCGGTTTCATCTCGCAGGAGAACGGCGAGGACGTGTTCGTGCACTTTTCCGCCATCCAGGCGGATGGGTTCCGCAGCCTGGCCGAGGGCGATCACGTCGAGTTCGACGTGGTGAAGGGCCCGAAGGGCTACCAGGCGGCGAACGTCCGCCGCGTCTAACACTCCGGCGCGGCCGCCTGTCCCTGGCGAGCAGAGCCGCTACATAGAGCCGGGCCGGCGGGTGACCGCCGGCCCTCTCGCTTTCCGCCGCCGGCGTCCTCCCGGCGGCGCCCGGTCGCCGCACCGTCACCGCGGCGCGCGCGTCACACCCCTGCCCCGCGTCACAGCCCGAAGTAGTAGGTCAGCTTGGCCATGAAGACGTTCTCGGCGTCCACCTGCGACATGCGGTCTAGCGAGGAGCCGACGTCGAAGTCGCCGGTGGGCACCTCGTCCTCGCGGTTCTGCGTCCACACCAGGAACAGCGCCGACCCCGGCCGGAACTCCCAGCGCAGGACGGCGTTGCCCCGCAGCGAGACGTAGTTGAAGTCCGGCTGCCCGATCTCGAAGGGCGGCGCCGGGCCACTCGGCCCGTCGGGGTCGATGACGCCGGTCGCGGGATCGTACTCGACCCCCTCCTGATAGACGCGGAAGTCGTAGCTGTCCGGGCGCGCCAGCTCCTTGACGTGCAGGTAGTCGCCGGTGGAGATGAGCGGCTGCACGTAGAGCTGCAGGGAGAGCGTCGGCGAGAACGCCCAGTTGACCCGGAAGTTGCCGGACAGCTCGGTCTGGTCGAGGCGCCCGAAGACGTAGCGGTAGCCGTAGGTGGCCGTGGCCGTCGGGTCGGCGACCGTGCCCAGGTACTGCACGTCCTGCATCAGGCGCTCGAACTCGGGGCCGAAACCGAGCGTGACATTCGACGCCGGCTTCCACTCCACCCCCGGCTCGGCCCGCCAGTAGTAGGTGCCGGGTTTCGGGTAGGTCTCGTAGCCGCCCTCGAGGTAGAAGTGCACCGGCTTGGAGGCGTCCGTCGCGAAGAAGGTGTTGATCTCGAAACCGGGCAGGTTGCGGGTCAGCGGTCCCCCGCGGGTGCGGCGGTTGTTGCGGGTCTCGGGCACCGCGACGAAGCTGAGGTCCCACTCGTAGTTGTTGATGAACTGCGTGTAGGCCTCGCCGAAGAGGCCCAGGCTGGTGACGTTGCCGCCGAAGTCGGCCGAGCCGAACGTGGCGCCGATGAGCTGCAGGAGCTTGCGGTGCTTGGTGGTCTTCGTCCAGCGGTAACCGCCGCCGACGTGGGCGTTGACGATGTCGGCGTAGCTCTGGAAACCGATGTCGTTGACGTCGAAGCCGGGAGACATGAAGCCGAGCCCGGAGTTGAACAGGGTGTTGCCGTTCTGGCGGTTGAGCCAGGCGCGGGCCCCGTAGCCGGTCAGCGAGGTGGCGTTCGGATCCAGCTCGACGTAGCCGGCGTCCGGCTTCTGGAAGTAGTGACGCGGGCTCTGCTGCAGCGCCGCGATGCTCGCCGCGTCGCCGCGCACCTGGGTGAGCGCGCTCCAGCCGGAGACGACCCAGTTCTTCTTGGCGTCGAGGAAGAGCCAGCCGTCCAGCCCGGCCATCAGCGAGGCGCTGGGCAACTGGTCGCGCAGCTCGGCCTGGTCGAACGAGCGCGCCACCGCCGTGCCCATGAGCCCGAGGCCGCGGCGGCGCTCCGGGAATTCCTTGAGGGCTCGGGCCGCGCCGTAGAAGGTGACCGGCTCGACCTCCACGTCGGTGGTGGCGCCGGCCGTGTAGATCTGGGCTTGCTCGCGGCCGGTGACGGCGCCGAGGCCGCCGAAGTTCCAGCTCGGCGAGAGCTTCCCGGTGAGCTTGGCGGCGCCCAGGATGGTGGTCCCGGCCGGCACCTCCGAGTAGTCGGCGTCGGGCACATCCCCTTGCGGCGCGCGCCCCACACGGCGGCTGTAGAAGAACATCGGCTCCGGCCAGTTGAAGCTCCAGTAGTCGTTGGCGCCCTCGTTGCCGAAACGGAAGTTCGAGGCCCCCTCCACGAAGAACGGCCGCTTCTCCGGGTAGAAGGTCTCGACGTCGCTGAGGTTGACCACCGCCGGGTCCACCTCCACCTGGCCGAAGTCGGGATTGACGGTGGCGTTGAGCGTCAGCCGGCTGCCGATCCCGGCCCGCAGGTCGCCGCCGGCCGCCCCGTCGAAGTCGGAGCCGTCGGTGAACGGGTCCCCCGATGACGACGGCAGGAAGGCGGCCTTGCTGGTGACGTAGGGCACGATCTCCAGGGAGCGCCCCGGGCTCACGCTCTCGATGCCGACCAGGTCGGGGAAGCGGGAGACGAAGCCGCTGCCGTTGCGCGGCTGGTAGACGAGGAAGATCTCCTCGTTGTGCCGCGGGATGACGCGGCGGAAGTTGACGCCCCAGACGTAGCTCGCGCTCTCCTGGAAGCGGAGCTGTGAGTAGGGAATGCGGAGCTCGGCCGTCCAGCCCTGGCTGTCACGCCGGGCCTTGCCCTCCCAGACGCCGTCCCAGGAGTCGTCCTCCCGGCCGTCGTTGGAGAGCGTGCCGTCGAAGAGCGTGCCGGCGGCGTTGACCATGAAGTAGTAGCCGCTGCGCTTGTCGTGGAACGGGTCGAGGTAGACCGAGAAGCGGTCGGCCGGGATGGAGACGTCGCGCCGCGACAGGCGCGCCAGGATCGAGTCCGGGGCGGTGTCGTGCAGGCGCGCGCCGACGTAGATGGCATCGTCGTCGTAGGCGACGCGCACCTCGGTGCGCTGGGTCGGCTCGGCGCCCTCGACCGGCTCGCGCTGGCGGAAACGCGTCACACCGTTGCCGTTCTGCCAGACGGGCTCGGAGAGATCGCCGTCGATGACGATCGGCTCGGCGGTGCGCGCGGCGCGCACCGCGGGGAGGCTATCGGCCGGCGCGGGCGGGGGCGCTTGCGCGGCGTATGCGCCGGTAGCGGCCGCCAGGCTCAGGACCAGGATCCAGGGGAGCGGTCTCATGGAACCTCGGCGCGACGAGAGGGTTCACACCCGGCTTCGACCCAGTCTATGACGGAAGGGTCGGGACCGTGGTTGCGAAATCCTCGTCGCGGGCCGTGGCGGAGAGTCAAGTCTCCGTCAAGCGGCTCGCCCGCCCGGCAACACGCGCAGGCGCTCAGCGAGTGCGGCGGGCAGCGGCTCGCGCAGCAGGCGGGCGACGGCTGCCGGATCGGCGCCCCGAGCGCGCATGTGATCGAACAGGAGCCCGGCCTTCTCCTCTCTTCCCAGAAGCGAGTAGGCCACGGCCCAGGCCTCCGGGCTGGCCAGGGGAATGCCGCGCCACTCCCCCGCCGGCAGCGTCGGCACGCGGCAGAGGCCGGCCGGGGTCTGAAACGTCATCCCGACGATCAATTCCACCATCCCGGAGAACAGCCGGAGTTTCGTGTCGGCGTGAACCCCGGAGGGGCCGCAGCGCTCTTGGGGCGCACTCTCGAATATGCGGTAGATCATGCTGAGGTCGGCGTCGGTGGTGAGATCCCAGTCCCCGACGCGGCCGCCGAGCCCGAGGGCGTGGAGCAGCCCGCTGCCGCCGAGCGCGAATCGGACACCGGCAAGGCGTAAGATGGCTGCGACCTCGAGCAGCGGCTCGATGGGTGGCGTCGGTGCGCTCACGTTCCCCTCTCCCGTCCGGGCGCGCCGCACCGCCCGCGCCGCGCGCCGGGGCCACAGTCGCACGTCCGACCCCTTGGGAGGAATGGCCGCCATGAGACTCAGGATCTGCTTCTTGCTCGCGCTCCCGCTCGGCTTCGCTCTTCTGCCCCTCTCTCCCGCCGCGGCCCAGGGGCCGCTCGTGCCCGACGGCTGCTACGAGGTCTGCTCGGCCCCGTGCCTCAAGCCGTTTTCCATCTCCGACCGCTGGGACGACACCGGCCGGCCGGGGTGGCCCAAGTGGAGCGGTAACCTGAACTGGGACTCGGAGAAGTTCACCGACCAGAACGGCAACGAGCTTTACGATGAAGGCGAGCCGTTCCAGGACGGCGTGGACGGCAGCAAGGGCGGCGGGCCGCAAGACGGGCTGTACACGTCCGAGTCCTACCACCCGCTCCTGACCGGCTACATCGCCCACAAGGACCTCGGCGAGCTGATGCGGT
>Ga0315286_10008227_pt1 | contig 10251 bp, 8 predicted proteins | sample YL17G10_0_MG_FD_205038 | JGI IMG/M metagenome (GOLD analysis project Ga0315286, IMG submission 205038) | Sediment microbial communities from Yellowstone Lake, YNP, Wyoming, USA - YL17G10_0 | ecosystem: Environmental > Aquatic > Freshwater > Lake > Sediment | place: USA: Wyoming | collected...
CATATTGAGGCTGCTGCTGTTTGCCGTTTGTGGTGTTGGTGGCTACTTCATCGCTGGCCAAATTGTGAGTCTGGCAGCGTTGCGTTGGGCGCCGTGGGCCGGAGCAGTTGTCGGCGTCCTTTCGGCAATGGTTGCCATATCCATCATTAAGGTCATCAGGCGGATTCCCATCAAGGTGCTCATTGGTGGAACCATCGGGCTGGTGGCAGGACTCTTCATCGCCAAGATGGTTGGCTTTGGCTTCAGCGGTCTGGAAAACAAAACGGTTGGCATTACTATTTTCATTGTTTTAACCTGTATCTTTGGTTACATCGGCATGGTTCTAGGAAGCATCAAAGTGGAAGAACTGCGCTTCCCCAACTGGAACTGGTTTGGCAAGGGGGGCGCGCGCGGCGGCCAGGCCAAGATCCTGGACACCAGCGTTATTATTGACGGCCGTGTGGCTGACATTGTGGAGGCAGGCTTTTTGGAAGGTGCGCTGCTGGTTCCCGAATTCGTTTTACAGGAACTGCAGCGCATAGCCGATAGTCCGGATCCTACTCGACGGGTGCGCGGGCGTCGCGGTCTGGACATCCTGAAAAGGCTGCAGCAGGAAAGCATGACGGAAGTGCGTATTGAGCGCCAGCAGTTCAACAACATTGCCGAAGTGGATGCCAAACTGGTGGCGCTGGCTTTGCGTCTCAATGCGCAAATTGTTACCAACGACTACAATCTGGCACAAGTGGCCGAGGTTCAGGGCATACAGGTACTCAGCATCAACAAGCTGGCCAGTGCGCTCAAACCGGTGGTGCTGCCGGGAGAAATCCTGCGCCTGCAAATCCTTAAGGAAGGCAAGGAACAAGGGCAGGGGATCGGTTACCTGGAAGACGGCACCATGGTGGTCGTGGAAAATGCCAGCAAGTTGCTGGGTAAGGAAGTGGATGCGGCGGTGACCAGCGTGCTGCAAACCACTGCCGGTCGATTGATTTTTACCACCATCAAAGACGGGGAACATGGCCGCAGGCACTAGAGATGCGGACGCCGGGCCGGGTCCGGCCAATACCGATCATCGTCATCCCCCTGATCTCACCTTCCATATCCAGGCGGAGTCCGCGGGGCGCCGCCTGGATGTCTTTTTGAGCCAGCAGTATCCTGATCTCTCACGAAGTCATTTCAAACGACTCATCGAAGACCGGCAGATCTGGTTGAACCGACAGCCGACCAAGCCCGGCTATGAATTGAAGGCCGGCGATTCCGTTGCGGTCTGGTTGCCGATGGTGACAGCTCAGCAGCAGTTGGTCCCGCAAGCCATTCCTCTGCACATCTTGTATGAAGACGATGACCTCCTGGCGGTCAACAAGGCCCCGGGGATGGTCGTGCATCCTGGCGCCGGGCATGCGGACGGGACGCTGGTGCATGCGCTGCTGGCTCACTGCAGCAAACTGGCTATCCAGGGATCGCCCCTGCGCCCCGGCATCGTCCACCGGCTCGATCAGGGCACTTCCGGGGTTTTGGTCGTGGCCAAGAGCGAATTGGCCTATTTGAGTCTTATCCGGCAGTTCAAAGCGCACACCATCACGAAGGAATACCTGGCTCTGGTTTATGGCCGAGTGGGCGAGCTGCGAGGGGAAATCACCACGCTTATGGACCGTCACCCCAAGGATCGCAAGAAGATGGCGGTGGTTGAGGTCAGAGGGCGGGAAGCCATTTCTCGTTGGCAGGTGGAAAAGCGTTGGGAGGAGCTCAGCCTGCTGCGAGTCCAGATTGAAACCGGACGAACGCATCAGATCCGCGTTCACTTGAGTCATCTCCACCATCCGGTGGTGGGTGACAGCGTCTACGGCGGCGGCAAACGTCGGGCCAAGACGCTACGAACGGCGGCCCTGCAACCCCTGCTGGCTGCCGCCGAGCGCCAGATGCTGCATGCGTGGCGGCTGGCCCTCGACCACCCGGTCACGCACCAGCGCCTCCACTTCGAAGCACCGTTGCCGCAGGACTTCGCCGGGCTGCTCACCGCCATCCATCAGCTGACGGCCGACGGGTGAGAGCCGAGCGGCGTGAGCATCATGCGGCAGCTGGCGTGTTGGTATACGCTGCGACAGGGGATGGCGTCTAGGGCATGTCTAGCTGACCCCGGAGCTGTTTCAGCTTCCTTAGAAACTCGCGAGACGATTCGTTGTCGCCTTGCTTGACCACGTGCGGGGTGATGGCGACGATGAGCTCGGTGCGCACGACGTTTTTTGACTCGCTCGACCATAGAGGCCCGAGCAGCGGGACATTGCGCAGAAATGGGATGCCCGACTTGCCGGTATTTTCGGTCTGCTGAATGATTCCTCCGATCACCGCCGTCTTGCCGTCTTGCGCGATCAGCGAGGTCTGCACGTGGCGTTCGGTGAAGGCCGGGGAGTCGATCCCGGAAGCGTTGTTGGGGGTGGTATTGCGAATGGTCTGTTCCACCTCCATGCGCACCAGGCCGCCCGAATTGATGTGAGGTATGACATTTAGAATGATACCGGTTTCTTCATATTGAATGCTGTTGATAATGTTGGTGTCGCTGGCTGCGTTGAGCGACTGTTGAGACAGAATGGGTTCCCGCCCACCCACGGTGATGGTGGCTTGCTGATTGTCCATGGCCAGGAGGGTCGGGTTGGAGAGCACCCTCACGTTGGTATCGGACGAAAGCAGTCGGATGAGGGTGGCGATATCCCCGCCTACGCTGGTCCAGAAGAGGCTGAGCCCCGGAGAAGAGGAAGTTAGAGCAGTTAGAAGGGGATTAACAACTCCTGTTATGGTCGCGTTTTGTCCGCTCGAGTTGAGTCCCTTATTGTTGTTCAAGACAGCGGTCCCGCGGCCTTTGGTTTTGCCGACGTTCAGGCCTTTGTCCTTGAAGAACCATTCGATTCCGTACTGAAAATCTTTGGTCAGAGTGATTTCGGCCAGCAGCACCTCGATGAGCACAGCCCTGGGTACGATGTCCAGCGCCAGGATAGTGGCCTTGATCTTGGCGTAATCGGCGGCGTTGGCCTTGATGACGATGGCATTGTTCACTTCATCCGGGATGATGGCCACCGGCCCGGTCAAGGACGTGGGGCCCTGCCCACGGGCTCCAGCACCCATGCCTGCCTGGGTTCCGAAACCACTCACGCCGCGTCCGGTCGCACCAACGCCGCTCCCGGTGGTACCACCCACGCCGCGGCCTCCGGTGCCCGCCGTGCCGAAGCCGCCACCGCCGATACCCGAGGAGCCCGTACCGAAAGAACCACCCATGCCGCCCGTTGTACCCGTGCCCGACGAGCTCCCCGAAGAAAACCCCGTGGTTCCCCGCCCGGAGGATAACCCCCCGAACCCGCCCGTGCCACCGCCAAGTCCAGTACTGCCTGATCCGCGCCCGAAGGAGCCGCCTCCAAAACCGCCGCCAGCGGTGCTGGACACAATCCGTTCCCTTGCTCCGGCATCTCCTCCAGTGCTTATGCCGTAAAGTTGTCCCAGGATGTTGGCAATGTCTCGCGCCAGGCCGTTTTGGACGAAATGGACATAAACCTGTTCCCCAGCTTCTTGGCCCTGCATGTCCATGGTGACCAGCCATTCACGTGCAGTTTTGAGGAAATCCGGGTTTTGGGCGATGATGAGGACTGCGCCAAGCTGTGTCAAAGGAAGCATGGCAACATTGCTGCCCAACTTGCTGTTCTTGAACACGTCCAGTTTGCTCATCAGAGCTTCCAGGTTCTGAACCGCAACCTCCGGTTGGATTGCCTTGACCTGCACAATCTCCATCCCGACCTCTTTGAGGATGTTGATGTCGATGGTCTTGAGCACTTCGATGAGTGTACGGGCGTTGCCGCTGTCTTCCACCATCATGATGCTGTTGGTGAACGCGTCCACCCCGATGGTCCTTCCGGGTGTGATGAAATACTTGAGGGTGTTCATTGCCTGGGTGGCGTCCAGGTAGCGCAACCGATAAATGATGATGACCGGTTTGGTGCCGTACTTGTCGTCTTTAAGTGCCTCCGGACCGCCAATGGTAAGTTTGCTGCTAGGGGTGCGCTGTAGGGTTTGTATGTGATACAGGCCTTTTTCCGGAACGATGTCGATGTTGCTGGCAACGTAAGCGCGGGTGATGAGCTGCAACAGTTCCGGTTTAGTGAATTCTCCATCCAGGTAAAGGCTGATTTGACCTCGCAACGACGGGTCCATGACGTAATTGAACTTGAGATACTCACCAAAGATCTGGTTTGTGACTTCCACCACATCGGCCTTATCGAAATTGAGCACGATCTTCTGTTTCTGACCGTCGGCAATACCCTCTGGGCCGGGTTCCTTGGTTTCCTGGCCCATAAACCCAGTACGCATCGAGCCCGGCAGAGTCTTGTTGATGTTCGGTTTGGTTTCAGGTTTGGCAGCATCTGCGGCTGCGGCCTGCGTGTCGGCCGGGGTAGCGGTGGGCACCGGAGAAGATTTCGGGAAATCCTTTGCGGTTCGGCTCTGGGTGGCGGCACAACCTGCCATGGAGAACTGCAGAGCCAAAACACATGTCCAGAGGGTACGGGTGATTTTCATGGTGAATTCCTCTAAGGTCGGACCAGGTCCAGCATCTTCAGTTGGCATGTGTTCATGGATGCTTCTCCCGGCTATGATGAGAGCCAGCCACTTTCATGAACAGATATGCGAATGGCACTTTTTGCTCGACCGAGGTCAGCGGCAGACAGAATCTTGTTGTCACTGGGATGCAACAGATTGCAGAGCAATTGCAGGGTTCGTTTTGTCTTTCCACCTGATTGGCAGCAAAGCATTTTTCTCCAGCTATCAGGAAGAACATATGATGGCACCCCACGTATATCACATCATTTTGATATATCAAAGGAAAAATTTCTTGTCTTAAGGTTTTAGATGAGATTGTGCAGCGGGCACAGCGCTGAGTGGTTCCTTAGCGCTGTGCCCGCTATTTGCCATAGCCCATCCGTTGATTCGGTAGCACGCTACCACCTTGTCTTGGTGCACCCTCCGACGTGGATAAGTGGTTGCCACCTGGCCCTGCCTCTTTGACTCGCCCTTGTCCTCCCAAAAATGAAATAGTGGAGGCCGCTGTAACATTCAGACTTGCTCTAACTGCCCCGTCCTGGAAGGTCAGGGTTTTTTGGAGGTTTCCATCAACGCCGTGAGAACGACACTGATCACCAAATCATGGCCGGTCTTTCGCTGGATCTTTTGCACACGCAGTTGCTGGACCTGAATGGCCGTGGGCGATTTCTGCACACCACTCAAGAAAGTGTGCAAACCGGCGATGGTTGAGGTGAAATCAAATTTGAGTTGGACTTCCTGGTAAACCCCATATTCCTTGCTGGCGAGTACCTGATAGCTCTTGACATTGAGGTCCTGGGAGCCCTTGGCAGAAACCACTTCTCCAAGTTTGGCGGCCAGCTGGTAGGAATCATCCCCATGGAACACTCTCTTCTGCAGCCGACTCAGCTCATTTTCCTGTTTGCTCAGGGTGTCCTTCAGATCCTTCCCCTGCGCCAGCTTCTCCTGGTATTTCAGGATCATTTGCTGCTGCTGGGAGATCCGCTCACTCAGTTCCCGCTTTTTATCCAGTACCGGGTCCAGCCAGAACAGATGCACCGCCAGGATGCCGACCACGACCGCCGCCGTAAGAGCCACCGGAAGACGGTGTTTTTTGATCAGCGCGAGTAAAGATCGACCGTCCAGTTTCATTGGGTCACCTCTTCCGCCTCATCACCACTGTCTTCTTCGTCATCCGTGGTTTCCTCATCGGGGGTTTCATCCCCACGTCCGCCCTTCTTGGATGAGTTCAGCGCGCGGCCCTTCCCGGCCGCCCCGGAATCCTTGTCGGGGCTCAGCGATTTCGATTCCTCGACGGCTGGGGTTGATTCCTGGGGAGCCGTGATGCCAAGCGGCGTCTCCAGATTGTCCCCTTCCTCGGGTTTGACGCTGCTGGTCAGATTCTTGCGGAGTTTGTCCACTTCCAGTTGAATGCGCACATTGAACCGTTCCTTATCCGATGTGGGATTGCGACTCACCGGGGATGCGAAACTCACATTGCTAAACCCCTCCACCTTCGACAATTCAGACAGATACTTGGCTGCCGATTTGCTCTCGCCGCGAATCTGCAGTTCTTTGTTGGTCAGCGAGAAGAAATCCAGCCAGGTGTCTTCGGGAGTGATTTGGGTGAGCAGACTGAACAATTCATGGACCGGATAAGACTGTTGATCAAATTCGGCCAGTGCCTTTTGCTGTTCCTTGAGCCTGGCGATATTGCTCTGGAGCTGTTCGATAGGTTTCCATTGGGCTTCTAGCTGCTTACGTTGAGTTTGTACATCTGTGGAGGTCCTGGTAAACCCTTTGAATGAATGAGACTGGTAGGCGGCGAAAGCACCATAGAGTGCCATGACCAAGACCAGCGGGAGAATGATTCTGGGCGGGCGCCAGGGTTTCAGCCGCAGGTCGGGACCGAAAGCCTTCAACTGATCCTCGTCGACCAGGTATTCCATCCAGCGGGTGAGCATCGATCCTTCAATGGTGCGGGGAGTGAGCGGCAACCCGTCACCCAACCAGAAGCTGGTGGCGGCTTCGGTTTCTTCTGCCGGGGTACAGATCAGATCGATGTGCGGGCTTCCATTGCTGTCTGTTTCGTCATGGCTGGTCAGGGCCTTGAGAGTTTCGAGAAACAGCTGATGAGTCACATGATGCTTGCGGACCATGAATGAATCGATGATCGTGCCGTTCAAATAGCGATGCACCTCCATCTGCGACGGTCCGAGCACCCTTGCGAACATCCTGGTGGCGCCCGGACCATTCGATTGGGCGCTATCGACAATGAAACTTCGGTAAACCAGCGCGCTCGGGATAATGGTGAAAGAACTGAAGTGTGAAGCTCCCAGCGCCTGCTCGAACTTGTCATAGGTTTTCTGGGAGAGGGAAAAGATCGGTACGATCAGTTGCTGACTGCCGGCTGCCTCTGGCGCAGTGAATCGCAACGTCTGCTCACCTTCGTAGAACAGATTTTCCTGCCAGTCAAAGGTCAAGCTCTCTTCCAGGCGGTCTTTCAGGGCCAGAGGGTAGACTTCTCGTCCAAACGAGTAATAGGATCGCGGCAGGAATAGAATCAAAGCGGTTGCATGGCCGGCCTTGGGGCGTAGGTTCAAACGTTGCAGAGAGTCGTAGAGAGCCTCGCCTTCGGCAAGTTGGTACTGTTCCACCGGCGCCAATTGCCAGGTGCGCCATTGCCGCTGGGCTCGAAGGATTTCAAGTCGCCGCGCTTCGACATATACTGCCAGGATGTTTTTTGGCCGTCGTCTTAACATCGGTGTTGGCTGCGGCTGTCCTTTCTCTTGGAGCTTAAGGCGCCGAGGTGATCGTCAAATGCACGATTCGCCATTATAGAATCTTGCGGAATAGGATTTCGTAACCGGACTGGCTTTGCCCCTGGAGACGCACGATCACCCAGACCAAGACCCCGGGCGGACCAGTATAACATTCGCCATAGGAGAGAATACTGTAAACGTCTCCGGGTTTCCAACCGCGCTGCGCCACCTTTTCCGGTGCTTCCACCCCCGGCTCGGTTTCCTTAACCAGTTGAACATTGTTACCATAAACGGTCAGTAGTTCAACCAAAGAATGTTCCCCAAAGAAGCCGGAGAATTGCGGACCATTCTCCCTATCCTCCTCTTGTGCTCTCCCATCGGCACGGTTGGCGCCTTCGCCGTAGAAGATCTGAGGGGTGATACCGGGGATGAGCAGGAGCTGATCGACGCTGGTCAAGGGGCCGTTAAAGGGGCCGTAGCCCAGACCCAGGCGACCGTATTGGTCCTTTTCAGCTCCTCCGAGGCGCGGAGTGTCATCGACATCGATGAAATCGCCGATGACATCGGCCAGGTTATCGGCCGCATCCCTTTCTAAACCGGCCCTCTCGAGAACCTCCATGAGGTGGTTGTGGTCGGCCTTGTTCACATTCACCTTCTGGGTTTCCTCTTGAATGACCACGGTGGCTTGACCCGTTCGGTACCTGACCAGCCTTGGCAGGGCATCCGGCTGCCAGTACAGTTCCCGGTCCCTGGATCTCTTCAGGTCCAGGGGCAGGGGCTGGCCCATGCGCGCCAGTGCCTCATTCACGCCGCCGATACTATGGAGCAGCGCCTGGGACTTGCGGATGCTGTTGACGTCGGAAGCCCCCTGCAGGCGGATCTCAGTGCTGATCTGCAGAGCGAACCACATGAGCAGCATGCAGATCCACAGGACAGCTATGATTACAACTCCTTTTTCTTCTCTAACCATAGGCTTTCGGGAGAACTAAACTGGAGAAAATGTGGATTGATGATCCTGGTGTAGTTGATGGTTTTCGGTCCCTGGCGGACGCTCAACTTGATCAGGATGGACTGGGGTAACTCGCTCGGTTCCTCCCAGGCTTCACCGAAGCTGTCGACATTCTGGCCACGGTACGCAAAGCTCAAATCCAGCAATTGCATTTCCATGGCGAAATACCTTGGCCAGGTTTCCTTATCCGATGGCGCTTCCTTCAAGAACTTTTTGAGGGGTTCCGGATGGTACGGGTCCATAGGCAACTCGGCGTAGTAGAGCCGTTTGCTGCCCGGTTGATACACGTACCGGCTAATGACCGGGGCACCCTTGGAAATAGATTTGATCGAATAATTGGTGGCGAAACTCAGGGTGTTCTTGCTGGCAAAAAACAGCAACTGCCTTTGTTTGTCATCGTTCAGAACCATAGGGGTGGGATTGAAGGTTCCCAGTTGCAGAGTCATGACTTCCAGAAGACGAACAATTTCCTGGTCACCCGGTTCGACTCCGCGGTTCTTTTCCCAGATTCGCAGGGTCACCGTGAGGCAGACTGAAAGGATACCGATGACCAGCGCCGAGATGAAGGTGGCGATGAGCAATTCCAGCAGGGTGAAACCCGCTGATGATGGGGCCACCAGGCCAAGATCCACTTCCACACGGCGTTTGATGGATGGTCGTTGCGTGCGGATGGTGTTCATGGCAATAGAGCCTCGTTACCTTTCACAACTTACCTTCCCGTTCGGGTGGAATGATAACGCTGAATTCCACGTGCTGCTTGGCATAACTCAGCAACACCCGGTACAGATTGCCCTGGCGGTCCTGCCCCGCTTGCCGGTCACCCAGGTCAACCAGGATCGCTTGCACGTCCACTCGGGGTGATCCGGGGAAATCATCCAGGGTGATCGAACCTGCCTCAATGTCTCGCGGTCGGGTCAGGAGGTGTTCCGCAGCCGCTTCGATGACCGCGCTCTCATACAGCCGCTTTTGCACGCGATGACTGTATTGGATCGACATCGAAATACTGCCCATCACCCCGCCTACAATCATCATTCCCACGACGAGACTCACCATGACTTCCAAAAGGGTGAACCCGGCCGACCTGCTCCTGGTCCATTTCCTCTTCATCATGGGTTCGCCATCGCTCCCGGTTCCTGGGTCTGTGGTCTTATCACTTGCACCCTGGGTCTGGTCTTTTGCGTCCTTAGTCCCACGTCCAAAATCCTGAGTCCGGGCTCCGGTGTCTTGTGTCTTGAGTTCTGCGTCGTGAATCGCGAGTCTTGCGTGTTTCAAGATTTCCCCTGCACCAGACGGATCGTCCCTGAAATGGGATGGATAAAAATACGATAGGAACGCTGCTGGTCGATTACGATTTTGAGGTCGTTCTCGGAAACGCTTCCGTCAGGGTAAAAGAGGATGATGCGGTCATGGGTCTCCGGGTCCCTTTCCAACTTGTCCGAAAAAATGTCTACATTCTCCGGGATGCCGTGGATGGGAGGAAGTTCCAGGCCATAACGGCGTTCGGCTCCGCGAATACGAAAAGCCATTGTCTGACCACTGCTCATGGCCCGAATGTGAGCACGCTTGAGAGTCACCATCATTTCCTGCAAGAACTCGCGTTCTTCCATGCGTTTCCAGCCGGCGCCAATCCTGGGGATCAGGAGACCTGCGGTCAGTGCCATCATGAACAGGACCAGCACCAGTTCCAGCATGGTGAAACCGCGTGGATTGAACCTCCCGGAAGAGCGGGCGTGGTCCCCGATCCCGGGACGGTCGGCATTTCCGTCCCGCATTGTCGGGATTGGCGTTTTCAGGAGCATACCGGTTCCTCACCGTTCAGAACTGGATGTCGGTAACGCTGAAAATGGCGGAAAAGATACAAATCACAATCACGCCGATGATCAGGCCAGTGCCCAAGATGATCACTGGCCCCAGCAGCGTCATGGTGCGGTCCAGCGACCGCTG
>Ga0315286_10008228_pt1 | contig 10251 bp, 3 predicted proteins | sample YL17G10_0_MG_FD_205038 | JGI IMG/M metagenome (GOLD analysis project Ga0315286, IMG submission 205038) | Sediment microbial communities from Yellowstone Lake, YNP, Wyoming, USA - YL17G10_0 | ecosystem: Environmental > Aquatic > Freshwater > Lake > Sediment | place: USA: Wyoming | collected...
CGAATCATAGATGGAGCGGATGGATTCCAGATCGCCGGTCTGCAGATAGTAGAACCACAGACCATACTCACCGAGGAACTCCAGGTGTTGACCCGGATAAAAATCGGGTTGAAGTTTTCTCAACACCAGCTCTTTGCACAACCGATGGGATGCCGTATCAAACACGTAAAAGCACTGGTTCAACTCCGGGGTTCCATCGCCCCAAAACCCGACCCTTTCACGGTCAGGGCAATCGTAAAACCATTCTCTCATGCAGATATACGCGGTCCGGGCCGCTTTTTTCCAGAGAATGTTATAGTCGTTATCGTTGCACTCAAACGAACCGGCAAACGTTGTATTGTATCCCGTTTCACGATACTTTACGGCTTTTACGGTTACACCCGCCGGAATCGTATAGATTGCGCCTTCCCCGCTCACCCAATTCTTCGCTTCGTAGTCTTGGATGCCGGATTTTGTTGTATATGTTTCCGTCGGTGTCAGATAGAGAACCAGCGGATTGCTGGAGTTGAAGCGGATCTCCTTGCCTTCGGGACTCTCGACCTGAATCCAGGGCTGAAAATGGCAGTTGTACGGCATCGCGCACACCAGCCTCCAGGTGTTCGCCTCGGAATGGGGCAGGTCTTTGGACAGATGGACATACTCTTTCATGCCAAAATCCTTGATCATCGAGGAGGGCGTCGCAGGGTCAAAGAAAATCCCGCTGAGCGATAGAATGTCCCCCCGCACTTTGTTAATCCTGAACTTTACTGACTGGTTATACTTATACACCACGTATGCGCCGCCGGAATGCCCGTTCACGATCTTGACGGGCGCGATCAGGTTCAGGGTGAGGGCGTCAAACATCTCCACGGCCAGGCGGCTCCCCTTCTTATCCCAATCAACAAAGTACAATGCAACTTGATACTCCCGCGTCCCATTGATGCCAATGGTGACGGACATCGTTTGATCCGTGTTGGAGAAGCACGTGGCGTTGCGCGGAAGACCGTTGCTTGGATCGCGCGCCAAGGCCCTTTTGTCGGAAGTCCCGGAGGCCCACACCGTCGGATCGGGCAATCCGTTTTTGGGGAATGCTCTGAAGTAATCGAGCGAGGCCACATACGAAGGCAGAGACTTTTCATCACGGCCTTCTCCGTTGTAGTTGCACAGAACATACCCCTCTTTTCCGTAAACGCCGCCCCAGTCCCCGCTGGTCGTGGTATCCAGCTTAACCGGCTCCGCGGCATAGTGTACGGCGGGTTCCTCATAGGCGGGTGTCGTGCCGCTGTAGGCGACGGACAGGGCATACGTGCCGGGCTGCACAGAGGTGAAATACACGAATTCCGCATCCTGGCTCGCCCCTCCAATGCCGGCCACGGCATGATAGGCGCCATCCCATGCAAGCTTTCCGTTGATGGCGATGCTGGCAATTGTCTTCTCGACCTTGGGTATGCCAACGCGCCCGACGGTTCCTGCCGGCGCCGACACGGAGCACAGTCCCGAAGAAAGGTCAAAGCTCGCGCGGATATTGCCCAAAGGCGTGGGTGTTTCCCCTGACACCCCAGTCAAGGTTCTGCCGGGATGAGGAAGGATATCATAAGTTTTGAAACCCGGCAGCGTGGGCACGATGCCGAGCACCTCCTCGTTGAGCCATTTTACCGGTCCCGCGCCCCAGGGATGACACAGGCTTACAATTCCGCATGGGGAGTTTGGAACAGCGGCATTCGGCTCAAGGACTTCATTCCATGACGGACGATAAACCTCGAAGGTCGTGGTTCCACCGTACTTGACCATGCCGCCCCACATGTCCCTGATAGAGCTTAAGGCGTCATCGTGCTTTCCCATGCGCGCCATGGCCTGGATGACGAAGTACTGGTTGAAGGGCGACAGTGAAATGCGGTTGACCCGATCCAGGAAGTGCTTCTCAAACAGCGCATCCTTTTCCGCGCTGCTCAAGCTTCCTGTGTTGATGGCATCCGCGGCGGCATGAAGTCCGAAATCGGCGGACCAGGAACCGTTCTTCCGGAGCTCCGCCATTTTGTCCCTGGCATAGGCGTTGTATTTGTCTCTCAGATCCGTCCGGCCGTATTGCCCCATGACCTCGGCAAAGTCTTTCCAGGCCCGTATCGCCAGCATCTTGTAGGCATTCTGCGCTTCCGGACTGGGCTTGAACCAGATTTCAAATCCCGCGCACAGCCGCTCATCCCACCCGTAGAATCTGAGGTTCGGATTTTGTCCGAAAACAGCATGGGCCTCATCGAGCTTCGCGCACGCGTTGGGGACAAAGCGGAGAAGCGTCGCCGTATCGCCCGTGTACCGGTAGTAATCCAGCAAACTGAACACCCAGTACAGCGAATAACTTCTGATGCCGTTGTTATCGTCAGAGGTTCGCTCCAGGTTCTTCCTGATGAAATCCCGGTTCGCAAAGGCAACCAGCGCCGCGGCCTGGGAAGGATGCGCGTCCCCCGTCCATGACTGCCGGTCCCCGCGGTCCATGAGGATAGCCCCGAAGTAGTCCTTGAGCAGGTTGAGCCGCACGCCATACGCCCCCGTGTACCAGATCCGTGTAAGAAGCGGGTCGCTGCATGAAAAACTGCCCTCGTAGTTGGCCGGCTTTGCCTGGCAGACCAGCCTTACGGCGGTGATGCGCCACGGCTTGTCCAGAGAACGGGCGTGGATCCACCCGAATCTTACCCCTTCGTATAACTCGTCGTTCAGCTCGAGACGGTAGGTATTGCCGTGCTTCGCGGGCGCCTTGGTCTTTACGAGACCCCGATGGAGCGGAACTTCGTTGTATTCGCTGACACTCATTTCCACCGAGCCGTTACAGTCCGGACTGTCGAATTCCAGCCACGCGGCGCTTTCCACGCCAAAATCGAACCGGATGGATCCCGCGGCTCTTACCGTGATCTCGCACTTAGCGGTGGAGGCGGAAGCGAGATGCTCAAAGGAATCCGCCTTATCCACAACTGCGGAAACGGGCCTGAGGAAATAGATCTGAAGCCCATCGGACGTCTTCTGGTCCTTCCAGCGATAACGAACCAGCGGGTCCGGAGATTCCTTGACCAGCGGACCGTCGAACGCGCCGCCATTCAATATCGGATACGGCTCCTGGATCGCCGCAGCTCCCTCCAGTGACAGAGCCGGTTCCATCACGGGCGCCTTGTAACTGTTTTCCGCCGCCTGGAGCGCGGGTGCGGTGATGATGCACAAGACAAACGGAACAATCTTCATAGCAGTCTTTCCTTCCGGCACGGATGTGCCCCAAGTTTACCTGACAGATGAACTGCACACCTTCCCGAAGACCGGATTGCCGTCGCTGTGCGCAGACAGGACCCGGCAAGGCTGGCCGAGATTCGATCGGAGGCTTGCTTCGACGAGCCCCCCCTTTTTCCATTGAAGGCCAACGTCGAAGCCCCCGCGAGCGCGCGGGCCGCTTTCGGTCCAGAGGTTTTTGAATGGGTGTTTCATACGGTTTGCTCCGGCCGGCGGTGAGTGTGTTTCCAGTTGTTGGCTCGTCATGATTTTTCGTTGCGGCGATACTGCCGGCCTACTTCTTCTCGTCCACGATGAGTTCGACGACGTGGACGAAGGGATTGGCGCTGTTCTTGAGCATGTTGATACGGACGTAGCGGGCCTCGGTCTTCGGAAACTTCCCGGAGTCGCCCTTGGCCGTCGCGGGAGTTCTATTGTCTGAAAAATCCAGCGCCTTTTTCCAGCTCCGTCCGTCCACGGAGACCTCGGCGTTCCATTGGTAGTAGCGGACGCCGTCCCAGTAAGTGATCACGTTGATGAAGTTAATGGGACAGACTTTTTCCAAATCCACTTGCAGCCACTGTGGCGCGGGACCTTCCGAGGCCCAGTGCGCGTCGGCGTCGTCAGCGCGGCCATCCACGGCGATCCTGGCAAACCAGCCGTCTTTGCGGTCAGGCGATGGACCGACGGTCACGGGTTTCCCCGTGGCGAGGTTGGGCTTCGCGGGAATCCGGCTGCGGAACCAGCTTCCCGCGAGATGCCCTTGCTGCACGCCTTGGTCGCCGAAAAGCCCGGCCCGCAGATGCACGGTCTGGTCCACGGTGATGGGGCCGGCATAGGTCTGCCAACGTTCGTTGGGCAGGCTGTTGTCGAGGGTGTATTTCAGGGTCAGCCCAGGACGGTTCGGGGTGAGCGTCAACGTGAGCGGTTCGGTGAACGTGTTCTCGTCGCGGACGAACTTGCCCTGCGCCTGAATTGTAACGGGATGAACGAGCTTTTCGAGAAGGGCATCCGTGTGGGCGAGCCGCGACTTGAACTCAGCGAAAGTGCCGCCGGCCAGCGGATTCCAAGCGCGTTCGGCGACGAGCGCGAGCCGGTCCCGCAGGCTTTGAATCTCGATAGCCTCGGAGTTTTCCCACGAACAAAGCTGCGTGCCCATCAGCTTCGCGGTGTCAGCAAGAGGGGTGTAATGGGTCGAGCCTTCGCGCCCGAACTTTGGCGGCGCCCAGTCGAACAGGAACTCCAGCGACTGCTTGTTGTCGCGCACGATATAGAGCGGTGTCCAGGTGGCGTTGACGACGGCATAGCCGTCTTTCACGATGTCGTTCGGGTTGCGGCCCTGCGACCAGACCATGACCAGCGCATCCTTCGGCAGCGGGTAGGCGCCGGCGGGGTTGCAGGCTTCCTCCCAGACGATGGTTTTTTTCCCGCGCCTCGTGACGACGGTGTGCAGGTCGGTGATGAATTTGCAGTAGAGGTCGTGGACGCTTTGGAGGCCGAACTTTGCCTGGGCCTCCTGGTAGTCCGCCGTCTGGTCCAGTCCGCCGAGGTCCACCTCGTCCGCGCCCAGGTGGACGTAGGGCGTGCTCTGGAAAACATCCATCACCTCGTTGAGCAACGTGGTGAGTGCTTCGAGGGTTCTCGGACTGGCGATGTTGACCGTCGAGCCGTTGCCGGGGATTCCGAAAATGTCGTGGGCATCGGCGATGAGCCGGCCGGAATGACCGGGCAGGTCCATCTCCGGCACGAGATAGACGCCGCGCTCCCGCGCGAACCGTTCCAGCGCCCGGAGTTCGTCGAGCGTGTAGGGTGCGATGCGCGGCTTCGACGCCGGTTCGAAGCGGGCGAACTCGCGGTTGCTCTTGCCGAGTTGCGGAAACTTCGCGGAGGGAAACATGAACAACTGGTCGTCCGTGAGATGCAGGTGCAGGTAACGAATCTTGTAAAGGCGGCACAGCTCAATCACCTGCTCGATGCCGCCCGGCGAATGGTACTTGCGGGCGAGGTCAATGAGCGCCCCGCGATACGGATACGCCGGCTCATCCACGATCGTCACGCGCGGAACGGTCAGCACGCCGTTCGCGGCCCGGAACGCTTGCAGCAATGTCACCGTGCCCGAAGCGACGCTCTGGTAGCTGCCGCCTTTCACGGTGGCGGAATCCTTCGCTTCCAAAGTGTAAGCTTCGCCCTTCAGGTCCGGATCGAGCTGCAGCACCACGTCGCCCGGTGCGCCTTTGCCGGAAGCCGTGGCGAGCCGGATGCCCGTGGTGAGGAAGATTTCGTCCGCGAGAACTTTCGCCAGAGGTTCCAACTCTTCGGTGGCGGCCAGAATACGGCTGGCTTTTGTCAAAGTCAGCCAGCCCTGTCCCATCGCCACCATTTTTGGCAACGGAACCAACTGCGGAACGCCCCCCGCCAGGGTGGTCCGCGGAGCAGTGTCCAAGCTTTTCCGCACGGGAGTCACAGTCTCCGTAACATCCTTCAGCGTTAGTCCTTTCTTTTTCCAGTCGATCCTTCCCAGTGCCGCACGGGTGTCCTCCGCAATAGGCAGCTTCCACTCTCCCGCAAACACCGGGCTGAGATCCTTTTGCGCCGCCACGCTGGAGCACAACAGCCAATACCAGCTCTGGTTCAACGCTCCCTCTTTGGTGCCAGGGTCGGATTTCGGACAGGCCGCCAACTCGTGGAAAAACCGCTTCACCCAGCCATCCCCACCGTTCTCACGGCGCAGCCGCAGCATGGCGGAGGCGTAACACACTGGCTGGTCGGACGGGTCTATCTCCTTCCCGCTCCCGTCCTTGATGCGGCTCTCCTTTTCATCTACTCCAGTGCTGGTGGTGAACAGATCGAGGAAGGTCAGCCCGCTCGCGGAAAACAGCGGCTCCACTCCCTCAATCACCTTCCGCGTTCGAGCATCGGTATCCTCGCATCTCAGCGCGTCCATGCACACGTAGCGCATGAAAACCGCGAAGCCTGTGATAAAGCAGGAATGCCGGTCGCCGAAGGTATAGTAATTCCGCCCCATCTCGTAAAACACGTAGTGCGGCATCGCTTTGGGGTGAGTTCTGAGCTCGGGGTAATTGTCGTCGTAGAACATCGCAAGTTCAATCCCCGTGGCGCCGATGTAAGCACAACCCGCCCCACCGGTCAGATCGTATCCGGGAACTGCCGCGATGGTGACTTTGCCCTCGAATTGTCCCAAGGGGCTTGGCATCCGGCCTGTCAGGCCGGCATACAATTGCCACCCGGCGTCCAGACGGGAAACCCAGATCCCCATTAAGCCCGGATCCAGGGTGTCGTCCGTAGTCAGGAAAATAACGTTCTTGCCCGTCCAAGGCGTCAGTTGAAGGCTGAGGCCTCGTTCTTCCCACAGCTTCGGCTCAAAGGCGTATTTTGAATAATCGAACCGCTCGCCGGGTTTCAATGGGGCAGCATCTTCGGCCTGCAAATGAGAGATGACCAAGGTTAGCAGGAGCGGCAGGAGATAGCGGAATATCGTCATGATTTGTCCCTTCAAGTTTTTGTGACGACCGAATGCTTCATGCTCTATCGTTCCTGTTTTTGCACCCCCAGCGCGCGGGCGGGTGACCTCTCCCTCGGACCACGCCTCTGGTGAGGCCGGCAGGAGATGGATCTCGCCGGCATGCGATTGCAGCAGCATTTCGGCAATCGCGGCTGTGGCGCCGAACGCGCCTTCCACCTGCGGCGCGGTGAAACACTTTGAAGAAGGAATCTCATAGTCTGTCTCTCTTCGCTTTGTTTACCTTCATCTCGCCAATCCCCGGCATACTGTCTGCGTCTCGCATGGGCTACTTCCGGAATACATCCGGATAGCGGCGCCGGATGATATTCCTGTCCTCCTGCGGCAGATCGGCCAGCGGGACCGGTTTGTCTTGCGGGCGCGTCTGCTTTTGGTTGATACGGTTCATCAGGCTCCAGTTACGCGTGGGCTCGCCGGGCCGCGGATCCGGCGGCTCCTGGGCCTTCAGGTCGTAGCGTGTGAAATCAATCACCTGCTCCCGTCCATTGGCCTTCCAGTCGCGCAGCAGGGCGAGCCGGAACTCGCGGTTCATGAACCAACGGATCTCCAGGTTCTCATCCGATCCCCCTATGCCACTGCCGCGCTGGACGAAACGGTAATCCGGTTTGGCGTTATCTTTGAAGTGTTTCCGCCAGGCCAGCCCGAACTCGCCCTGCGTGACGCACTTCGCCTCCGGCCAGCGGCGGCGGACCGCGCTGAGCCACTGGACCAGGCCGTCCAGCCCGTTGCGGCCCCGGTAGCCGTAAATCTTGCGTCCCTCGACGAGGCAAGCTTCCCAGCAGTCCGTGACCCAGGCGAAGTTGTTGAGCGTGAAGCCCTGGTCGAAATGCGCCGCCGTGGTGTGAAGCATCTCCCGCACGCCCACGTCCGTGCCGTGGGTCAACACGGTCTCGATGGGGCCGACTCCCATGCGGCTGTTGAACCCCTCGGCCCCGCCCGGTCGGCGGGCAGCCAGGAAATCCACGGTCCAGCCATCGAGATTGACGCAATCAATGAAATCCGCTTTGCCCTGGGCTGGCTTGCAGAAGTGCTCGCGGGAAGGGTAATACGGGTAACAGGGCGATCCTTCTCCGTCGCCGTTGTCAACAGCGTACTGGCTCCAGATGTTGCCCTGGCAAACGTGGATGCCTTCTTCTTCGGCCAGGAACCGCTGGTTCTCCGCCGCCAGAAAGCCCGCCAGAAGGCTGCGCGGGCGGTACCCGTTTCCGACCATGTCCGAAACCAGAGCCAGACCCTCGTGTATATCCTTGTTCACCTGCTGCCGCGTATTGTACATGTTGGCGAAGTAAGCGCCCGGAATGAAGGTGATCTCGTCGCCGTACTTCCTGACAAAGCCTGGAACCAACTTACGGATCGCTTGGTAGTTTTCCCGTTGATCGTGCAGGGCCCGCCAACTGAAGGCCCAGGTCATGCGCCCGCCGGGCCATGCCTTCTCGAAGGCGTCGCGAAGGGTCTGCACGGTCTGCGGCGTGTGGATCGAGGCTTCATCCGTGCCCTCGTTCCGGTCGCGGGTGACCTCGATCTGATTCACGCGAACGACCGTGTTGAAGGTCAAGAAGCGGTTCCCCGTCAGTTTGGGAAGGCCCGTTGTCTCCGGGAGATGCTGCGCCTCGCTCCCCAGAGATATTCCAGGAATACAGAGCGCTCCACCGGAAAGCATGGCGGACTTCAGAAAGAACCGGCGGTCAAAATGTTTCGCATTCATTGTCATTCTCCATTCCCGTTTGGTAATGCTCTTCGCGCGCTACGCCCTTCGCGCTTGTACTCCTCCAGCAGGTCCGTCAGCCGCTTCACCACGTCCGGCCGCTTCTCGTAGAGGTTCGCCGTTTCGCCCGCGTCTTCTTCCATGTTGTAGAGCTGCCCCGCGGGCCCGCCCGGCGGCGCGCTCTTCTCCGGCACGCTCCAGCCCCCCGACCCTTTTCCCTGGATCAGCTTCCAGGGACCCTGGCGAATCGCGAACATCCCGTCAATCGAATGGTGCACGGTCGCTTCGCGGAGCGTTTTGCCGCGCTTCCTGCCCCGCAGCGCCGGAAGGATGCTCACGCTGTCTTCGCCCGCGTTGCCGGGCAGGGCATCTCCCAGAATATCGGCGCAGGTGGCCAGAAGATCGGTCAGGCAGATCGTCTCGCCGCAGACCGATCCGGCCCCGACCTTGGCGGGCCAGCGCACAATAAATGGAATGCGGTGTCCCCCGTCGTAGGCGTCCGACTTGTACCCGCGATAGACGTAGCTGGGGTGATGCCCGAATCCCGCCAATTCCTTGAAATCCGCCTCCGGAGAGCAACCGTTGTCGCTAGTCACGACAAGAAGCGTGTTCTCGCGGATGCTGGCGTCCTCCACTGCCTGCGCGATCTGTCCGATGGATGCGTCCACCTGCAGCACGAAATCGCCGTAGGGATTCGTGCCGCTCTTGCCCTGGAATTCCCTGGTGGGCAGAATGGGCGTGTGAGGCGCGGGCAGCGCCAGGTACAGGAAGAACGGCTCGCCGGTTGCCGCGCGTTCGCGGATGTATCCCACGCCGCGCCGCACGAAATTCGGCAGCACGTCCGCATGATCGAAATCCGCGCCGGTGGGACCCTTGCGCCACCAGCCGAATTTCGCTTTGCTCTCCGTCTCGCGGTCCGGCTGGGACGTCACCTTGCCGTTTTCCACGTACACATAGGGCGCCATGTCCAGGGAGCCGCAGTGGCAGTAGTAATAATCGAAGCCGTTGACATCCGGCCCGTTCCTCACGGGCGCGCTGAAATCCACGTCCTCTCTTTTGCCGGGGGCGTCCTTTGTCCACTCCCATCCCAAATGCCACTTGCCGATGCAGGCCGTGTGATAACCCTGCTTCTTCAGAAAGGATGCCACGGTCATGCGGCCTTCCTCGATCAGCGGCGGGGAATAGCCGTCCAAGACCCCCTTCTTCAGGCGGGAGCGGAAACAGTAGCGCCCTGTGAGAATGCCGTAGCGCGTGGGAGAACAGACGGCGGAGTTCGAGTGGGCATCGGTGAAACGCATGCCCTCCGCGGCCAGACGGTCCGTATGCGCCGTCTTGAGCTTGGACTTCTCATTCAGGGCGCTCACGTCGCCGTATCCCAAATCGTCCGCCAGGATGTAGACGATATTCGGCGCCCGCCGCCGCGAAGCCCCGCCCTGCCCCGTTCCGAGGAGCCCCGCACACCCCGGCATTACGAGAGCCCATGTTCCAAGCCCGACTGCTTTCAGGAAATCTCTTCGGCGCACGCCGGCACATTCCTTTCTGGCGATGCTCTGGACAAGGTATCTCTTCTCCGGCCGGAATGCTACCGGAAACACTATCTCGCGCAGAGACGCAGAGACCACAACGAGCGGCAGAGGTAAGCCTCGTGGCCGGCGTTCGAGGAAAAGGTCCGCCGGCGGCGGTTGCCGCGCTGGGTGGCGTGGCGCCGATAACCCGGAGCAATGACTCTCGCGAGGCGTGCCATGACCTGGAGAATGCCCGAAGAATGTGTGAC
>Ga0315286_10008229_pt1 | contig 10250 bp, 7 predicted proteins | sample YL17G10_0_MG_FD_205038 | JGI IMG/M metagenome (GOLD analysis project Ga0315286, IMG submission 205038) | Sediment microbial communities from Yellowstone Lake, YNP, Wyoming, USA - YL17G10_0 | ecosystem: Environmental > Aquatic > Freshwater > Lake > Sediment | place: USA: Wyoming | collected...
GTTCGTGTCCGTGACGTTGCCACTGGTTCCGCCGGGTCGCCGCTCGATGCTCTGGCCGGCCGGCGGTGCCGTCGCGGCGGCGCCCTCGACAAACGCGTTCGCGGCATCGCCCCAACCCACCGCGTCGACGGGAGTCCCACCGACCGGGCGGAGCACCAGCGAGCCGCCCGTGGCCGCGAACCCGCCAGAGTACGTGGCATCGGCGGTCGCGGCGTACGAGCCGAGGGCGTTCGCCACGAGCAGGTGCTGTCCGGTGGCGAGGAGCGTCAGCGTGCTCCAGGTCGCCTTCCTGGTCAGCGTGGATCCCGAGGACGTGACGTAGACCAGCTCCGTGCCCGCCAGGTCGGCCGGGTCGGCACCTGCGTTCGTGATCTCGACGTATTCGTCTGAAGCGGACGCACCGCCGGTGACCACCTCGGCAATCAGGAGCCCGGCGGAGGATGGCCACGCAACGGCCGCCGCGGGGCGCAGGTTCGCGGTCGGAGCGGGCGTCGCCTCGGACCGCGGCGGGCCGCCGACCAACGTGGCGAGCAGGAACAGGCTGGCGAACGCGCCGAACGCGGCGCTCCTCGGGGCGCGCATGGACGACCTCCCGGCGGGCAGTTGGCGGCGGTGGGTGGCCGGCGGGCCGGACGTCGTGGCGGCGACGCACTGGGTGTACCACGCACGGCTTACCCATCGCTTATCCGCAACCGCGCTACCATGCTCGGCGTGGCACACCCGGCCGCCACCCACCACTCGACCCAGGAGGATCCGTGGCCCGCGCCAAGAGGACCAAGCGCGCCGAAGCTCGCCGCCGCTACCGCTCCGTCGTCGGAGCCGCCGAGAACCCGGACCTCGAGATGGACGAGGACGGCGCGTCGGAAGCGCCGACCGCCGCGCTCCCCCGCGGTTCCCGCACGAGAAGGGCTGAAGTTGGGGTGACTGCCCGGGGTGACGCCGCGCCGCCGCCCCGCGCCGGCTTCCTGCCATCGCTTCGCCGCGCGGCAGCTCCGGCGGACCTCCGCGCCGATATCCGGGCGCTGCCGGCGATCGCGCTCCACTCGAAGGCGCTCTGGGTGCCGCTCGCGGTGGTCGGTGGCGTCACGGCGCTCTTCTTCATCCCCGGGATCTCGCGGAACCCGCTCGTCGCGCTGCTCGGAAACCTGGCACTCCAGCCGCCGCCGATGATCCTGCCTTTCCTCGCCGGCATGCTGGCGCCACGGGGCGGCTGGCTCGTAGGCGGGATCGTGGCACTCGCCAACGCGGTCGCGTACGCACTTCTCTTCGGGGTGTTCACGAACTCGGTCCAGACCGGGCTTGGCTTCACCTACGTCATGACCACGGACCAGAAGGTCGGGATCATCGTGAACTCGATCATGACCTCGGTGCCGTTCGGCATCCTCATCGGGGCGTTCGCCGGCTTCTACCGTCGGTTCCTCGCGATGACGACCCCGGCCCGACCGGCCCGACCTGCGCAGGCGAAGCCGAAGCGTCGCTGACCGGCGGCCAGTCCGGCGCCCACCGTCAGCCGCGCGGGGATCGTGCGTCCGGCCACATCGCGTGACGCCGGGCGGATCCGTCGATCGTCAGCCCAGCCGACGCATGCCCGCGTGGCCCAGCTGGCGAACGCCGTCGGGTCGCTCGGGGCCGCCGGCGGATCGGACCATCTCGACCAGCGGGCGGATCTCGCGGGCCACCACGTTCACGACGCTCGACTCCCGTTGCAGGCTTCCGTCAACCACCAGGAGGGCGTTGCGCCGGACCACGCCCCGCAGGCGCGCCCACGTGTCCGGCCAGAGCGTGACGTTGACCATCCCGGTCTCATCCTCGAGCGCGAGGAAGACGGTTCCCTTCGCCGTCATCGGGTGCTGGCGGGTCACGACGAGCCCTCCGATTCGCACGCCCCCCGGCCGCCGTTCCGCGAGCGCCGCGTTCGTGACCGCGCCCAGCCGCTCCAGCGCGGGACGGAAGAGCTCCACCACCTGGCGCCGAGCGTCGAGCGAGAGGATCGCGTAGCTGTCACCCAGCCGCTCCAGCTCGGTGAGCGGCGGGAGGTCCGGCGCCGGCGTCGCCGGGAGCCGCAGGTCAAGGGGCCGGCCAGCGGCACGGCCGCCGCCCTTCGGTGCTCCCCTCGCCGGGCGTGCCACCTCCCGGAGCTGCCAGAGGAGCTCGCGGCGCGGCCGCCCCAGCGAGTCGAGCGCACCCGCGCGGATCAGCCGTTCCAGCACCTCCTCGGGGAGTCCGGTCCGTTCCACGACGTCCGGGAGCGACGTGTAGGGACCGCGCGCCAGCTCCGCGTCGAGATGGGCAGCGTGATCCTTGCCGATCCCCTTCACGAGGTGGAGCCCCAGGCGGACGCCCCAGCCCGCGGCGCCCTCCGCGGCCCATCGCTCGCGCGCCGCTGAGGCCGGGATCACGCACGCCGACGAACGGACCGGCCGCGGCCGCGCGGCAATGCCGGCATCGGCTGGGAGCGGCTCTCCGGGGTCGCCATCGTGGCGTCCGTCATCGCCGGCCGTGCCCGCGAGCGCCCAGCCGGGCCGACCCGCCCACTCGGTCGTGGTTCGATGGAGGGACGCGTTGACGTCCACGGGGAGGACCGCGACGCCGTGGCGCCTCGCGTCGTTCACCAGCACCTCCACGGGGTAGAAGCCCATCGGCTGGGCATTGACCAGGCCGACGAGGAACTGGGCCGGGTAGAAGAGCTTGAGAAACGCCGACTCGTAGGCGGTCCGGGCGAAAGCCGCGGCGTGACTCTTCGCGAACCCGAAGCTGGCGAAGCCGGCGACCCCGCGGTAGAGCTCCTCCGCGTCGACCCGCGGCATCCCCTGGACCCGGACGCAGCCGTCGACGAACCGGGCGTGGAGCTTCTCCATCTCCGCGCTGGAGCGCCACGTTCCCATCGCGCGGCGGAACCCGTCGGAGTCTCCGGGCGAGAACCCGGCGACCTCGATCGCGACCCGCATCACCTGCTCCTGGTAGAGGATCACGCCCATCGAATCGCGGAGGATCGGCTCGAGCGACGGATGCAGGTAGGTCACCGGCTCCAGCCCCTGCCGGCGACGCAGGTACGGGTGGACGGCGTTCCCCTGGATCGGGCCCGGCCGGATGATCGCGACCTCCACCACCAGGTCATCGAGGCAGCTGGGGCGTGACTTCGGGAGCGTCTGCATCTGGGCCCGGCTCTCCACCTGGAAGACGCCCACCGTGTCGGCCGCCTGGAGCATCGCGAAGACCTCGGGGATCTCCTCCGGGAGCCGGTCGAGGTCCACGCACGCCGCGCAGTCGTGCTCCACGAGCGCCAGCGTCTCGTCCATCGCGGCGAGCATCCCGAGGCCCAGCAGGTCCAGCTTGATGAGCTTGAGCGTCTCCACGTCCCGCTTGTCGAACTGCACGACGACCCGGTCCGGCATCGTCGCGCGCTCCAGCGGCGCGATGTCGATGAGCGGCGCGGCGGTCACGAGCATGCCGCCGCTGTGGATGCTGAGGTGGCGAGGGAAGCCGTCGATCCGGGCGCAGAGCTCCAGCCAACGCTCCCACGGCGAGAGGCCGGCCACGCTCCCGCTGCGCGGCCGGGACGGCGCCTCGGGGACGACCGCGGGCGTCGGGCCGTGGGCGGGCCGCCGGTCGGTGGCGGGCGTCGGGCCGTGGGCGGGCCGCCGGTCGGTGGCGGGCGTCGGGCCGTGGGCGGGCGCGGGATCCCAGTGCCCCGGTCTGCCCAGCCGGTCCACCGAGCGCGGCGGCGGCTCGAGGACCCCCGACTCCGCGTCGATCGCACGGCCGTCGACCATGCCGGGCACGTCCGAGACGCGCCGCGGGCCGGCGCCGGGGCCGAACGTGTGTGCCGGCGTGACGACCGCCGGACCGCCGCGTGTCGGCAGACCGACCGCGGTCGGCGAGCCGCCGCGCGCGATCCACGCGACGCTGGCGGGAGAGTCGCCCGGGCCGCCCTTGTCGTCCGACGGCCCACCGGGCCGGATCGCGGGGCGGGAGCCTCCGAGCGGTGGACGGTCGTCAGGGAGCCCGGAAGGCCGGGACGCCGGCACGTACCGGGACGCCGCCGCATCACTCCCATCATTAGCGAGCAGGGATCCACCGTCGGGGGTGCCAGCCACCAGCCTCGACCCACCGGGCTGGCTGCTGCTGGGGGCCACGTCGGAGCGTGACGCACCACGAACACGCTCCGAGAGCGCGGCGGCTGGGCCTCCCGAACGCGTTCCCGGGCTGGGAGCGGCGGCGGATATCCCCGGAACGCTGTCCGCTACGCCTGGGGCTGATATGACGACGCCCTGGGCCGCGGGGCCGCGCGCGGGTTCGTGCGCGGGTTCGTGCGCAGCTTCGTGCGCAGCGCCCTGGGCCGCGGGGCCGCGCGCGATGGGATCTTCCCCCGCTCGGAGCGCGTCCTCGCGCCGCGACAACCCGGGACGTCGGAAGAATTCCGCGAAGCCGCCGTCGGCCTCCAGGTCCCGTCGGACCATCACCGAGTCGTACGTCTCGAGCGCCTTCGCGACCCGGTCCACGAGCGGCCGCGGGAAGCCGAGGGCGGTGCCCACCTCGCGGACCGCCGAGCGCGCCCGATACGTCACGAGGTTGCAGACCATCCCGGTGTGCTCGGCGCCGTAGCGCTCGTAGACGTACTGGATCACCTCCTCGCGGCGCGCCGAGGAGAAGTCGATGTCCACGTCCGGGTAGGTGGTCCGGCCCTCGTTGATGAACCGCTCGAAGAGGAGGTTGTGGCGGATGGGATCCACGCGGGTGATCCCCAGCACGTACGCCACGATCGAGTCTGCGGCGCTCCCCCGTCCCTGGGCGGGGATCCGGCGTTCCTTCGCGAAGCGCATCAGGTCCCAGCAGATGAGGAAGAACTCGGCCAGGCCGGTCCGCTCGATGACATCCAGCTCGTGGGCGAGCTGGCGGACGACCGCCGGCGTCACCGGGTGATAGCGGCGCCGGATCCCCGCGTGACAGAGCTCCACGAGGTACGAGAACGGCGTCTCGCCGCCGGGGACCGTGAAGCCCGGGAAACGGTACCGCTCGAAGCCCAGGTCCACCGTGCAGGCCGCCGCGAGCGTGCCCGCGTTCGCGAGCCCCTCCGCCCAGGCGCGCGCGGTGCGCGGGTCCGAGGTGATCGGGTCGCCGGGGGGGAGGGCCGCGAGCTCGGTCGCGGACTTGAGATGATGCTCCCCGCTGGGGGTGCGCAGGTCGGCGAGCGTCTCGAGGCTCCGGCCGTGGCGGATCGCCACCAGGACATCGTGGAGCTCGCGGTCTCCCGGGCGTGCGTAGTGGACGTTGTTCGTGACGACCACCGGAAGGCCCAGCTCCGCGGCCAGGCGCGCGGACTCCGCCACCAGCCAGTCGTCGTCGGGGAGGAGGTGATGCGCCAGCTCGATCACGAAGCCGGCGCCGGCGATCGTCTCCCCGGGGCGGCCGAACCGTCGCGCATATTCCTGGGCCACCGCCCGCGCCCCCGCCCGGTCACCCGCCCGGAGCCGCCGCGCCAGCTCGCTCTCCCGGCAGCCCGAGAGCGCCACGAGCCCGTCGACGTGATCCGCGAGGAGTGCCTGGGTGAGCCGGGGCGCGGCCTTGGTCCCGGCCAGGTTCGCGCGGCTCAGGAGCCGGCAGAGGCTGCGGTACCCGGTCGCGTCGCGGGCGAGCAAGACGAGGTGCGGTCCCCGCTGGGGCGCCCCGACGCCGCGGTGGTCCTCCTTCGTCGCCGCCCGATCACCGGGCAGGCGCGCGCGCTCCGGGCGCGGCCGGGCGGGCAGGCCCGCGAGCGGCCGCTCGGCACGGGCGCCGTCGCGGACGGACGAATGACCCCGACGGGCAGGCCGGCGACCCGGGATGACCAGCCCGTCCGGATCCGGGACCAGCGGGTCGGCGAGCTCCACCTCCACGCCGATCACCGGGTGGAGGCCCGCCTCCTCTGCCGCCGTCGCGAAGCGGACGACCCCGTACAGGCCCCGGTGGTCCGTGACGGCAAGGCCCGAGAGCCCCAGCTCCACGGCCCGCGCGACCAGGTCCGCAGGCGGCGAGGCACCGTCGAGAAAGGAGAAGTTCGTGTGCGCGTGGAGCTCGGCATAGGGCGGCGCGGGCATGGCACGACCCGGTGGACAGCGTCGAGAAGGGACGGCGGCGCGGCCGTCGCGGCCGGCGGGGGCAGGTCAAAGATAGAACACCTGTTCTACTCATGTCAAGACCCGCGACTGCAACAAACGCGCTCGCTCGTACGTCCACAGTGGACGATGCACGCGTTCGCCCACGGCACCCGGACGTTCCTCCCCTCGCTCGCGCTGGTCCTGCTCGCGGTCGCGTTCATTTTCGGCGCCCTCCCGGCGCTCCTCGCGGCCGCCGCGGGAACCGCCCCGTAACCATCGGGCACGTCCCGTCGTCCGGTACTGTGGCCCGGACGATCGCCGTTCGGGTTCCGCTGGCGGTCCCTCGGCCGCGGGGCCCGAGGGTCTTCTGGACCCGGACTCGAGGTGCGGACTAGGATGGCGCCGATGCAGACCCAACGACGCTCCTGTCCCACCGATGTGCGCGCCCGGGTCGGCCTTTTCGCTGCGACCGCCCTGCTGGCCGCCTGCACCGGCGCCGCGAGCCCTGCGACGACACCGGCGACCTCGAGCCCCGGCCCGTCCGCGTCCACCCCCGCCCAGACGCCCGCGGCCGTCACGCCGGCTCCCGGCGCCGCCACGGTGGTGACCGTGGCATGGGGCGAGATCTGGGACCGGCTGCCGGCGAGCTTCCCGCTCCCATCCGACGCCCAGCCGGCGCAGCCTGCCGACCCGGTCGAGGGCCCGTCGAGCGGCGCCTTCACGACTGGCCTCGGCGTGGACGAGGCGGCACAAGGCATCGGGGCCGCCCTCACGGGGGCCGGCTGGTCCATCGAGCCGATGACCTTGGGCGAGGACGGCGGCCGCGACATCTCCGCGGTCGGCGCGAGCCCGGGCTGTCAGTCGCTGGTGACCGTTCGCCCGCTTGGCAGCGTGCACTTCGTGACCGTCTACTATGGCGCGGGCTGCCCCCGGCCCTGACCGGGCGGACCGAGCAAGTACCAGGCGGACCGGGCAAGGGAGCGCGAGCGATGGCACCGACGGCAGGCGAGTGGCTGGGCGCCGGCCTCCTGACACTTGTCCTCGTGGGGCTGATCATCGTGCTCGTCGCGGCCGGTGCGCCCGGTGCGAAGCCCGCCGCGCTGGCCCTGCTCCTCGCCTGACGCGAGCGTCGCCCCACGGCCGGACAGTGCCGGCGAGCCCGTGATCGGGTCGCGAGCCGGCCGTCAGTCGTAGAGCCGTTCCAGGTGCCACGAGCCGTCCACGCGGTCCAGGTAGACGAGGGCAAGCCACTGGCGTCCCACGACCTTGAAGTAGTCGCGCGCGATCGGGCGTCCCCACCACGCCTCGTCGACGCGCCAGCGCGTGCAGACCTCCACCGGCTCGCGGCGGCCGGCCCAGCGAATCGCGACGAGGCGGCCGGCTTCGTCCAGCTCCGCCTCCACGGCCGGGTGCTCGCGCAGGAGGCGCGTCATCAGGCTCCCCTCGCGGTTGCGCCGCGGACCGCCACGGGAGGGGCCGGCACGGCGAGGCGCGGCGAGGCGGACGCCGGACCTGCGCCCGGCTCCGCGGCCGGCTCTGGGGCCGGTTCCGCGGCGGAACCCGCGGCCGGCTCCGCGCCGTCGCCGGCCACGGGACGCCACGTCCAGCGCGCCTCGGGCAGCGGCGCTTCGGGATCGGCGAGGGCCAGCCGGCCCACCCGCCCCTCCCCATAGCGGACGGCCAGCCGGGCAAGCTGCCAGCCCAGCCGGGCGGCCGCGTTCGCCTGGGGCACGAAGAGCGCCAGCTGGTGGCCGGCGTCGGGCGTGACGTCGAGCAGCTCCAGGTCCAGGCGCGCGATCGGCGCGGCGGGCGGGTCCTTCTCCAGCCGGGCGAGGAGGAGCCGTTCCAGCGCCTCCGGGTCCGCGGAGGGTTCCGGGAGCCGCTGCTCCACGATCCGCCGCGGGAGGTCCTCGCCGGGGAGCGGGAGCCGGCCCGGCCGGAACGTCGGGTCGAGCGTGAGCGTCAGCCGGGCGCGTCCCGCGGCGAAGCCCCGCGCGTCGAGCTGCGCCGCGAGCGCCCCCGCAAGCCGCCGCAGGACGAAGCGGACCGCCTCCAGCCCGACGATCGGCTCGTCGGTGGAGAGCCCCAGCGCCAGCCGTTCGGGACTGTGGCGCGGGCGAAACGGGTCCGTCTCGCGGCCGTTCGCCCGATCGTGGAGCCGCGCGCCGACGTCCGTCCCGAAGCGCGCCACGAGCGCCGAGCGTGGCAGTGCGCCGACCTCCCCGATCGTCTCGAGGCCGAACCGGGCAAGCCGGGCACGCACGTCCGGGTCGCGCGAGAGGGCCGCGGCCGGGAACGGGGCGAGGAACGCGGCATCCCCGCCGTGGGGCACGCAGACACACGGGCCGGTGGTCGGGCCCGGGCCGGTGGCGGCGGCGAGCGCGGCTGCGAACCGGGTCCCGGCGATCCCCGCCCGCGGCGACCCCGGAACGAGCGGGGCGAGCGCGGCACGGACCTTCGTGACGAGGACCGGCTCCGGCCCCCAGAGCGACTCCAGGCCGTCGAGCTGGACCTCCAGCGTCCCGAACGCGGGATCGGCGGCATCGATCGGGCCGGCGACACCCGGGCTGAACGCCGCGAGCGCATCCAGCGCCGCCTCGACGACCGTCGCGTCCGCCCCGGGGGCGGGCGGGACGAACGTGGCCTCCGGGGCAAGCCGGTGCGCCTGCCCGAGCGGGATCCCCCGCCGGACGCCGAGATCCCGGGCGGCCTGGTTCGCATCGAGGACGACGCCGTCATCCCACGGCTGCCCGCCGAGGATCAGCGGTCCGTCGGGCAGGTCCCCGGGCGGCCGCTGCCGCGCGAGCCGGAGCGCGAGATGTGGCCAGGAGAGATGGAGGAGGCGCATCGGTCGATCGGTGGGGCTCGTGCTGCGGTCGGGGTGGAACGGCGGAGGGGGACTCGGCGGAGGTGACGGTGCTTGAGGTGATGGCGCTCGGCCGGAGGATGCCGGGTGGTGCCCCCGCGACGGGCTCCTCCGCGACTGACGCCCCCGCGACGGGCTCCTCCACCAGGAGCTCGTCGCGGGCCAGGCAGCGGTCTCGCGGCCCGCCCTCCGCGTAAAGGATCCGGAGCGTGGTCCGCCGGTCCGGCGCCCCGTGGTGGTCCTTCGCGACGCGCACCTCCGTCCGCTGCCCCACGACCTCGCGACCCAGCCGGACCCAGCCGCTCCGCCGGAGCTCCAGGCGCAGGCCGGCACCCTCGTCGAGCGCGGCCCGGAGCGACGCGGGGGTGTCGGCCGGCTCGAGGACGAGAAGGAGCGCGCCGGCCCTCCGGGCGAACGCGACCAGTCGAGCCAGCTGGTCGGCGAGGTTGGGCGGGCGCGGGCCGCGCCGGGCCGGGACCACGGGGGTTGCCGGCGTGGCCGTTGCCGCCCGCTCCGCGCGTGCCGACCGCCCCTCGTACGCCGACCGCCCCCCGTGCGCCGTCCCCAGGTCCAGCACCAGGATGTCAACCGCGCGCGCCTGGAGCAGCGTGCCGGCCATCGCGAGCGCCTCGGCCGCGTCGTCCGGGACCAGGACCGCGAGCCACTCGAGACGGACGCCGCGGGCCACCGCCTCCACCGGGTCGAGCGCACGCGGGAGGTCCACCCAGGCGGCGAGCGCGCCCCCGACCTGCGCCTCGGCGAGCACTCGGAGCGCGAGCGTCGTGGCACCGCTGGAACCCGCTCCCGCGAGCGCGACGGTCCCGGCCCGTGGGAGACCGCCGGCGGCGAGGAGCGCGTCGAGCGCGGGAAAGCCCGTCGGGATCGTCCGGTCGGTCGTGGCCGGTGCGGGTCGAGTGCGAGGCGCGCCGAGGGTCGCGTTCGGCGTCCCGATGTCGGGCAGCGGAAGCAGCGCCGGGAGCAGCGTCGGCCGACCGCCGGGAGGCGGGGTCGCCGGGTCGGGCGCCGTTGTCGGCAGCGGCCGGGTTGTCAGGCCGGTCGCCGGCGGGTTCGCCGGCGGGCTCGCCGTCGGGCGGGGGGCCACCGCGAGCGCGCCGAACACCTCCGTCGCCGGCCGCGGAGCTGCCGCGCCCCAGCGCTCCCGGAGGGAGGCGAGGACGGCGGCACGGTCGGGGTGGCGGTCCATCGGACGGCCAATGATAGAACATCTGTTCGATCTTGGGAAGGGCCCTGTGGCGCGCCACGCCGGCCATCGCGACCCCTGGGCACAATGAGAAGGTCATCGCGTG
>Ga0315286_10008230_pt1 | contig 10249 bp, 9 predicted proteins | sample YL17G10_0_MG_FD_205038 | JGI IMG/M metagenome (GOLD analysis project Ga0315286, IMG submission 205038) | Sediment microbial communities from Yellowstone Lake, YNP, Wyoming, USA - YL17G10_0 | ecosystem: Environmental > Aquatic > Freshwater > Lake > Sediment | place: USA: Wyoming | collected...
CCCGTGAAGAAGGGCACGGTGATCCCGTTGTCGAGCCACACCTGTTTCAAGCGCGCCATGTAGTTCCGGTCGTTGCCGTAGCTGCCGTACTCGTTCTCGATCTGCACCATCAGGATCGGGCCGCCGCTGGTGACCTGCAGCGGACGGATGATGGCGGCGAGGCGCTGGAGGTAGCGCTCGGCGGCCTGCATGTACTGCGGATGCATGCTGCGGATCTTCAGGTCGGGAGAGCGCAGCAGGTACGTGGGGATGCCGCCGAAGTCCCATTCGGCGCAGACGTACGGCCCGGGGCGCAGCAGCACCCACAGGCCTTCGGCCTGGACCGCCTTGACGAAGCGGGCGATATCCCGGTTGCCGGTCGTGAAGTCGAAGACGCCCTCCGACGTCTCGTGGTAGTTCCAGAAGAGATACGCCGCGATCGTGTTGCATCCCAGGGCCTTCGCCATCCGGATGCGGTGCGTCCAGTACTCGGCGGGGATCCGCGCGGGGTGCATTTCGCATCCCATGATCTGATACGGGGTGCCGTCGAGCAGGAAGTCGGCCGTCCCCAGGGTGAAGCGGTGGCGGGCAGACTGACGGGCCTGCGCGGGCGACATTGCCACCACGGCCGCGACCAGAAGGACTGCTGCCAACCACTGTCGTCTCATCGTCCGCTCCTGGAGAAAGCGCGACCGCCCGATGGGCGCATCACGCGTATTGCCCGGCCACCCAGCCGGACGACCACGCCCACTGGAAATTGTAGCCGCCGAGCCATCCCGTCACGTCAACGACTTCGCCGACGAAAAAGAGACCCGGCACGCGGCTGGCTTCCATCGTCTTCGACGACAGGTCTGCGGTGTCCACGCCGCCCAGCGTGACCTCGGCCTTGGCGTAGCCGAGCGTACCCGTCGGCGTGAAGGCCCACCCGTTCAGGGCGCTCCCGATGGTCCGCCGTTCGGCCGGCGTGAACTGGTGCATGGGCTTGTCAAACCCCAGCAGCGCGCACCACTGGTGGGCGAAGCGGCGCGGCATCGCGTCGGCCAGGGCGTTGGCGAGCAGGGCCCGGCTGTCGCGGCGGTCGTGCAGCCACGCCTGGGCGTCGATGCCGGGCAGCACATCCAGGGTCAGCGGGCCGCTGCGGCCGGCCGTCACACGCTGCTGCTGCCAGTAGCTCGAGATCTGCAGGATCGCCGGGCCGGACAGCCCCTTGTGCGTGATCAGCACCCGTTGCGTGAAGCCCTCCGCCGGTCCGCCGTCGCAGGTCGCGTTGGCATCGAACGCCACGCCGGCAAGCGGCGCGAGCGCGGCGACAGTGGCGGGGGCGAGCGACAGCGGCACGAGGGCGGGCGCGGTCGGCACGATCCGCAAACCGAACTGTTCCGCGATGCTGTACCCGAAGGACGTCGCGCCCAGCTGCGCGACGGCGAGTCCTCCAGTGGCAATGACGACCGATGCGCAGCGGAACGTGCCGCGATCGGTCGCGACCTCGAACCGGCTGCCGTCTGGCGAGGCCGTCGCTTCGACGCGGCCGACGCTGGACGGGTTCGCCCATCCGACGTCGCCGCGTTCGCACTCGACGCGAAGCAGATCGACGATGTCCTGGGCCGTGTCGTCGCAGAACAACTGCCCGTGATCGCGTTCGTGGTACGCAATGGCGTGGCGTTCGATCAGGGCGACGAAGTCCCTCGCCGTGAAGCGCGCCAGCGCGGACCGGCAGAAGTGCGGGTTGCGAGAGAGGTAGTGCTCGGCGCCGACAGACCGGTTCGTAAAGTTGCAGCGACCGCCGCCGGAGATGCGGATGCGGTCGCCGATGGTCGGGCGGTGGTCGATGAGCAGCACACGTCGTTGGCGCTGGCCGGCCTGGGCCGCGCACATCATGCCGGCGGCGCCGGCGCCGATGACGATGACGTCGTAGTCCATGCCTCAGAAGAGGTGTCAGGCACCTTTTGCAAATGCCCTAAAACGAGGGACAGCGGGGGCGCAGAACGGGCGGGTCATGACGGACATCGGGCCTCCGCGGGTTCACTGACCGGCCGAATCGTAGCACGCCGCGCGACCGGGCGGCTTGTCAGCGTTCGCGCTCCTGGCGTATCCTCGAAGATATCCCGACAGAGGGAGCGCCGTCACGCTTCTGGACCAGAGAGGCCCCCGATGGACCAGGTGACCACACCGGCCGGCACGACCGACGCCAACGACATCTACGCCAATCCGCCCGACCCGGATGTCCTCGAGCTCGAGCCCGTCCACCCCGGCATCAACGACGCGTCGTACGTGTCACGCCGCAACGATCTGTTCGCCCTGTGCCGACAGTACCGCCTGGGCAGTCTCGGGCCCCCGCTCATCGACTACACGGACGAGGAGCAGCGCATCTGGCGGGAGGTATCTCCGAAACTCGAGGACCTGCATGTCCGGCACGCGAGCCGCATCTACCTCGACGCGAAGCGCGAGCTCGGCATCAGCGCGGATCGGATTCCGCAGCTGCGCCACCTCAGCGAGCACCTGAAGACACGGACCGGGATCCACCTGGTGCCGGCGGAAGGCCCGATCGCATACCGCATCTTCTACACGTACATCGCCGACGGCGGGTTTCCGTGCACGCAGTTCATCCGGTACGGGTCGCAGCCGGAGTACACGCCCGAGCCCGACATGATCCACGACTGTCTCGGGCACGTGCCGCCGCTGCTGAACCACGACTACGCCGCGCTGCTCCGCATGATCGGGCGTGCCACCGTGCGGGCCACCTCAGGCGACCACGTGCTGGCCCTGAAGCGGTTGAGCTGGTTCTCGATCGAGTTCGGCCTCATCGAAGAGGAAGGGGAGACGCGCGTGTTCGGGGCCGGCATCCTCTCGTCGACCGGCGAGATCCCGTTCTCGCTGTCATCGAAGGTCGAGCGGCGGCCGTTTGTGACCGAGGAGGTCATCGAGACCGACTACGACTGGACGAAGATGCAGGAGCTGCTCTTCGTGATTCCGTCGTTCGCCTTCCTGCGGCGCGAGGTCGAGACGCTGGTCCGGCGGTTCGGCATCGACGTCTAAGGGGCGGCCGCGCTCAGCGTTCGTCGCCGCCCGCGCCCTTGAAGTGATCCGCCTCGTCGGCGAACAGCACGTTGAAGCTGGTCAGCGAGCCGTAGCATCCCGTGATGTAGCCCTGCACTTTCACCTTCACGTCGTCGGGCAGATCCATCCCGTTGATCTGCTGCTCGAGCGTGCGCAGGCGATTCCGGATCATGACGATCTTGTGAAACAGCGTGTCGACCGGCCACGTGCGTTCCTGGAGCGCCGGGTTGCCGGGCTTCAGGATCACCGTGCCGCCGCGCCACTTGGCTGCGGGGACCGCGGGTGTGAGCCCGGTCTCTTCGCGGATGATCCGGCGGAGCAGCAGTTCGAAGTCGGCGCTCTCGGGTGTGTTCATGGGCGTGGGCTCCGCAATCCGCTCACGGTCGGTGACCAGCGGCAGTGGGGCGGCGGACGCCGCTCTCGGCGTGGTGCCGCGGGTGTTGTCGAACTGCGCCGTCGGGAGATCTGGCGTCGGCGAGGTCCGCCCGCCGCCGCGGTAGTTGTGCTGCGATCCGCAGTAGTCGCACTGCACGCGCACGGGTTGGCCCGCGGCGTCGGTGGCAATCACGGAGTGCAGGCGGTCGAGCTTGCAGGCCCGGCAGACGTCTTCGATCGTGTCTCCGGCGCGGTAGGTTCGCATGGTGGGTCAGCCAATCCGGCCGTTCAAGGCCGCGTCCCGTGGACGCCACCATACCACAGGGCTGACGTGGTATAACGGGAGAGGCACCATGCCTCATCACTCAACGCGGCGTGCTGTTGCGCCGGCGCAAGCGCGCAGACTCGAGGAGATCTGCGCGAGCCGGCCCATGTTCTGTGTCACCGTCACCGCAACAGGAGAAACTGTCATGAGAAACGCGTGGTCGATGTCGTGCTGCGTACTGCTGCTCCTGGCTTCCGGATGCGCTCCGAAAGTCAACGATCCGGCCGACATCCAGGCCGTCAAGCAGACGGTCGAGGCGTATGCCAAGGCGGTGAACGCCGGGGACGCCGAGGGCGAAGTCGCGATGATGACGGACAAGACCGTCTATGCCGACAATCACTTCCCGGTCGCCGTCGGCAAGGCGGCGGTCAAGGCGATGGCGGCCGGCGGCTTCAGCCTCTTCACGTTCGAGTTCCAGGCGCCCGTCGACGATGTGCGCGTGGCCGGCGACAGCGCCGTCGCCAGGGGCACGTGGTCGATCACGCTCACCCCGAAGGTCGACGGGATGGCTGCGGTCAGCGATTCGGGAAGCTGGGCGCTCTCGGCCAGCCGGCAGGCGGATCGTTCGTGGAAGTGGGACTGGGTGATTCCGAACAGCAGTCAGCCGATGCCGGGAACCACGGCGGCCGGCGGGGACGAGCAGGCGTTGCTCCAGTTGGAGGCGCAGTGGTCTGCCGCCGACGCCGCCAAGGACCCTTCGGTCGTCGACAAATTCCTGGCCAAGGAGTTCGTCTCGGTCTTCGACGGGCAGACGTCGACCAGAGCGCAGGTGCTGGCGGAGATCAAGAACAGTGCGTCCAAGATCGAGTCTGCCGGCAACAGTGACGTGCGGACCGCGGTCTTCGGTGAGACGGCGATCGTGCACGGACTCTACAGCGAGAAGAGCACGACGAATGGCAAGGATTCCAGCCAGCGGATTCGCTACACGGAGGTGTACGTGAAGCGCGACGGGCGCTGGCAGTGCGTGACGCAGTTCCTCGCGAAGGTGTCGTAGCCGGAGCTCGACGTGGCCGGGCGCGCGTCTGACGGGGTCAGCGACGCGCCCGGCCGGGTCCCGCCAGTGTCGCTACGCCTGACGCTTGAACTGCGCGTCGCCGAAGCCCAGAATCGGGAAGAAGATGAACCCGAGCAGGGCCAATCCGACGCCGAAGCCGGTGCCCTTGCCAAAGTTCTTGGCAATCGCGATCAGGATCATGACTCCCACGATGATGTTGACGAAGGGGACCAGCATGAGCAGGATCCACCAGATCGGCTTGCCGGCGATCTTCAGCATCACGATGCAGTTGTAGATCGGGACGATCGCCGCCCAGCCCGGTTCCCCGGCCTTGGTGAAGACCTTCCAGACCGACGCGATCACGAAGATCACGACCGCGAGCCACACCAGCGACATCACGATGCCGATTCCGGCGCCTGCGGTGGAAACAGCCTGCTCCTCTTGCGAGGCGGCCATGACTGCCGTCAATAACATCATCATTCGTTGCTCCTTTGCCGATTCAGTTGGACGACGGGTTGCCGTCATCCTATCCGGCGGCGCTGCGCAGAGCAAGGAGAAACGTGGCCATCCAGGCTTCAGGGGTGGAACGGATGTTCATGGCGAGACCCGCGTGGATGCTATGATCGCTGGATGGCTGGAGGCCGACTCATGAATCCTGACGATTGCATCCTGTTCAGCGGCGGCGCGGCCGGCGCGGAGTCTGCGTTCGGCGCCTGCGCCGAGCGCCACGGTGTCGAAGAGGTGAACTTCACGTTCGACGGCCACAAGATTGAGCGCCATCGCGGCGTCCGGGTGCTGAACCACGAAGAACTCCGGGCGGGAGACGTCAGCCTCGAGTACGTGTCGCGCCTGATGCGCCGGCGTTTCACGGACGCGCCGACCATTCGCAAAGTGCTGCAGACGTTGTGGTACCAGGTGAACAACGGCCAGGAGATTTACGTCATCGGCACGATTCTCGATGACGGCACGGTGCGCGGCGGCACCGGGTGGGGCGCCGAGTTCGCCAAACTCTGCAACAAGCCGCTGCAGGTGTTCGATCAGGCGAAGGACGGCTGGTTCACGTGGGCGGACGGGGTGTGGCGGGCGTTCGAGGCCGGCGGCGGTCCCATCATCACGCACCCGCACTTCACAGGCACCGGCACGCGCACGCTGGAGGCCAACGGCCTGCGGGCGATCGAAGACCTGTTCGCCCGGTCGTTTGGCACGTAGGGCGATCGATTACTCGAGTCCTGTCAGGAGCCGCGCCATGTTGCCGCCGAATATCGCGGCCTTGTCGGCCTCGCTCACCGGCAGCGTGCCCAACGCTTCCTTCATCAGCGACAGGCTGCCGATGGCGTGCGGATAGTCGCTGCCCGCCAGGATGCGGTTGACGCCCGCGAACTCGATGGCGAGCTTCAGCGCGCCATGATTGAAGTTCACCGTGTCGTAGTAGAAGTGGTGTTTCAGATACTCGGTCGGCGGCCGGTCGATGTGTTGCCGGCATTCTTTGAACGCGCGGTAGCCGCGGTCGAGACGCTCGGCCAGATACGGGATGGTGCCGCCGAGGTGGCCCAGCACCCAGCGGATCTTCGGGAAACGCCGCACGACGCCGCTGAATACGAGCTTGCCAGCCGCCAGCGTCGTGTCGAACAGGAACCCGTTGAGCGGCATGAGCCAGTACTGGGTCATGGCCTCGACGCCGACGGGCGTGGTTGGGTGAATCATCAGGATGGCGCCGCGATCGTTCGCCGCCTCGTAGAGCGGCCAGAACCGCTCGTCGTCAAGGCCGACGCCGTTCACGTTGCTGAAGAGCATGGCGCCGGCCAGTTTCAGTGGACCCATCGCGCGCTCGAACTCGGTGACCGAGGCGTCCGGATCGCAGAGCGGCAGCGTGGCGAGCGCCGAGAAGCAGTGGCTCCGCTCGACCGACACCCGCGCGAACGCGTCGTTGACGATCGTCGCCAGCGTCACCGCGATCGGCGGCGTTTCGACATGCGTGCCCGGCGTCGTGAACGACACCACTTGCCGCGTCACGCCGTGCTGCGCCAGCACCTGTTCGCGGTACGCAATGTCACGGTGGCCCGGCACCATCACGTTGTAGTCGCCGGGGTAGTGCACCACCGGGTTCCCCGCTTCGTCATGCGTGATGCGCAGCGAACTGCCGACCTTCGGGAGGGCGTCCAGGTATTCGGGCGGGTAGTAGTGGTTGTGGATGTCGATGATCGTCATGACGGGGTTCCTCCCTGGGCGCGACGGCTCCGGGCCCATGCAAGATACACCGGAAGGCCCAGCGACACGAAGCCGAGTCCGAGCAGGCTGTCGAGGGGCTGCGACCAAATCTGGATGCCCACCACGAGAAACGCCGCCAGGGCGAACGCCGCAGGCACCAGCGGATAGCCGGGCACGCGCACCGCCGGCTGGTAGTGTGGCCTGCGTCTGAGCAGGATCAGTCCGACGGCCATCAGGCCGAAGAAAACCCACTCGGTGTACACGACGCGTGAGAACAGGGCCCGATATGAATTCGTGAGCGCAAGGGCGGCGGCCCACACGCCCTGCAGCGCGATGGCGACGTGCGGCGTCCGGAAGGTCGGATGCACGCGCGCGAACGCCGGGAACAGCAGGCCGTCGTTCGCCATCGAGTAGTACACCCGCGGTCCCGCGAGCACGATGCCGTTGAGCGCGCCCATCGTGGAAATGAGCACGAGCGCGGCAACGGCGCTGGCCGCGCCGGGGCCCGCGATGGCTTGCGCGAGATCCGCGGCGATGCGTGACGAACCGCGGACGGCGTCCAGCGGCAGGACGCGCAGGTAAACGGCATTGAGGCCCGCGTAGCAGGCCGTGACGATGAGCGTGCCCAGGATGAGGGCGCGCGGGACGGTGCGCGCAGGGTCGACGATTTCTCCGGCCGCATACGTCACCATATGCCAGCCTCCGAACGCGAATAGCCCTGCGCCGACCGCCAGCACGAACGCGCCCGCGCCGACCGGGTCTGGCGTGGTGGGTGCCGCGGCGGCAGCAGCCGGTGCGAGCCACCAGCCCGCGCCGATCAGCGCGGCGATGGCCAGCACCTTGACGGCGGTCAGCGCGGTTTGTACGAGGCCGCCGTGCCTCACGCCCGCGTAGTTGACCGCCGACAGGACGAGAATGATGCCGGCGGCGGCGATGCGCTGGGCTCCGTCGTCCAGCGGCACGAAGAGTGCCAGGTAGCGCGCGAAGATCACGGCGATGGCCGCCAGGATCCCCGAGTGCATCGTCCAGAACATCGCCCAGCCCCACAGAAAACCGGCCGCCGGCCCAAACGCCCTGGAGAGAAAGACGTACACGCCGCCGGTGGTGGGGAACGCCGACGCGAGTTCGGCGCATACCAGCGCGCCGCACAGCGTGAGGGCTCCTGCCGCGAGCCAGGCCAGCGTGATTGCGGATGAGGTCGGCAGCAGCCGCGTGATCTCGGAGGGCTGCGCGAAGATCGACGCGCCGATGATGATGCCGGCCACCAGCGCAGTGGCCTGGGATAGTCCCAGTGCGCGGAGGAGGACCGGCGGCGATTCACCCCTGGAATTCATAGCCCCCCGGCGTTACCAGCATCCGCCCGTGCATCGCAGTCCCACACTCATCTTACCTGGAACCAGATCGATACGTGGCTTCGGGAGGCTGAGGAGCTTCGAAGGGCGGGCCTGCTGACTCAACACCACGAAAGGTGTGGAAGAGTACAAGGTCCTCAATTATGCTCATCGCGCGACCATCGGGTTCACCCCGGAATCCCTCGTGTGATCCCACGACGTCGTACGAGGCCACGCGGACATGAGCGACGAGATGCCTGTTTCCAAGCCGGTCGGCGATGAGATGCCCGACAAGAACGTGCGGACATGGATCTTCTACGTCCTGCTGGCTTTCTCGTGCGCGGTCATCTGTGTGGGGCATGAACTGGAGAACCGGGGCCGCTACCAACTGAACGGTACTGACAGCCGCACCGGCAACCCGATCTCCCATCCCCTGCAACATGGCTCGTACGGACTGTACCTGGCTTCGCTGAACCGGGAGTCGCGGCCTCGCAACCAGCATACCGTCGCGTTGCTGGGGGACTCCGTCTACCAGGGACTTGACATCGTCGACCGGATGCAGGCCCTGGCCAACAACGGAGGAGCGAACGTCGAATTCGTCAACCTGGCGCAGACGGGCTCGAGCATTTACGACCGCTTCGTACAGATGCTGACGTCGCTTGAATGCCGGCCTACGCTTATCGTCGTCTCGTTTATCAACATCGCGTTCTCGCCGAATTGGGGGACGGCGGGCCTGCCGAAGTTCCGCACCGACAATGACCAGATGGTGTTTAACGCAGAGGTGATCTCGCGGATGCCACGTTCCTTCCTGATGCGGGAATTCAGCGTCGGCACCGCCACCGACTCCCTCGTCTCGACCCTCTTCCCGTTCAAGCGCATAGACCCGCTGGCTCGGCATCGGGTAGATATGCTGTTGAAGACCACGTTGTCCCTGGATCTCTCCAGACTTCGGAGGGCCCTTCCTCTTCCGACACTCAATCTGGCAGGAGACTGGAACAAACGTCGAGATCTCCGTCCACGACCCATGGCGAAAGCCAAACCCTACCCCGGGGTAGGGAAGGTGCTCGAGGAGTTCCTCACGGTCTGCAGGGCCAACGGTATCCCCGTGTTGTTCCTGCGCCAGGAGTCGAGCCCTGCGTTTCAACCGGACATCCTTCCCGATGTCAGGGAGGTGTGCCTGCGCTTTCCCGGAACGCGCGTCGTTGACCTGCAATCGTATTACAACCCACAGGACTTTCCTGACCAGGTGCATCCCAGAAAGGAGGCGCAGGACGCGTATGCGCAGCGGCACTACACGGTGATCCAGGAAGCCCTTCGAGATCTGGCTCAACGCCCGTTAGACGAGCGGAAGCAGTAGATGCTCTTCAACTCGTGGACGTTTGTCCTGTTCTTCGTTGTCGTCTATCTTTCGTACCTGCGCCTGCGGCACGGCGGTCAGAACCGGCTGTTGCTTGTCGCGGGATTCGTCTTCTACGGCTACTGGGACTACCGGTTCCTGCTTCTCCTGATGCTGACCACTCTGGTGGACTACGGGTGTGGGCTGGGGATGAGCGGCGCCAGCTCGACGGCGCGTCGACGAGCGATTCTACTGGGCAGCCTCGCGGTCAACCTCGGCACGCTCGGTTTCTTCAAGTACTGCGACTTCTTCATCGGGAGCCTGGTCGGCCTCGCCGACATCCTCGGATTCAACCTCCCGATCCGTCCTCTGGGGATCATCCTCCCCCTGGGCATCTCCTTCTACACGTTCCAGGAGATGAGCTATGTGATTGATGTCTACCGCGGGGTGATCCCGCCGTGCCGCAGCCTGCGCGACTACGCGGCGTACGTGAGCTTCTTCCCGCAGCTGGTCGCGGGGCCCATCGAGCGCGCGTCACATCTCTTGCGTCAGATGGCCGAGCCGCGCGTTCTTTCGTGGGACGGGGTCAGGGCGGGCCTTTGGCTCTTGGTGAAAGGGATGTTCCTGAAGGTCGTGATCGCGGA
>Ga0315286_10008232_pt1 | contig 10248 bp, 12 predicted proteins | sample YL17G10_0_MG_FD_205038 | JGI IMG/M metagenome (GOLD analysis project Ga0315286, IMG submission 205038) | Sediment microbial communities from Yellowstone Lake, YNP, Wyoming, USA - YL17G10_0 | ecosystem: Environmental > Aquatic > Freshwater > Lake > Sediment | place: USA: Wyoming | collected...
CAACCGGAGCCACCGGAGCGACTGGGTTCGCAGGTGCAACCGGAGCCACCGGAGCGACCGGGTTTGCGGGTGCAACCGGAGCCACCGGAGCGACAGGTTTCACGGGTTCGACCGGAGCGACAGGATTCGCGGGTGCAACTGGAGCCACCGGAGCGACCGGATTCGCAGGTGCAACTGGAGCTACCGGAGCGACTGGATTTAGGGGTGCAACCGGAGCCACCGGAGCGACTGGATTCGCAGGTGCAACCGGTGCAACCGGAGCGACTGGATTCGCAGGTGCAACCGGAGCGACCGGAGCGACAGGTTTCACGGGTTCGACCGGAGCCACCGGAGCGACTGGATTCATGGGTGTAACCGGAGCAACCGGAGCAACCGGCTCAACTGTGTTGGGTGCAACCGGTGCAACCGGAGCGACTGGTTTCACGGGTGCAACCGGAGCGACGGGTGCAACGGGTGCAGAAGGTGTCACAGGTGCGACCGGACTTCAGTATATAGGTGCGACCGGGGCAACCGGAGCTACGGGCCCTGCTCCGTCAGGTGCAGCTGGAAATATAGTGTATCTCACAGCTTCAGGTGTTGCGGCATCAACCGCAAACATCTTTTTGAGCACGAGTAATCTCATCGTATTATCGAGTAATCTAACTATTGATATGGCGAATACGGCGAACAACATATCGACTTTACAGGTTTTGGGAGACGTTGCAATCGGTGAGGATTATGCGGATTTAGTTACAGTTGGTTCAAGAAAATTATTAATGTATTCACGAGCCATTTCAACTGGTAACAATCCCACTACACCACAAACATTGATACGATTAGGATGGTACGAAGGTCCTCAGAATCTTGGGGATGGAGAGGGGTGTTCTATAACATTCTCGGAACGTTTGGAAAGTGATATCATTTATTATGATGCTTGTAAAATTGCAAGTTTCAAGGAGGACACGAGTGATAGCAGCCGAAGTTCAGCTCTCACTTTTTGGACGAGCACAGACGGTGGTTTCGCTGCAGCTGCGGTGGAACGCATGAGAATCACATCGAGTGGTTTTGTTGGAATCAACACAATTACACCGACGGCTCAACTCACAGTCAATGGAAACTTGTATTACAGCGAAGATCTCACGAAACGCGCTCCGCACATTATTCCTACGGTGGCAAATGCAAACGTAATCCAAGCGTGGATATCAGCGACATGTAACGTCGTCGACGATCAAGGATCATTTTGGGCACCGAGTTCCCGTCCGTCATTTGCAAACGTCGCAACCGGACCGGTTGGAAGTAGTGCCTATATTGGCTCGGTAAGTCTTCCGGACGGTCGTGTTCTCTTTGTACCGTACAATGCAACAACTGTTGGTCTTTTCAATCCTTTTACGAACCAGTTTTCGGCCGTCACACCGACAAACTTTACAGGTTTACCTACAGCTGCATTCTTTGGCGGTGTCGCGGTACCTTCCGGTAATGTTATTTTTGTTCCGTACACAAGTTCAAATATAGGTTCATACAACCCAACAACAGGTGCCTATGCAAATGTGTTCCGGCACAACGTTCCGACAGTGGCATTTGGAGGGGGAGTGCTCGATGGACAATCAAACGTAACGATGGTTCCGAGTATCGGACACTCGAACATATCCGCGTACAACGGGGCTGCAGGCACATTTTCAAACATGGTTTCGGTTGGAACGAAATCCGGATTTTTTGGCGCTGTGTTACTCCCGACAGGTAACATCATGTGTATACCTTATGGTACGTCAAATATTGTACAGTACAGTCCGACCGCCCGTACGTATTCAAATTCTACCGTCGGGTCAAGTGGATTCGTAGGAGGTGTACTCACACCAAACGGAAATGTCGTGTGCGTTCCATATACTGCGGCGAACGTCGTTGTCGTCAATCCTTCTGGAAATCCACCGTACGCCTTCTCGAACATTCAAGTGTTTCGTTCAGGCGGAGGTGGGTTTTATGGAGGAGTACTTTTACCATCCGGGAACATCGTGTGTGTTCCAAACCTAAATTCGAACTCCGGTATGATAGATCCAAATACTCTCACATACTCGAACATTGTGCCACAAAGCGGTGCAGCCCAATCAGACTCATACAGCGGTGGTTCACTTTCAATTGACGGACGGGTCATATTTTGTCCATTTAGTTCAACAAACGTCGCATGTCTTACAACGACGACGCCAGTCATTCCAGAATTACGCCTGGCGCCCTATTTTAACAAATTTTAACCACACAGGCCACGCATTTCTGCGTAGCTCATCTTTCCATCGACAAACTTGGCCATTGCGGCCGTCTGGACCGGGTCATTCACAATCTGTACACAGTGACCCAACGTTTCGTCGTAACTGTAAATCTTGTCAATGACCCAGGCATTCTCCTCTGGACGCCACGTCATCTTCTTCACAAAAGGGTCGGACGGTGCCGTCTCGTACACCTTGATAGTCCCGGTCCGGTTGTCAATCCACATTACGTGAATGGGACGCGTTGTGTTTATACACTTCGAGCACGTCGTGAATGACCGGATGACGCACGACGTCGGCCGTCGTAAACTCGACGTGCTGAATAGACTCTGGGATGTGAAAACTTTCAAGTCGGTGCACAAAATCACTGAGACCATTATTCTCAAACCCGCGGTCATGCTGGACTGGATCTCCAGTGACCACGAGTTTTGAATCTTCACCGATGCGTGTAAGCACCATACGCATCTGATTCGGTGTCGCGTTCTGCATCTCGTCGGCGATAATCCATGAACGGTCAAACGTTCGGCCGCGCATGTACGCCAACGGACACACTTCGATTGTTCCGTCGTACATCATGCGGTCGAGTTGGTTCTGTGAGTAGTACCTCCGGAGCGCGTCAAACATCGGCCGAGTCCATGGTGTCATCTTCTCTTCGAGCGTTCCGGGCAAAAAACCATGTTGCTCATCGACCGAGACGGCCGGCCGAGTCATGATGAGTCGTTCAACCTTTTTTTTAGCGAGCGCCTCTGCACCAATGTGACACGCCACCAATGTCTTTCCCGTTCCGGCAGGCCCGGACGCAAACACGATGGGCGGTTTGGGCACCTGCAGGAGCGACACAAACAGACGTTGGTTGGCCGTCCGCGGAAGCATCTGATCTGAAAATACATGTGCTCAATGCTCTATTATATAATGCTGTGGTATGCGTCCAGTGGGTTTAAAATAATGACTCTTTGACAGAGTATGTTTGTAAAATGGAGGACGCCGCACGGGCCCGGGACGCACGTCCTCATGGATGGCGGGATTCTTGACGTGCCGCTCGACCAGGTGGACTCGTTCTATGTCGAATACATTTCGGCCGTGCGTCGAGATCGGCGTGTCTATGTCGTCGAACAAAAAACGGACGTCTTTCGTTTTTTTGTCGACCTGGATTTCAAAGACACGGAACCGTTGAGCGACACCCTTCTTTTGGAAACGTTACAAAAAATGTGCGATGTGGTCCCGGGTCGGTGTGTCGTCGCGCGCGCACCGGTTCGCGAGGTTGACGGGCTCCAAAAGTCCGGCGTGCACATTCACTGGCCGGACACGCTGGTCACGCGCCAAGAGGCGCTCGCCTACCGAACCAAGATTCTTATGGAACTTGATGGTCCAGAATGGGCCGAGTTTATCGACGCGAGTGTATACGGCGGAAGCGGGCTACGCATGCTCTGGTCACACAAAAAACCGACCGGTGATCCGTACGTGCCGTGGGAGCCCGGAGACGCCGTCCCTGAAATTGACATTGAAACCCTCCGACTGTTCAGTATTCGTACGAACGAGGTGCGGCCGACGATACAGGATACCGGGTCGCACGACGCACTCGAGGCGTATATCCAAAAGTACATTCCGGGTCAGGCGCGCGCGCACGTGAAGCGTGTGGGACAAAAGGGGTCATCCAAGTGGATCCAGACCGATTCACACTTTTGCGAAAACATCAACGCCGAGCACAAATCGAATCATGTGTGGTTTTCAATCTACGGCGATCGGATATGTCAAATGTGTCACGATGCCGACACGTGTCACGGATTTGTCGGTAAAGAGTACATACTTTCTCCCAGTATAGTAGATGATCGTCCAGTGGTTAGTGCTCCTCATCCTTCTATTCTTAGTCTTCTTCCCGGGCATTGGTTCCCTGAAGCCTCCACGAACAATAGCGAGTCGGTACATACGGGCGGTCCATCCGTATTCGGGTCTCGATCCAGTAACGTGGGACCGGTTCAAAACAAATATTCAGGTGTTCGAGGACGAGGAGGACGTGGCCGTGGCCGCAAAGGCCCTTTACCACGCAACGGAGAATATTCGTGACTTGGGACTTTCAATTCGTCGTGCAGACGATGCACATATACAGGAGGAACTTGACGACCTGGCAGCCCGTCTCGGCGTCGAAGGCGAATACGAACTGTACACTTCGGCAAAGAAGAAGGGATTCTATTTCTTTCCACGATACTTAAACGAAATGCACGAAGATGAAATAGATGCCCCGACCGGCGAAGAAACGTTCAAGCGAGGTGGAACCGTCGGCGACCCCGGAACCCACTTCCCAACCCCTCGCTCCGGTGGGGGAGGGAAACCAGGCGGTTACGCGGACTCGTTCTGGCCGAGCAGTGAAGGCACCAGCGCGGTACGTGCCGGTTGAGGTGTGCGATGACGACTTTGACGAGGGTGACTATGATTCGACGGATCTGTCGGACGTTTCGTCGGAGGCATCATATGATTCCGAGGAAATGACGAGCGAGTCGGACGCGGACGACAATGGAAACCTCGACGGATTTGTCATTGAAGATAAAACGGACGCAAGTGATATAGAGAGTGATGTTTCAGGCTCCTCCTCAGAGTCCGACGATGCAGCAGCAGAGTAATGAGGTCCAAGAGGAAGAGGAAGAGTACTATCCACACCATCCTTCGATGATGGTTCCTCCGCCGCCGCCGCCACCGCCACCTAAAGAAAGTTTTCTGGATGGTATTTCGAAAACTGTACTGATTCTCATTTTTGTCGCATTTATTTTTGGACTTATGCTTGGAAAGTCAATGACCCCTGTTGTACTTCGGGGATAGTTAACCGGATACTGTCTCGGTTCCTATAAACGGAATCGTATTTGACGTTATGCCCGGAAGATATGTCCCGGTCAATCCTGCCGGGTTGTACTCATACTGTTCATTGGCCGGTATGACCGTCATGATGGCCGTCCCGGACCCGGACTCCATCCCAGTGAAATCGCCCATGTCAGTTCCGGCGTACGCGTTCGACTGGAAGTTGTCCGATAAAGGGTGTTCGCGCATGTTGAGCCAGCCGCTCGCATCCTCGAACACGTCGCTCTGGATAGGAAACGTATTCGAATCAGAAGTAAAGGTTGTCGGGGTCACGTCATACGGCAATACGGTGTCGGCTGTACGTGGTGGCGCATAACAACTTCTGGATGGTTTACTCAACATGTATGCGACGGTGACAAACAACACAAACAAGCCAATGTACAAAAGCACCTTCATCTACACTATGGTGCGAAAAAAACCTACTTCAGTAGACCCGAACCACCGGCACCGACTGGCTCGGGCGCCGGAACCTCGCCAAGGATAACCGGTGGTGCCGCCGCTGCGCGCTCCTCAGCCTCTTTGCGACGACGCTGAATCTCCACCTCGATGCGCAGGTCCGCCTTGGCAACCAGCTCCACCATGTCCGCATCGGGAAACTCCTTCTTCAACTCCTCGATGAGCTCGGCCGGGTGGGGAATCGGAGGCACGTCTGGCTTGCTGTAGTACTTGCTGTTCTCGTCCCCGGGCTCGATGTAAGGCGTCTCGCTTCCCTCGACGGGCTTGGCCATCATGTCACGCTTGCGCTTCTCAAAGTGAGAAGCGGCCTCGTGCTGGTTCTTGCGATATTTGGACATAATTTCCTCAAGCTTCTCGTTCTGGTAATGCGTGTCCTCAATCTGGTCGCGGTCCGGAGGAATCAGCAGCCACTTGTACATGTCAACGACGTAAATATCAATCAGAGCATCCTCCTTCTGAAGGCGCTTCGCATGGCTGGCCGCCTCATCCTTGGTCGCAAAGCAACCGCGAATCTTCAGACCGAGCTTCTCGTTCTTTTGAGGCAGGTCTGGGCCAACCATAGAAATCAGAGCAAACAACTGACCTGGGACCGTCAGGAAATCCTGCTCGAGAGTAGCCATATAAACATAACAGGCGTTTTTGTTTTAACTAGAAAACGCAACATGGATGAGCTTCGTCGCACACATAACAAATACAAGGAGGAACTCATCGTACAATGTGTCCGGCGTGGGAACACGGTGCTCGATTGTGGGTGCGGTCGCGGCGGCGATTGGTCCAAGTGGAAAAAGGTGGGCGCACGCGTGACGGCGGTCGACCCGGACCCTGAGTCTCTCCAGGAGGCGATCCGTCGTGCAGAAGTGCACGGTGTGTCAGGCATTTGCATTCACCTCGGTGACATTCGTGACGTCACAGGAGTGTTTGATACCATTTGTTATAATTTTTCGATTCATTACATTCGAAACTCACTCGAAGAATCCGCCAAGGCGCTTGCGCGTCGGACTCGCCTTGGCGGACTTTTGTTTGGCATCACACCCGATTCGGACCGAATGTACACATTTATTTCACCGGACATTCTTGGAAACAGTGTGACGCTCGATGGTGACAACGCGTTTGTTCGTTTGGTCGACGGCCCCTTTTACAACGGCAATGGACGCCTAGAGCCTCTCATGAACCGAGCGATTCTCGAGTCGGCACTCGGCCGGTGGTTCACGTGCGAAGTGTGGGAGCCTATGTGTCCGCCGACCGAACTCATCTCGGACATTTATTCAAAGTTTGTCTTCAGGCGGAAAAATGTCCCACCTTAGTAGGTATGATTGTCTTGTTTGTTCTGTCCATCTTGCTCACAATCATCGTAGCATTACTCCAAGAACATCGTATGCTCACAGAACTCAAAGGACGGTACAACTTACTCATTAAACATCTTGAAGAAACTGATGCAATTGATGAACGGTTCAAAATTCTTCGGACGCGTCGGCCAATCCTAACCGGGATTGATAGTCGGCGTATGAATAAAGGAACGATAGGATACAATGTGAACAAGGGGTACGAAATTTACATTTGTCTGGACGGGAACAATGTAAATGCCGCAATGCACGTGCTCATTCATGAGCTTGCTCATATTACCGTTCCAGAATATGATCACTCTGAAGCGTTTTGGCAAAGTTTTAAGGACCTAAGAACATTATGTATGACACTCGGATTGTATTCTATGAACCAAAATCAACCGTACTGTGGTGGAGAGATTCACGACTGATTCTCGAGCACACGGTTTGCAACGTAAAACACAATCGCGGCGATCAGTGCCGTGACGACCATACCGGTCAATGACAAAGCACCACTGTCGCCCATGAAGTTGGGTACGACGGTAGAAAGCTTGTCCTGGACCGGCTTTGAAAAAGCGACAACGGCTGCGATGCCAGCCACCAGCGCATGAAGCTGCTCCTTTGTCAGGCCCATGGGCATCTTTGACGACGTGCTTGGCTCGGCCTGGACAACACCGGGGCTAATACCCATGACACGGTTGTTCGAAGGGGATCTGTACGGACCAGTCAGACCGGGAGTTTCCTCACTCTCAAACGCGGCCGAAGGCATGACGTCCTGAATCGGCGTCGAAAAGTCCATTTCTATTGGACCAGAGTTTTTTTGGTCCGAAAAATCGAGTGGCGACGAACCTGGTTCTGGTTCAGGAATGTCCTCGACGTTCGGTATGTATTGTATAAGCTGTGGTGCACCATTAAACTCGAGATTTTCAATCATCGGCATGTTCTGATGGTGTCACAGAGTCTTTTTGCGTTTCATCAGCGCACAATTATTTCCTCTGCATGTATTACGAAATGGGTACCGGTTGGGCGCCTGCTCCCGAGCCCGAGCCCGAAGTGACTGTTCCAGAGCCGGAGCCGGAGCCGGAGCCCGAAGTGCCGGTTGCTGCCCCAGTTGTCGAAGAAGAAGAGGAGGAGGATGTGCCCGTTGCTCGTTCGGCAGCTCTGATTGAGGAGGCGCTGAATGCAGGTGCCGCCTCTACACTTTCTTCACAGTAACTCCAGACGACCCCTTCTTTTTAATCGGTGTCGCGCCGTTCGCCGGTCGAATGACATGCATCGGGTTGTAGTTTTTTTGATGGTACTGCCACATCTGTTCGGAGCCGATCCGGAATCCCTTGCGGATCGGCGCTTTGTAATGAAACACACAGTCTTCGATTTTATTCGATTTGCTCGTATTGTCCAAAACAAGACATTCAAAGTTTTCGGTACAGGCGTTCATCACCTGGCAAAACATGTCGAATGTCGGAAAAACTCCAAAAAACGATTTGTACAGACGCTCTCGATTCTGAATCACATTTTCGCGCATGACAAACACGTAATCGACATTGGCGCGCAGGTCCGGACTCAGGTCCATACAGTACTGCATGGTCAACGCAAAAAAGATTTTCCAGTGTCGCCCGTTCATGAAACATTGTCTGATACACACGTCTTTCATGAACGCCTTGTCGTACATACAATCGTCCATGAGCAGGAACGCTCCGGATTTTCCACCGGCGCCAACCAGTCGCCGCTGGCGCTCCAGGACCTTTTCGATAGCGTCTCGATTATAGTCGCCGTAGATGAACAGATCGGGCACAAACTGTTTGTAGTAATGATTTCCGTCTTCGGTGCCAGACATGACGATACCGACCGGAATGTGCCGTTTGTGATACATGATGTCGGTCACGAGTGTAGACTTGCCCGTACCACGCTTTCCAATAAACACACACACCTTGTCGTCTGCAATTTTGCTCGGATCAAATTTGCGGAGTTGCAAACTCGTCATCCCTAATGTACATGTCTAAATTTGGCCAAAACAAAAAACGCATCTCCTGATAGAGGAGCGCCATGTCTGGTGCCCAGGTTCAGCTTGAGGCTGGCGGAACGTTCGTTCAGAACCCTCAGCACACTTTGTTCTCTCGAACGTACGACACTCGTGAAGTGTACATCGCCGAATCGTTCGAGATTCCGTTTGACAAGTCGGTGCCGGCGTTTGGTGGTTCGGTCTCGGCACGTATTCCACCAAAGGGTGATCTGGTTCGACGCCTCACGGTCCGGTCTGTTCTTCCACAGTTATATACACCGCTCGGACCAGGGTACGTCTACCCTCAGTATTCTGATGCAGTCGACGGGGGTGTTTACGTTCAGACGAACACGCTTGCGATTCAGCCGGGTGATTTCGTCGGCTACTTTAATACACAATTCCTTTCAGCATGGGCGACAAACTTTGTCGGCTATTCAAACCTCAATGTCGCATATGATTCGACGCTTAACAAGTTTGTTTTCACGGGAGTCTATTCGAACATCTTTTTCCAGAATGAAGGGAGTGCGTCCTTTTGGGGTTTTGATGTTCGGAGTCCCGACTTTTTTACAATAAATGGTGGCTATCCGGCGTACAACTTTACGGGTGGCACGTTGACTGCACCGCTCACGCTCGTGCAGGCGGGGTGGATCCGTGGGTTTACACCCCCCCCGTCGAATGGATTTTCGTACGTCGATTCGGTCGCGACCAAACTCATCAAGAGTGCGACGTTGACCGTCGGCGGACAGACCATCGATCGTCTGACGAGCGAACGACTGTACCTGGAACAGGACCTCGGTGTCGCCTACGAAAACCAAGCCGGTCTGACGATTCTCGAAGGCAAAAACGACACATCGGTCGTGTCGACCCCTCGAGAATACTACACAAAGTTGACATTCAATATGGACACACTGAACATGAGCGAACTGTACCGGAACGATGTCCGGGTCGATATCGAATACGAAAAATTTGAGAATCTTGCGGCGAGTCCAATCCTATCGAACGGTTTTCTCGATGGTGCTTCGTACGTCACATCGAATTTACAGGCGATAACTGCTGACGGAACTCAAAACTTTGATCCCGTGTGGGCAATCGGCTGGAAAAACTATGTCATCATGGGTCCTGTATTGAACAATTCATTCCGATTTTATAATGAGGATGACGGGACATTTTATAAATGGACACCCGGAAGCGGAACAGGTGCCTTAATAACTACGAACGGCGGAACACTCTATGGTTCCACAGGTCCATATCTTATAAAAGCTTTGATTTCGACAATACTTTCATCGAGCACGACACCGTGGACAAATAGTACATACAGTTTTTTTAGCGCATTTCCTTCAAATGGCGATGCTAATGGTAATATTGGTACTATTATTACAGA
>Ga0315286_10008233_pt1 | contig 10248 bp, 6 predicted proteins | sample YL17G10_0_MG_FD_205038 | JGI IMG/M metagenome (GOLD analysis project Ga0315286, IMG submission 205038) | Sediment microbial communities from Yellowstone Lake, YNP, Wyoming, USA - YL17G10_0 | ecosystem: Environmental > Aquatic > Freshwater > Lake > Sediment | place: USA: Wyoming | collected...
AACGAACAACCAGTCATGGCGACAGCCAGAAATGGTCACATGTCCACGACACCATTTTCTTCTACGCTGCCGGTGGATTCACATGGAATGCGCAGTATTGGAAACATGACGAAGAGTACGTTACGGAAAAGTACACCTACGATGATGGTGATGATCGTGGACCCTACACGCTCGACAACATGACGAGCCCGAATCCTCGGCCCAACATGATGTATGAATGGTTAGGCTTCCCATCCCCGCCGAAGGGCTGGCGATACCAGAGAGATACCATGCAGAAGTTGCACAACGAGGGGCGTATATACTACCCCAAACGGAAGGACGGAACGCTTGACCTGTCCAAGCGCCCAAGGTTGAAGAGATACCTCAAGGAGATGCCGGGCCTGCCAATTTCTACGATGTGGTACGATATTGCACCGGTCAACTCACAAGCGCAGGAGCGCCTCGGGTATCCGACGCAAAAACCTTTGGCTCTTCTGGAGCGGATCATCAAGGCCTGCAGCAATCCGAATGATATTGTCCTTGATGCGTTTTGTGGGTGTGGGACTGCATTAGTGGCAGCCGAGAACCTGGAACGGCAGTGGATTGGCATTGACATCTCACCGACGGCCTGCCGGGTCATGGCCAAGCGATTGCGCGACGTGTGCAGTATCAAAGAGGATGAGAAACTCTGGCGGATTGGCCGGGGCTTCGTCGTGCGCGACCTGCCGTGGACTGAGCAGCAATTGCGCAAGATTCCACCATTTGAATTCGAGAACTGGGCCGTCATCGCACTTGGCGGCATTCCCAACAAGGCGCAGGTCGGTGATATGGGCATCGACGGTCGCATCTACCCCGTCTCGGCCACGCCCAAGAAGCGTGAAGGCGAACTCGACTTCATGGATATCTGGTATCCCATTCAGGTCAAGCAAAAGGACAAGGTCGGCCGCCCAGACATCGACGCATTCGAGGCGGTGATGATGCGCGAGGACCGGCAAAAGGGGTTCTTTGTCGCGTTCGACTACAGCGCCGATGCCCTACACGAGATCGGAGCCTTCTTCAAAAAGACTGGCAAGAGCATCATCGCGCTGACCGTCAAAGATATCCTCGAAGAGCAGATCGCGTACAAACTGGCGTAGAATGTGGCACATTTGATGGGACAGCAAAGTATGGGAAGAGAAATGTTTATCCGATCGGTCCTGCGGAGACTGGCGAAACAGCGCGTGGCCGTGATTCTCCAACCTGGTAATGTCTGGGTGATCGAGAGAGCATTGATTGAAGATGATGACGTCGACGAAGCACTGCGCACCTGCTATCTAAGGGGATGGATTGAAATCCTTGATAATGCAGTTCGATCCGGCACGTTGAAGTCCGATGGCAGTTTGCCGGAAGAATGCGTGACGCATGTCAAACCTATGTATCGGCTTACGGACTCTGGATGGAATGCGATTCACGGAACTCATGCTTGGATTGTAGCGACGTGGCTCATTGCTTTCGCGACTCTGATTGCATCGATAATAGGAGTGTGTATATCGAGATCATTGATGCACTGACGCACATAGGAAAACTGATAGGGGGTATCATGCTCATAAACTACGACCCCGATGGAAAACCCATCTTCACAGACGACATTATCGAGGAAGCTGAACAACTGCGATTGCATCCGGTGCTGATTCTTTGTGATGAGCCAAGGGCTCAGGTCGGCGACCCCACCGGTGTCTCCTTTATCGCGCTGGTCGCATTCATCCCCAGGCAGGGCGACCGAATCGTACTGGAGGATGGGCGGGTGTGCGAAGTGAGCAAAGTCTACTACAAAGTCTTGCCAAGGAAAGACACTCATGGAAAAACGCAGTCGATTCTGCTCGTTCCTAATGTCACCGCGTACTTGCTGCCGGACAGTCCAGAACAGTCCAGTGGCAACGGTCGCGTGTGACAACTCGCAACCATAACCAGAGTGGATCGAATGCACAACATCCGGGAGGACACGAAATGCTGAACCATGCATCAGACTACTCGCAGCTCACACAAGATCAGTTTTCCTCACTGGGACGTGTTATTGTTGAAAGCTCCAACATTGAATACCTCCTGGAGATAATCATGATCAGGCTTGCGAGAGCCCCAGATTATCCTACGCTCGCAATCACCAGCCAGCTTGGCTACGTCCAGAAGCTGAAGGCTCTCAAGGTTCTCGTGGACACACATCGGAGGCGGTATGGGAGCAGCCTTATCTCAGATGATATGTTGGACAGGTTGTCATCATTGCTACAGGAGGTCGATTCATTTCGCATGGATCGCAACCGCTGTGCCCACTACCTGTGGTGCCGCGCTACCGATGAGACAGTCTTCGGGATCAGATTCACCGGGAAGCATGGCGATGCGCGCAAACACAACGAGGACTGCATGACCTTTACGCTGGATGAACTGAACTCGACTGCCTCGGAGATGCACAGGATAGTAGATGATCTGCTTGCTGTTCTCACTAGCTTGCCCGAGATCGAGGAATGATGGAAACTCCGGGGACAGCCGACTCAATTCGGTTGCCGAATCAGAAAAGACGGTGTGCGGAGCACACCCTACCGGCCCTCGCCGCTGCCGTGCCTGAGAGATTCGTCTCTGTGCCCTCTGTGGCTCCAGGAATTGGTTGCAAATCCGTACAATCCACCAACGGGTCCGATTTCTTCACGCGGTAGGATTCGATTCTCGCTTCGCAGATCCTTGGAGGTTTGGAGCATTGGGATTTTGGCCATTGGAATTTGTTTCGGATTTGGTGCTTCGTGCTTTGAATTTCGGTGTAGAATGGAGGCGCTATGGGAAGAAGAGGTTTCACGCTGATTGAGCTGCTGGTGGTCATCGCCATTATAGCGATCCTGATGGCGGTTTTGATGCCGGCTTTGCAGCGGGCGCGGGAGCAGGGCAAACGGGCTGCGTGCTTGAGCAACGTCAAACAGTTCGGCATTTCCTGGGTCCTGTACGCGGATGAGAACGATCAGAAGATCGTCAATTCGTGCACCGTGGAGAACACCGAAGGGCATAACGACAAGCTGGAGCCCTGCTGGATATACTTCCATTCGAATTACACGACGCAGGAGCGGATCGACGGGATCGAGCGCGGGGCGCTGTGGCCCTACGTCAAGCAGCTCAAGATCTACAAATGCCCCACCGGCATCCGGGGGGAAGTGAATACCTATGCGATCGTCGATTGCATGAACGGGGCGATGGTGAGCATTCCGAACATACCGAAGGGGGTGTACGTTAAGCGGAAGTCCGAGATCAAGCGACCGGGCGAGCGGATCGTGTTCCTCGATGAGGGCAAGACCAGCGTGCAAAGCTGGACGATCTATTATGACCGGTCGTCGTGGTGGGACCTGCCGCCGGTCCGTCACGGCGTGGGCACGAACCTGAGCTTCGCGGACGGGCACGCCGAGTATTGGAAATGGGCGGACCTGCGGACCCTGAAGGTGTCCCGGCAGGAAGGCAACTGGCAGTCGCTGGTCAACCTCCCCGACAATCCGGACATTCAGCGGGTGCAGCGCGGGGCCTGGGGCCAGCTCGGCTACGTCCCGCCGTAGTGGCAGGCATGTTTCTCACAATGCGATCGTGGCGCGGGGCGTCTCCAGCCGGACCGATCCGCGGTCGAGGTGCTCGTGCTCGCCGTTGCCGTGGAAGCCGATGATGAGCTGGTTGACAGTGGCGGCGTGCTCGATTTGCGGGGCATGGCCGCACCGGTCGAGGACGACGAGGCGCGAGCCCGGGATCAGCGAGTGAAACTTGTGGGCGACGCCGACGGGAATGACCCGGTCGTCAGCGCCCCAGATCAGCAGCGCCGGGACGCGGATATCCTTCAGTTCCTCGCCGAGATTGGCCGAGCGGAGTCTCCGGGCTGTCTTCATGAAGGACTTCAGCCGGACCCGGCGGTTGGACAGGAAGTAGGCGGCGACCGCATCGATTGTGGACTGGGGGATGAAGGCCTGGTCGAAGAAGATGTGGCGCACGATCTTATCGACATTGGCGGCGGTGGCGCTTCGGACGAGCAGCGTGTCGAAGCCCTCGGCCTCATCGAAGAGGCCGGAGCTGGTGATCAGGACGAGGCGGCTGACAAGGTCCGGACGGGTGGCGGCCAGATTGGCGGCGATCAGACCGCCGGTCGAGTTGCCGACGATCGTGGGCCGGCGGATGCCATGCGTTTCGAACATGGAGATCACGGCCGACGTGTAATCGTCCAGGCCGTAGCCGCGCGGGCTGTCCTTGTAGTCCGGCAGCTCCGCCTCGAAAACCGTGAAGTGCTTCGACAGTTCCTTCGTGTTGTGCTCCCAGGTGGTGAACAGACCCAAGAGCCCGTGCAAGAGGACGATATGGTTGTCCGACGTGCCGCATATGTTCATCAAAATAGTGTTCCTTGAAGCGTGTCGCCTCGATGGGCGCCGAACCGGCCGACCCCATGTCCATACGTATCGGGGGCAATCGTACCCCCAGATGACCACTCCGTAAAGAGGATAATGGCAGGGTCGAGAAGATCGGCCTTGAAGGGCTGCTCCCTGCACAACGGAACCGGCGGGTTTATCGGCCCTTCCCAACGCGGGCGGGGTGCGCCGCAAGCTTGACTCCGGGGGGTCAAATCGGGTAAGATTAAGATTGGCGGATGCGGTCCAGGGACCGCCGGGCAGGGCGACCGTCCCCGGTCGTCACGGGTGTCCCCCGCCTTCGCGCGGGCGATTCCTGCCTTCGCAGGAATGACGATGCCTTAGCGGATGGGGATTGGCCCCGCTCCCGCGTGAGGCGGAGCCTTGGCCTGCACAGAGAACCGTCGTGCGCCGGTTGCGCGACCTACGAGGAAAAGAACGAGGAGAAACGTGTTCACATCGCGAAGGTTCCCAGTGCCGGTGCTCGTGGCGGTCGTATTGTGGTTTTGTGGTGTCAACGGGGCCCAGGCCGGCCCGGCGGTCGTCATCAACGAGCTGCACACGAATCCCGATGTCAAAACGGAGCTGGTCGAGTTTGTGGAGTTGTACAACGCCGGGACCAGCGAGGTGGACCTCTCCGGCTGGCAGTTCACGGACGGTATCCTTTATACCTTCCCGGCCGGGACGAAGTTGGCGGCGGATGCGTACATTATCGTCGCCCAGGACCCCGCCGGCATTAAGGCCAAATGGAACTCAGGACGCGCGGGGATCCCCGACCGTCTCATCTTCGGGCCTTATGCGGGCGGGCTCGATAGCGACGGCGAGCGGGTCATTCTGCGGGATGCGGCGGGGGCGGTCGTGGACGAGGTCGAGTATCAGCTTGGGTTCCCCTGGCCGACGGTGGGCGATCCGGTGCCGGAGGACCGGCCGGGTACGGGATCTTCGGTGCAGCTTGTGAATCCTGCCTTCGACAACAATCTGGGCGGCAATTGGCGCTCGGCGCTGCCGACGCCGACGGCCGTGAACAAAGGCCTGTTTGCGACCAATGTCCCGCCTTGCATCCGGCAGGTGAAGCACTCGCCCAAGCAGCCCAGGAGCGGCGAGGCCGTAACGATCACGGCCAAAGTCACCGATCCGGACGGCGTCGGGAGTGTCACGTTGCTGTACCAGGTCGTGAATCCGGGCTCCTACATCGCTCGCTTCGATCCGTTGTATGCGCAAGGTTGGACCACGGTCCCGATGCACGACGATGGGCTCGACGGCGACGCGCGGGCCCAGGATGACATCTTCACCGTGCAGATTCCGGCAGCCGTGCAGACGCACCGCCGCTTGGTCCGCTACCAGATCATCGTGCTGGACGGTCTCGGCTACGCGATCACCGTGCCCTATGCGGACGATCCGCAGCGGAACTTCGCCTATTTCGTCTACGACGGCGTGCCGGCCTGGCGCGGGGCCGTGCAGCCCGGCGTCACCCCGGTCGTCGAGTACCCGCCCGAGGTGATGCGCAGCTTGCCCGTTTACCACCTGCTCAGCAAGAAGACCGACATCGAGAACGCCACCTGGCTCCAGCGCTACTCGCTCGGCTCGGCCGGCCGGAAGGATTTCAACTGGTACGGCACCCTCGTCTACGACGGCGACGTCTACGACCACGTCCGCTACCGCATGAGAGGTGGAGTTTGGCGATACTCCATGGGTAAAAATATGTGGAAATTCGATTTTTCGCGGGGGCACCATTTCCAGGCCCGCGACGACTACGGGAACCCGTACGGCACCCTGTGGGACAAGCTGAACTTCTCCGCGTGCATTCAGCAGGGCAGCTTCGGGCAGCGCGGCGAGCAGGGGATGTTCGAGGCCCTGTCGTTCCGGCTGTTCAACATGGCCGGCTGCCCCGCCTCGAAGACGAACTACGTGCAGTTCCGGGTCATCGACGAGCTGTACGAGGACGGCACGCGGAACGCGGCCCATTCGCCCCTGACCTCCGGCGGCACCCAGTACGACGGCGACCTGTGGGGCCTGTACATGACCATCGAGCAGATGGACGGCGAATTCCTCGACGAGCACGGCCTGCCCGACGGCAACCTTTACAAGATGGACAACAGCAACCGCTATCTGAACAACCAAGGGCCGACGCAGCCGTCCAACCAATCCGACCTCAGCCAGTTCCTTGCCTACGGCGGCACGGAGCAGTGGTGGCGGCAGAACGTCAACCTCGACGCCTACTACGGCTACTACGCCATCTACCAAGCGATCCACCACGGCGACATCACCGGCAAGAACTGGTTCCTCTATCACGACCCCGAGACGAACCAATGGTGGCAGCTCCCGTGGGACCTCGACCTGACGTGGACGACCTACTACGGCAGCAACGACCCGAGCGACCCCTTCAGCCGGGCCGGCGTCCTCAACATCAGCCCCATCAGCATCGAGAACAAAAACCGCCTGCGGGAGATCACGGACCTGCTGTTCAACACCGAGCAGACGAACCAGTTGATCGACGAGTTCGCCGCGATCATCGACGACCCGGCCGGCGGCCTCTCGATGGTCGATGTGGACCGTTCGATGTGGGATTACCATTGGGCCGTTGGCGCCGGAGCGTATCCGAAGTATATCGACCAGGCCGCCAGCTTCAAGGCGGGCCAGGGCCAGTTCTACCAGGAGGCCGTGGATCGCCACTACCCGCGCACGTTCGAGGGCATGGTCCAGGTCATGAAGGACTACGTGGTCGAGCGCACGAGCTACCTGAACGGCAAGACCGCCGACTCCGCTATCCCCAGTACGCCGACGGTCACCGCCGCCGGGCCGGCGGGTTTCCCGATCAACGCTCTATCGTTCAAAGCCTCCGCCTTCAGCGACCCGCAAGGGGCCGGCACGTTCGCGGCGATGAAATGGCGGATTGCGGAGGTCACGTCCGGCTCGAAGCCCGTCGCCGTGCCGAGTGGCTCCAGTGCGGTCCTGCTGCCCGACGGCTCCACGTGGAAGTACTTCAAGGGCACGAAGGAGCCATCGACGCCCTTGTGGTCGTGGCGCCAGCTCGGCTTCGACGATTCCACCTGGCTGTCGGGTCCGGCGCCGATCGGCTATGGCGAAACGTTCATCGTGACGAACCTGGCCGACATGCGAGGCGGCTACACGTCCGTCTACTTCCGCAAGACGTTCGATGCGGCGAATCTGGGCTCGCTCGGCAAGCTGAGCCTCGAGGTCAAGTACGACGACGGCATCAACCTGTGGATCAATGGCCGCTTGGCCTATCGCGACAATCTCGGGGGCGAGAACCTGCCGTACAACGCCGTCGCCACGGGCGCCATCGAGAACCTGGAGTTCGTGACGTACGATCTCGGCGACCCTCGCATGTGGCTGGTCGAGGGCACCAACGTAATCGCCGTCCAGGTCCTCAACTCCTCCCTTACCGACAGCACCGACTTCTTCCTCGACGTCCGCCTCACGGGCCAGAGGTCCCAGACCGCCGGCAATACGGGTGGGACTGTCACACCGCAGGTCCATCGAGGAGTGCCGGGCAAGTACGAGATCGACGCCGTCTGGGAGAGCGACGAGATCAAGACGTTCAACAGCAGCATCACGATCCCGGCCGCCGGCATCATGCCGGGCCGGACCTACCGCGTCCGCTGCCGGATGAAGGACAACACCGGCCGCTGGAGCCGCTGGTCTGCCCCCGTCCAGTTCACCGCCGGTGAGCCGCTGGCGGCAGGCATCCTGGGCAACCTCCGGATCACGGAGATCATGTACAATCCGCCCGCTTTGCCGGCCGACGGCATGGACAACAATGAATTCGAGTTCATCGAGCTCAAGAACACCGGGGATGAACCGCTCGATCTGTCGAGCGTCTCCTTCGACAAGGGAGTTACCTTCGCCTTCGCGGGCAGCAGTGTCACGACCATCGGTGCGGGCAAGTTCGTTCTGGTCGTCAAGAACAAGCCCGCCTTCCTGGCCCGCTATGGCCCTTCCCTTTCGGGTATGGTCGCAGGCCAGTACCAGGGCAAGCTGGCCAACGACGGCGAGACGATCTCGCTGGTCGATCAGTGGAATGGGACGATTGCCGAGTTCGAGTACGGCGACGGCCAGGGTTGGCCCCAGGCCGCCGACGGCGGCGGGCATTCGCTCGTCCCGTTGAGTTCGGCCTTGCTCGCCGAGCCCCAAGGCTCCCTGAACTACGCAGGCAACTGGCGGGCCAGCACGTACATCGCCGGCTCGCCGGGCCAGGATGACCCTGTGCTGCCCGCGACCGTGCTCATCAACGAGTTCGTGGCGAACGCCCAACTGCCCAATCCCCCGCAGCCGGGGCAGACGGCCGGCGACTGGATCGAGCTATACAACCCCACGGATTCCACCGTGAATCTGGCCGGATGGTATCTGAGCGACGATGCGGGTGAGCCGCGCAAGTGGGCGATTCCCGCCGTGACCATCCCATCCCACGGCTACCTGACCTTCGACGAGACCACCGGCTTCGGCACCGGCAGCACCGGGTTTGCCTTGAGCAGGGACGGCGAGCAAGTCGTCCTGTCGTATCTGCCGGGGACGGTCGAGGACCGGATCGTCGATTGCGTCCGGTTCAAGGCCCAGGAGCAGGGGGTCTCCCTCGGCCGTTATCCCGATGGCGGCGCCTACTGGTTCCGCCTGCAGCCTTCGCCCGGCGAGGCGAACAAAAACCCGATCCTCGATGCTGTTATCGACGAGATCATGTACCACCCGGTGGACCCGAACGAGGAGTACATCGAACTGTACAACCCGACGGGCAAACAGGTGGACCTGCGCAGTGGGGCCACAGCCTGGCGTCTCGACGGGGCCGTAAACTACACGTTCGCCGCCGGCGTGTCGATTCCCGCGCGCGGTCGATTGGTGGTTGTCGGCTTTGACCCGGCGGTGGACACCTCACGCCGCAGCGCCTTCCTCGCGGCCTACCGCGTAGGTTCGCTGACCGCCGGCGTCACGATCGTCGGTCCCTGGACAGGTAGTCTGTCGAATCAGGGCGAGCGGATCGCCCTGGAGAAATCGCAACCGGGCGACAACCCCGCCGACCCCATCGCCTGGGTGATCGTGGACGAGGTCATCTACAGCAACGTAGCCCCCTGGCCGACGGCCGCCGATGGTCGAGGCAGTGCTCTGCAGCGAATCCACGCCGAGGCAGGCTACTGCGGCAACGACCCGGCCAACTGGCGTGCGGCCCCGCCCGCCCCCGGCAAGTAGGGAAGGAGACCATGTAGCACAGCCGCCCCCGGCTGTGCTCATCGTAGACCCGGCGGCAGGCAGGGCAGGCTACGCTCACCAGTGGCCCTGCACGGGGGAATTTGGCATCAATGGGAATCTGGGAAATCGTTGGAGACAAACATGCCGTTGCCCGCGCGGGCAGGCAACGGTGTTCGCTTGCGAACGCGACCTGAATCTACCGCGAGAGGGTCTGGGTTTCGGCCGGCAGCTTGCTCAAAGTGAGTTGTCTCAGATCGAGCTTCCTGCTGGCATTGTCAATGTCGATCCCCACGAGATTGCCCTCGGCATCATAATCGAGCACGACGCCTTCGGAGACCTCCTTGCTTTCGACACTCACCCGGTCCACCAAATCGATATAGAGAGAATCCGTTTCGGGATAATAATCCAGTTTCATCTTCCGCAATACCTCTTTTTCAAAGTACTCTGTATACCTATAGTCCATGCACGTATTGTACCGGCTGGCGAAATGACACGCCAGAGAAAGACAGAGGAGGAGATTCAGCCGAGGCGAGGAACTGACGAACGAAACGGGCATCCCGTATCAGAACCTGATCGATCTCTACCTACGTCAATACGCCCACGCCGGCAAGAAGCCGACCCTCTCCTGGGTCTCCTGATCCCGACAACGACGACTGGCTGGTGCTGCCGA
>Ga0315286_10008235_pt1 | contig 10246 bp, 18 predicted proteins | sample YL17G10_0_MG_FD_205038 | JGI IMG/M metagenome (GOLD analysis project Ga0315286, IMG submission 205038) | Sediment microbial communities from Yellowstone Lake, YNP, Wyoming, USA - YL17G10_0 | ecosystem: Environmental > Aquatic > Freshwater > Lake > Sediment | place: USA: Wyoming | collected...
AATGAGCGTAGCCGCCCGCGCCTCGCGTGCTGGATTGCCAGAAATTAGGAGGCAAATGCAAATCGTTTGCAAAGAAAAGAAGATTGAATCTATTGAATCACTTTCTATTCTGGTACGCTCTAAACTCGCGGCTGATGCAATATCAACAATAGAAAGAGTTGATAATTACGAACTAGATGGAATCAAAGATGAGTCAACAAGGGAGCAAATACTAGGCTCTGTTGCTAAACGATCTGCGCTAGTGTTTGGTTGGTCTGATCAGAGTGAAGCATCATCAATATCAATCAATCTACTCGGTTCCATGCCTGATAGATTAGATAGTATCACGATGGCGAGTAAAACAATAGAAGCGGAACAATAATAAGCATTCTTTTTCTATGGGACAGAATGAACAGATCTCGAGCGCCGGCGGACCCCCTTTGAGGGTGGGGGTCGTTTACTATACCCCCCTCAAAAATTTTCCATCATTTTGAACGCATTAAATAAAGTAAAGATTGGTCAAACTGTATCTTTGAATCTTGCAGAGCGTAAACTTGCTAATTTCTTGGCAGAGCACAGGGGTAAAAATAATCGTAATTTCAATGTTCCGAGAATGAAATTTGGAGTTGTTGACGACGCGATAATTGATTTGGAGGGGATGGCTGGGGAGATTGCGTTTTGTAAATTGTTCAATGTGTATCCGGACATGGATATTGATTGTGCGCCTCCGCATCCGTCGCATGACTGTGTTTTGCCTGATGGCATGCGTGTCGATGTGAAGACGACAAAGCATCGGGCTGGAAAGCTGCTGGTGGATGCGCGGAGGTGCGGTAGAAAGGCTGATGGAGTGGATTTGTATGCGTTGATGGTCGGCACGTTCCCTGGGCCTTACGATTTTCGTGGGTTCATTGAAAAGCGCGATATCGTTCGTCCGGACAGGATTGGTTTATTTTACGGCAACAGCAACTATATCGCAGAGCAGAGCGAGCTACGCGATAGCTACGCGATAGCTACGCGATAGCTACATTCTTATTGACAAAGTAATAGGTTCCAATGATTCATCCATCCATCGACCTTAATGATTGCATACGATTGGTCATCGGATGCGAATGTCTAAGCGGAAATGACAGCCCGCGTTTGGTGGTGGTGGGGAATATCGGTCCATTGGATGATGGATGGATGGCCCACTAAAAATCGGTAAACGCAGGAAACAGTTTTCATTATGGCTTGTCCCAATGTGTTCAATGCCTTTGCGGTGGCTACGGAGTCGCTTGCACAGGATGTCTATAAGCGCGCGTCGTATCGTTCGATGTGGCTCAACCTCATCGAGCGCGGCGAGTATCCGCAGGGCACTGGTCTGACCCAGACCTCGTTCACCACGACCAGCATCGAGCCGACTGCGGCTGAGACTTGGTCGGCCATCACGCTTGCTGATGGAAGCAATGCTGGCGCGTGTGATGTCACGTACAACGATGTCCCGGTCGGTTACAACGCGGTCACCTGGAGTCCTGAGCGTTTCGCGCTCAAGGGTCCGTTGCTGTGTAAGGACGACTTGACGTTCGACCATCGTGTCGAGGCGTTCTTGCGTGTGTATCTTGAGAAGTTGTCTGTGCGGGCGCAGCGTTCTTGGGAGACGCGGTATCAGAATATCTTCGCGAAGTATGCCATCAAGGCGGTCGCGGATTCGAGTTTCACGCAGGTCGAGACGATTCCGTCGGGCGTGAACGAGTTCCCTTGGATCGATGGTGTGAGCACTGGTCAGGCGTTGAATCAGTCCACGTCGGAGTTGACCCAGGAGATGCTGGATGTGGCGGCGGCTACGCTCATCCGCAATGGCGCGACGAATCCTGATAGTTCCGGGTTCATCTCGTACAGCAGCGATGGTCCGGTGTTCCCGTTGTACATCGGGTTGGAGGCGTCGCAGCGTATCGCGCAGAACAATCCTGCGTTCCGCGAGGATATCCGTCAGGCTGAGATGGGTGCTGGTGCTGGTGCGGAGTTGCTGAAGCGCATCGGTGCGAATCGTGTGATCAAGAACTTCCGGCATGTGCCGAATCTGTTCCCGCCCCGGTTCAGCTATGCCGGTGGCAAGTACACGCTTGTCCAGCCGTTCACTAGTGCGAGCGGCACGAAGGGTACTGTGTTCAGCGTCAATCCGAGCTGGACGACTGCTGCGTACGAGGGTGCGTTCATCGTCACTCCGTACGTGTTCAAGAGTCACATCGTGCGTCCGGTGAACCGGGTTGGTGACCTGGCCTGGATGCCGACCAACTACATGGGCGAGTGGCAGTGGGTGACCGGTGCGTACAAGCTCAGTGTTGACTGCGCGGATCCGCTCGACAAGAAGGGCCAGCATTACGCGGAGTTCGTGCATGCTCCGGAGCCGATCTTCACGAACCAGGGCATGACGATCATCTTCCGTCGTTGCACTGGTGCTCTGACCCAGATCATCTGTTCGTAATCGGAACGGTATTGATTGACACATCCCATCATTGGCCGAAAGGCTGGTGGTGGGTTTTTCGTATTGACATCATGTGGCATGAGTCAATGCTTCGTTCATGCCGAATTTTATTCTTCCGGAGGGTGTCGAGGTTCCTGAGAACCTGAAGGAAGGCGAGAAGTTTCAGACGATGGCGACCATCGTGTTGAAGAAGAACGGCAAGGCGATGTTGGTGGAGGTGGATGGCCAACCTATTGCTGGATACGAGGGTAAGAAGGGCAAGGAGGAGGTTGTTGAGGAGGAGGTGGGTGCTGCTTCTGGCAAGGAAGGATTCATCGCAGAAGTGATGCAGCGTGGTCGTGGTCCGATGGCCTGATAAATCGATATGGCAAACATCACATGCGACGAGGCGGAGACGCTTATCAACGAGATGGCGGCACTTGGATGCCGTTCTCCGCGTGAGCTTGAGTTGGCCAGGCTTGCCCTTGAGAATCGCATCGCTGTTTATTTGCAGGGTGGTGGCGCGACGCGAGGAGCGTTCAGGAGCGTCACCACCACGGGCACGGTGGTCAGCGGCGATTATCTGCTCATCTGCGATGCCACTGGCGGGGCGATCACGATGACGCTTCCTGCTGCTGCGCTTGTTCCGGGTCGTATCTATGCTTTCAAGCGCATCAATTCAGGCGCGAACACGGTTACGGTCGATGGGTACGGTGCCGAAACCATCGATGGAGCGGCAACGCATGTTTTGACTCCTCAATGGAACAACGTGTTGATCATGACCAACGGGGTCGCATGGTTCATTTTGGCTGATCATTGATATGGCTAACATTTCCTGCGCGGACGCTTTGGAGTTGATCAATGAGGCTTATGGAGCTTCGTGCAAGAGTCCGCGTGAAAGGGTTCTGTTGGAACTTGGCCTACTTTGGGAAGCAGCGACTCTTGGTGGAACGGCGGATATCACTGCTGACAACACGGTTATCGATTCATCTTCGACAATGATCACTGCGGACATGACGGAATTTATCTAATTTTATGGCAAAACAGACCATCAATATCGGTGCGGCTCCGAACGACGGAACGGGTACACCGTTGCGGACGTCGTTTGATTACACCAACCAGAACTTCACCGAGTTGTACACGGCTCTTGGAGGGGGTGTCGGTCTTCCCGGAGCGACTACGCAGGTCATCTTCAATGATGGCGGAACGAATCTGGCTGGTGACGCTGGGTTGACGTACAACAAGACGACAGATGCGTTGACTGTTGTTGGTGCGTTGTCGGGGTCGAAGTTGACTGTCACTGGCGGCACGATTCCGGCGAATGGCGTGTATCTGCCTGCTGCGAACACGTTGGAATTCGCCGCCAATTCACTGGCTCAGTATCGGATTGCTCCTCTTGGCGTGTTTAGTTGGTACGATGGTGCAGGCGGCACGCGGATGACGCTCAATTCAAATGGGTTGGGGGTTGGGGTGACGCCGAGTGCGTGGAATAGCGGATGGTCTATCATTCAATTCCAAAATGGAACCGCTATTGGGAATCCTCTAAACGGTGAAGCTGCGTTCTTGTCTGCGAACATATTCCGAAATACGTCCAATATCGACACATACATTTCCACGGGATTTGCAACACGTTATCGGCAACAGTCAGGAGCCCATGAGTTCTTCAGCGCCCTTTCTGGAACTGGTGGAACTACCGCAGCGCCTTTTTTGCTCCGAACAATGTCCATCGACGTGAGTGGAAATTTGCTTGTCGGCGTTGTTACCGCCAACGCAAACGGTGGCGTTCTCCAGCTTAAATCGGGCATCACGTTCCCCGCTACCCAGGTCGCTGCGACGGACGTGAACACTCTCGATGATTATGAGGAGGGTACGTTTACTCCGACGATTGTTGGCGGAACAACCGCTGGCGTTGGAACTTATGTTGTCCAAAGCGGAAACTACACAAAAGTTGGTAATTTAGTGACCTTTAGGTTGTATGTCGCGACATCTGCACATACCGGGACTGGAGCGATGCTTATCTCTAGTCTTCCTTTTACATCAAACGGAACCGGAAATCAGCTTTACTCGGTTTCAATAACCAACCTTGGCGGGCTTACTTTAACGGCGTTGAATGTGGCGCAAGCATACATAAACAATGGTGTAAATTACATCAGTGTTTCTCAATATGCTACGGGTGGAGGCGCTTCCGCCGCTGTCCCAATTTGCCCGGCTCCATACATTGTTGTTACTGGCTCTTACATGGTCTAATCTTCTATGACTAACACTATTTCAATCAACTGGATCATCAAACAGATTTTGGTCAAAAAGACCGAGGCATTGTTGTCTGATGTTGTCATCACGGCGAACTGGAGTTGCCGTGGATCTGATGGGGCATTTAATGCTGCTTTGACCGGATGCGTCTCGTTCGCTCCTCCTAGCGGAGATTTCACTCCGTACGACCAATTGACCGAGGCTCAGGTTCTTGGTTGGTGTTGGGATAATGGCGTTGATAAGGCGTCTGTCGAGGCGAGCGTGGAGAAAGAGATTGTTGAACAGGCCAATGCTCCGGTCGTGTCGCTTCCGCTTCCTTGGACGCCGGTTCCGGTTGTCATTGACGAGCCAATCATTGTTTCCGAAGCTCCTGTCGCATGATCAAAATTGAACTGACGACTGAACAAGCGAACGCACTGATGCAACTCGTCGATATCGCCATCAAAGCCGGTGGTTATCAGAATGCAAAGGTCGCTGTTCCGATTGCCGACATCATCCTGGAAGCTGCAAAGCAGTCCGAGGGAACCAACTAAAGGGCCACTATGACTGGCCACCACGCTTTTGTTCGCGATATGTCGATAGGCGTTGGTGGGCCAGTTCTTGGCCTGCTCGGTAACGCGATATTTTCAGAACCAAATCTAAAAGGAGCATCGCTTGCGCTTGGTGCGCTTGCCGCCTTTTTGACCTGTGTTGTAAAATCAATCGAACTGTACAGAAAACTTAAAAACGACAAATGAACGCTTATTTCGCCTCTCTACTTCGCCACGTATTGACCGCTGCCGGTGGATTCTTGATTGCCAAGGGTTTTGTTTCGTCTGGTCAGGCCGATGAACTTGTCGGTGCCGCTGTCACTGCTTCTGGTGTCGCCTGGTCCATCTACAACAACAAGAAAAACGCGGTTAAATGAACTTCTTGGCCGGCTTGGCGGTAAAGCTGGTCGCTTGGCTATTTTCTTTGTCAAAACAGGACGTATCTAGTGAAGACGCCAAGAAACAACCGGAGCTTAAGCGTGATCTTCTTGCTCGCATCGATGAGCATGAGCGCGGGGTGCGCGAGTCGAGTGATCTACGTCCCCCACGGTGAGCCTGTGCGCCTCGCTGAGAGCGTCAAAGCGAGGGTTTGGGTACTTGACGCAAGCGGCAAAACGATTCGCAGCAACAACCGCATCATCATCAGTGAAGGGTGGTATGCACTACCAAAGGATAAATGAGCAATAACGCACCGTACAAGGGATCCGTTTCAGGAAGCGGACCTTACAAGCAGTCTCCTAAACCTGCGCCAACCAAGCCGACCACGAAGCCTATTCCGAGTGGAAGCGGGCCTTACGGAAGCGGTCCGTACAAGAAGTAATCGATTCCAAGCAAAACCCCCCGATTGTAATAAAAACAACCGGGGGGTAATTGTTTTAGAGTTTCAGCGACCAAGCGACTTCATCACGCTCGAAACGAAGTCTTCGCTCTTGGAAGCGTCTCCGCTGCTCGATTTGCTGGAACCACCGGTCGCCTTGGAACTGACTCCAGGCTGACTGCCGCGATACTTGGCCAGTTCGGCTTGTAGGCGCTTGTTGACCTCGACCTGAGAATACAGCAGTTCGCGGTACTTGGGAGCGGCTGCGGCCCATAGGGCGGCTTTGGCGAGGTCTTCTTCACTGTTCTCGCCATTGAAGATCTGCCGGGCGAGATTGAGTCGGCCATTCAGTTCAGTGTTCCACTCCTCATCGTTGTCGCGAGGCTCGAAGATCTCAAGAGCGCGAGCGTTCTCGCTCACCTTGGTCCAGGTCTTGGTGGCCGACTCCAAAGCGGACGCGGTATTTTCATCGCTATCCTGCCTGTACTTCGAGATGACCGCATCGTAATCAGCTTTTGCCTCGGACATCTCGGCAGACTTTTCGCCGTTGATCTCGTCGTACTTGACGATCAATGCTCCGAGCTTCGCCTTCTTAGAAGGAGAAAGACCCTCAACAATGTCGTCGATCTGAGAGTTCCTATAATCGTTCTCGGGAGACTTGAGCAATCCGATCAGGCGATCCCCTTCGGTCCCGACAAGCCCCTTCAACGAATCAAAAACGCCGGTGATCTTCGACTCGTACTTCTTGACGAAATCAGGATGACGCTCGATGTCGAGCAATCGGACACGTTCGGAAAGCGCATCACGCTCTGATTGAAGAGTCTTGAACTTGGATTCAACCTCCGTGTCGGAAACCTTTCCGGCCTTGAGGTCATCAATCTGTTTGGATAGCTGCGCCTTCTCCTCCTTGATCTTGCGGAAAGCGTCTGCCGCTTTCGTGGACTTGATGGATTCAGGGATGTCGGAATCAATTTCAACAGCCTTCTCCTTGGGCTTGAACATCTGATCGATGTCCATCTCCGCGCGACTCAGTTTCGCGTCGGGTTCAGCCGTCTTTTTGGCTTTTGGTTCTTCAACGACCTGAGAAGCGGCGCCATCAACAACCGCGATGTCGTCAAGACCAGCGGTTTTGAATGCGTCGATGAATGAGCTTCCAAAATCAGGAGGCTGTGCAGAGTGAATAACGGGCGAGTTCAGTGGTTCTTCCATAAAGTTTTGTTAGTTTTTATCGTCAAAGGTCGCTTCAAGTTCTTTCGTGACATCAACTACTGACAATTTTCGCAAATTTTCAAGACAATGTGCATAACCAGCGGTGATGCCGGCGGCAAAAACAATGTCTGACTCCTTGCTTCCGTGAGATGGCATTGCGATGGGCATGGACTCTGCAACGATGCGTAGAGCCATCCTGAGCACAGGATTCCGCATGATGAGCGCGAGTTCTGCCTGTTGTCCGTTGGTTATCCAGTCCGCGATATTTACGTCAGGCAGTTCCAGCAAGTTCTTCGGGTTCTCTTTCGTTAAGCCGCGCATCCAGTTTATCATATTTTGTGATCGTGTTACGTTTCAGTTTGTGTCTCTGAGGAATCGGGTCGAGAACGTCATCTAGTTTGATTGGTTTCTCGGGGGTGACGGTATCTCGTTTGGGCCGGATGATCTTGGTGATCTCCAGCATGTCGGCCAGTGGTAGCTTGATGTATCCGCAGTCAACGTCGTTGATTCCGTACGAAACAACGAACTGATTCTTGGAACTATCGTAGAACGCTCCGCATGGGAACACAACCGCAGGAAGTCCAGGCCACCAATCCTGTTGATTTGTTCCGGTAAGGATCGGAAGCGTGGTCATGCGGACGATGCGGAACGGGGCTTTGGCTTCAAAAGCGTATGCACCCATGTAGTACCTGCGCTTCTTGTTGATCCACGGGAGCGAGCTATGGAAGAAGGTCCAGTACAGCCCGTCTGCAAGGATCGGGTTGGAGCCGCCGCGCACCTCGCCGAACTTCCAGAGCGGATTGAACTCATCGGTCGAGTATTCCGCTTCCTTCTCTAACCGCCCATTAAGGCGCACAACGACGTGTGGATTGGCAGAATACACCATGTGTGGCGTGTTATCGTGGACGAATAAAAGCCAGTTCTTTTCGTGTCCATCGTTCACCATCGCCTGGGACAAGTTGTTGCCATAGACCGTATCGAACCGGCCCACGTTCAGGAACTGTTTATCGAGCAGGAACATCGCCTGATGCGCGTACGACTTGAGCGGAACAAAGGTGGCGCAGTTTATCCCGTACTTGTCTCCAAATTTGACCACGCGAGGATCCTCAAACTGTTCGTTTGGATGATGCGATGTCAGTTGGATCAACGCTTTCTTGGTCGCTCGAAGGTCTTTGCTGAGTTCAAAGACAACGATGTCGTTCTTCTCGACATACGTATCCTCATCCTTCTCGCGTTTGTTGCGGCATCGACGAACAAACAAAAGAATCTTGCCGTCCGATTCTTGAAAGATGGCAGGATTGAAGTAGTACGTTCCGACCTCCTCCGGTAGAACAATCTTGCCGACCTCCCAATCCACTTGTTCAGCCAGCTTTGGAACATCATTTTTTGCGTAGCTCATAAGGAATTCAGCAGCAAATTTGATCTCATCATAAAGAGACAGCCAATGGTCGCGCTCTTCTCGCACCTCGGTAAGATGTTCTTCGTTTTCAATCGCTCTCAACTCAAGTGTCTTTTGAAGTTCCTCGATCTGCATCAACAGGTCGGCTTGACCGTCTCCACCATTTGCAAATCGTTTTAGGGCCTTGATGGAAAGGCTTCGGATGATGTCTTTCATTTTGTGTTCGCAAATCAATCGGGGATATCTGTGTCCACTTGGTCCGCGACCCTTGGGAGGATTGAGTAAGAGTTCAGAAGGTGCCTTGATTTGAAGAAAATCAGCAAATCAATTGGAGCAAAGATTTCAACCGTTGTTTCCAGCAATGTCTTCAACGCTTTCCGGCGAACAATGTATGCGTGCGTGCAAAGTGGATGGCATCGATACAGATTGCTACCGACTTTTTCTTCTGCGCGCTCCTCTGCACAGCATGATCCGACAAAAATCATGTCCCAATCTTTTGGAACTTCTTCCAGAGCGAGGTTGATGGATTCCTTCCATCCATCCCGAAGCATCACATCATCTTCAAATATAAGCCAATGGTCATCCTCATCGGACAGTTCTAGCGCGGTCCACAACATGATGTGCGACATCGTGCAGCCGATTTCTTTTGACCCGATGTAATGAGGATTTGAAGGGTCGTTATGGGTGTATGGAATCGTCACCTTCAACCCGGACTTTGCTCCGTTGAACCCATAGAAAAACTTGAACTTTTCCACCCCGTATTTGCCAAGTCTTTCAGTGACGGGTCCAATCCTCTCCGACCCGCGTTGCGTTATTACAATCGGTATCATTTCTTGGTTTTTTGATAGATTGAGAACACGCTTTCTTTCAGGTCGAACCGCTGGATCAGCGAGCAGTATTTCTCCGCCAACCGGATGGCGGTCTGCGTGGAATCCCAATTCACATCATCCATGATCAGATAACCGCCCACCTTAAGTTTGGGAAGCCAGTTGACGACGTCGCTGGTGGACGGCCATTCAGCATGGTTCGCGTCGATGTGGACCATGTCCATGTCCGGGAGCGACCTCGAAGCATCCCAAGACGACATACGACAGAACTGCATCTGACGAACAACCTGAGCACGGACACAGTGGCCCACAAAAGCCTCGTAGTGAGCGCCCAGGTCCAGCTTCGACCACCATTCTTGGTTGGGGTTTGTCTCATCATCGATGCAGTCCTCTTTTTTCCAAGAGTCGATTGCATAAACGGTTCCGCTACCGTTGAGTTTGCAGGCATAAGCCAAAGCGAGCGTGGACTTGCCCTCGAACACTCCGACCTCCGCGATATGTTGAGGCTTGTGGTCGAGAACAAGGCTTCCAATCTGGAACCCCTTTTCAGGGTCGCACCATCCACCCATCTTTGGATAATGGATTGATACAAAGTCTTTTAGCAATTCATGTGGAGTCATAATGGATAGATATATGTTACTGATTTTCTAAACGCAGGCTCATTGAACACGCTGATCATTGTTGATCTCGGCCAACAAAGAGGATCAGAAGCGATGCTCAACGGCCTGTAACCACCATCTTGGATGTCGTTGGTGTTTCCTGGATACTCGTTGATCACAAGAGCGGATTTGTGGC
>Ga0315286_10008237_pt1 | contig 10245 bp, 9 predicted proteins | sample YL17G10_0_MG_FD_205038 | JGI IMG/M metagenome (GOLD analysis project Ga0315286, IMG submission 205038) | Sediment microbial communities from Yellowstone Lake, YNP, Wyoming, USA - YL17G10_0 | ecosystem: Environmental > Aquatic > Freshwater > Lake > Sediment | place: USA: Wyoming | collected...
GACTTCTTCGGACTTGAATTTGCGTCCGATCAGTCTTTTGACCGCGAAGAGCGTCTGCCGGGGATTGACCAGCGCCTGGCGAAGGGCCGGCGTCCCGACAAGCCTCTCCCCCGTCGCGGTAAAGGCGACCATCGAGGGCGTTGTCGGCGAACCTTCGAGGTTGGGAATAATTTTCGGCCGTCCTCCGGAGAGATAAGCGATGCAGGAGTACGTGGTGCCGAGATCAATGCCGATAACGGGCCCCATCTTAGCTCTTTTTGGGAATGATCACTTTGACCAGCGCCGGACGGAGGAGTCGATCCTGAATCTTGTACCCTCTCTGGAGCTCCTCGCCGACGCAGGGTTCCCTCGCCTCGTCCGACTCCTCGGTCATGACCGCCTGATGGACTTCCGGATTGAAGATCTTGTCGCGCGTTTCGACGGGAGTCACGCCGTACTTCCGAAGAAGGTCCAGAAATTGCTTGTGGATCAGGGCGATACCCTCGGCGAAGACAACACCGTCGGTCTGATCGCGATTTTTCAGGGCTCTCTCAAAATTGTCGAGGATCAGGAGAAGGTCCCTGAGGACATCGCTCAAGGCGAATTGGAGGAAATCGGATTTTTCGCGGTCAAGGCGTTTCCGCTGATTATCCATTTCCGCCGCCGCCCGGAGACACCTGTCTTTCCACTCCTCCAGGTCCTTGCGCTGCGACTTGATCTCGTGCTCTTTCTTCTTCAGCCGCGCTTTGAAAGACTTGGCATCATCGGGCTCGGCTTTATCGTGTTTTTTATGGTCTGTTGTTCCGGCGTTTTTAGCCTCGAGCCCGTCCGCAGCCGTCTCCGGATGCGCGCCTGGAGCGGCTCGAGATTCCGTCTTCGGTTCGTTCTCTGGCCCGCTCGAATCGTCGTTCTTCTTGTTTTGAGAATCGTCATAATCCATGGGTTCGGTGACCTTTCTTAGAGTTGCTGGCTGATCGTCTGGCTCAGTTTCTTGGCGACGTTATCGACCAGCGGGATAATCTTCTTATAGGGAATGCGTTTCGGGCCGATGATGCCCACCGACCCGAAGACTTGGCTCGGCTCGCCGTAGTGAGACAGGACGAGAGAGCACTCCGAGATCAGGGGCAGATTGGACTCGGAGCCGATCAGGACCTTCACCCGGTCGAGGGAAATGACGTCGGAGAGGAGCTTGGCCAGGTTGGCTTTTTCCTCGAAATTCTGGAAGAGCGATTTCAACTTATCCAGGCCGAAGGCGTCGAACTTGTCGATCAGCTTGGCCGTTCCTTGGAGGATAATCGACGATTCCCGCTCGTCCTGGACGACGGAATCCTTGAGGAAACCCATCAGTTTATTGAAGGCCTGCTCGAATTTGAATTTGTATTTCGGCAGCTCGGTTAACAGGCAGTCCCTCACCTCCATCAACATTTTGCCGCGGAAATTCATATTGAGGAATTGCGAGGCCCGGTCGAGCTCGGCCTGGATGAAGATGACTTCGCTGGTCACGATTTCGGTCATGACCAGGTTGAAGTTCGTGACGAGGATGATCATGACCTTGTTCTCGGCGATCTTGATGAAGCGGAGGTGATTGAAATGCATTTTGGATATCCTCGGCGAAAGGACGAATCCCAGGCTGTCCGACTGATCGGCGAGAATCCGGGAGGCTTGATGAAGGAGAGTGTTTAAGTCCCCTTTTTTGACCGATAGGTCGTAGGTCAGAAGGTTCATTTGGGCAAGAGCGAGAGGCGTGGCGTCGAGGAGGCTGTTGACGTAAAACCGGAGCCCCATGTCCGTCGGAACCCGGCCGGCCGAGGCGTGAGGCTGATAAAGGTATCCCATCTCCTCCAGCTTAGCCATGATGTTGCGGATAGTGGCCGGCGAGTCGGGGATGATTTTTTTCTGGAAAAGGACGCCCGAGCTGACGGCCTTGCCGAGCTTGAGGTAGTGCTCGACGATGGCGTTCAGGATGAACCTGTCTTTCTCGCGCAGGCCGGTATTTTTCATCGGATTTCCGCTGATTATTATAGCCCGAATCAGAAAATTCGTAAACCGGCGTAGCCGACGACTTCCCGATCGTCCCCCGTCACATCGCCCGAATCGGCATAGCGAACGAGCTCGGCTTTTTTCGCCCCGAGGGCCAGACCAGCGACGAGGGCGGCGGTAACCGGTTGAAACCCGCACATGCTGATATCCTCGGACCTGACGACGTCGAACAGGCCGCGCGGGTCGAGATCCAGGATTTTCCGAATCGCCAGGAAATCCTTTTTCCGGGCGACCTCCCGGCTGACGTAATGACTCATATCGGTGCTGGCGACAATCAGGACCTCTCCGCCGAAAGAGAGAATTCCGGCCGCTATGGCGCGGCCGAGTTCCTCCAGGTTGTCAAAAGAGGCAAGATAGGAAATGTTGATGGGGACAAGAGAAAACCGGGGTTGGAGAAACTGGATGAACGGCAACTGAACTTCCAAAGAATGTTCCTGGGCGTGCGCCGCGGGGTCGGTTTTGATCAATCCGTCCGACTCTTTCTGGATCGCCTCGGCTAATTCCGAAGCGATGGGAATCGAGCCGAGCGGCGTTTCCCATTGACCCTCGTTCATGAGGGCGAAAAGGGAGCGAATCGGCCGGTGGCTGGGCGCGAGAATGACCGCGTTTCCGGGCACTTCGACCGAAGAAAAAACCGAGCCCGCGACCTGTCCGGAATACATGAAACCCGCGTGGGGCGAGACGACGGCGAGCGCTTTGACCTTGACTGCCTTGGTCTCCACCAGCCCGCCGACCATCTTCCGAAGCTCGGGTTCATTCCCAGGATAAAAAGACCCGGCGACAGCGGCTTTCCTTTTCATTCCCCCTCCTTGAATGATCAGGAGAACGGAGCTCTTTTAGGGAGAACCGTTCCCTGTCTCTTCCTTGAATACAATGCCGTGGCCGGCCAGTTCGTCGAGAACCGGTCCATAAATTTCGGGATAGACCGGCAGCAGAACTCCCGTCCCTTTGATTTTACCTTCGAGAACCAACTTGGTCGCAATGGCCGCCGGAAGTCCGACCGTTCGGGCCATGGACGAATCGCCATCGGGTACCCCATAGTCGATCAGCGTCGAGGTGATTCTTCTCCTCGAGCCATCCGCGGCGGCCGTTATAAATTCGTGCTGGAGGACGATCATGTCCCGCTCGCCTTTGTCGTAACGGAGCTTCTTGAGCATCATGCTTTCGAGGACGTCGAGAGCGGATCCGCGCTCCGCCGGAATGCGTTCTTCGTCGAACAGCCCGAGCCATTCCAGGCGGTCGATGACCTTGGAATCGGGGCGGAGCTTCAACCGTTCGCGGAGCACTTTCTTGATATTCCAGTCCGCGGGCATGCCGAGAACGCTCCGGACGAATCGCTGATAGGTCATTCCGCCCAGATTTTTTTCAGCCTGGTCCAGGAGCCCTATCTCTCCGATTTTTTTCAGCGTTTCGCACCAGCCCGGATAGCGAAGCGTTCCCCGGAACATCGTTTGCGTCTCGGGAATCCCGTAGAGCTCGATATAAGGAAGGGCGTTGCGATTCGGATATCCTTCGAAATCGGTCAGGCCCGGAATCCTGATCACCGCGCAATTCTCGAAGATCTCCTCGCCCGAAACATAAATTTCTTTTCCGCCTTTCAAATATCGGGCCGCGTTTTTACCGGCAAGAAGGACGCCCCGCGGACTCCACGAAAACTTATAGCCGAAAGGATTCGTGTTGGCCTCGGGCGCCGGCAGTCCGCCGCAATAGGAGGTGAAGCCCAGGATCTTCCCGCCGCCGGATTTAGCCTGTTGAATGACCCGCATCGCCTCCATGTGGTCGATGCCGGGATCAAGGCCGACTTCGTTCAAGATGACGATTCCTGCGTTCCGCGCCTCCTCGTCCAAAGCCTCCATCGCTTCGCTGACATAGGAGGTGTTGACCATGTTCTTTTTGAGATCAACGCATATCCTCGCCACGAGCGGATGAAAAGCGTTGGGGACGAGGCTGACAACGACATCCGCGCTTTCGACTTCCTTTTTGAGTCGGGATTCGTCGGCCAGGTCCAGGCTTATGGCCCGCCCCCGGGGATGGCGGCCGACCAGGGCTTTGGCCTTGTCGAGCACGGCATCCGCGACGATCACCGAAGAATCGAGCCTCTCGAGAAAATACCGGACCAGCGGCCCGGCCACATATCCTGCGCCTAAAACGAGAATCTTATGAATGGCGGTCCTCCTCTATTGTTCGAGGTTTCAAAAAATCAGTCATATAGCGATAAGCGGGCGTGAATTCGCCCTTGTAGAGAATAACCGCCTTCCGGATGGGATCTGGAAGCCAGCAGTCTGCGAAGGAACGGCTGAAGTCCGCGTGGGCGATGGCGGGTAGGAACGGCTTCAGGGATTGGCTGAAAAAGACCGACGATTCGAGCGGGATCTCGGCCGGAAGGTTGTCGACGGCCATGACGACCGGCCCGTTCCCCGCGAATCCGGGAATGGCGTTGTCCGCGACCGGATCATAGACGAAAACCGGGTCTTTGGGATTCGTCGCCTGGACCGTGCATTCCAGGGCTCCGCCGACATCACAGGAGATATCGGCGATGACCTTGAGCCGCGGCCGCGCCGCCGCGCCGCTCTGGCCCGGGGCGGATGGATCGGCCGGGGCGTAGAGGTCGCGAATGAATTTTTTGGTGAGAAAACGAGGATATTTAGGGGCCCAATAGATTCCGTTGACCAAGACCGTCATCTGCGGCACGTAGTTTTCCAAGACCGGCGTATATTTCTCCGGATGGTCGTAATAATCCTGGAGTTCGAACGGCTGGCCGGCATCTATCGGCTTGACGAGATTTTCTTCGCGGAAAACGATTTTGTAAACGCGATTCGCGGAAAAATTCCGATGAGAGATAAAGGCATCGTATTCCTCTGGAAATATTTCGTCCGAAGGGAGAAGGTCGAACATTTCCTGGGCACCCTGGGATACGTGGCCGTCCCCGGTTAACCCGCAGATAAAAGGGACGAGCTCCCGGGGAAGACCGTTCCGTCGGATGCCCTCGCCGATCTCGGCAATCTCCTCTTTGGCCTCGACCACGCTTTGATAATGATAGGTCTGCCTCAACTCGGAGAATGGATTGGCCAAGCCTTCGAGAACGAGGCGCCGGCCCAGGGCCCAGAGCGTGTCGATCATCCCCGCCTCCCCGGCCTGCCTGCCGAAAAAGACCAGCCTCCGCCCTTTTTCGTCGACGATCTTTTCGTAATCGATCAAGGTGCAACCGAGGTCGACCATTCTCCGGAGCATCGGCATGTTCCCCGGCTGGCCTTTGACCGTATGGGAAAAAAGGAAATAGATCTTGCCTTTCTCCAAGAAGGAGAGGGGAATCTCCTTGACCGCCATAATCACGGGACAGAGTTCCAGGCTTTCCTGGACCTTAGCCCCCTCCAACCGGAAATCTTCGTCGGCGAAAACGCGGATCGAGGAGGGCTGGATATGGAATTTCAGCCCCTGGGCCTTCATGAGCTCCCGGATGTGGCTCGGAATGAGCGGAACGCGGCGTTCCCATGGATTTTTGTCTTCGCGACGTATGCCGATGATGTTGACCATGAATACGGCTCTCGTGTGAATGATGACTTAATCTAGGAGGATTAAAAAATTAGAGGGTATTATGACATAAAAACGAGCACGGGTCAAACGGCACCCGATTCGATCGATATTAGGTTGCCTCTTTCTTTTTTTGTATAATGAGGCGGAATGATCGAATTTTTCAACACCCTGAGCGGAGAAATCGAGCCTTTTTCTCCCCTCGTCCCCGGAGAGGTCGGTCTCTACACCTGCGGGCCGACCGTCTACGACTATGCCCACATCGGCAATTATCGGGCCTACATCTTCGAAGATCTTCTGAAACGATTCCTCCGATTCGCCGGATTTCGGGTCCGGCACGTGATGAACATCACCGACGTGGATGATAAGACGATCCGCGGCGCCGGCATTCAAGGCGTTTCGCTTTCCGCGTATACGGAGCCGTTCATCCGGACTTTTTTCGAAGACCTTCACACCCTCCGGATTGTGCCGGCCGATCATTACCCCCGGGCCACGGACCATATCCCCGAGATGGTTCGAATCGTCCGCGGCCTTCTCGACAAAGGTTTTGCTTATCGCAAGGACGGCTCGATCTATTTCAACATCGCCAAATTTCCCGGCTATGGGAAACTCTCCAAGATCGACGCCGCCGAGCTCCGTTCCACGGCCCGCATCGAGTCCCGGATCGAGTCGGACGAATACGAGAAAGAGAGCGCCCGGGATTTCGCCCTGTGGAAAGCGCCCAAGGAAAACGAACCCGTCTGGGAAACGGAGATCGGCCCGGGCCGGCCGGGCTGGCATATCGAATGCTCGGCTATGAGCACCAAGTACCTGGGACAAACCTTCGATATTCATTGCGGAGGAGTGGACAATATCTTCCCCCATCACGAGAACGAGATCGCCCAATCCGAAGCCTATTTCGGCGCGCCCTTCGTCCGCGTCTGGCTGCACTGCCATCACTTGATCGTCGAGGGCGAGAAGATGTCCAAATCCAAGGGCAATTTTTTCACTCTCCGGGACCTTCTCGGGAGGAAGGTCGACCCCGCCGCCCTCCGCTTTCTGCTTCTCTCGACACATTACCGCAAGGTTCTCAACTTCACCTTCGAAGCCCTCGACCTGGCCCGGGCGGGACTCCAGAGAATCAGGGATTTTCTCTATGAGCTCGAGAACAGAACGTGGAGCGGCGGTTCGAATCCGGAAGTCGCGTCTCTCCTCGAAGAATCAAGGGCCAAGTTTATCGAAGGGCTGAGCGACGATCTGAACATTTCTGCGGCGCTCACCGCCCTCTTCGAATTTATCAAGAAAGTCAACGTCCTCATCAAGAATAATCAATTCTTCGCCGCTGACGCAAAAACCGCGTCGGCGTTCGTCTATTCCTTAGACCAGGTTCTGGCCGTTCTTCCCCCCCAGGGGGAGCAGATGTTATCCGCAGAGCTGATGGTTAAAGTTCGGGACCGGGAGCGGGCGCGCAATGAGAAAAACTTCCCGCTGGCCGACAGGATCCGCCGGGAGCTGGCCGCAGCCGGTGTCTTTCTCGAAGACACAAAAGACGGCGTCCGATGGAAGATCGACACATCGACAGGATCTCGCTAGGAAAAAAGGGCGAAGAGGCCGCGGTCCGGTATCTGGCGAAGCGAAAATATAAGATTCTTGCCCGGGGGTTCCGGATGTTCCGGGGGGAGATCGACATCATCGCCTTTCACCACCGGACGCTTGTTTTCTGCGAAGTCAAAACGCGCCGGAGCCGGAGATACGGTTTTCCCGAAGAAGCCGTGACCGAAGCGAAGCAGGACCAGATCAGAAAAATCGCCCAGGGGTACTTGGTCAAGAACCGGCTTGCCGCTGCGCTCTGCCAATTCGATGTTCTCTCGGTCGTCGTGGACGAGAACGGGCGCGCGGAGATCGAGCACATCGAGGATGCGTTTTAAGAGAGCCTGGGACGCGCCTGAGTATCGTCTCGGCTTGGATCCCCTCCGAGCCGCTTAAAAACCGTAGCTCACGCCGAAGACGAAGCTCCGCCCCGGTTCCTCCATGGCCGCGGGATCCGGCCGCCCGATGAAAGTCCGGTTGGAGGCATTGGACAGGAGGCCATAGATATTCAATCCGCGCCAGGCATAGTTAGCCTTGAATTGAAAATACTCATATCCTGGAATCGAAATCTCGGCGGGACCGGGATGGTCCATCTTCCGCTGAACTATCCCACTGACTTCCAAGGAGAGCCGCTTGATCCAGACGCGGGTTCCGAGATATCCCCGCAGGGGCGGAACGTCGTTGATATATGCGCCCGTATTCCGGCTCTTCCCTTCGGCGACGAAGGCGTTGCCGAAGATTTTCCAGCCCGGGATAGGATAATATTCGACCTCCATCTCGATTCCCCGGATCCGGGCATTATCCACATTTCCATACGTATAGGTTCTGTCCGCAACCAGATAGCGATCGATGAGGCCGTCGATGTTGTAGATGAATCCGTAAATTCCGGCGAAAAAGCGCCGGGCGATATAGCGGATGCCGAAATCGCCGCTTGCGCTCGATTCCGGCCTGAGTCCCGGTTGAGCGATAATGAAGCCGCGGCCCGTGATTCCCGAGTAAAAAAGCTCGCTCAGACCCGGAGCCCGGTAGGCTTTCGAGACATTGGCGAAAAAGACGAATTCGTCCGTGAGCTTATAGGAAATCGCAAGAAATCCCGTCCAAGGAGAACGTTTGCTTTTGAGGACCTCGGTTCCTCCGCCCGGGTTCGCCTGTTGAGCGATCGAATCCCAGCGAAGACCTCCGACGATATCGAGATTTCTTATCCCTGAATAATCCGCTGAAATATAAAAGCCGAAATCTCCGCGCCGGCCTCCGTTAAAGGCGATTTCCCGGGTGACGCTCGTTGTCTCGCCCTGGGCATTGAACGAAAGATAATTGTTCGTGGCTTGGGCTTTGGCCCGCCCGAAGTAATCAATGCCGCCCGTCAAACGGAAAGAGGAGCTCAGTTTTTTTCCGTACGTCACCTGGAAACCGAATTCCGTGCTCTGCGTCTTGCTCCTCGATTCCTTCGACTTGTAACTGTCGATTTGGTCCGTCTGCGTCTCCAGGAAATTGGGATTCGCGTAAGCCTGGAACTTGAGGTCCCCTCCCCAAAGGTTGTTCTCCGTCCAGCGAAGTTGGGCGAGGTTCTGGTTCTCCCGGGGATACCAAGTGGGTTTGGTTAAACTATCGCGGCCGGGCTTGCCGATATCCGTTCCCCGGGCGCCAAGAAAGCTCAGGTCAATCCTCCGCTTGTCCGTCTCCCAGGACAGTTTCCCGAACAGGCTCGACTGGGAGAAGTAGGAGCGGGGGACCTCGCCGAAGGGCGACGAATAATTTCCGGCTTCGATTCCCTGATAGGAGAGATAATATCCGAATCCGTTCGTCTTTCCCCTCAGGGTGAGGCCGTAATTCTTTTCCACGCTATTCGTCCCATAGCCGAGATGAACGCGGCCATGGATTCCGGTTTTCTCACCGGCGTCGTTGGTAAAGATATGGACCACCCCCCCGATCGCGTCAGAGCCATAGAAAATCGATGAGGGACTTCGGAGGACCTCGATTTTGGCGATATCTTCAGGATTCACGAACGAGGCATTGGGGCCGGTCCGCCTGTCGCTGACGATCCGGGCATTATCGACCAGAATGAGGATCCGGTTTCGGGCCAGGCCGCGGATCGTCGGCACGAGGGAAAATCCTCCGGAACCGAGCGGGACCACGCCCGGAATCCCGGCCAAGGCCTCGGTGATGTTCGGCGCCATTCTCTCCCTGAGAACCTCGGTCGAGACAATCGTCTCGGCCGCCGGGATCTTGTTCACCGGCTCGGGATAGCGGAGGGCGGTGACGACGACTTCTTGCGTCTGCCTAATATAAGGGGCCAATGTCACGGTCAGCGGCCTGAGCATGTCCTTGTCGGAAAGCGAAATCTCTTTCTCCATGTAAGCCGGGTGGCTGATCTCCAGGGTTGCGCGGCCAGCGATATCGATGTTCAGGACGAACCTTCCCTCCTGGTCGGTAATCGCCTGCGCTCCGCTCGCCCGATGCAGAACGACCGCGTCGGCAACGGGCGGCCCTTCCGTACTGACGACTTTCCCTCTGATTTCCAGGGCAAATGATGGCGTCGCGAGCACACACATAACGAAAAGAATGATTGCCGATTTCTTCATGATGACCTCCAAATCATCACTTGCGATAAATCCCTGGATGAATGCTTTAATTGAGATATAGTTTTATTTAAAATCGGATGAACGGTGTTCGGAGCGATCTCGGCCAGCGGGGCGAGTACGAAATTTCTTTCGGCTAGGCGCGGATGGGGAACGGTCAGGGCCTCGGTCCGGATGACGGCATCCTCGCCGAGCAGAATATCAATATCGATGATCCGGGGGCCGTTTCGGACAGACGGCCGGCGCTTCATGAGTTTTTCGATCTCCTTGACGGCGTTCAGGAGTTCCAGGGGTGTCCGCTTCGCTTCCACTTCTATAACTTGATTGAGATACCAGGGCTGATCGGGTAAGCCCACAGGTTCGCTCCGATAGAGGCAAGATGCCGCTAAAATCTTGAAACCCTTTTTTTTCAACCGAGCTCTCGCCCGGCGGAGATTTGCCTCCTGATCGCCGATGTTGCTTCCAAGGCCAAGGTAATATCTCATGTCCTGAGACGACGGCAAAACATTCGCCGCTTGTCGTTATGGAATGCCTTCATTCGGCTTGA
>Ga0315286_10008238_pt1 | contig 10245 bp, 4 predicted proteins | sample YL17G10_0_MG_FD_205038 | JGI IMG/M metagenome (GOLD analysis project Ga0315286, IMG submission 205038) | Sediment microbial communities from Yellowstone Lake, YNP, Wyoming, USA - YL17G10_0 | ecosystem: Environmental > Aquatic > Freshwater > Lake > Sediment | place: USA: Wyoming | collected...
GTTATCTTGATGGTGTTCGGCCCCTCGTTGAGCCTGATGGTCATCGTGAACGACGGGCCAATGAGCGGCACCGCGGCGCCGTTGATGGCCACGTTCGCCTTCTCCTCGGTCGTGCCCGAAACCCTGACATTTGGCTGGTTGGTCTTGAGGCCCTTGGCTGGCTCGACGACATTGAGCGGGGGTATTTTGGTGTCTAACCGGACCTTCAATATCTTGATGGCCTTGTTGTGGGCCTTGTCTTCGGCCTTGACCGTTATCGTGTTATCTCCCTCGTTGAGCTTGTATTGATAGTCGAACACCACTCCTGCGCCGAGGGTCACGGTCACGTTGTTGATGGTAAGGTTGACCCCGAGCTCGGTCCAACCGGAGACCGAGATCATGAACTGGTTGGTCAGGGTCCCATCCAAGGGCGAAGTGACGTTCAATATGGGGACGATTGTGTCCCTAGTGACATTGACATGGGCGGTCCTGAGATTGGACATCTCGTCGATGGCCATGATCCCTATCAGGTGCTTCCCCTCGTCAGGGAGCAGGACGTCCTGGGTGAAGCTCCCGTCCGCACCGACCGGGGGTCTGTATATGGTCGTTCCGAGCTGGACCTCGACCCTCAGAGGCCACTCCTTCGATATGTTTGCCTCGGTCATTCCCTTGAGCGTCACGGATGTCTTGTTCGTGAAGAGGCCCTCGACGGGTTCGACGACCTTGAGCGGGGGAGGCACATCGTCGAGCCAAAGGGTGAGCTCGTTGGTGCCGTTCGTGATATTGGCGTAGGTGTGGTTGATGAAGGTCCGTTGGACCGGGGTGTAGAGGACGGCGCTCGCGTTGAACCTGTACGGCGAGGCGACCTTCTTGCCGGCGGGGTCATTCTTGTACTCAAGAAGATAGATATCCCGCACCTGTCCGTTGTCGTCCGTCGTGAGGTCCCGCGGGTCCATAGACCCGGTGACGTTGGTGATGTTGACCTTGGCGCCCTTCTCCGCGGAGCCGTCGCTGAGCCACCTGACGGTGACATTGGCCCTCCAGTAGACCTCCACGCCCGTACTGACCGCGAAGGTCGTGGTGTCGAAGTACGTGTCGTAGGCCATCAGCTTGGCGGCGGACCCGAGCTGGACATCGACACCAGGGTTGTGTCTGAACTCGCAGAAGTAGGCGTTCAGGGTTATCCCCGAAACGTACAGCCTTGCGTTGGCCGCGATACCCCTCGCCTTGTTACCCGAGAACGATTTCGGGACCTCGTTGATGACGCGGATGGTGTTCGTGTTGCCACCCGTGATGGTGTTGTTGTCGAACCTTCCCAGGTACGATGTGAGGTAGGCCGCGTAGGTCCCACCGGTCTGGGTCACCGTGTTGTTGTTTACATCGAGGTTGGCCGAGCCGGAAAGATACATTCCATATGTGGACGAGTTCTTCACCGTGTTCTTGGCGATGTAGCCCCCGGTCAGGGCCGTCATGTAGATGCCATAGTTGCCGGTCGGGCCCGCGTCGAACGACGAGTTGCCGATCTCGACGCGATTGCCTGTGTTCGCCCTCGCACCCTGGGCCGTCCAGCCTTTGACGGAACTGTTCTCGATCTTCAAGAGCTTGGCCGACGCCTGGCTGTAGATGCCGTGCCAGCTCGTCCCTCCAATGATGGTCGAGTTGAGGATCCTCACGGTCCCGTAGTTGTAGATGTCGAAGGCACCGGTGTGCGTGAGCGTGACGGTCTCGAACGTCGCGTCCGCACCAGCCACGACCGTGATATCGCCGCCGGAGATGCTGCAGGTCCCCATGTAGTGGTGCGTCCCGGAGATCGACAGTCCCGTCGTGCTGTCCGGGCAGGCCTCGCGGGACGAGGCCCTCGATGGACCGGCACCCTGTGCGGTCACCTCGACAAAGGGCAGCACGCCGGCCAGGGCCATCAGGAGCACGACCGAAAGCAACACGAGTCTCGGACCGGATCGGTTTGATTTCATGGGGGGAACCTCCCGTCTCAGGATGCAGGTATCACGGGACCATTGATGCCGCTGCTCTGATTGGGAAAGATATGTGTCATATTGAAACTCGACATTCTTAATTGTTATGGTTGGCGAAGTCCCGGTCGGAAAGGTCTTTAATCCCGCGGTTTAATGCCCTATCGCGCAGGTGATGACATGGAGACCTACGACCGCAAGAACGCGCGGAAGATCAAGGCCCCCACAGGGACGAAGCTCGTCTGCAAGGGATGGCGCCAGGAGGCCATCCTGAGGATGCTGTTCAACAACATCGAGAACGCCGAGGTGCCCGAGGAACTCATCGTCTACGGCGGCCGTGGCAAAGCCGCAAGGAACTGGGACTGTTTTAACGCCATCGTGAAGACTCTCGTGGAGCTCGGGGACGACGAGACCATGCTCGTCCAGTCGGGTAAGCCCGTCGGCGTCTTCAGGACACATCCGAGGGCCCCGCGCGTCCTCATATGCAATTCCAATCTAGTTCCCCACTGGTCCACATTCGAGCATTTCACGGAGCTCGAGAAGAAGGGCCTCATGATGTACGGCCAGATGACCGCCGGGTCCTGGTGCTACATCGGGACCCAGGGCATCATCCAGGGGACCTACGAGACCTTCGCGGCCGTGGGCCGTGCCCACTTCAAGGGTGACCTCAAGGGGAAATTCTGCCTCACCGGCGGTTGCGGAGGCATGGGCGGTGCCCAGCCCCTGGCCATTAAAATGGCCGGCGGGAGCGGCATTATCGTCGAGGTAGACGGGGCCAGGATAAAGAAGAGGCTCGATACGGGCTACTGCGACGAGATGGTCCACGACCTTGATGAGGCCCTGGCCATCATGGAGAAATATAGGAAGGCCAAGCAGGGCCACTGCGTCGGGCTGGTCGGGAACGCGGCCGACATTTTCCCGAAGCTCGTCAAGATGGGCAAGATACCCGATGTCGTCACCGACCAGACCTCGGCCCACGACCCGCTCTACGGCTACGTCCCGAACAAGATGTCGCTCGACGAGGCCGTGGCATTGAGGAAGAAGAACCCCGAGAAGTACAAGCGCGAGGCTTTCAGGGCCATGAAGGAGCACTGCAAGGCAATGGTCCAGATGAAGAGAAAGGGTGCCGTCGTCTTCGACTACGGGAACAACCTGCGGGGCCAGGCACAGACGGCTGGCCTCAAGGAGGCGTTCGAGTACCCGGGCTTCGTCGTCGCCTACATCCGGCCCATGTTCTGTGAGGGCCGCGGGCCGTTCCGCTGGCTGGCCCTGAGCGGGGATCCCGAGGATATACGGAAGACAGACGAGGTCGTCATGAAGGAGTTCAAGGACAACGCCCAGCTCGTCAACTGGATCAAGCTGGCCCAAAAGCACATCAAGTTCCAGGGCCTGCCCGCGCGCGTTTGCTGGCTCGGCTTCGGCGAGAGAGCCCGGTTCGCGAGGATCATCAACAGGATGGTCCGCGACGGGGAGCTCAAGGCTCCCATCGCAATAACGAGGGACCACCTGGACTGCGGGTCCGTGGCATCGCCCTACCGCGAGACCGAGGGCATGAAGGACGGCACCGATGCGGTGGCGGATTGGCCCCTGCTGAACGCCCTCCTGAACTGTGCAGCCGGTGCGGATAGCGTGCACATTCATAACGGGGGTGGCGTCGGCATAGGCCTGTCGACCCACGCGGGCATGGTCGTCGTGGCCGACGGGACCGAGGAGGCCGACGAGAGGATCGAGCGAGTATTCACGACGGACCCGGGCATGGGGATCATACGGCATGCCGACGCTGGCTACGACGAGGCCATCAAGGTCGCGAAGAAGAAGGGAGTGAAAATCCCAATGAGGCGGTAGTCCTCCATTTTCTTCCGTATCTTTTATATGTGGATACGTATTTCGATTCCCTTACTTCTATTTCCCGAACCACATTCAATGAGTAGAGGCGGACCCCTTGAACTCTCATGCTAAAAAGATGCTCCCAAGGAAAATGGCCATCATGGCCCTCATCGTCCTGGGAAGCCTAAGCCTGGCCGCGATCCAGTTGCAGGTCAATGCGAAAACGTCCGGCTACACAGGTGGGGCCACCTTGGGATGCGGATGCCACGGCAGCAGTCCCTCGTCGGGGGTCAATGTGTCTATCACCGGTCTGCCCACGGAATACACGCCCGCCACGATTTATCCGCTAACGGTCAAGGTCACCGGCGGGCCTTCGCCCGGCGGTGTCAGTCAGGGGGGCTTCGACCTTGATGCGACCGCTGGCGTGCTGGCCGTTCCTCAAGGGTCAAGCTCGGTCCAGATAATCAGCGGCGAAGCGACACACACGACCGCAGGGGACAAACAGCGGCAATGGAACGTGGACTGGACAGCCCCGGCCCAAGGTTCAGGGACCGTCCAGTTCAACGTCGCAGGGCTCTCTGCGAACGGGGATGGCGCAGAGTCAGGGGACCAGTGGAATACCGCCAAGTACTCGGTCCCCGAGAAGAACTTGGCCGACACGGTCAAACCCGCCATCGCGATATCGGCCCCCACCGAGGGCCAGCAGTTCCCCCAGGGAACGGTCCAGGTCCAGGCTTCTGGGACCGCGTCTGACAATGTCGGTGTCACATCGGTCGAGGTGAGCACCGACGGGGCCAACTGGCAACCAGCTACAGGAACGACCAGTTGGACCACGACCGTGACCGTGGCTACAGGAAGCAACACCATCCAGGCCAGGGCCAAAGACGCGGCCAACAATATCAGGACCGCCAAGGTCAATATCACAGTCAAGGCGCCCCCCGCCGACACGCAGCGGCCCAATATCACAATAACAGCCCCGGCGGAGGGCAGGGCCTTCCCGGTCGGAACCGCCCAGATGAACATCTCGGGGACGGCCTCGGACAACGTCGGGGTAACGCTCGTGGAGGTATCCATAGACGGCATTGTATGGGCCTCAGCCTCTGGCACCGGAGCATGGTCCGCGAAACTGGCCGTCCAGTCGGGGAAGAACACATTGCACGCCCGGGCCAGGGACGCGGCGGCCAACATCAGGGAGTCCCAGGTCAACATCACCGTCAATGTCTCGGCCGGCGACAGCGTGCCACCCGTGGTACATATAACTGCACCAACTGTCGGGCAGGTCCTTCCGGCGAACACGACAGCGTTCGACGTTCAGGGGTCGGCCTCGGACAATGTGGCCGTCCAGAACGTAGAGGTCTCCACCGACGGAACGACCTGGGCCCCGGCGGCGGGGACCACGGCCTGGAGCGCCCAGGTCCATGTAAAAACGGGTTCGAACACGGTCCACGCGAGGGCCACGGACACCTCTGGTAACACCTACATGGAGATGGTTACATTCTCGGTGGCCGTCCCGCCGGACACGACAAGGCCGGCATCATTCCCATTCGCCACAAAGTCCATCGAGGTGCAGGGAAAGGCCCACGACGACAAGGGCGTTAAAGAGGTCAGGTTCTCGGTCAACGGGACCGCCTTCCAGAAGGCCAGCGGCAACACCAGCTGGTCCTTCATGTTATCGGTAACGCCCGGGAGTTACCATATCTCGGTCGAGGCCGAGGACCTCTCGAAGAACGTCAACAGCCGCAAGGTCAACTTCACTGTCCAGCAGGACACCACCACGCCGGTGCTACTGATCTCGAGCCACTCCAACGGCGCCACGCTCCCGGCAGGGACGAAGACCATCACGCTCGCTGGCATGGCCTCGGACAACGGGACGGTCCAGAATGTCGAGGTGTCGAGCGACAACAGCACATGGGTCCCGGCGACGGGGACGACCGCCTGGAGCGCCGCGATGAAGGTCTCGCCAGGAAAGAACACCATGTATGTCCGGGCCACTGATGCAAGCGGGAATGTGGCCTATGCCAAGGTAGATATCAATGTGCTGGTGGCCAAGGAGAACTTCTGGCTTTTCCACGTGATCCTGCTTGTCCTTGCCCTCATTGTCGCCCTGACCCTATGGGCCATGGGCTGGAGGATAAGGAGGGACAAGACCAAGCGGCCGCCCCAACAGAAGGCCCGGCGGCGTAAGCTCCACATCCTGATCGGTCCCGTGTTCAGTACGATCCTGATATTCGGGTTCCTTGGAGGCCTCATCAATAGGTTACTGATCCGAGGCGTCGTCCTCACAAGCCTCCATGGCTATCTCTCCTTGGTGTGTGTGGTGTTCTACCTGCTCGGAAGCATCACGGGCACATACATGGCGTTGAAGAGGCCCACCGACGTCCTTAGGCGGGCCCATCTCATCTTCGAGACCGGGGGGACCGTGTTCATCATATTGACTGTAATCATCGGGATCCAGATGACTCTCCAACTGAAATTGCTCTGATATCGCGAGAGGGTCGATAACCTGCGCCGGGACCATTTCCACCGTCGATAACGACAATCCATAGGATTATATACAAGTTCCTCATTAGGAATTAACCAGAGGGCCCCCGCAACGGGGCCTTCAATAGTAATATAGGAAGAATATAGTATGGAAAGAGACAGAGATTCAGGCGGCAGAGGGGGCGGTTTTGATAGGGCTCCCCGTGAGATGCACAAGGTCACATGCGCCGAGTGCGGTAAGGAAACAGAGGTCCCGTTCAAACCGGACGGAACCAGGCCAGTGTATTGCCGAGATTGCTACCAGAAGCACCGACCACCCCGAAGGTTCTAGATAACGTAGGGACGTGTTAAGGGGCGCCCGTCGAGGGCGTCAAACATTTTCGGTATCTTTTATTTTCCTTTTATTTTTAATTTATCTCTTTAATCATTCATTTATTCACTACGGACCCACAGCCCGGGCCAGGCCTAAGCATGCTCGCGCGTCTTGACGGCGACGCCCACCTTGAACGAGAGCATCTCCTCGCGGTTCATGAGGAGCCTCCCGACGGCCAATAGCTTGTCGTCCTTGCCAACGACGATACCCTCATCGCCGGGCCTCAGGTCCGGGTCGCAGTCGGCGACGAACTTCGAGAAAAGGTTCTTGCCCTGGGCCACGAAGGGGGCCGCGTCATCATCGGCCACCACGCGCAGCTGTGGGGGCTTGACGGCCGCAATGATCCTCCGGGCCCCAGCGGGCTTGAGCGTGAACATCCCGTCGTGGGCCCTCATGCTCAAGATGTGCTCGCCGTCGACGTGGACGTTCCTTATGCGCCCCTCGCGGGACTTGACGTAGGACGCCTTCCCCTTGACAAGGGCCTTGGCGGCCCTGGGGCCGAACTGCATGCTCGCCACGGCGGTCACGCGCAGCAGGTCGATGTCGAGGCCTTTACCCTTGGCGGCCTGCCTGGCCGCCTTGTCGTTCCACTGCTCGAAGGTTATGCCGTTGGCCTCCTCGAGCCTGGCCCAGACCTCGAGCTGCTCCTTGCATTCCTCCTCGGAGACGTGGCCCGTCATGGACTGCGCGATAGGATACATCATGTCCAGCTCGATGGGGGCAGGCCCGAAGTAGGATTCGACAACGAAGTGGAGGCCGTGCGAGGCCAAAAGCTCGAGATGCTTGATGTAATGGTCCCCGTAGGGTTTGTTCGTCTCCGGCAGCACATATTGGGCCGAGGCCTTGGGCAGGCTGTATCTCTTCAACAGCCTGTCCCTGTATCGGCGGACGGCCGGCCTGAACCTGGACTCCGAGCCCGTGTGCATGAAGGCCGCGGCCCTGGAGGTCTGATCGAACCTCTCGAGATATTCCCCCTCGGCGCCCAGGACCCTCATGACGTTCAGTAGGGCCGGGTGGCCCCGCGCGTCCCTTTCTGCCATCTCCCACAATCTCTCCTCGTGGATGGCCTGGCGTATGGCCCTGATCTTCCCGAACAGCACATGCAGGTTGTGTCTGGCCAACAGCACGATCCTCTCGGGCCTCGGCACGGTCCTGAGGTCCTTGATGCTGTGAGAGCTGCACACCGGGCAGTGGCACGGGAGGTGGTCCAGGTCCTCGAAGTGCCGCGTCCCGTCGTTGAACATGAGCCTGTCGTCCATGGCGTACTTAATGTAGCTCGACGAATCGAACAGGTCGCAGCCGAGCAGGACGGCGATGCTCAGGAAATGCGGGTGGCCAGCGCCGAACAGGTGGACCGGCCTCGATGGCGGGAGGCCCTTCTTCGCCGCTATGATTGCCCTCGCTATGTCCGCATAGCGGTAGCCCTCCATGAAGGGGACGACGCCGCCGATGGGATGGACGTCGATGTCCAGCTCCCCCAGGGCCCTGGCGCATCTTTCCCTCAGGTCGGGATAGACCGAGCCTTGGACCGTCCCGTTCAGGGCCATCTTGCCCTTGAGCCCGACGGCCTCCCTGGCCCTGACGATGGTCTCCTCGACGTCTTGCTCGGCCTCGCTGTGCGTCGCATCCCGCTGGGTTATTATGTCGAGTATGGTCCCGACGTCGACCCCTATGTCGCGCTGGAACTCCACGATATCCTTCGGGGAGATCTCGACCGCTTTCTCCCCGCCCTCCTTCTCCGTCGACCCGTAGACGTAGGCCTGGAACGCCCCGGAATCCGTCATGATGGGCCCGTCGAACCCTATGAGCGCGTGGACACCGTCCTTCAGGGCCCGTTCGCGCAGGTCCGGGCTCCGGCGGATGATGTAGGCGTTGGTTATGAGCATCTCGGCACCGAATTCGGTCCTCATCTGCTGGGGCGTGATGGACATGCGGTGCGGATTGATGACCGGCAAAAGGGCCGGGGTCGTGACAGCCCCGTGGGCGGTCCCTAGGACGCACAGCCTGCCGAGGCCGTCCCTTTCCTTGAGCTCGAAGCTGAGTGGCATGTAAATCCCCGGACGTTCCTAGAAAAGGGCCTAGGCCTCCTCCTCATCCAGGGCCGGCGGCCCCTCCGGCATGTCGAGTGGGTCGCGGTCCTCTTTCACCGCCGCCGCAGCGGACTTGACCGTCCTGACGAAGGTGCTGGGCAACTCGACGTTTGTGATCACGGACTCGATGTTGTGGTGCGACGCCACGGTCATGCGATCCTTGAGGACGATCTCCACCATATCCTTCCTGTCCGAGAGCGCGAAGAGCCTCCGGTCCTTGTCGACCCGGATGCCCGTCGTCCCGGCCTTCTCATCGTAGACCCTGACGGTCCTTATGTCCCTGAGCGGTATCCTGGCCTCGAAATAGACCCCGTGTTTCAGGACCACCGATGTCCTCGTGACCATGTGCGATGTGTAGAACGGCGACACGCCATAGACGAGGAACCCGAAGAGTACGACTATGAAGAGCAGCACGAGGACCACGAGCGATATAACGCTGAGCGCCCCCGCGAGCAGAATGATGATTGCGAAGAAGACCGGCAAGAGGAAGAACAGTATGTACCGCCTGAATTGGGAATGGATGGCCTTCTTCGGATAGTCGAACTCGGCTGGCAGGACCGGCGCCGAGAGCTTCCTGATGGCCTCGGCATCGAGCTCGACGTCCACACCAAGGCCCGGGGTCCTCCGGACGCGCCCTTTGGGGGGCGGCATCTCGACGCGCTCCTCGCTCAGGTCCCTCACGCCGCCCTTGGACGGGCGTGCCGGCATCTCCTCGGCCCCCTCCTCCGTCGGTGGCGGTAGCTTCTGGGGCTTGACGGTCAGGACCTTGATCTTCCGGCCGTCGCTGCCGATGGAGACCTCTTTGATTTCCACCTCCTGCTCCTTGCCCGAGAGATCATCCTCGAGCAGGTCGCTCGGGGGTTTGACCTCCTTGGCCCCGTCGGGGATCGGCGGCGGCGGCAGCTTGGCGTCGGGTCCCTTCTCGGCCGGGCCTTCCTGTATGGCCTCCTCGATGATGGGCTCGGGCCCTTCGGGCGCCTCCTCGGGGACCTCGGGGATTTCCTTCTTGGGCTCAACGAAGGCCGCACCCTTTGGTAGGATGCCGATCTTCCCCATGCCTATGACCTCGGCTGGGTCCGCGTCCTCTCCCAGGGGGCTGCCGTCGGTTGGCTTTGCGATCCGCGTCTCGGCCAGGACGACCTCGTCGTACTTGCGCGAGGGGGTCTTCCTTTCCTCGGGCGGGGCGGCCCGCAAGGGCCTCGGGCCCTTGGGCCGCTCGGGGACCTCCCCGTTCCCCTCCTCTGGCTCCTCCTCGGGCCTAGGCTCGGGTCGCTTGACCTTCCTCATGGTGGGGTCCTTCTCAGAAGGCATTGTTCATTGTATAGGAATGTAATATAATAAGGTTGTAGCATAATTCAGAATTGACGAAAGGTTTCGTCCTCCACCCATCTCGGTGGATCCCGTTTCATGCCACTCATCCCGTTCGCCTCCGGCCGTGCGCCCATCTCTGGGTCGTAGAGGGCCATCATCAGGTCATGCCGGGATGCATCGGGCCTACCCTATATTGCCCTAGCCATCTTCTCGT
>Ga0315286_10008242_pt1 | contig 10244 bp, 6 predicted proteins | sample YL17G10_0_MG_FD_205038 | JGI IMG/M metagenome (GOLD analysis project Ga0315286, IMG submission 205038) | Sediment microbial communities from Yellowstone Lake, YNP, Wyoming, USA - YL17G10_0 | ecosystem: Environmental > Aquatic > Freshwater > Lake > Sediment | place: USA: Wyoming | collected...
CCCGTCTCTCCATTCCGGTTGCCGGTGTAAACAAGCTTCCCGGTCGAATCGAAGTTGCGGTCCTGGATGACCAACGGTACTTCGTAGGCGCCGTTCGGCAGCCCCAGGCTGTCCTCGTAGTCGTCCGTCAGGATGTAAAATCCCGCCATCCCGAACCATACATGGGGGCCGGTATAGCCCATGAGGTGGTCGTGGTACCAAAGGGTGGCCGGCAGCTGGTTGTTCGGATAGGTATAGCTGCGGTTCGCGTTCGGGGCCACCTTGTCCGTCGGGAAGCCGTCCTCGGAAGAGGGTACGTGTCCGCCGTGCAGATGAATGGCGACATCTCCGGGTGCGCCGCCGAGGGTGGTGACCGGAAGACCATTGAAGTGGCTCATGACGACCTGTCGTCCCACGCGCGCCCGGACGGTAGGGCCTGGAGTGAGACCGTTGAAGCCCATGATGCGGGTCAACATTGCAGGAATGATCTCGACATCCGCCTCGCGAAGGGATAGGTCATAGAAATCAGTTGTGCTCGTCATCGAGGTCGGAGTCAATACGGGCGGGATGTTGAGAGCCTGTCCGTCCCCACCTCCACACGCGGCGAGCAACAAGGCCATGACCGTGATGGAAAGAAATCCCCTGATCCTTCTTTTGCTTTTCATTCTTTCCTCCCGGCAAAGTGATATCTGGCGCTTTCTGATTCTCATTGTTTCCTGTTTCTTGTTGGTTCCTGATCTATTGCTGTCCGGCGATAGTCAGAAGCGATATCTGTAGCGCCCAATTAATCTGTCACGATTTTCACGCCCGATTCGGGTGACACGTCCACCAATTCTTTGAACAGTCCGTAACGTAGGAATACCGCTTCGACGGCCTTGCGTCGAGCGGCTGCCTGCCCTCTTCGAGAGCAGGCCATCCCAAGCAAGTTCTTCTCTACCTCTTCCACCTCCTTTCTGAAGACTCCCCCTGTCAGGAAGTACGGTCAAGTCTGCCTCGAACACTTCCCTTGCCGTCCGGCCGCAGAGAACGGGCCGAGGCCTCTGTTCGTTCAGGTCATGGATGGCTTCGCCCAAAAGCTCGCAAAGGGTTGTCCCTGTCGTGTGACGACGCATGGCGCGCTCGTAGCTCTTGATGTCGCGGATGGAACGCTCCTTCTTTCCATTGAACGGCGGATACGTACCCTCTTCCGTGGACGGCGGACCGATCATTGCCCCGCAGCTTCTTGTTCCGCCTTCTTTACCTTATCCTCCCATACCTTTTCGATGGCCGACACTGTTTCGGGCGTAAGCTGACCATCGACTTTCAGGCCATGATCCTTCTGAAACAGTTGGATGGCCTCCACGGTGGCCGCATCCATCTTCCCAGTGCAGTGGCAGCTGTAATCCAACGCTTTCAGGGTCTTCTGCACGTGCATCAGTTTGGGCACATCGACTTTGGCATTCACCGTCGGGGGTGCAGTCAGAAGTACGACCAAGAGAGCTGCCAGCAGAGATGCGACGATTCTTCCATTTCTCATTGCGGGTCCTCCTTTTTGTTTTATCCAGTTATTGATTAGCCTTGTCTTCGATCCAAAGACTGTGCAGGAGGGATGCCAAGGAAGGGCATCCTCGTCTTTCCTGTCATTTAGATGAGTTGGAGATGGGTCTGGAGTCCGAGGGTGCTTATGGGAGAAGGCTATTGAAGACTATTCCACACCACAGGTGCAGAGTATCCTACAGTTCGAGACAGGAGGTTGCCTTCTACTTGGCTAACGCAGCTCTCGGCCAGAGGTGAACATACACAGATCAGAAGGAGGCGGGCGTGGAAAATTTAAAGAAAGCGGAAGCCATATATCTGGAGATGAGTGTATCCTCCCGAAAGCACCGGCTCGCCCGTACCCAGGAGGCCTAGAAGAGATTATGCCCGTCGCCCGGAGTGAGCTAGAGAATTCGTCCCATAATTGCTCATGATCGAGGTCGACTGCCACATTGGCTTGAGTTTCATGTATCACCCTTCCGGCGCCTGTACTCCCGAATGAAGATAGTCGCCAGAGAGGCTCCTCCCGCTGCTCCCTCCATTCACAGAGTATTTGTCACGCCGATCTGAAATATTTCGATGCTGGTCTTCTATGGGTGCTTGATAGAAACCTTGATTTTCTGCCTCACCGACATGGCATGTGAAATATGAAGTTCCAAGAGGAACAACCAAGGGGCGTGTAGATAGCAGACAGTGTTGGTATTCCATGACCGGAACGGACCACAAGATGCGGGGTGTCAGGTTGTCTTGTACATCTTCCAACCCCGGCCAGACGATCCCAGGCCAGATGCTTGACTCCCCGTGTGAGTTCCGTATCATGAAGGGTGACCGCCGGTCCTCCCTCAGTCTTTCGAGCCCGAGGAAAGGCAGGGGGCCTCGCCTGAGTTGAATCCCTTCTTGCGATTCTCCCTTGGCTTTAACTTCTTTTCCACCTGGAGCGGACTACTATGAACAACGGCAATTCAATCAGCAGCAACAGGACCCTGAGAACATGGATAGAAGAAATGGCTGCGCTCTGTCTGCCTGACAAGATCGTCTGGATCGACGGATCGAACGAGCAACGCGATGCGCTGCGGGCCGAGGCCTGCCGCAGCGGCGAGCTGATCGAGCTCAACCAGGAAAAGCTGCCCGGCTGCTATTACCACCGCACAGACCCGAGCGACGTGGCCCGCACCGAGGACAAGACCTTCGTCTGCTGCCGCGAAAAGCGCGATGCCGGACCCACCAACAACTGGAAAGCTCCCGATGAGGCCTACCTCGAGGCGGCCAATTTTTTGCGCGGATCCATGCGAGGCCGCACGATGTACGTGATCCCCTTTTCGATGGGGCCCGTGGGCTCTCCCTTCAGCAAGATCGGCGTGGAACTCACGGACAGCATTTACGTGGTCCTCAACATGCTCATCATGACCCGTGTGGGCACCGAGGTGCTGGAGGCGCTGGGCAACAGCCGCGATTTCACGCGATGCCTGCACAGCAAGGCCTGCCTGGAGCCGGAGAAACGCCGCATTCTGCATTTTCCTGAGGACAACGCCATCTGGTCCGTGAACTCGGGCTACGGCGGAAACGTGCTGCTCGGCAAGAAGTGCCTCTCCCTGCGCATCGCCTCCTGGATGGCTCGCAAGGAGGGCTGGCTGGCCGAACACATGCTCATCCTGGGTATCGAGGAGCCCAGTGGTTACATCGACTACGTGGCGGCCGCCTTCCCCAGTGCCTGCGGCAAGACCAACCTGGCGATGCTCATCCCGCCCGAAGGCCTGAGAAGCAAGGGCTACCGCATTTGGACGCTGGGGGACGATATCGCCTGGATTCGACCGGACACCGATGGACGGCTCTGGGCCGTGAACCCGGAGACCGGGTTCTTCGGCGTGGCTCCGGGCACCAACTCCAAGACCAACCGGAACGCCATGATCACAATCCAGAAGAACACGATCTTCACCAACGTGGTCCTTGGCAAGAATGGAATGGTCTGGTGGGAGGATGGCGATGGGGAGCCGCCAGCCGGCGCCGAGGACTGGCTCGGTCGCCCCTGGTATCCCGGCAAGAAGGACGAGAGCGGGCAGACGATCCAGGGCGCCCACGCCAACAGCCGCTTCACCGCACCCTTGCGCCAGTGTCCTACTGCATCCCATCGCATGGAACATCATCACGGGGTGCCGATCTCTGCCTTGATCTTCGGTGGACGGCGCGAGCACCTGGCGCCCCTGGTGTACGAGAGCTTTTCATGGAATCACGGCGTCTTTGTCGGCGCGAGCATGGCCAGTGAGCGCACCGCGGCCCAGTACGGAAAGCAGGGCGAAGTCCGCCGCGATCCCTTTGCCATGCTGCCGTTCTGCGGTTACAACATAGCCGACTACTTCAAACACTGGGTTAACATCGGTCGTAAACTCAAGCATCCGCCCAAGATATTTCATGTCAACTGGTTCCGCAAGGACGACCAAGGCCGTTTCCTTTGGCCTGGTTTCGGCGAAAACCTGCGTGTGCTCGAGTGGATTCTTGAACGCACACGCGGCGAGGGCAAGACGAGGAAGTCACCCATCGGCTACTTGCCGACTCCTAACGCCTTTGACATGACGGGTCTCAATGTTTCTGAAAAGACCATGGAAAAGCTTCTTGAGGTGAACGTTCAGGATTGGAGGAACGAGGCGGACAGCATCGGCGAGTTTCTTGACACCTTGGGGCCGCGCGTTCCCTGGGAGGTTCGCAACGAGTTGGAGGAACTGCGCCGGCGGCTCAACGGGGTCGAATAGCGATGAAAGGAGGCGTGGCCCAGGTGGACACCGGAACTGTACCGGAATGCAAGAGGACACGGAAGCATGTAATGCGAGGCCTGCCATAGCAGCCCGCACGCGATGATCCCAAGCAGAGAGGCGTCCGACAATTATCAGGCCATCCACTATCAGAACGAAGCCAAGACGATCGGCAGCTGCGGTGTTTGCCACGCGAACTCGAGAGGAGACGAGGAGGACATCGGGGGCTTTGCAGGACAGCACGGCGGGACCCAGCCACAACAGAGAACCGTCTGCAACGTCTGCCACACATCGGTCCGTTCCGACAGGACCCAGTGGCCCCACGCCTATCAGTGGCATAACAGCAACTGAGGCCGGAGGAGAGCGCAACGCCTACCCGAGAAGATGAGCTCACCCTTTCAGCGTCCTGGGAGGCGGCGTCAGATGCTCGTTTGCCTATGCCTACCAGAAGCTGCCGGCCCGGGACGAAGAAAACCCCCTGGACGGGATGGACATAGACGACGTCTTCAGGTTCGCCCAGAGCGCCCATGGAGAATAGGATTCGAATCCTCACCTGCTCAGCCTCATCTTGACGTATCTATCTGAACGCAGTCAGGGATGCACCATGGACCCACCAGACATCGGCAATCGAGACTCGCACAACAGGGATCCCATGCGCCTGCTGGTTCTCGGGGCTCTGGGTGTGGTGTATGGCGACATCGGCACCAGCCCCCTGTACGCTCTTCGAGAGTGCTTCCTGGGACCGCACCGGCTTTCTCCTACTCCAGACAACGTATTGGGATTGCTCTCGCTCCTCCTCTGGGCTCTCACGCTCGTCGTTTCGATCAAGTACCTCGTTTTCATCCTACGCGCGGACAACCGGGGGGAAGGCGGCATCCTGGCGATCATGACCCTGGTTACCCGGCATCTGGGCCAAATGGGTCAAGCTTCCCGCATGTTCCTGACCATTGGGCTTTTTGGTTCGGCATTGCTCTACGCCGATGCGATGATTACCCCAGCCATCTCGGTCTTGAGTGCGGTGGAAGGTCTGAACGTGGCCACCTCCTTCTTCGAGCCCTATGTCCTTCCCCTCTCCATGGGGGTCCTGGTTGGTCTTTTTCTCTTCCAGCGCCGTGGGACAGCAAGCATCGGTGTGGTCTTCGGCCCGATCATGCTCCTCTGGTTTCTTGTTCTCGCCACCTTGGGCATGGCCTCCATCCTGAGGGAGCCCAGGGTACTCCTGGCTGTCAACCCCCTCTATGCCGTGAGATTCTTTGCCGAGAATGGATGGAGCGCCTTTTTTGTGATGGGCACCGTGTTTCTCGTCTTTACCGGGGCCGAAGCCCTTTACGCAGACTTAGGTCATTTCGGCAAGAAGTCCATACGGTTAGGCTGGTTCTACATTGTCTTTCCGGCTCTCTTGCTGAACTACTTGGGTCAGGGGGCCTGCCTGTTGCAGTCTCCGGGTGTGCTGACCAACCTGTTCTATCGTCTCGCTCCTACTTGGGCCCTCTATCCTATGATCGTACTGTCAACGACAGCAACGATCATCGCCTCTCAGGCAGTCATCTCGGGCGCTTTCTCGCTCATGCACCAGTCTGTCCAGCTGGGCTACAGCCCCAGGATGACGATCGTCCACACTTCTTCCCAGAAGATCGGCCAGGTCTACCTCCCTGGGGTGAACTGGCTGCTGATGTTAGGAACGATCCTGTTGATCCTGATCTTTCGCAGTTCAGGAAACCTGGCTGCGGCCTATGGTGTCGCCGTCTCTGCTACGATGTTCATCACGACGGTTTTCCTTTACACAGTTGCACGGCGCCTCTGGGGCTGGAAAATTTGGACCTCCCTGCTCCTGGCCGGCGTCTTCCTTTCAGTGGACTTCACCTTCTTTTTCTCCAACCTTCTGAAGGTGGCCTCGGGAGGATGGGTGCCCCTCCTGGTGGCCGGAATCGTCTTTCTCGTCACGACCACCTGGAGGAGGGGACGCGCCGAGCTGAGAAGGCAGCTGATCGATCGGAGCGTTCCGGTCGAGCTCTTTTTGAAGGACCTCGAGATCTCCAAGCCGATTCGTGTTCCGGGGACCGCTGTGTTTCTGACCGGTAACCCTACCGGCATTCCGTCCACCCTGCTGCACAATTTCAAACACAACCAGGCGCTGCATAAGACCATTGTGCTCCTCAATATTCGGACCGAGGATGTATCGCGCGTCAGACCCGACGACCGGATCGAGGTCAAAGAGCTTGGGGCGGGGCTGTACCGCGTCATCCTGCGCTACGGCTTCTTCGAGAGCCCGGATGTCCCTGAGGCTCTTCAAAAGGTCCGAATTGAAGGCTGCGACTTCGATATGATGAAGACGAGCTTCTTCCTGGGGCGCGAGAGTCTCGTCCTCGGCCGAACCTCGGTGTCGAGCATGTTCAGATGGCAGAAGAGAATGTTCGCTTTCCTGTCCCGCAACGCACTGGATCCCTCGATGTTCTTCAGGATCCCGCCCAACCGTGTCATCGAGCTCGGCGTCCAGCTCGAATTGTAGCTCTCTCGAAAGAACCCCCTTCTGCTGCATTGGCTTGAGGATTTCTTCGGTTCGCTGCCTCCATGATGCCGGGTCCGCCGCCGGAACAGATCATCATTCGTTTCATCCCGCTATTCAGGGCCTTGGCCCAGCCCACGATCAGGCGCGCCAGCGTGGCCGCCTTGACTCACTGCTCGGCCCGTACCACTCTTCCTGGACCGCGGCGTCGGCTTGGAACCGCGCCTAAGCCCCCTTTGAACAGCACGTAAGTGTCTTTCCGCCTCCTCTCGCGGACACGCTCGAGAAGACCCGAAGAAGACGATCGTGTCGGTCACACGCTGTCACTGAAGACGGCTTGCGGACTCCAGGTATTCACGTGTAGCGACTCGCATTTGTTCTTGACGGCGAAGAGAGACCAAGGGGTCCGTCTCGTAGGAGTCCCGTGCGAACTGCACCCGACGCAGCGGGTGCGACAACGACCTTCCAAATTATCCACCCCTTCCATCCGCTGTTTGGTCGACAATTCGATCGGATCAAAACGAAGCACACCTGGAGCCAAACGTGGGTCTACTTCCCTAACGATGCTGGACGCCTGGCCTCCGTACCCACCGACTGGACAACTCTGAGCCCCCCGGATCCATTCTTGGTTTTGTCGAAGGGGCGAGCACGATTTCGGCCCGAGGACCTCATACATCTGGCCGAGTTGATCGACGGGATAGCCCCGAGTAGTCCCCGAAAGAAAACGCCGAGGAGAGGCTCGTGACATGTAAAGGCAATTGCGCCACTGTATGTAAATACTAATATGCCATGTAAGGTCCATGCGGATCTTGGCGTGAGATGATAATTGGTATTATTGATTGACTATTTCGAACGTTTGGCAAAAGATGACTTGACAATGCCGCCTGTAATGGCATAATAGACGTTACATTATCTAGGGAGGGGATCCCTATGCCAAACAAGGGCGATGCCAAACTGCGGGAACTGCGGAAACAGGGTTGTCTGTATGCCCATCCGGAGCGGGTCACCGACGAAGTGTTCCAACAAAGCGAGTTCTTCGACCCCCGGGATCTGATCCAGGTCAAGTACGAGATGCTTCGTCGGGTGCGGGTGGACCGGGAGCCCCTCCGACGGGTGGCTCAGCGGTTCGGTTTCTCACGACCCTCGGTTTACCAGGCGCTGGCCGCTTTCGACCGCGGTGGGCTTGTGGGCCTGGTTCGGGTCAAGCCCGGCCCTCGGCGAGCACACAAGCTGAGCGAGCCGGTCGTAAAGTTCATCGAAGAGCAAAAGGCGCAAGATGGATCCGTGACCCTGGAGGAGTTGATCAAGGGAATTCAGAAGGAGTTCGGTCTGGTTGTACACCGGCGCAGTATCCAGCGGGCTCTGAAACGCAAGGAAAAAAAAACGCGGTGACAGGGGATCGGACGGTGGACACGGCTCCTTGGAGAGCAGGTCATCCCCTGTGCGAGCGCTACGAACAGTTGCGCAGCCAGGTGCTCCAGGGTTCCGTGTTGCCCGGGCAGGGATACGGTTTTGGCGTACTGTTACGGCAAGGGATGCAAGCCTGGATGAAAGTTGGTCAGCCGCATGACGGGACGGTTGAGACAGCCCCTTTGGGTGGCCAGCGCTCCAGGGGTTCCTGTACCCTTGCCTCATCCGTACAAGGAGAGTTGACCCTGTTGATGGCTGCCATGGTGCTGAACAACAGCCACAGGGAGGTGGAGCCAACATGGAGACCAATTCTAAGGTAACCGCCGGGCATCTGAAACGAACGGCCTATTTGTACGTACGGCAGTCAACCGTACGGCAGGTGTTCGAGAACACGGAAAGCACCCAACGCCAGTATGGGCTTCGCCAGAGAGCGATTGCACTGGGCTGGGCCCGGGAAGGAATCGAGGTCATTGATACCGACTTGGGACAATCGGGCGCCTCCGCAGTCGATCGTCAAGGATTTCAGAAGCTGGTGGCCGAGGTGGGACTGGGCCGGGCCGGCATCGTCATGGGGCTGGAGGTATCGCGGCTGGCGCGCAATTCCACAGACTGGCATCGGCTCATCGAGATTTGCGCTTTGACCGATACGCTCATTCTGGATGAGGACGGCGTATACGATCCGAGTCATTTCAACGACAGGTTGTTGTTGGGCCTCAAGGGCACAATGTCAGAGGCCGAGATCCACGTGATGCGGGCACGGCTGCGAGGGGGGCTGTTGAACAAGGCCCGTCGCGGCGAGCTTCGTTGCCGGCTGCCCGTTGGGCTTGTCTACGACCCGCAGGGCCACGTAGCGCTCGAGCCGGACAAGCAGGTCCAGGAGAGCATCCGGCTTTTGTTCTCCACCTTCTTTCGAGTGGGCACGGCACATCGGGTGGCCAGGCATTTTCGGGACAACGGGCTTGAGTTTCCCCGGCAGGTCTTTTCCGGGCCGGATAAGGACAAGGTGATCTGGGGGCCGCTGGCGGTCAGGCAAGTGTTGGAAGTCTTGCGCAATCCACGGTATACGGGGGCATACGTCTTTGGCCGACACCGAACGCGAACCGAGGCGGACGGAAGCAAAAAGCAACAACGCCTGCCACGCGATCGGTGGCAAGTCTTTATCCCGGATGCCCATCCAGGCTACATCTGCTGGGAACAACACGAGAGAATCGAGCAGCGGATTCGGCAGAATGCGTTGGCTTACGGAATCGATCGCCGTCACGGTCCGCCTCGAGAAGGGCCGGCCCTGTTGCAGGGACGGGTTGTGTGTGGCATTTGCGGAAACCGGATGACCGTCCATTACCGTTGTCGAGGCGAGCAACTCTTGCCGCACTATTTTTGTAATCGTCACTACATGGAGCACGGTGCGCCGGTTTGTCAAACCATTCCCGGGGCGAGCATCGATCGGGCTGTGGGCCGGCTGCTGGTGGAAGCGATGACTCCGATGGCGGTCGAGGTGGCCTTGGCCGTGCAACAGGAAATCCAAGCGCGTCTGGACGAAGCCGACCGCCTGCGCGGCCTTCAGGTCGAGCGCGCCCGCTACGAAGCCGAGAATGCTCGACGTCGGTACATGCACGTGGATCCGGCGAACCGATTGGTGGCCGACTCCCTGGAGGCCGAATGGAACGAGAAACTACGGGAGATCGTCAAGGCGCAGGAGAACTACGAACGCGGGCGTGATCGAGATCGTAAGGTATTGGACGAAACACAACGCAAGCGACTGTTTTCCCTGGTCCAGGATTTCCCGGCCATCTGGGATGATCCCAACACGCCCTCACGGGAACGAAAACGCATGGTAAGCCTGTTGATTGAAGATGTTACCCTGCTCAAGAAAGAAGAGATTGTCGTCCAGGTGCGTTTCCGGGGAGGAGCAACAACTACGCTCACCCTGCCTCTGCCCCTCAATGCCTGGCAGGGACGCAAGACCACCGATTACGTGCTGGCCCAAATCGATGAACTGCTCAACCACCACACCGACGGGCAAGTGGCCGCCCTGCTGAACGAGCGGGGTCTGAAAACAGGAGCCGACCAGGCATTTACTCCGGCAA
>Ga0315286_10008244_pt1 | contig 10244 bp, 7 predicted proteins | sample YL17G10_0_MG_FD_205038 | JGI IMG/M metagenome (GOLD analysis project Ga0315286, IMG submission 205038) | Sediment microbial communities from Yellowstone Lake, YNP, Wyoming, USA - YL17G10_0 | ecosystem: Environmental > Aquatic > Freshwater > Lake > Sediment | place: USA: Wyoming | collected...
GTCGATTGAGACCGCGGCAGGGCAAGTCATCGAAGCGGCGCGCCAGGAACTCATGATCCCCGATTTCTCGGAGCAGAAGGTGGCGGTGTCGACGCCGCTCGTCCTCTGCGCGCGCACGGCGCGCGAGCTGCAGTCGCTGAACCGCGACGCCGACCCGACGCCGACGGCACTGAGGCAGTTTCGGCGCACCGATCGGCTGCTGATCCGGTTTTCCGCGTATGCTCCCCGCTTGGCCGCGCCGACGGTGACCGCCCGGCTGCTGAATCGCGTGGGCCAGAAGATGAGCGACCTTGCCGTCAAGGCACCGGACGCGGCAGGGGAGTACTACCAGGTGGATCTGCCGCTCGCTGGCCTCTCGCCAGGAGAATACGTGATCGAAGTGAAGGCGGCGAGTGATGGCGGCGAGGCCACCGAACTGGTCGCGATCCGCGTGGTCAGCTAGCCATGGGGTCAGATCCAAAACACAACATTGTCCAAGAATTCGGATCCAAGAAATCGAAGAATGTTGTGTTTTGGATCTGACCCCACCTTTGAAACGACAGATTGCCTGGACGGTGGGATCAGAGCAAGAGCGAACTCGGCACTCTCAAGTTAGTGCAACGGAGAGACCCATGAAACGAACTTGTTATTTCAATTGTCTCGAGAGAAGCAGCGTCCGTTTTGCTCTATTAGCATTGTTCTGCTTCGGGCTGACAGTGTTGAATGGACAGGTTTCAAACGACTTAGGTCCAATCATAGAGAAATATTCTATTCAGTACGGAGTGGATAAGAATGTAGTCAAAAGTCTTATCCAGGTTTCATCAGGAGGAAATCCGCGCGCTCGTTCTCAAGACGGAGACATTGGACTAATGCAACTAACCCCTACCATGATAAGAAATATGAGAATTCAAAATCCATATGACCCGGATGATAACATCCGCGGCGGATGCGGTTATTTGAAGACCTTCATGAACCAGTTCGGTAACATGGAAATGGCAGTTGCTGCTTTTAATGCTGGTCCAGAAGCAGTTCAGAAGTACGGTGGAATTCCACCTTATGCCGAAACAAGAATGTTTGTTAGAGCTGTAATGAAGATGTACCAGACCTTAAAGGAAGAAGAAACAGAATCATCTCTTCATGGTTCATCGGCTGGAACGGCACGTGATCCAAAACACGTTTCAACTCCTCCACTCGGCGGGTCCGCCACGTGGACCGCCACCGCGCCCGAGATCAACCCCAATAGACTCGACACGTCCCGCGCGATCGGCGGCGGCGACATCTGGAAGTTCACTGCCGGATCCGCGACGGTCGACAAGAACACATTCAAGGAAGGCATCACCAAGAACGTCACCGTGTCGGCGCCTCCGTCGGCGTTGCGACCCGGAGACCGCTTCGACGTCACCATCTCGGTGGCCTGCACGAAGGGCACGGGCGACGAGTACTGCTGCGCCGAAGGAGGGCTGTATACCGAAGGCATCACGTGCAGGCCCGCGCGCGACACGCCGCAGCAGCGGATCTCGACGTGCGAGCCAGACTTCGCGGGGTCAAAGTCGCTGGCCTACTCCTGCACGGTCACCGCCAACACGACTGCGAACACGCTGGTATTCATGCCCTTCGTCGGCACCGTCGCCCCCATCGTCAAGTACACCTACTCCAAGGCCAGGTGAGTGGTGGACCGTCTGCGGCAGGGGACGGGCTGATGCCAGCCGCGTATCGATGCCCGTCGTGCAGGAAGCGCCTGCGGGCGGGGCAACTGGTTCTGAAGGGTGAGTTCGAGACGTTGTGCTGCCCCTCCTGTGGCGCGGAGGTGCTTCGTCGGCCGCCATCCAAGTCACCAGTGATGGGGAAACTCCGGACGTGGATCGCGCGAAGCGATGCCGCCCGACAGGAACCCCCAACCGTTGGCAGCCGCCTTCGGGACACCCTGGTCTTCTTCCTCTTCGGCTTCAACGCCTGCCTGGGCCTGTACCTGTGCCTCTTTGCCGCCAACGTCTCGGCAGCCGGGCTGATTGCCGTCTACAGCTACCGCCCTATCGGATGGCCGCGTGAAGGTCTGGTGGCGGCGGTCATCGTCTTCGGCATCGTCTATGCTCTGTTGACTACGCCCCTGTTCCTCCTGCTGATGAGGAGGACGCCGAAATCGACCCTCACGGTGTTCGTACTGCTGCTGCTGGCGGCGGTCCCATTCATCCCGCTGCACCTGTTCGTCGCGCAACCGTGGTTTGCCAGGCACTTGCACCTCGACAACTGGCCCAAGGATGTCCCACTGATCGGGTTCAGGGTCTGCGCGTCGGAGTTCGAGCATCAGGAATTCCGCGAGCGTCTGCTCGCCAGCGGCACCATCACTATCGAAATCGAGAATCGCACGCCCTACGTGCTCGACGAAGCGGTCTATACCGTGCGGACGGGCGGGGCCACGGGATTCTGGGGGCACAACACCGAGTATCGCTTCGTCATCCGCGATGTGCCGGCCGGCCAACGCCGGCGGTTCGAAACGAAGGCCTTTCTGGGTGCGATTGTCGCGATGTCGGGCGGCTCCTCTCCCTCGAGCCCGGTTGAGGCGACAGCAGAGGTTCACTGGGACGGGGTGCACTTCGACCAGAACGTGGCGCCTGCGCTGGCGGCTCTTCCCGACGTCAGCACGCATCTGATCGATGATTGCCCGGGCTCCCAGCGGCCGTGGTTGCCCTGGTTTCGTCCCCGATGGCGCGGGCCCGAAGATGCGATCGAGCGGATGAAGAAGCAGCGGGGAAGCGGGCCAGAACCGCCCAGGTAGCCACGTCACCATCGCGGCAGTCCCGGCGTGGCGAGAAACCCGATCGCCTCGTCCTGATCCGCGTTCATCAAGGCCCGCAGCAGCTGTCCATCGGCTGACGCGGCCGAGGGACTCAATCGGGATTCCCGCCTTCGCCCTGAGCTTGTCGAAGGGCTTCGGCGTGGCAAGCGGGATTGGAGACTGGGGGTTGGGGATTGCGGAGTAGGGATTGGGGGTGGGGAACCCCGCGGGAAGGAGCGGTCAGCGCGGCGGCCCCTCGAACCAAGCCGACAGCGAAGTCCTGAGCGAAGTCGAAGGGCGTCAGTCTGCAAAGCACACCGTGAGGGCCGAGACGGGCGTGGGGATGGGGGCCCCCACGCAGACTCGGCGACAGATCCCGGCAAGGTGTGTTTTGCCGGCTTGCGTGAGCGGGGACGCTGCGGTGACCGCGCCTTCCCGCTACACCCACCCGCGCTGATGGCAGGCGCTCGCCACGCGATTGATCGCGATGACATACGCCGCGTCGCGGGTGTACAGCTTCTTGCTCCTGGCCAGTTCGGCCACGCTGTGGAAGGCGTTGGTCATAATGTGGTCGAGCTTGCTCAGCACTTCGTCCTTGGGCCAGTAGTAATTCATGTTGCCCTGCACCTGCTCGAAGTAGCTGCAGGTGACGCCGCCCGCGTTGCAGAGGAAGTCCGGAATCACGTAGATGCCGCGCGCTTCGAGAACCTTGTCCGCTTCCGGCGTGGTCGGGCCATTGGCGCCCTCCGCGACGATCTTGACCTTCTTACTGATCCGGTTCACGTTGTCGCCCGTGATCTGGTTCTCGATCGCGGCCGGGATGAGAATGTCGACATCCTGTTCGATCCAGCTATCGCCAGCCAGGATCTCGTATCCGAGTGTCTTGGCCTTTGCCTTGTCGACCGTGCCGAACTTGTCGGTGATGCCTATGAGCTCTTCGAATGTGACGCCATCCGTCTTGCGGAAGGTGTAGGTCTTCTGGTCGCTCTCGTCCCAGCACGACACGCAGATGACCTTGCCGCCGTACTTGGTGAACAACTGCACCGAGTACTGCGCCACGTTGCCAAAGCCCTGCACGCCGGCCGTCGACTTTGTGATGTCGAGGCCCAGCATCCTGCAGGCTTCGCGGACCGTGTAGATGACGCCGTAGCCGGTGGCCTCTGTGCGGCCGAGCGAGCCGCCCATGCCCACGGGCTTGCCCGTGATGAAGCCGGGTTCCTTGCCACCGTGGATGACTTCGAGTTCGTCCATCATCCAGACCATGTGCTGCGGGCTGGTCATCACGTCGGGCGCCGGAACGTCGCGTGTGTAGCCGACGTTCTTCGCCAACACCCGCGCCCAGCCGCGGCAGATGCCTTCCTGCTCGCGGGCGCTCAGGTGGTGCGGATCGCAGATGACGCCGCCCTTCCCGCCACCGAGTGGAATGTCGACGACTGCGCACTTCCAGGTCATCCACGTCGCCAGCGCGCGCACCGTGTCGAGCGTCTCGTGCGGATGGAAGCGGATGCCGCCCTTGTTCGGGCCGCGGGCATCGTTGTGCTGCACGCGGAAGCCGCGGAACACCTTCACTTTTCCGTCATCCATGCGAACGGGAACGGCAAACTGGAACTCGCGCATCGGCCAACGCAACAAGTCGCGCGTGCCGGCATCCAGATCGAGGATGTCGGCCACCTTGTCGAACTGGGCCTGCGCCATTTCAAACGGGTTAAATGGCTTGGACACTGTCGCACTCCTCCGGCGCAGCCGCGCCGCACTCAATGGTTGATGAATTCGAACCGAACAACGCTTGGAATATGACTGCTCTTGTCTTACCGGGGGCATCGGCAGGAGGTTGCAGACACGAGCCAAGTGCAACCCCTGACGGAAGTTAGGGCCAGATTACCCATTGGTCTGTGGCAAGTCAAGCCACACCATAACAGTAGGAGTTGCGCCAGACGAGGCCGCTTCACCACGCCGCTTGGCCCAGCGCAACTTCGGTATAGACTGTGAGACATGAAGACTCCGCCCCCCGAGACCGCCACCCGCAGCGCGCGTTGGGAAACGGAGACGCGGGAGCCGACGCTCGGCAAGAGCGCCGACCGGGACGCCTCGTTTTCCACGGTCTCTGGACGCCCAATCGACCGCCTGTACACCCGCGAGTCGCTGGCCGGGTGGGACGAGGCGAGCGACCTGGCCGAACCGGGTCAGTTTCCGTACACGCGGGGCATCCATCCGACCGGCTATCGCGGCAAACTCTGGACGATGAGGCAGTTTTCGGGGTTTGGGACGCCGGAGGAGACCAACCAGCGGTACAAGCATCTGCTCGCGGCGGGCGGCACCGGCCTGAGCGTCGCGTTCGACCTGCCCACGCTGATGGGTCGCGACCCCGACCACGAACTCTCGCGGGGCGAGGTCGGGAAATGCGGCGTCAGTATCGCGTCGCTGGCAGACATGGAGACGCTGTTCGAGGGCATCTGGCTGGCGGACATCACGACCTCGATGACGATCAACTCGCCGGCGCCCATGCTGTTCGCGATGTACCTGGTGGTCGCCGAGCAGCAGGGGGCCGACTGGCGGACGATTTCCGGCACCATCCAGAACGACATCCTGAAGGAGTTCATCGCGCAGAAGGAGTACATCTATCCGCCGCGCCCCTCGATGCGCCTCATCACGGACGTGTTCGGATTCTGCGCCGCGCAAGTGCCGAAATGGAACACGATCTCGGTGAGCGGATATCACATCAGGGAGGCCGGCGCGACCGCGCTTCAGGAACTGGCGTTCACGCTGCGCGACGGGGTCGAGTACGTCCAGTACGGCGTTGATGCGGGCCTGGATGTCGACCAGTTCGTGCCGCGCATCTCCTTCTTCTTCAACGCGCACAGCGACTTCTTCGAAGAACTCGCCAAGTACCGCGCGGCCCGGAAGATCTGGGCCCACGTGATGCGCGACCGTTTTGGGGCGAAAGACGAACGGTCATGGAAGCTTCGCTTTCACACCCAGACCGCCGGCGTGTCGCTGACGGCGCAGCAGCCGTACAACAACGTCGTTCGCACGGCGCTGCAGGCGCTCGCGGCCGTGCTCGGCGGCACACAGTCGCTGCATACCAACTCGCTCGATGAGGCGCTGGCGCTGCCCACCGCGGAGGCGGCGACACTCGCCCTCCGAACGCAGCAGATTATCGCTCACGAGAGCGGCGTGACCCACGCCGTCGATCCGCTGGGAGGGTCGTTCTTCCTCGAGAAGCTGACGCTTGACATGGAGAAGGGCGCGCTCGACTACTTCGAGACGATCGATCGGATGGGCGGCATGGTGGCGGCCATTGAGCACGGATTCCCTCAGCGCGAGATCGCCGACAGCGCCTATCGCTTTCAGCAGGCCGTCGAGCGACACGAGAGGATCGTCGTCGGGGTCAACCAGTTCGTCGTGGAAGAGGATCGGGGGGTGCCCATTCTCTCCATCGACGAGGCCGCCGCGGCCCGCCAGATCGAGCGGCTCCGCGCGCTCCGCCGCGATCGCGACAATGGGCGGGTGCGCCAGGCGCTTGGCGACCTCAAGCGGGCGGCCGAAGGTACGGCGAACACGATGATTCCGCTCGTCGAGGCCGCGCGCGCGTACGCGACGGTTGGCGAGATGTGTGACGCGCTGCGTGAGGTGTGGGGCGAGTACGAAGAACAGCCTATGATCTAGGGATTAGGGATTAGGGATTGGGGATTGGGAACAGGGATTGGGGACAGGGATTGGGGAATAGGGATTGGGGAATAGGGATTGGGGAATAGGGATTCGAGGATGAACGCGTAGGGGCGGGCCCCCGTGCCCGCCCTTGTCCCAGGGCAACCACAGGGGGTTGCCCCTACGATGGCATTCTCGCTTCTGACGACTGACCACCGACTACGGGATACCGGCTACTGGAAGTTTATGTCCAAGATTAGAGTTGTCATTGCCAAACCCGGGCTCGATGGGCATGATCGCGGGGCCAAGGTGATCGCTCGGGCGCTGCGCGACGCCGGCATGGAAGTCATCTACATGGGGCTCCGGCAGACGCCTCTGCAGATTGTCAACGCCGCCATCCAGGAAGACGCCGACGTGATCGGCTTATCGATCCTGTCAGGCGCGCACAACCACATCTGTCCAGAGGTCATGCGCCTGCTCAAGGAGAAGGGTCTCGAGGACGTCTGTGTGGTGGTCGGCGGCATCATCCCCGATCTTGATGTGGCGCGGCTGGCCGAGATCGGCATCAACGGGGTCTTCCGGCCCGGCACATCGATGCAGCAGATCATCGACTACATCACCAGTCACGCCCGCTCCCGCCGAGAGACGGTGTAGGACCGGCGATCCGGCTAATCCTTCGCCGCCCGTATTCCGATAACCCGTAGTGGCTGCTTGACTCCCATGCCGCCGGGGACTACGCTTTGGCGGAGATGCCGCTCTGGCGCTAACACGTTTCTGTTCAGTTACTTGGAGCTATGCCGCACAGGCTCTTGCTTGCCGACGACAGCGTCACCATCCAGCGCGTCATCGAGCTGACGTTCGCCGACGAAGATATCGAGGTGATCGCGGTTGGCGACGGACGCGAAGCGATCCGGCGCATTGAGGTCGATCGCCCCGACATCGTGTTGGCCGACGTGGGCATGCCCGAAAAAAATGGCTATGAGGTGGCGGCCTTCGTCAAGAACACGCCCCACCTGTCACACATTCCCGTGCTGCTGCTCACCGGTGCTTTCGAACCGATCGACGAAGAGCGGGCGCAGGAGGTCGGGTGCGATGGCGTGCTGGCCAAGCCGTTCGAGCCACAGATGGTGATCGCGCGGGTGAACGAGCTGCTCGGGGCAGCCCCGCCGCCGCGCGCCGCGGCGGCTCCGCCAGTGACGGTTGACCCGCGTGTGGCGCCCGTGCCTCCGCCGGTGGTCGAGCCCGCGTTCGACGCGCCGCCGATTGCCGCGTTCTCCGACGCGCTGCCCGCGGCGCCGCCCGTGTCGCCGCTCGACGCATTCCTGGCGGCTGCGCCTGCGCCAGATCTGGCAGCAGACGGCACCCGTTCCAATGCCTCCGCGTGGTCGCGTACGGCCGGGCAGGATCTTCGGCCCTCAGGGGAAGAGGAAAGCACAGCGGTGCCAGCCGACGTGTCGCTCGCCGCCGACGGCGTCATGGCCGCGCCCGAACGCGAACTGCTGGCGGCCGACCGGTCCGCCATTCGGATCAGCAGGCGCACCCCGATTGCGGTGCCCGGATTCGGCGCACCAGCCCTGCCCACGGCCTCCTCGGCTGCGGATCTCGACGACTACTTCGAGAAGCTCGATGCCGCGTTCGCGACGCTGCAACGGACGCCCCTCAGGCCCGAGTCGCCGGACGTGTCAACGACGTTCGCCGGAGCACCGGCGCCGTCGATCCACTCCACCGAGCCGCTACAGCTGTCGACCCGCTGGTCATCGCCGCCTGTCGAGCAGCCCCTGGTCGTCTCCCCAACCGAGTCTCAGGTGGTCGACCATGCGCCCGCTGTCGCGCAGGCCTTTTCTGCGCTGCTCGCAGCCGAACACGGCCAGGCCATCCCGGGGCGGGCCGCAGCCGTCACGGCCGCCACCACGCTCTCGCCCGAAGCCACCGACGAACTCGTCGACCGAGTCGCGAGCGTAGTCGCCGAGCGGATGTCGGACCGCGTCGTGCGCGACATCGTGACCGACATCGTCTCTCGCATCGCCGAGAAGCTGGTTCGCGAAGAGATCGACCGGGTCAAAGCCACCATCAAGTAGGGCTGAGCCCTTCGATTCATAAGTTCAGCGACGAACTTATTCCCTCAGGACTCAGTGCTGAGCGAGCATTGTGACGGGATCGCCTTGCGAGAATGCGCAACCGCAGTTGCGAGTCGAAGCGCTGAGCGGAGCCGAAGCCTCCCTTGATAGGCTGGCGGCTGTGCGGGTACGCTGTACGCGTCACGATTTTCCAGGAAACACATGTCCGAGCTACCGAAAGCTTTCGATCACCGAGACGTTGACGCGCGCTGGTACAGCTTCTGGGAGTCGATTGGAGCCTTCCGCGCCGATCCGCGCAGCGGCAAGCCCGCCTTCAGCATGGTGCTGCCTCCACCCAACGTCACCGGGTCGCTGCACATGGGCCATGCCCTCAACCATACGATGCCCGACATCATCGCGCGCTGGAAGCGGATGCAGGGCTACGACGTGCTGTGGTTGCCGGGGACCGACCATGCGGGCATCGCGACGCAGAACGTGGTGGAGAAGCAACTCGCGCAGGAGAAGAAGACCCGCCACGACCTGGGCCGCGAGGCCTTTGAAGCCCGCGTGTGGGAATGGGTGAAGGTCAGCCGCCGGATCATCACGGAGCAGATGCGGAAGCTGGGAGACTCGGTCGACTGGTCGCGCGAGCGGTTCACGCTCGATCCGGGCCTGTCGCGCGCCGTGCGCCGCGAGTTCGTCTCGCTCTACCGCGAGGGCCTCGTCTATCGCGACACCTACATCGTCAACTGGTGCCCCCGGTGCCGAACCGCGTTGTCCGATCTCGAGGTGCAGCACCGGGAGAGTGACGGCAGGCTCTACTTCGTCCGGTACGCGGGCGTGGACGGCGGGGCTGGTGTGACGGTGGCCACCACGCGCCCCGAAACGATGCTGGGCGACACGGCAATCGCCGTCAACCCGGACGACGAACGGTACCGGCATCTCGTGGGCACGTCGGTCGTGTTGCCCGTGCTCGGCCGCGTGCTGCCGATCGTGGCCGATGCCTTTGTGGATCCGGCGTTCGGCACCGGCGCCGTCAAGGTGACGCCCGCCCACGATCCGAACGACTTTGCGATGGGCCAGCGCCACGCGCTGCCAAGCGTCTCGGTCATCGACGAGGACGGCAACATGACCGCGGAGGCCGGGCCCTACGCCGGCCAGGATCGCTTCAAGGCCCGCAAAGCGCTCGTGGAGCGGCTGCAGGCGGACGGTGTGCTCGAGCAGATCGTCGAGCATCGCCATGCCGTCGGCCATTGCGAACGCTGCAGCACCGTGGTCGAACCGCTGGTGTCGAAGCAGTGGTTCGTGAAGATCGGTCCGCTCGCCGCCGAAGCCATCCGCGCCGTCGAGGAAGGCCGCGTGGTCTTCGTGCCGGACAACTGGACGAAGACCTACTTCGAGTGGATGACCAACATCCACGACTGGTGCATCTCGCGCCAGTTGTGGTGGGGCCACCGCATCCCCGCGTGGTACTGCGACGCGTGCGGCGAGATGATCGTGTCGGAGGAGGATCCGAGCGTGTGCCGGTGCGGCGCCGCCCTGCGCCAGGATGCCGACGTGCTTGACACGTGGTTCAGTTCGGGGCTCTGGCCGTTCAGCACGTTGGGCTGGCCGGACAAGACCGACGACCTGGCCCGCTACTACCCGACAACGCTGATGTTGACCGGGTTCGACATTATATTTTTCTGGGTCGCGCGGATGATCATGCTCGGCCTGAAGTTTGGCGGTGATGTGCCGTTCCACACGGTGTACATCACGGGCCTCGTGCGGGACGAGCGCGGCCA
>Ga0315286_10008245_pt1 | contig 10244 bp, 9 predicted proteins | sample YL17G10_0_MG_FD_205038 | JGI IMG/M metagenome (GOLD analysis project Ga0315286, IMG submission 205038) | Sediment microbial communities from Yellowstone Lake, YNP, Wyoming, USA - YL17G10_0 | ecosystem: Environmental > Aquatic > Freshwater > Lake > Sediment | place: USA: Wyoming | collected...
CCGCAATCCGCATTCCGCAATCCGCAATGGGATGCGGGCGTAGCCCGCACTGAGCACATGCCGAGCAATATGGTCGCGGTCAGCGAGGTCGACGCCATCGAGCACGGGCTTACGCCGGAGGAGTACGCGCACATCTGCAGGGCGCTCGGCCGCGCGCCCAACCTGGTCGAACTGGGCGTGTTCTCGGTGATGTGGTCGGAACACTGCAGTTACAAGAGCTCGCGTGTGTTCCTGAAAGAGCTGCCCACCAGCGGGCCGCACGTGTTGCAGGGCCCCGGCGAAAACGCCGGAGCGATCGACATTGGGGATGGGCTGGCGGTGGTCTTCAAGATGGAAAGCCACAACCACCCCTCCTTCGTCGAGCCGTACCAAGGCGCCGCAACCGGGGTGGGCGGCATCCTGCGCGACGTGTTCACTATGGGGGCGCGCCCGATTGCGAACCTCAACTCGCTGCGCTTCGGTAGCTTCGACCATCCGCGCACTCGCTACCTGGTGAACGGCGTGGTGGCGGGCATCGGCTTTTACGGCAACTGCATCGGCGTCCCCACGGTGGGCGGCGAAGTGTATTTCGACGAAGGGTACAACGAGAACATTCTGGTCAATGCCTTCACCCTCGGCCTGGTCCGCACCGACAGAATCTTCCGCGCTACAGCCACCGGGGTGGGCAATCCGGTGATGTATGTCGGATCGAAGACCGGACGCGACGGGATTCACGGCGCCAGCTTGCTGGCGTCCGCCGAGTTCAGCGCGGCGGCCGAAGAGAAACGGCCCGCCGTCCAAGTCGGAGATCCGTTCACGGAGAAGCTCCTGTTGGAAGCGTGTCTCGAGCTGATGGAGCACGACGCGATCATCGCCATTCAGGACATGGGCGCAGCCGGCTTGACCAGCTCCAGCGTCGAGATGGCGGGGCGCGGGGGCATGGGCATCGTGCTCGACCTCGATCGGGTGCCGCGGCGGGAGCCGGGCATGACCCCGTACGACATTCTGCTCTCCGAGTCGCAAGAGCGCATGCTCATCGTCGCCCGGGCAGGGGCCGAAGATCGCGTTCAGCAGGTGTTTGCGAAGTGGGAGCTCGATGCGGTTGTGATCGGCCGTGTCACGGACGACGGCACGCTGCGCGTCCTCTTCGAAGGCGCCGAGGTCGCCGCATTGCCCATCCACGTGCTCACAGACGCCGCCCCGGCATACACGCGTCCCACCGCGGTGCCGGCGCACTTCGATAAGCTGCAAGAGCTCCACGTGGAGCAGCTGCCGCTGCCGGGCGATTACAACCAGACGCTATTGGCCTTGCTGGACTCGCCCAACATCGGCTCGAAAGCCTGGGTGTATCGGCAGTACGACTATCTGGTGCGGAGCAATACGGTCGTCCAGCCCGGCTCGGATGCTGCGGTGCTCCGCGTCAAAGGCACCGCGAAGGGCATCGCGCTCAGTGTCGATTGCAACAGCCGTTACTGTGCCCTCGATCCCTATGTCGGGGCGATGATCGCTGTCGCCGAGGCCGCCCGCAACGTCGTCTGCGCGGGGGCCACCCCCTTGGGTATCACCGATTGCCTGAATTTCGGCAACCCGGAGAAGCCGGAGGTCATGTGGCAGTTCGCCGAATCGATCCGCGGAATTCGTGATGCCTGCCTGGCGCTCGGCACGCCCGTGGTCAGTGGCAATGTCAGCTTCTACAACGAGACGAACGGGCGCGCGATCCCGCCGACACCGACCATCGCCATGGTCGGGCTGCTCGAGAATCGCGATCAGCACACGACGCAATGGTTCAAAGCTGAGGGCGATGCGATCGTCCTGCTCGGCCGCACGCGTGAGGAGCTCGGCGCGAGCGAGTACCTGGCGCTGACACACCGGCTGGTCTGCGGTGCACCGCCGTGGATCGACATCCGCGTCGAGAAACAGGTCGAACACGTGTGCCTGGCCGCGATTGCCGAAGGGTTGGTGCGCTCCGCGCACGACGTGAGTGAAGGCGGCCTGGCGGTGGCGCTCGCCGAGTGTTGCATCGCGGGACACGGGCCGCATCTGGGCGCGATCATCGAGCTGGAGGGCGCGATTCGGCCCGATGCGCTCCTCTTCGGCGAAAGCCAGTCGCGCATCATCCTCACGTTGCGCCGCCGTCATGTGTCGCGCGTGCGTGAGATCGCTGCCGCGGCCGAGGTCCCGCTCACCGTTTTGGGCGAGGTGCGCGGCCGCCGGCTAATCATCAGTCCGCTGATCGATGTAGAAGTCGAGGCACTGCGGCGGGTCTGGAGCGCAGCACTGCCGCGACGGATGGAGTCGGCGGGGTAAGAGAGAATGGAAAATGGAAAATGGAAAATGGAGAATGGAAAATGAGCGACCGGCTTGACCGGTTTTTCATTTTTCATTTTCCATTCTCTGCATGTAACAAGCGTCGGGTGGCGTAATGGATCGCTTTCGTGAGGAGTGTGGGATCGTCGGCATCTTCGGCCATCCGGAAGCGGCCAATTTAGCCTATCTCAGCCTGTATGCGCTGCAGCACCGCGGCCAAGAGTCCGCCGGCATCGTTTCGGCAAAGGACGATATTCTCATTGCGCACCGTGGCCTCGGTCTGGTGGCCGACGTGTTCAAAGAGGAGATCATCCGCAAGTTGGAAGGCCTCGCCGCGATCGGTCACAACCGCTATTCAACCTCCGGGCAGACGCTTCTGAAGAACACCCAGCCGTTCGTGGTGGAGTACGCGGGCGGCGGATTGGCGGTCGCCCACAACGGGAACCTGGTCAATGCGGTGGAGTTGCGCGAGCGCCTGCGGCGCAACGGCGCGATCTTTCAGTCCACGGTGGACACCGAAGTCGTCATTCATCTGATGGCAACGGCAGACGGTGGGCGCACGGTCGATCGGATCATCGCCGCCCTCAGCGAAGTGCGCGGCGCCTATTCGCTGGTCTTTCTCACGCCGGAGGAATTGATTGCGGTGCGCGATCCCAACGGATTCCGGCCGCTGGTCTTCGGGCGCATCAAGGACACCGTGGTCGTGGCCTCGGAGACGTGCGCCCTCGATCTCATCGGGGCCACCTATGAGCGCGAGATCGAGCCGGGGGAAGTGTTGCGCGTGACCACGGCCGGTCTGGAGAGTTTTCGTCCGTTTCCGGCGGCCCCGCGCACCAGCTGTGTCTTCGAGTACGTCTACTTCGCGCGTCCGGATAGCCGCGTCTACGACCGCAATGTCTACGAGGTGCGCAAGCAGCTCGGGCGACAGCTGGCCCTGGAGCAGCCGGCGGCGGCCGACATTGTCATTCCGGTGCCGGACTCCGGGGTGCCGGCCGCGCTGGGGTTCGCGGAGCAGTCCGGCTTGCCGTTCGAGATGGGGCTGATTCGCAATCACTATGTCGGACGCACGTTCATCGAGCCGCAGGATGCCATTCGGAATTTCGGGGTGAAGATCAAGTTGAACGCGCAAGCCGAGGTCTTGAGCGGCAAACGCGTGGTGGTGGTGGACGACTCCATCGTGCGCGGTACGACTAGCCGCAAAATCGTCAACATGGTGCGCAACGCCGGGGCGTGCGAGGTCCACGTGCGCATCAGCTCGCCGCCGACCGTCGGCTCGTGCTTCTACGGCGTCGACACCCCGACGATCGAAGAGCTGATCGCCTCCGCGAATCCGGTCGAGAGCATTCGCCAGTACCTGACGGCGGATTCACTTGGCTACCTGAGCGAGCGCGGCATGTACAGTTTTCTGAAACCCGGCGAGCGCGACGGCTTCTGCGCTGCCTGCTTCACGCGGCGCTACCCGGTCCCGGACACCGACCACGGCCGCACTCACCAGTTGTTACTATTCGAGGCGCGGGACCGGTAGATTCGGTAGGCCCGCGCCTCTCGTCGAGTTACACTCCGGAAATCCATTGTCTTGTGGAACGCCGCCTGTGGTCGGGTGACGAGCATCTTTTTCGTGTTGGCCCCGCGAAAACCTGGCAGCGCAGCCCGTAAATGGAGTAGAGGGAGGCAGGTCAGGTGCCTGCGGATGCGCAAGGAGCCGGAGACTTGTGACGAGTTGCTCGCGATCACTGACGCATGATGAGCGGGAGATCGTCCTGGGAAACCTCATCCACGACCTCGCGGGTCTCGACGCGACCACCGAGGAAGAGGCGGGCAAGCTGTATGATCGCCTGGTCGCGGAGGGCCGGATCGATCCGGCGGCGACTGGCGACGCTCATCGGCGATTACTCGTGCGACTCGGTCTGCAGCCGTCACCGAGCGGCCATGAGCCCGTCAGCACGGCCGATTGCCTGCGTGCCTATGAGGAATACAAAGGGGTGTCGCGGGCAGAGATCGCCCGCGAACTCGGCGTGTGCCCCTCGATGTGCGGGCAGAGATCGAGGTGGACCAGACACCGCTCCCCACCGACGATCGTGCTTTCGTTGAGACCTGTCGCACGCTGGCACGGCGCGTTCGTGGCGAAGTGGCCCGTCTCCTCAACGTCTTGCGGCTCGGGGCGGATGAAGTTGCTGGAATCGGTCGGTGAAGCGGCCGAGGTGTACGCGCGCAAGGAGGAGCCGAAGAAACCGTGAAGCTGGCGTTAAAACACCGGGTTGTGATGCCCTCCGGCGACCGGGTGTCGCGCGAGGCCGGATCCGTCGATGCAACGCTTCTCCGATTCCCGCGCCCGATCGATGAGATCATTGCGTTCTGCTACCCGCTGGCGATCCAGGAGGTGGCGAGTCGCGCGATTTGCCCCTGATCACTCGGCTCGGCGATGTCCGCTCGTGGTTTGGCAATCGAGTCATCGAGTCAGTGATGCAGCTGTAGCGTGACGCTACCCCGACGACCTCTGATGAACGATGCGTGAGCGACGGCGGCAGCGTGCAGGGTATTCCAGCGCCACTGATCGCTGGCACAGGTCTCGGTCGAGTTGTGTAGCTAACATTGTAGGTATTGACAGTAGGTTCCTATAATGCTACAAGGCAAGCGACGTGGTCGAGTGTAGTATGGTAGATGAAGCGACAGTAAGAACCTGGCTGGCGGAAGTGACGGAACGCATCCGCACCAACACGGAGGAGGTTGCCCGTCTTCGAGCTGAGATCGGCGCCGACACGCGCCGACAGGCGGCGCTCGAAGGCTTGCTCGCCGCTAGCACCGACGGTAGTTCGGTGCCGCAAGCGCTGGCAGCACAGGAGCCCTCCGCTCGCATAGCGGGGCGGAGGCTCGAAGGCGTGTCTCTCCACCCGATCGAACAAGGCGCGATTGAGGTTCTTGGAGAACGCAGCAAGCCGCTTCACATCTCGGAACTTCGTGCTGAGCTTGCACGCCGGGGCATCCCCATTCCGGGCAAGGGCACCGACGCGAACGTTATCGTGTACCTCTCTCGCTGCAATGACATTTGCCGCGTGGGACGCGGGCTGTACGCGCTTCGGACTTGGAACGTTCCGGAAGTGCCAGCGCGTCGTCGACGTTCGGTGCGCAAGAGGCGCAAGGTGCGGGCGTAGACGTCGGGAACGCAACCGGGGACACATTGAATGACGGGAAAGCAATTGAGGCTTAAGCACGAGCGGGACTTGTTGAACGTTCAGCCCCTTTCCGCGCAGCGCTACGAGAACGAGCAGCTCGCTGCTCTCACCGTGTACTCAATCTACTGGTTGCGGCAGTGGGGGCTGCGACCTACCGTCGAAGCGGTCACCGTATTGAACCATCGGCTGTTTCCATCGCGCTTCGGGATGGACCTCTTTCCGGAGTTTCCAGATGCGAACCGTACGGGCAGGTCTCTAATGCAGTGCGGTCCGAAGTACCGGGGGTGGCTTTCGGGCAGCAATCGTCGTGGACACGCGATCACGCCCAGCGGCCAGGCTCTAGTGGCCGAATTGCTCGCGCGAATTGGCTACCCGCAGGTCGGTAACGTCGTGCTTGGCGAGGCTACTGAAGCTCCCCGCCAGCGGGCAACACCGCGCAAGGAAAGACCGAAAGACCTCGACTTCAAGGCCGAGATCGCCAAGCTGCGTGCCAGCAGGCTGTTCGAACGGTGGGGTAATGGGTCCCTGCAGGACCGCGATCTCATCCACGTCTATTCGGCACTTGGGGTATTCGACCACACACCGCCTGCCGCCAAGCGCCTCAAACTGAATGATCTGCGGGACTCGGCTCGAAAGGCTGGCGACCGAGAAGTCGAGCAATTGCTCGATAACGTCGAGCAGACGTTTCCGGGACTGTTTCGGGAGACACATCGGGTGCAACGCTAGAGGAGGGCTCCACGATGGCGAAGAGAATCATCGCTTGGGCGGGCCGCGAGAAGAGACGACAGACGAACAAGGCAGTCGGCGGCAGCTTTCTCAAGACGATTACCGAGCTACTCACGAATTCAGACAGTGCCGTGAAGAAGCACTTGGGCCTGCCCCACGCCGTAGGTCTCGTCGATGCAATGTTGGGACTCAAGGCGGGTGATCGCCTCGACACCGCGGCGCTCAAGAGGTCCTTGCCCAAGCGGCGCGAGGGCAAGATCACGGTGCAGGTCTACTCCAAACAGCAGGGGCGGCTTTTTCCGAGTCGCACCTGCCAAGTCATCGACTACGGGCCGGGGATGACAGAGTTGGAGCTCGAGCGCAACTTTGGCGTCTACGCAGAGGCGAAGGCGAAGGGAGAACGAACGCGAAGCCTGTTTGGGCGAGGTGCGTTGGACGCATTCTCGTATCACTCCGACCAGGAGCGTGGTGACGGTGTCGACCCTGCAGCCCACGTCTTCACCGTGAAGGACGGCGTTTTGTCTCACTGCCGGATCTCGTGGGGGCCCGACAACAAAGGCCTGGAAGACTTCATCATCGACACCGAGACGCTTGGGCCCGCGACGGCGAACATGCTGAAGAAACACGGGCTTCCGCCCGACATGATGCGATCGGGCACCGTGGTCCGATTCGTCCTGGCTGATGGCACGCGGATACCCAACGAGAGTAATCTCCTCTCTTCGATGAGCAACTTTTACATGTTGCGCTTGATCGCCGCCGACCCGTACATGCAGGTGATCATTCAGCGCCATCGATCCGAAGGGTTGATTGAGGATCGGCTCACGTACGACTTCGACTTGGGAACCATTCTGAAGCGCTCCCGCGATGTATTTCGGCACGAGCGTCTCGGGGCAGAGATCCCGGTGGATATATTTCTTGCGAGATCCGATCGGAAGATGACATACGACCCGAACTACGACCGTCGCGCGAACGGGTTGCTCTTCGTCGACGATAACGACGCCGTGTTGGATCTGACGCTGCTTCCAGAATACGACAAGAATCCGCTGCTCAGCCGCATCTACGGCATCGTCAGGCTGACCGGGATTCGGACACCGCTGGAAGCACTGCTTGAAGACCGACGCCCAGAAGCCGTCTTGAGCGAGACCCGTGAGGGCTTTGATACCAAGAACGAAATCGTGCGCGCCCTTTTCGCGCTGGTTGAGAAGCACGTCAAGCCGATTTACGAAGAAGAGGAAAAGCGCGAGCGCAAGGCCAGCGGAAATCGCTCCGCCGAGCTCGACAGGAGACTCAAGGATGCCCTCCAGGAGCTGAACAAGTTTCATAACGAGGAAACGGGGGAGGGGATCGGTGACCCGCCTCCGAAAACTCCAGCGGGACCTCTCAGCTTCGCCTATCAGAAAATCAGGCTCATAGCGGGCCGAGATCGGCGCCTGAGCCTTTACGCCGAGCGCGACCTTATTCACGAAGATCTTAACGTTATCGAGATCGCTTCAAGCAACCCGCGCATCCGTGTGGTACCGGAATCGCAGGTCGTCACTCGTCGCAAAGGTTCACGATTCCAAGCAATCTCTTTAACGCTAAGCTGCCCCGTGAGCGGGGAGACAGCGACGATCACTGCGACAGCGATGCCCGTGAACGTGGATGAGCCGGTGTTGGAGGCAACCCTCATGGTAACGGAGGTCGCTGAGCCGCAGCAGACTCTCCCACCTGCGGACCTTGAGTTCCGCCCGGCTCGTTACAACGGCAAGCCCAACGTCGAGAACCAACTTGTATTGCTTGTGGCCCTAGATGCGTTTCCTGGAATGCCCAACATCAAGCTTCGCATCGTTGATCGAGAGGGTGCAGTTACCATCGGGACCGACCGATCGGAAAAGGTCGAGATCAAGGTACAGAGGGAGTGGTTGATGCCCGGCGCAAATGTCGCGAAAGTGGTTGTGCCCTACTGGGGAACCGCATGGGGTGCGAAGGCTGAGATTGAAGCAAAGGCGAAAAGAGCAGACGGCAGGTTGGCATTGGCGAGGTGCAAAGTAGACTTCCGCGAGCAGCCCGGCGCAAACCAATACAAGGACTTCGAGTACACGTCGATGGGTAGGCATGTCCTGGGTGAGGCGGCGGGCGAGTACATCTACGTCAACTCCGATCCGCCCCTGCACCAGAAGCTGTTTGGAGACTCAAGGGAGACATTTGACAGGGCACTTGAAAGCGACCCCATTGCCCAGATGCGCATCGCGGCAATAGTCACCGACGCAGTGGTGTACTCTGTCGCGTCAAAGTTGTACCAAAAGGGAGGCGAGAATGCCCCGACAATTGGCACCGAGCCGATAACGGATGTCCGAGTCTTCGTCGAAGCGAAGCGCTACGAGCTCGATTCCAAGATCGTACGCGCCTTCGTGAAGGAAGGCGTCCCCGCATGAGGCGACACGCCGACGGGAAATCCGCACCCCGGCCGACACAAGCGGTGGCAAAGCCGCGAAAGACAGAGCTGTTTCTTCCACGTCCCGGAATCGAGGTCACTGCCGCTGGCGCAAAGGGTTACCTGGCCCGGGCGGATGCGTTGACCTTCTCTCAAGCGCTGCGGGCAGACGTAGCCGACATCGTCTTCCTGGACCCACCTTTCAATCTGGGAAAGGATTACGGCGTTGCCAGGTGGCTTGAGGACGGCGATGCTGACGCCTACGAGTTCTACATGAATCGGCTTATTCGTGAGATGGTCAGGGTTCTCAAGCCCGGCGGCGCGCTCTTCCTCTACCACTTGCCGCATTGGGCATCGAGGCTCTCTCACGAGCTCCTCCAGCAGCTCCAGTTCCGCCATTGGATCGCGATCGCGATGAAGAACGGTTTCGTTCGCGGCAATAATCTGTATCCGGCGCACTACGCCCTCCTCTACTACACCAAGGGCGAGCCAGCCCGGTTCGCTCGACCGCGACTACAGCCCCAGGTCTGCCGCCATTGTAAGAAGCTGGTCAAGGACTACGGTGGTTACACGAGCATCATCCGGCGCAAAGGAATTAATCTGAGCGATTTCTGGGACGATCTCAGTCCAGTGCGCCACAAATCGAGGAAGCATCGAACGGCGAACCAACTGCCGATGCTCCTGACAGACCGCGTCGTCGCAATTGCGGGGCACCTTGGCGGCGTGCTCGTCGACCCATTCGCTGGTACGGGCACGAGCCTGGTCTCAGCGCTCAACGCGGGCATGTTCTTCGTCGGTAATGAAATGTCGAAACAAAGCTTGAGAGTCTGCATGTCGCGAATCATTCCTCCGGAGAGCCCAAGCTCCCGAACTACGACGCCAGCGTCGCCGTAAAGGCACAGAGCATCAAGTACCACCTAGGCAGTGAGTCCGACACCGAAGAAGAATGAGCTACACATTGAGCGAGCACGCGAAGAAGGTGCTGGCGGAGCGGGAGATTCAGCTCGAATGGCTAGAACGGACCCTGCGCGAGCCGGTCTTGCGCCGCCCCGATCCGGACGATTCCTCGCTGGAGCGGCGCTACCGGGCTATTCCCGAGTTCGAGGGGCGCGTGTTGCGCGTGGTGGTCAACCTCGCGATTGAACCGGTTTGTGTGGTGAGCGTATTCTTTGACCGAAGCATGAGAGGCAAACTATGAAACTGCATGTCGATCAGGAAGCCGATGCGCTGTATCTGCGGCTGGACGAATCGAAGATCGTCGAGTCGGAGGAAGTGTCTCCCGGGGTGGTGTTGGATTTCAACGCCGACAATCAGGTGGTGGGCGTCGAAATTCTGCATTTGTCCAGACGCAGTTCCCGCTTGGAAGCGGGCAAGCTGGTGTTCGAGACCACGCCGGCTGTGGCGCGCTAGCGTGACCGCAGCGCGGGGCTACCCGTGCGTCGGCCGCACGGCTTGGATGACAGGCCGAGCAGCATCCAGTCGTATCGGAACCGGCCGACTCGCGTGCCGGAGGGCACCAGGAGAAGATGCTTTGAAGTCGTGAGTCTGACGACGAAGGACGAGGCCACCACCCCGGGAGCTTTACATTTTGCGCCGTTGGCTCTACTGAGCTGCGGGGAGGAATGTGAAAATGAACTTCGTCGCCG
>Ga0315286_10008248_pt1 | contig 10243 bp, 4 predicted proteins | sample YL17G10_0_MG_FD_205038 | JGI IMG/M metagenome (GOLD analysis project Ga0315286, IMG submission 205038) | Sediment microbial communities from Yellowstone Lake, YNP, Wyoming, USA - YL17G10_0 | ecosystem: Environmental > Aquatic > Freshwater > Lake > Sediment | place: USA: Wyoming | collected...
GAATCCTCATCACACGCACGTAACCCCTATCTACCAGACTTCCACTTTTAATTTTCCGGATGTTGCCACAGGTGCCGGGATTGTAGCCCGTACCCAGCCCGGGTATTACTATACACGCCTGGGCAACCCCAACCTGGAGCAGCTAGCGCGCAAGATCGCTCTATTGGAAGGGCTTGACTTGATCCGCTCCCATCCGGAATCTGAACCAGATAGTCTTGTGGCTGGGCAGGTCTTCGCCTCAGGCATGGCAGCCATCACCGCAGTATTGCTCTCCTGCCTCAAAACCGGGGATACCATTGTTGCGCAGGAAGCGGTCTACGCTGCCACATTCACTTTCCTCAAGGAGATCGCTCAATCCCTTGGCATCCGGGTTGCCTGGGTGCGTGATTTCAGCCAGCTAGGCTGGGAAGCAGCTTTCAAAGCTAACCCAGGAGCCAAGCTGGCCTATGTTGAGACCCCTGCCAACCCAACGATGGCAGTGGTTGACCTGAAGATGGTGGCAGAGCTCGCCCACCAGCATGGAGCCTGGATGGCAGTCGATAATACCTTTGCTTCCCCCTACTGCCAGCGACCACTCAGCCTGGGGGCAGATATTGTAGCTCACTCCACCACCAAGTTTCTCTCAGGGCATGGAGCCCTCACCGGGGGTGTGGTAGTCAGCTCACATCCCGATTACATCCATAAATCACTGTACACTTTCCTTAAAGTATTGGGGGGTATCCCCAGCCCATTTGATACCTGGCTGGCGAACCTGGGTCTCAAGACTTTTGAGCTGCGCATGCAACGCCATTGTGAGAATACCATGCAAGTAGCCCGATTCCTTGCCGCTCACCCAGCTGTCGAGGTAGTCCATTATCCCGGGCTGGAAGATGACCCCGGTCACGCGGTTGCAGAGCGCCAGATGTATTCCTATGGTGGCATGCTGTCTTTTGAGCTAAAGGGTGGCATGCAGGCAGGCATCCGGCTAATGGAGCGCGTCCGCCTGGCAACTCTGGCTGTGTCATTGGGGAATGTGGACACGCTGATCGAGCACCCGGCCAGCATGACGCATGGTCCGGTGCCACGCGAAGACCGTTTGAACCAGGGCATCACAGATGGGTTGGTGCGCCTGTCTGTGGGTATCGAAAACCTGCCAGACATCCTGGCAGACCTGGAACAGGGGCTGTTGTAAATAATAGGTGATACAGCATTATTTTTATACACAAGTGTAGGCAAATCAAGAGTTTTTTTCTGAACAGCTGGAAGTAAAAGCTCTAAATACTATAAGATGATTCCTTTAAAGGGCAATATTGGGGTTTTGTCGCGGAACATTACGAGATTCTTGTTCGTCTTAATCAATAATAACGACTTCACAAACATCAGGTGATTATTATCTTGGGTTTTCATATGCAGAAAGCTGGGATGATAAATGCCGGGTGTTATAATTCTTTTAAGAGGGTACCTTCCCTTCCATATAAGGAGAGAAACCTATGAACTCCTCTCATCTGTCCCGCAGGATGCACCGTAAGCCATCGGTAGTCAGCCTTGTTATTACCGTTCTTTCTTTAATCGGCCTGACCTGGTCGCTTTCGGGATGCAGCAAGAAAACACCAACTCCCACGACCCCTACACCGCTCCCTTCGAGCACGCCTACAGCGCTCCCCCCGAGCCTGCCGCCCGCACTGGTGGAAACAGACCCACTCCCTGGGGCTCAAATCACGCTTAAAAACCAAATTAAATTTTACTTCAACCAACCCATGAACCGCCTCTCCGTTGAGGGCGCGATTAGCGGGGAACCCACCCTATCTGGCAGCTTCACCTGGCGTGACGATTCCAGCCTCACGTTCACACCCGATGCTCCCTTCCTGCCAGCCACCTCCCTGTCGGTCAATATCTCCACCAACGCCCAGTCTGCCAAAGGCATGGCACTGCTCGAACCTATTCAACTTTCTTTTTCCACCTATGGTTATCTGAGCCTTGTGCAGGGATTGCCTGCGGTCGATGCCAAGGATGTGGATCCCACCTCAGCAATTGTGGCAGCCTTTAACCAGCCGGTCGTCGCGCTGGGTGCCGATCCTGGCAGCCTGCCAGCCGGGTTTACCCTGACACCCTCTGCAGATGGAAGCGGCGAATGGATCAACACCAGCACCTATATCTTTTATCCTCAGCCTGCGATGTCTGGTGGAGCATCCTACCAGGTGAGCATCAACCCCAACCTGACCAGCACGGCTGGATCACCATTGGAATCTGCGGCAGATTGGTCATTCAACACCGCCCTGCCACGCTTGGTCTCAACCCAACCTGCCGATTATTCGAATAATGTATATCTGGATACTAATGTGCAGCTCAATTTTAGCTATCCAATGGATTCAGCCAGTGTGGAAGCGAATTTCTTGCTGCAAACCAGTGATGGCATCCCTGTCACGGGCCAGTCTACCTGGAATGAGGATTTCACCACTTTCACCTTCACCCCCGCTGAGTTGTTGCAGCGCGATACCACATATTTGGTTTCCTTAAGTGCCGAGGCAGCTGCCCTGGGCGGTACGCAGCTAGGCGAGCCAATCAGCATGTCTTGGAACACCGTGCCGGAGCTCTTCATCTCCGGGAGTGTGCCATATGAAGGCGGAACAAAGGACATTTACGAGGGCATCCGGTTATTCGTGTCTTCCCACCTGTCTACTGACGATATCGATAAATATATCTCCATAAATCCATCCGTCCCAAATCTAAGTTCCTGGATGGATAATGATCAGATGGAGATCTATATATATAGCAGTTTTGACCCCGAGGTCAACTATACACTTACAGTCTCACCGGAACTGACCGACCTGTGGGGCAGTAGTTTGGGGCAGACCTTCAAGCTACACTTCCGCACAGGAGCGCTCAACCCATCTGTTCAATTCCCTTATACTGCCGACACCACCTTCGTGACCACAAAAGATACTGGTGTGCTCGCCCAGGTGACCAATATTTCATCTATTCCACTTTCTGTGGGTACCATGACGACAGCTGACCTAGCTCAAATGTTTGGTGACAACGGTTATGATTTCCGCCAAAACTTCACGCCTAGTGATGCTGAATCCTGGACTTTTTATCCGGAAGTGCCTCACAACAAATCCACAACAGTTACCATTCCAGTCTCATCGGATGGGAAGCCACGATCGCCAGGCCTGTACTTCATGAGGATAAATCTACCTGACACATATGGATATACCAATAGTTTGATCCTGGCGATCAGTCACTACCAAGCCACTCTTAAACTCAGCCCAACCGAGGCCTTCGTCTGGGCAGTCGACATGGATACCAATACCCCCGCCCCAAGCCTGCCAGTTACGGTGTACAACCAGTCAGGGGAGGTGTTGGTGTCTGGTGTCACAGATTCGAGTGGTATATTCCAGGGGCTCATCTCCGCTTACCAGGACCCTTACGATGCATCCTACGTCATGCTGGGGACGCAAGGTGAGGATAATTTTGGTTTCGCAATGTCTCACTGGAACGAAGGGGTCAGTCCGTGGGACTTCAAAGTCCCGTCAGATTATTACCCATCCGGCTTGCTAGCTTACGTGTATACTGACCGCCCAATTTACCGCCCTGGAGATACAGTCCATTTCCGTCTGATTGTCAGGCAGGTATCCAATGGGCGCTACTCCCTACCGGATATCAGCTCTTACAAGTTGGTGCTTAACGACATCCAGGGTATACCTATGGCTACCTTTGACCTGCCCCTGTCTGGGTTTGGTAGCGCTCATGGAGAATACAACCTGCCTTCAGGTGCCGTGCCTGGTACCTATAGTCTGGTCAACCCCGATGATTATTCGGGCGTGTACTTCCAGGTGGCAAATTACCGCAAACCGGAGATTAATCTAAAAGTGGCATTCCAGGCCACGGATGTATTGAGCGGTACGGCACTCCTAGCGGAAGTCAATGCGCGCTACTTCTTCGATGCCCCTGCCGGGAACATGCCTGTGCATTGGGTACTCTATGGACAAGATGCATTCTTCAATATCCCCAACTACCAGGTGGGTCCCGTAGATACCAGCTGGTTAGATGCCTACAATTACAATTTCGGTATGGGTGGGCTTGGCGACTCCGTCAGTGAGGGTGATGGGCGGACAGACCGAAATGGGTTGTTAAACCTGGAGATCCCCGCACCCGCTAACCCCGGGCGGCAACAGTATACGCTTGAAGCCACCATAACCGATGAAAGTGGACTACCTACAAGCGCACGCAGCTCCATTTACGTCAACCCTGCAGAATACTACATTGGGGTCCATCCGGATGCCTGGTCTTTCCAGGCAAAATCGGAAGCTGGCTTCGACGTCCTGGTGGCGGATTGGAATGGCGACCCGGCTGGTGAAAAGACACTTTCTGCCAAATTCCAGCGCGTGGTCTGGGTGCGGCAAGACCCCTCACCCGATACGATGGGGTACCAATTCCCCACCTACGTGCCAGAATATACGCCCATAGACAGTGCCACCATCACCACGGATGCGGACGGTGTTGCTCGCCTGGGGTTCACACCGCCCGAGCCAGGCACCTACCAGCTGGATGTCTCAGGTGACGGGACGCTTACCCAGGTCATTGTGTGGGTGGGTGGTGCGGGTCAGGCGGAATGGCCTTCCCTACCTAACCAACGTCTGCGGCTGGTACCCGACCAGGATGGATACAAGCCTGGTGAATCCGCCCAGGTCTTTGTGCCCAATCCCTTTGGCACTACCGCACTGGGTCTGCTGACCGTAGAACGCGGAACAGTGATGCGTTATCAGCTGCTGCAGCTGGAACCCGGTGGCAGCACCATCCCACTGGCACTCAGCAATGAGGATGCCCCCAATGTGTACATTGCCGTCACCCTGCTGGGACAGGATGACCAGAATTATCCCGACTTTCGCCAGGGCTATGTCACCCTGCCGGTTGACCCATCCTTTGAATACCTCACTATTGATCTGACCAGCCAACCTGTACGGACAGGTCCAGGTGAGCCAGTGACTTTTTCCATGCGCGTCACGGATGCCAATGGCAACCCTGTACAGGGCGAGTTCTCCCTCTCCGTGGTGGATTTGGCGGTGCTCACCCTGTCGGACCCCAACGCAGAGGATATCTTCACCGCTTTCTACGGGCAGCAACCGCTCAGCGTACGCACGGGCATCAGCCTGGCAGCCTCCGGGCAGCGCTTGCGTTACATGCCGGGTGGAATGGGCGGGGGCGGAGGTGACGGAATGGCTCAATCCGTCACGCGGGAGGATTTCCCCGATACAGCCTACTGGGATGCCCAGATCGTCACAGATGCCAGCGGCGAAGCTACTGTATCCATGAACTTACCGGACAGCCTGACCACCTGGCAGGTGCTGGTGCGCGGTCTGACCAAGGAAACCCTGGTGGGTGAAACCCAGCTGGAAATAATCACCACCAAAGATCTGCTCGTGCGACCTGTTACACCCCGCTTCCTGGTGGCGGGGGATCATGCTATGCTGGCAGCAGTGGTACAAAACAACACCCCCCAGGCTCTGCAAGGTAGTGTCACGTTACAAGCCATCGGCTTTGAACTGGACGATCCAAACCAGGCAACCCAGCCAGTGACCGTTCAGGCGAACGGTCAGACTCGGGTGGAGTGGTGGGGTACAGTTCCGGAAGTGGCCAGTGCAGACCTGCAGTTTTCCGTTCAGGCGGGTAATTTGCAAGATGCCGTACGGGTCAGCAAAGGTGCTTTGCCCGTCTTACGTTATACCGCACCCCAAACCTTTGCCACCTCCGGCACGCTGCCTGAGGCTGGTCAGCAGCTGGAATTGGTCAGCCTGCCAGTGACTTTTGACGCTAACAGTGGCTCGCTCTATGTTGAGCTTGACCCATCCCTGGCGGCAGCCATGCTGGATGCTCTGGAGGCACTCGAAGACTACCCATACGACTGCACTGAGCCAATCCTGTCTTCCTTCCTGCCCAACCTGGTTACCTATACTACACTACAATCCTTCGGCATTGACTCCCCGGACTTGAAGGCCCGCCTGGACCGCACGCTCAACCAGGGTTTGGAACACCTGCTTTCACTGCAAAACGCAGATGGAGGCTGGGCCTGGTGCCAGGGAGGTGACAGTGATAGTTATCTCTCAGCCTATGTGCTTTTTGGTCTGGCTGGTACAAGGGATGCTGGAATCACAGTCCCGGACGATGCCATTAACAATGCCAGGGCCTATATATCTTCAAATCTGATCACCCCCAGTCGGACCACCGAAACCTGGAGCCTGGATCGATTGGCATTTGAAAACTTCGCCCTGGTCCAATCAGGAACCGGTGACCTGACCAGTGCCAACCAGCTCTATGAAGTGCGCGACCAGCTTAGCCCATGGGCAGAAGGTTTATTGGCACTATCTTTGAATCCTGTCTCCTCTACCAGCCAGCAAATCCCGACATTGATCTCAGACTTGCAAGCCAATGCCATTCGTTCAGCCACCGGTGTCCACTGGGATGCGGAAAGCCCAGACTGGCGCAATATGACCTCCACCCTGTCCAACTCTGCGATCGTTGTGTACACCCTGGCGCAGCTTGAGCCAGCCTCCACCCTTCTTCCTGACGCGGTTAATTATTTAATGTCCAACCGCCAGGCGAGTGGCTGTTGGAGCTCCAGTTACGAAAATACCTGGATCCTGCTCTCGATGGATGAGGTGATGAAAGCGACAGGCGAATTGAACAGCAACTATGCGTTCAGCGCCAGCCTGAATGAGACCCAGATTGCCAGTGGACAGGCTGGAGGCGAAACCCAGCTCAACCCGGTGGTTACCAGCCTGCCAATCAGTGACTTGTACCCACAAGACCCCAACGCATTGGTCATCCAACGCGACCCTGGTACAGGGCGGTTATATTACACTGCCGCGCTGAGTGTATACCGCCCAGTGGAAGATATTGCCCCGCTCGATCGAGGTATCAGCGTGACCCGCGCCTATTTCACCCCGGGCGTTGATTTAAAAACAGCCACTCCCATCGAGACAACCAAGGTTGGCGACTCACTAACGACCCGCCTGACCGTCGTGGTACCCAACGATGTCTACAACTTCGTGGTGGAGGATTACATTCCCGCAGGGACAGAGATCCTAAATACCAGCCTGAAGACGTCTCAGATAGGTGAAAGCGGTGAGCCAGGCCCACTGTATGACCCACGTGCCCCTTACAACCAGGGCTGGGGCTGGTGGCTGTTCGACCCGGCGCGCATCTACGATGACCACATCAGCTGGACTGCCTCTTACCTGCCTGCCGGTACATATGAGCTGACTTATACATTGGTCATTTTGCAGGCTGGGGAATACCGTGTCCTGCCCACCCGCGCCTGGATGTTTTACTTCCCCGAAGTCCAGGGTAACACTGCCGGAGATATTTTAGAGATCAAGCCATAATCCAATGCTTCCCACAGGTTCCCTCCTGTGGGAAGCTGGCATAACCGAGCACCATACCTATGAGCAAAGACCCCATCCCGCCCTCTCATTATGCACAACGCGCCCTTGCTCACGCTCAATTCCTGGCAAGGAATCCACGCGGCTCAGCTACACTGGCTGAAAAGCAGGCTGCCGAATATACCCTCGCTGAACTGAAATCCATGGGTATTGAAGATGTGAAGCTGGAACCTTTCAATGGGCTGCGTTCCATCTGGTTGTTCATCGCCCTTGCATTTGGCCTGGCGGTGGTTGGGCATGCAGCCTTTTGGTTGCTACGGCGGCCAGCAGGTGACTATCCTGCTCTGCTTATCACTCTGCTTGCCTTTGGTCTAAGTGGTTTCTTGTTGTGGCGAAAATTCACTTTTCGCAACTATCCCTTGAGGAATAATTTACCTCATGCACCAAGCCAGAACGTGATTGCAGTCATCCCCCCTGTGTGTGATGTCCATGGCCGGGTTGTGTTCGCAGGTCATTTGGATAGCCACCGCGCTGTTTTCTGGTTTGCCAACGACATCTTGCTGGCTATATTTGCCGTCTTCTCCGTAGTGACCTTATACGGAGTTTATCTGGCAATGCTGGTGTATTTCCTGGCTGTCCTCACCCATGTGCAATTCTTTGCCTGGCTCGGATTGGTCCTGGCGCTCTTCCATTTCCTGGGCTGGTTCACCGGTGTAACCGCCGACCTTGGCAGGTATTCCCCTGGGGCTAACGATAATGCTTCAAGCGTTGGAACCATCCTGGCTTTGGCTGAACGGCTGAGAGGCCAGCCTCTTCAGAACACTGAAATCTGGCTAGCGTTCACCGGATGCGAAGAATCAGGGTGTGATGGCATGGTTTCCTTGATCAAGGAACACGGGAACGAACTCAGAGAGGCTCTGTTTATCGATTTAGAGATGGTGGGAATTGGCGATAGCATTCGGTATATCCATGAAGAGGGAAACCTGCGCAGGCATCGTATCCCAAAGGAAGTTGAGCTTCTTTTGCAGGAAGTTGGAGAACCATTTGGGATAAAACCAGCCAATACACCACCCGTTGGCGCATTTTCCGAGTGCGGTACCTTATGGGAACATGGATTCAAGGCTGCCTGCATTTCAGCATATTATCAGAACACCCTCATCCTGCCTGAATGGCACCGCCTGACGGACACCCCCAGCCGCTTGCAGGTGGAAGCCCTGGAGCGGATCCATGCACTGGCCTGGGCTCTCCTACAAAGACTCGACCGGCAATGAGCCAGATTTTGATTTACGGTTGTAAGACACACTTTCCAGCGAATAGATCAGCAATGCCAACCAGATGATACTGAACCCCACCAGGCGTTCGGGCGGAAAAGGCTCTGCGTACACAAAAACACCCAACATAAATTGGATTGTTGGGGCGATATATTGGATAAAACCGAGCATCGAGAGTGGTATCCGCCTGGCTGAATATCCAAACAACAGCAATGGGATCGAGGTTACAGGACCCGCAAAAATCAATAACAGGGTCACTGCCGTTCCCTCGTGAACAAATGCGCCCATCCCCGCTGCTTCCCGGTAGATTAAATATCCCAATGCCGGCAGGAACAATACCAATGTTTCCAGGCTGAACCCATGCATTGATTCCAATGGGGCAGTCTTCTTGATCAACCCATACATTCCAAAGGTAAACGCCAGAATCAGAGATATCCATGGCAACGAGCCATAGCTAACCGTCAGGTAAACTACCCCTAACACGGCAAGAATCACTGCGGCTACCTGGCCGGAGCGTAGTTTCTCACCCAGGAAAATCACTCCCAATAAAATATTGACCAGCGGGTTAATGAAATAACCCAGGGAAGCTTCAATCACAAAACCGGCGTTCACTGCCCAGATATAGGTGAACCAGTTTATCGAGAGCAGGATCGCTGCCACGGCGTAGGTTAGCATCGTCCTGCGGTTGTGCACTGTTCCCCTTAGCCAATGCCAGTCCTTTTGAATGGTCAAAATTACAGCTACGAAAAGCATAGACCAGACCATGCGGTGAACCAGGATTTCAATCGCGGGTACGCCTTCGAGCAACCTCCAATAAATGGGAAACAGTCCCCAAAGGATATATGCGCCGATACCTGCCAGTATGCCCTTATTCATTCCGCCCCATCCGAATCCAGACTTGCCAGATAAGTATTAAGCAAATGAACTGCTTGCTCAATTGTCGTATACGAGCGGATAGTCAGATGGGGATGGGGGTTTCCCAGGATCATCTTCGATACTTTACAAACCTGCCGGTGAAGGCATAAAACTTTTTTCTTGAGGGAAAGGGCAAAGCCGATCTCGTAACCCACACCATGAGAGGGCGTGCTGACTTCCGCCAGCAGGAAATCACATTCTTTGATCCAGGCGACATCGCGGGCATACACTTCCTCAGGGGTCTCCACGCTTTCCAGGTTGATGACTTCAGAGCCGGCCAGCTGTGCGGTAGGCACGTGGTGACCATGTTCCTGCAGGACAGTCACCAATCTTTGGTAGACCAGCTCATCCTGGCGGCCTCCGGTGATCGAACAGGCAAAGTAAACGTTCATGTCAGAGCACGCTCACGGCTGAATTGGTTTTCGTAAAGGTTGGTGTATAACCCACCCTGGGCGAGAAGCTCTCGGTGAGTCCCGCGTTCTACGATCTTTCCCCGATCGAATACAAGGATGATATCCGCAGCCAGGATTGTACTTAGTCGATGCGCAATGACAATGCTGGTGCGCCCCGTCATGACACGTTTGAGCGCTTCCTGGATAAGTAATTCTGATTCGCTATCCAGGTGGCTGGTCGCTTCATCCAGCACCAGGATGCGGGGATTTTTAAGGATGACCCTCGCCAACGCCACACGTTGCTTTT
>Ga0315286_10008250_pt1 | contig 10242 bp, 13 predicted proteins | sample YL17G10_0_MG_FD_205038 | JGI IMG/M metagenome (GOLD analysis project Ga0315286, IMG submission 205038) | Sediment microbial communities from Yellowstone Lake, YNP, Wyoming, USA - YL17G10_0 | ecosystem: Environmental > Aquatic > Freshwater > Lake > Sediment | place: USA: Wyoming | collected...
CGCGGAGAGGGGGACGGTCACATGGTTCGACGCCCCGCCCCGTCCCGAGCCGCGGTCGAAGTGAGCAACCTTAGCTAAATGTCCTGACCCTCAACCTCGCGGGCGAGTTCCTCTGCCGCTTGCCGCGCTTGTTCGAGGAACGGATTGACGTCCAGCGCCTTCCGATAGGCCTCCAGCGCTCCCTTCTTGTCCCCTGTCTGCTGCAGGATGACGCCGAGGTCGCGGATTGCCTTGTAATGCTTGGGGTCGACCGCAAGCGCGCGCCTGAGGTCGGAAAGCGCGCGCCCGTAGTCCTTCTTCATGAAGCCGACGATCGCCCGCTGATGCCAGGCTTCGGCGTCGCCAGGCGCGATCTCGGTCACCGCATCCAGCACCTCAAGCGCGACGTCGAGATCGGCGCCGAGCACAAAGCCATCGACGCGGCTCATGAGCAGGTCGACGGTATCGCTGCCGGAATTGCGCCAAGCCTCCTCGATGGCCTCGGTGATCGGCTCCGCCGCCGCCGCGTCGCGGGCCGAGCGAAGCTGCCCGTAGAGGTCATTGAGCGCTTGCGCGCGCGAGGTCGGGTCGACAAGGGGCGCCTCTCCGCCAAGGAGATCCTCGCGGTCCTGCTTGTTTGGCATTGACGCTGGGGCTGGACCGGTGCCGTCCTTGCCGGGCATTGCGGGCTCGGAGGCGTCGAGCTCGGGACTTTCGCTATCCTCGACGTCGGCTTGGAAACCGGCCCCCGGCTCGGTTGCGCGCAAGGGCCCCGGATAGGATGCAGACGCCGCCAGAACGCCGAGGACGAAAATCGTCCGCCAGGCGTTCGTCCAGTTCCTTCCGTTGGTCATGGGCGAGACCCTAAGAGGGGCGCATTGCCGCCGTCAAAGCCTTCCACCGTGGTCGCGCGACCGCGATGGATTTAGCCCTGCCGCGCCTTGAACCGGCGGTTGGTCTTGTTGATGACGTAAAGGCGTCCGCGCCGCCGCACCACGCGGTTGTTGCGATGGCGCTTGCGCAAGGACCTGAGCGAATTCTTGATCTTCATGCGAAGCATCCAACAACAATTGAGGAGAGGAAAGCCCCGGGCCAAGGCAACAAGCCTCAAGGGAAGCCGGGCGGACCATAGGAAGGGCCGAGAGCCTTGTCAACGACCTAGGGGGCGTTGTCACATTACCGGTTGGCACTCGCAAGGCTTTGCGGTGAACACGCCCATCGAGCTGCAGCGGTCACCGCTTGCCATGTCCTCAGCGCTTCGCCGCGAAACTGGCGAAGTGTCTGACGGGATATCAGATGACGGTGGACGTTGAAGGTGTTGTAGACCGCGGCGTGTGCTGAAAGAAATCTCTGGGCTGAACCGGCTGACTTGAAGCGTTGCATGCGTCGTTCTCTCAGCCGGACCGGCAGGTCAGAGTTCTCGGCCCGGTTGTTACTTCGTCCGCCAGTGATGTGTTTGCTTTTCATTCCAAGATCGCGCAGCGCGGCACCATAGAATGGCAGTTTGTCCGTCACGACTGCGGTTGGAGCAACGCCCCATCGATGCCACGTTGGGCCAGCAGGTCCTCGACATCCCGAAAGCTCAGGGGAAATCGGAAGCGAGGCCAATGGGGCGCTGAAGCGCACGGCCATGCAACGCGCCCTGGGATACGCCTTTGAGACACAGAAGGCGTTTCAAACCGGCGTTGTCGTCACCATCACCGAGACGCTGCCGCCAAGGCAATGCTGCGGTTCATGTTGAAGAACCGGCTCCCCGAGGAGTTCAACGAGGATAGCAAGGTCACACTCTCAGCCGATCAAGCGTTTCTGTAGGCATTGGAGAAAATGAATGAACGCGCGATGACGAAGCGGCTCCCAGACCGCCGTGAGGTGATCGACGTGGTAGCGACAGATGCAACCTGAACACAGCGATCATGCGTGGGTAGAACGCTGGGAAGACTGCTACGACGACCCGCTGCTATTTGTTACCCTCGTTCTCAGGCTGCCCGACAAGTACAACGGCTGCCCGTCATGCGGGGCTCCCTTTGGGCATTAGGTCTCAACCCGCGCTGAAACGGACGCGTCAGAGAGGTCTATTTCGGGATGCCCACTAACAAGGCGGCGGTCCGCATCGGACTTTGCATCCCGAGGGCTGAACGCGGTAAGCGAGTAGCGAGCCAATTCGACGCCTGCCTTTTCATAGATCACGGTGTAAGCGTTTTTCTCGGGCACCCTGCGCGCCATGATTTTGGCCTCCAATGCTTTGCGCTAAGCATATAGGAAGCCATGAAGCGAAGGCCATGCTCTATCCAAACTGAGACACTACCAAATTTTCACCTCCAGAATCACCGAGTTTTGTCATGCCCTTACGCGCGCGCGAAGGGTTGGAGGCTTGTTAACAAAAAAGTGCGCGGCATGCGCTCACCTGACTTGGCTGACGCCTTGTCTGCAAAGAAGAAGCCCCGCACGGGGGAGAGCGGGGCTTTTTCGGTTCCTTGGGGGGGAACAGTGACGGGGAGGGAACCCCATCATGAGGGCGGTATAGGGCGCGCGCCCCGCGATAACTTCAAATTGTATTTTCTTATAGGGGACATAAGAGATGCTTATCGTGTCCGCTCCGCCGCCAGAAGGCGGGCAACCCTACGCAGCACCCGGGCTGATATCGTCGTCTGAGGGCGCTTGGCGCAGCGCCCCTGACTTCCACCTGAGCCCGGCGTGCCGTGTGCTTGGCCATGCGTTCTGACGTCTGCTTCTGACCGACGCTATCGATAATCGTTTTTCGAGGGGCGAGTGAGCAACATTGATTCAAGATAGGAGTCTGGCGCGCAACATCGATTCAAAAAACTCAGCACTTGGATTCGATTGTTGCCTGTGCGCTGCCCATCGCCGACTTTATCGACAGCATCGACCCATAGCGGATGCAGGTCGTCGCCTGTGGTGGCGGTGTCTTGGGTAACTCGCTATGCTGGCAATGATGAGCAACTGGCTGCTCAACCTTCCTGTGCCGTGGATGGCGGTAGTCGTCTTTACCGGCGCATATCTTCTCGCCGCTCTCGTCCATTGGGCAGTTATCAAACTCGCTGTGGACGAGCGGGCGCGTGCTTTCAAAGCACTTTCTCCTGGGATGCTACCGCCGCTTGGGATCATCTTCGGATTGCTCGTTGGCTTCATCGCCGCGCAGGTGTGGAGCGATTTCGAGCGGGCGAAGGTAGCAGTCGCGACCGAGGCTAGTGCCCTCCGTGCTGTTAACTTGCTGGCCGCAAGCCTTCCCGCTGAGCAACAAGGCCGACTTCGATCGCTTATCGCCCAACACGTTGACGAGGCAGTGAATCACGAATGGCCGGCAATGGCACGACAGCGTGCCTCTCTCTCGGCGCTACCTGCAGCGCTAATCGAGGCATTGCAAAGCACGTTGGCCATAACGCCCGCTAGCGAGGGTCAAAGAACGACCCAACGCGAAATCATAACCACGCTAGAAACCGCTCTGGAGGCTCGACGCCAGCGCATCGTTATCAGTCAATCAACGGTTAGCACCATTAAATGGGCTGGACTATTGCTTCAGGCGCTTTGCACGTTGATTGCGATTGCCATGGTGCATAGTGACAATCGGCTCACCTGCCGCATCGCACTGATGCTGTTTGCGACCGGCATTGGGCTTTCGGTCTTACTGATCGCCGCTTATAGTCGACCTTTTACCGGTGAGATCTCAGTCGGGCCGGAACTCCTCAAGCAGGTCGTTGCAAGTCACATGCCGGGCAGCCCGTAAGCTCACGGCGCGGGCCCGCAAGGGAGAACACGTTCATGTACAAAAATATACTGGTCGCCGTTGACGGGCAGGAGCTGTCGAACAAGGCGCTGACGCAGGCGATCGGGCTTGCAAAAGCGATCGGAGCGAAGGTCACGGTTCTTTACGTCACGCCGCGCTGGTCGGCTGCCGCTGCCGGGGGAGACGTCGCGGTCATGTTCCCGCCCGAGGCGCACGAGGCCAATATCGCAGAAGCCGCGAAGCTGCTCCTGAGTAAATCGGCGGCCATCGCCGAATCGGCCGGAGTTCTCTGCGAAACAGCGCATGCGAGCGATGCTCATCCCTACAAGGCCATTCTGGACACGGCCTCTGCGAAGGGCTGCGATCTCATCGTCATGGGCTCGCACGGCCGGCGCGGCGTAGCCGGCCTGCTGCTCGGCAGCGAGACACAGAAGACTCTGACCCACGGGAAGATTCCGGTCTTAGTTTATAGGGAATAGGCATGCGAAGGCTTCCAACCGAGGAGGGCTGTATGCAGCGCTAAGCTGTCGTATGCGTGCGCGAGGTGAGTTCCGCTTGTAACGGTAAATCGGCCTATGGGACGCTGAGCCTCGGCTTCCGGCTCTCAGCCAAATCGGAGGTCCACGAGTTCTCCAGACAAGTCCCATGTCTCAACAGGTTCTCATCGCACTCCATACGGCCTCGACCTGGGTCATCCCCTTGGTGATTGCCATTACGTTCCATGAAGCGTCGCACGGATATGTCGCGCGGTTGTTCGGCGATGATACGGCGTGGCGCCTTGGCCGCGTCAGCTTCAATCCGTTCAAGCACATCGACCCTTTTGGGACGGTTCTGTTGCCGGCGCTGTTGCTCTTGATGCGTTCGCCGTTCCTGTTCGGCTACGCTAAGCCGGTGCCAGTCAACTTTCGAGCGCTGCGCAATCCGCGCCGCGATTCGATTTGGGTCGCGGCAGCGGGCCCAGTCATGAATCTTGCATTGGCAATGTTTGCTTCGCTGGCCTTACACCTCCTCATCTTTCTGCCGGAGGCGGCCAGGCCGTGGGTCGCCGAGAACCTCAAGAACGCGCTGATTATTAACGTGCTGCTGGCCATCTTTAACCTGCTGCCTCTGCCGCCACTCGATGGTGGACGCATCGCGGTCGGCGTGCTCCCGGATACTCTGGCCAGCCCGCTGGCCCGGCTGGAACCCTACGGCATGATGATTCTGATCGGGGTGCTATTTATTTTGCCGTTGCTCGGTGCCCAACTCGGGATCGACCTCAATATTGTTTGGCACCTCGTCCAGAGTGCGACCAACCTCATCATTGATGCGATCCTTTGGCTGACCGGCAACGCCATGCTTGGCGAGACCGCTCTATCAAGAGTCGGCTAATGGCAGATTGTGTTGCAAAACGATTCTGAATTCTCCGCGACGCAATTTTAGTTCAAGGACTTAATGGGTCGCGCAAGAATGATTCAAGCGGCGGGCCTCTTGGATTCTATTATTGCGTAGCGCGCGCGTGCCGCCGACTTTCGCAACAAAATCGGCACCTCGCCGACATGCCGTGGGCTCTGAGAGACTTCCGCTCCCGGGCGTAAAGCTGCCGTAGAGCGGAGATGACCGATACGACCGAGTCTGACCCGTAGATGGGGTAATCGGCCGGCCGACTTGTGGATAGCTGAAGATCTTTTGCCGTTTTGATCTCGGCCCTATGGCGGAGAAGCGCCCATGCCTTCTGGCGAGTATGAGACCTAACCATGCTGCTTTTTGCCCTCAGGGATGAGCGGCAAACCCGCGCCCGCCAGACGCAGTAGGAATGCCGTACCGAAGCCCCATGTCCCGTTCAGCAGCATCGCTACGAGGGATCGCGTCCAAAGCTGCGGGATGGGTTCGCCCTTGAGGGGCGGCACGACGAAGAAGCCGATTTGCCCAGTAGCTTGCGCCGCTGAAGCGCCATCCGCGCCGCGGGGCGCGCGATCAATGGTCACTGCTATGACAGAGTCTCTTCGTTTGCCACTGGCTCACGAACAAACTCTCGATACGCGCGCCAACTCGCGAGGCCGAGCCAAGGGAAGACAACAACAAGGCCGAGAAAACCCGTCGCCGCGGAGATTAGAGTGAGGATCCCGATGATTCCCGCCCAAAGGGTCATGGGCCAGAAATTCTCTACCACCGCCGTGACGCTCGTGGCGATCGCGGCAAAGAGGTTTGTCCTCTGATCAAGAAGCATGGGTGCGGCAAGTACCCCCGATCCGCTCACGATGACGGGAGCGGTGCAAGACGGGCGTCTATTCTTTGGAGTCCGCGGCTTCCATTTCCTCAAACAAAACTTTCTGAGTTTTTTTTGAGGCGAGTATCCTGGCCTCGTCTTTTGTGGGAACCGCCGTCGCGATTACGCCTTCGGGAGAGACCGTCACCACCAAATAGGGCATGCCTGACTTGGGCGGATGATAGATCGCGGTTTTCGTTTTCTTTGCCACGCCACAATACTCCTAGCGGCTGGGTGAAATGCTGCCCGGCCAATCCCCGCCTGGGCCGAAGCAGCAGATACACTGTGCGTTCAGGTTGCGTACGCCAACCCTGCTTACGGCACCGCTTTGTCATAATCAATGGCGCGGTAGGTTTCAATCACTGCCCAGGGACGCCCGTTTGAACAGATGTCGCGCCTTGCGCACGGTCTCCTGCTCGATCTCCCGCTTCGTCAGCTTTTCTTTGTTTCGATAGGAGAAGATGGCCGTGGCTATCTGCTCGCCCCCATCGTCGTCCTCTTCCCAAAGCTCGACGTATGCACGCTTGGAGTCGGGATCGTATCTCGCTCGGATGAGCCGAAATGCCATGGCTGCCCCCTGCCGAAAAACCTTAGCGAAAAGATACCCCGGCGTTGGGGGGCGAGCCAGGGTTACTAGGTTGGGAGTGGTACATGCCCAAAGCACAAACGCCCCGGCCGAGCGGACACCCGACCGAGGCTAGGCAATGTGCTCAGGAGAGAGAATGATAGGCTCAATTTATGGCAGTTTTATAAAACGCAAAAAAAGCGCCAGCCGAAGCCGACGCCCTGCGCCGCCTCCGCGCCCAGCAAAGAAGAAGCCCCGAGCGGGGAGCGAGAGCAGTGTCGATCTTCCGCACTAGATGATCTTCCGGAACCGCGTCGCCAAGACGAAACTCGTAGAACAGCTGACCTTGGTCACTCTTCAGACGGCCCATCATGGATCAACCTCGCCGAGATTCGCGTCAACACAACGGAATCACGCTTCGCGGCCTGTCTCAACCGACTTTTGCAACAAAATCTGCCATAAGCGGACATTTGATCAACAAGAGGCCGACTGATCTCCTGGGTGCCGTTGGCTCGAAGGTAGCTCAGCACCTCTCGCATCGGCTGGTAGGTGATTGGTATGGCAAAGGACAAGAAGTCCAAAACCGCGATCTATCATCCGCCGAAATCGGGGATGCCATACTGAGTCGTGACAGTCTCGCGAGACGGCGTAACTGCTACAGCTGTCGCCTCAAAAGATGAAGCCCGCATGCTCGCGTCAAAAAGGACGCTGAACGTCCTAGGGCGTGAACTCATAAACGGGCATAGCTAAATCATGCACGTATGTCTGCTTCCGAGGCGATAGCGGCCATTATCGGCTATCGTTGTCATGTCGCAGAAGGGCCAGAAGCGGCCATTGGCAGAGCCGCAACAATCAGCAGCCGCAGTCGGCAAACGAAGGCAGAGTTCGAAGAAAAATTATAGGCGGGCGACCTGCACACAAGTCGCCCGCCCTGAAGCTCGCCAAAACCTACCGTGCCTACTTAGCAATTGCCGCCTGGGCTGCCGCGATTTTCGCCTTCACGGCATCGAGGTTGAAGCTCGCGCCCTTCTGCATCGGTGGAAACTCGATCGCAGTCATCGCGAGCTTCTCAACCTGCTGCTGGATGAATACGAAGCGCCAGAATTCGTACTTGAACCAGTCGAAGTATTGTTGCGACCCGATTTTAGTCCCGCTATCGGGCCAGCCTGTGCGCTCGAATGGATCGAGGCGCAAGTTGGTCAGGTAGGGCACGTCAGGCTTGGTTTTTTCACCCAGCCAGCCCCCAGGTTGGTCAATGAAACGATACTTGAAGTCGTCGATGCGCACGGCGCCAAGTTCGCTTTCCCCGAAGTACCAGACTTCGTGCCGATTCGACGGCCCCTTGCCGGTGATCATGTCCATCTGGTTGTAGCCATCCAGATACACCTTGTAGGTCGTGCCACCGAGTTCCTTACCCTTCTTCAACTCTTCACTAATGTTTGGATCACCCGCCGCCGCAAGGAAAGTCGGGAACCAGTCGAGCCCGGAGATGATGCCGTTCTCGACCTTGCCCGCCGGCACCTTGCCCGGCCAACGTATCATCGCCGGCACGCGGAAGCCGCCTTCCAGGACCGTGCCCTTGCTCTGTGCGAACGGTGTCTGTCCGCCGTCCGGCCAGGTGAACACCTCGGTGCCGTTGTCGGTGGTGAACACGACGATGGTGTTGTCGTCCACGCCCATGTCCTTGAGCTTCTTCATCACCAAACCGACGTCGTCGTCCAACTGTGCCATACCGGCTTCATGGATGGTCCAAGCGTTCTGCGAGTTGCGCATCGCCTCGTACTTGGGTGACAGATGCGTCACGATATGCATGCGGGTCGGATTGAGCCATAGGAAGAATGGCTTGCCGTCGGCCTTCGCCTTGTCGAGGAACTTAAAGGAGAGGTCGCGGATTTCGTCGTCCACGGTCTCCATTCGCTTGGGATAGAGCGTTCCAGCGTCCTCGATCTTCTGCCTGCCGACCTTGCCCCAGCGCGGATCGACGGTCGGATCGTCGGTGTCGGTTGCCCACGAATGAATCATGTTGCGCGGCCCGACTTTGTCCAACAAGTCCTGCGGATAGCCTGGGTGCGCAGGATCCTCCATCGCGTCCAGGTGATAAAGGTACCCGAAGAACTCGTCAAAGCCGTGGACGGTGGGCAGGAACTCGTTGAGGTCGCCGAGGTGGTTCTTGCCGAACTGGCCGGTGGCGTAACCCATGGACTTAAGCGCCGTGGCAATGGTCACGGCCTGCGCGGGTATGCCGATGGGCGAACCGGCCTGACCGACAGTGGTCATGCCGGTGCGAACTGGAAGCTCGCCGGTAATAAAGTTGGCGCGTCCCGCCGTGCAGCTTGCCTCGGCGTAGTAGTCGGTGAACAGCATGCCCTCGGCGGCGATCTTGTCGAGGTTCGGCGTCCGGCCGGCCATCATGCCGCGGTGGTAGGCGCCGATATTCCACATGCCGATGTCATCGCCCATGATGACGACGATGTTGGGCTTGGCGGTCTGCGCGTGCGCGAGACCACCGAAGGTCGTGAGCGCTGCGAGACTCGCGCATAGCAGACTAACAATTCTTCTCTTCATGGAGCATCTCCTTCGTGACGCCAGATCCCAAGCATCAATTCGCCGCAAATTTAAGGCGGCCAGCTGACTAACCTCTGACGGGCCGAGAAATTCGTGCTTCATTGAAAAAATTCAACGCCACTTATCAGCAAGAAAAGCGGCTGGGATGGCTGCTTGGGTCAATCGCGTCGATTTGGCAGGGTTGGTCGTATGTCTGGTCATTGGGCGACTACAGAAATGGCGGTTTGCCCTTGAAGGTGTCGGACCGAACGTGATTCAAGCTCCGAAACGGGAGCCGCGAATCATGCGCTATGAACTCAGTGACCTTGAGTGGGCCGTCATAAAGCCGATGCTTCCGGACAAGCCGCGCGGCGTGCCGCGTGTGAACGACCGGCGGGTCCTCAACGGCATCTGCTGGGTCCTGCGGTCAGGTGCCCCTTGGCGTGATCTACCGAAAGGCTACGGACCTCCCACGACCTGCTACAACCGGTTTGTCCGTTGGCGACGGGCAGGCGTTTGGGACCGGATCATGGAAGCCCTGGCAGCTGCTCACGATACGGCAGTGCAGATGATCGATACATCCATTGTGCGCGTGCACCAGCACGGAGCCTGCATTGCCGGGAACAGAGAACAGCAGATGGGCCGCTCGCGTGGCGGACTGACCAGCAAGTTGCACGCCGTAGTAGACGCCAATGGTCTGCCAGTGCGCCTTGGCCTGTCGCCCGGCGAGGCTCATGACAACAGGCTCTGCCCCGTACTTCTGGCCGGATTGCTTCCAAAGACGATGGTGCTTGCCGACCGTGGCTATGATGCGGACTGGATCAGGGCGCTCGTTAACGAGCAAGGTGCATGGGCCAACATCCCGCCCAAGCGCAATCGCCGGGACCCCATCTGCTTCAGCCCTTACCTCTATCGGTCGCGCAACCTTGTTGAGCGGTTCTTCAACAAGCTCAAGCAATGCCGACGGATCGCTACCCGGTATGACAAGCTCGCGGCGAACTACCTTGCCTTCATCAAGCTGGCATCGATCCGCATTTGGCTGCGCGCTTATGAGTCCACGCCCTAGGGTCTGTGTTCAGTTGAGCAAGATGATAGCGGAAGCCAAGTGAACTCCGGCGAGAAAATTTCGAGCAAGTTTGTCGTAGCGCGTGGCGATGCCCC
>Ga0315286_10008252_pt1 | contig 10241 bp, 19 predicted proteins | sample YL17G10_0_MG_FD_205038 | JGI IMG/M metagenome (GOLD analysis project Ga0315286, IMG submission 205038) | Sediment microbial communities from Yellowstone Lake, YNP, Wyoming, USA - YL17G10_0 | ecosystem: Environmental > Aquatic > Freshwater > Lake > Sediment | place: USA: Wyoming | collected...
TTACAACATGAAATCCTTCCCCGATTAGTCTTTCTATTCCTTCTTTTTCAAATCCATCAGTTATCAACACTTTTGTCATTTTTCTTTTAATTTATTAGTTATTTCCCTTTGTTCCTTATTTGAAACGCTTTGTGTAGGCTGAATATTCTCAATTGGGATGTTATTTGATTTTATATATCTCACAAGTTCCGTTATGCTTCTGCATTTTTTCTTTTTTTCAGTCTCAGCATCTCGTAAAACAAATAAACTATAACTTTTCGTAATACTATATTTTGGACAGTATTCGCTTATTTTACTTCTATATAACTGTAGAATATTATTTTTAAGGACATCGGAAATGAAATATATATTTCCGACTGCCAAGGAAATTATTCAATTTCCTGGATCCAAAGATTGCAATTGATGTTTTTGCCTTCTTTAAATTGCGTTTAGGGGTTTTTTAAGCATTATTATTCTAAAGAAACACAAAAAGCTTTATATAGAAGTTCGCTTTAATTATTTCATGTAAGAAATTAAACGTACAATTTGACGTTTTAATTTCTGAGCACCCTAAAAACTTGCAAGGTTTTTTGGTCTTTAGTTTTTAAAAGAGGACAATGGCCGATTTGAAACAGCTTGAAACTGAACTGCGTTTGAGGCGAAGATCTGACAAAACAATAAAGAATTATCTCTTCTTCAACCAAAAATTCTTGGATTTTGTCAAAAAACCTATTGAGGCAGTCGATGTTCTAGATATTAAATCCTATCTTGCATCATTAGATAAGAAATCAACCGCAACTTTGGCTTTGGCAATAGCTTCATTAAGATTTCTATACGAAAAAATAATGAAAAAAGATATTTTCAAGGAAATAGAAAGCCCAAGAAAAGAAAAAAAGCTTCCAACAGTATTAACAAAAGAAGAAATCAAGCAATTGATTGATTGTTCAGAGACGGGCAAATCAAAATTAATTATCTCAATGCTTTATGCAACCGGACTCAGGGTCTCGGAAATAGTCAATCTAAAAATTAAGGATATTAATTTTGAAGAAAAAATGGGAAAAGTCCAGTCAGGAAAAGGTAAGAAGGACAGAATGTTTGTCATGCCTGAAAAAATTATCGAACAGTTGAGGGCATACATGACAAATCATCCAAACAATCAGTATTTGTTCTCAGAAACAAAGCCATTGACTACAAGAAACATTCAGAAAATAATTAAGCATACTGCAAAGAAAGCAAATCTTCAGCAAAGAATAACCCCACATACTTTGCGTCACAGTTACGCAACTCATTTATTAGAGAATGGGACGGACATTCGTTACATTCAGGTTCTTCTAGGCCATGAAAATCTGAACACAACTCAGATTTACACTCATGTCTCAACAGAAGAGTTGAAGAAAATCAAAAGCCCGCTGGATAATCTATAATTTTGTTAAAATGGAAGAAATAATAAAAATAATTACAGAAGAAACAAAAAAGAATTTTGAAAAAGATATTGGATTGACTTTCGAACAGATGAATAATATGGATTTATGCGATATTGAAAAGCATATTCATCAGAAAAAATGATATACTGGCGGATATTATACTAAAAAATTTCTTACAAGCGAAGAGCATGAAAGAAATGTTCAATATTTAATAAAAAATATCTATGAACTATTTTTTCTTCCAATCAGCGCAATCACAAACACGGCAAGATACATCATTAATCCATAAGCACATGTTGGTAAGCCAAGCATGAATTTACATCCACCGACTGCGCAAGTTTGTGCAGTCAATTCAGTAAATGTCAAATAGCCAGAAAATAAAATTCCCACAATCGATATCCACATAATCGTGTTTAACGCAGTTTTAGAATTCATTTTCTTCTCCCTTTACCTTTCTTTAACGATCCGAAAATTGTTGTGAAAATTATCATTTCAACAAAACCCACCCATAGATTCCATTGCATGTAGAATACTGAATATGACTTGACGAATAAAGGAACTGTGATTAAGGCATCAAGAATCTCGCCAATGATCAATAGACAGGCTCCAAACAAAAATCCTTCTTTCCATCCGCCCTTATTTTTCTTGAAATACATTGAGCAGCAAATCCATACTAAAAATGGCAATATTATCAAATGCAATATCACCTGAACTGTTGAATTCAATCCAGGAATAAACATAAGGGCTGAAAATTCAACAAATATCAAAACCCACAGAAGAATTCCCAGTATTGTTGCCTTTCCAAAGTTCATTTTTCTCTCTTTTTCTTGTTATTTTTACTCTTTTTTTCTTTTTTAACTTTTCCCCTAAGCTTTACTTTTATGAAAATTGAAGCGGCAAGCAGGAGAATTCCTAGAGCCAATGTTAACAGCATGCATTTGCTGATTAAGGTCATTATTGCATCAATAAACACCTGGAAATCTCCGACTTGTATTCTTTGCTTGTAGAATTCAAGGAAAATTCCCGGAAGGCCATTTACAATCAATGGAACTCCTAAACTGGAAAGTTTTGAAGGCCAGCCTTTGCTTAAAAGAACAACAAATAGTCCAAATAACAGGACAGATAGTATAATTTCATACAACGTTCTCAGCAAGAATTGATTGAATGACTTTGTTGCAAATCCAGGGATATCCTGCATCTGTAAGCAATCCAATCCATTGCATTGTCTGCCGTAAACCTGTTGGTCAAATAATGCCTCGGTGATTAAGGTAGGAAAATTTTCCTTGGAAGACGATTTTATTGCTGAGCAATTCAATGTAATGCTTATATTTCCCATTGGGGGGCTGTAAGAAGTCTGAGTCTTACAGCTGTTCAAAGCATCACCATATACTGGAGTAATGTCCTGGGAGGCAATGCTTTTTGAAAAAATGTCTAAAAAGAGGGGTTTGATAAAAGTAGGGGTTGTTGAAACATATAATGTGATGTTCATAAGCAGAAGCGCAACAAGGATAACAAAGACAAATCCAGAGATTCCTTTAGCTGCACCTTTTAAAAAACCCATAATGAACCAACGAAAATTTCATTTAAAAGTTTTTCCTCGATATTCGAAAAGCTTTTAAAAGCTCAAATTCAGTTATTCTCATGGCCGAAATAACATTGGGCGGAAATATCGCCTTAGTGGGATTTGAAAAATTAGATCCTGCTGATCTGATAATCATCAAGAAAATAGTTGGAAATGCCATAAAGAAGATGTCAGAGAGTGGAGATTACAAGGAAATGAAGTTATCCTTGCAGCAGCATCAACATGGAAAAGGATTCAAGCATGAAGTTGATGGTATTGCAATATTTTCAGAAGGAAGATTCGCAAGCAATGTTGTTGAATGGAACTTATTCACAGCAGTTTCAGAGGTTTGTGAAAAGATAACTCATGAATTAGTGCATAAACAGAAGAAAAATCAGCCTAAGAAAGAGTTAAGAGCTGAAAGACAATAAATCATAATCAAGAAAATGTTACAACACAAAAGAATAAGGACAAAGGGAAAGCTTGGATTAAGCAAGGTTTTCAAGGAGTTCAAAGAAGGAGACAAAGTAGCTCTAGTTTATCAGCCAGGCCAGCAAGCTCATTTTCCCCTGCGTTTCCATGGAAAAACGGGAGTTATTAAAGAGCAAAGGGGCAACTGCCTTGTAATCTCAGTTTATGACGGTGGGCAAAAGAAAGAATTCATAATTAAAAAGATACATTTAAAAAAGCTTTTTTCTTGAGAAAAAAATGGCCAAAAGCACTGAAGTTCTATCATTAGCAGAAGTACGTGATATACTGAATCAGCACCCTCAATCCGAGGATAACAAGAAAGCGAAAGAAGTTGTTGAATATATTAAAAAATTTGTAAAAATAAAGTCTGAAAAGGCGAAGGATATCAAAAAATCACTCGAAGAACTCAATATAATCAAATTAAAACCAAAGCACATCGCAAAGATTCTTGACGTCATGCCTGAAGATGCAGACGATGTAAGGAAAATCTTTGTTGGCGAAGATGTCGCTTTAGACCAAGATGAAATTACCTCAATTCTTGATGCAATCAAGAAAAACAAATAAAAATGGAAGAGAAAGAAGAAACCGCAGTTGTATTAGATTTCCTCCCAAATGGGTATCCATTGGAGGGCAGAATGATTCCAATAGCACAGGCAATAGGATCAAAATTCTTTACTTTACTGGAATTAGTCCCGAGAAGGGGAGTATCCCTCCAATTGAAGGAAGAAATTTACATAGGTTCTGGTAAGAGAGATAAGATTTCGTATATTCTCGGCAGATTACCTAAGGAAAAATTGACTGAAACTGCAAAATTAGAATTGCAGGAATTCATTTCAGATGTAGTAACAAAGCAGGAAGCAAGATTTGTTGATTTTTTCAACAAAGCTGAGCCAATCAATACAAGGCTGCACCAGCTTGAATTGCTGCCAGGCTTCGGAAAGAAGCACATGCAGGCAGTTATCCAGGAAAAAGGCAGCAAGCCTTTTGAGTCGTTTGAAGACATAAAGAAAAGGATAAAATCAATTCCTGATCCAAAAAAAGTCATCGAAAAGCGCTTGCTTGAAGAGTTGACTGAAAAAGTTAAATACAAATTATTCGCGGGATAAAACAATGGCAGAAGAAAAAGTTCAAGAAAAGAAAAAGAAAGAAAAGACTGAAAAGAAAGCGCCACAGGAAACAAAAGTCAGGGCGATCATATTAGTAAGAATTCTTGCCACAGATATCCCAGGAACTTCTCCAGTTTATGCTGGCTTGACAAACATCAAGGGAGTTTCATGGACAATTTCTAACGCTATTTGCACAATACTTGGAATTCCTAAAAACAAGAAGATGACTGAATTAAGTCCAGAAGAAATAGAAAAGATTACCGCTTTTATTAAAAATCCACAAATTCCTGAATGGATGATGAATAGAAGGAAGGATATGGAGACCGGAGAATCAAAGCATCTCGTTACAACTGAATTAGACTTGGCAAAAGACTTTGACATAAGAAGAATGAAGAAGATAAAGTCATACAAGGGATGGAGACACACTCTTGGACAGCCAGTAAGAGGACAGAGAACAAGAAGCCACTTCAGACATGGTGCAGCCATCGGAGTTGCGAAAGGAAAGGCTAGACAGATTGCAAAGCCAGCTGAAGGAGAAAAAGGAGAAAAGAAGAAGGAGAAGAAATAATAAAAAATGGCAACAGTACACAAACAACACAAACAATACAGCAGACCAAGAAAACTTTTCGAGATAGGAAGAATAGCTGAAGAGAATGCATTGGTCGAGAAATATGGCTTGAAAAACAAAAGAGAGATATGGAAAGCAGACGCTTTGGTAAAAAAGCTGAGAAAAGAGGCTAAAAAATTGATTACAGCATCAAATGATATTCAGGAAATTTTTATCTCAAGATTAGCTGACAAGGGATTCATAAAAAAAGGTTCAAGAATTGACGATGTTCTTGATTTAAAGAAGGAAAGTATTCTTGACAGAAGATTTCAGACAATTGTATTCAAGAAAGGCTTGGCAAAAACACCAAAAGAAGCTAGGCAAATGATAGTTCACAGACATGTCTTTTTAAAGGACAGTATTGTTAACATTCCATCATATTTTATCAACCTGAAAGATGAAAGTTTGATAAAATTAAAAGTAAAATCCAAGAAGGAAAAAATAGTAAAGCAGGAAGAAAAGCCTGAGGAAACACCAGAAAATGCAAGCGCTTGAAGAGAATAAAGAAAGAAAAGAAGAAAAGAACATTCCAGGAATAGTTTATATTTATTCTACATATAACAATACAATAATTCACGTTACTGATATGGCTGGGAATACAGTCGCGCAAGTTTCAGGCGGAAAAGTTACAAAACATTCTCGTTTGAAGGCAACCCCTACTGTAGCGATGTTTGCAGCCAAAAGAGCAGCTGAAGCTGCAAGAGAATTGGGAATAAATTCAATTTTTGTAAGAATCAAGTCAAAAGCAGGCGCGACTTCTCCAGGACCTGGAGCCAACGCTGCTGTTAAAAGCCTTTCAAGAGAAGGTTTAAAAATTATAAATATCCTTGATACTACTGCTATCCCAAGGGGCGGACCTAAGGCTAAAGGCGGAAAAAGAGGAAGGAGAGTATAATGATTAAAATTTTAAACAAAATTTTAAGCCTGAAAACGCTCAGAAATGGAATTTCTGGCGCACCGAAAATCTCAGGATTTTCTAGTGTTTCAAGGAGGAAATTTACATGATAGAACAACTGAAGACTGACAAAGACAAGATTGTATTCGTTCTGAAAGGAATCAACACTGAATTTGCGAATGCATTGAGAAGAAGTGTCTATGAGATTCCAGTTCTTGCAGTAGATGAAGTCGAGATATCAAGAAATGATTCTGCGCTTTATGATGAGATGATTGCCCACAGAATAGGATTAATTCCATTGAAAGCAGACAAAAAAACTTATACTGAAAAAGAAGAATGTTCATGCAAAGACAAAGGCTGCGCAAAATGCACAGTATCTTTAGTCTTGAAGGCAAAAGGGCCTTGCACCGTTTATGCTTCTGATTTGAAAAGCAAAGTCGTGCAGCCAGTTTATCCTGGGATGCCAATTGTTACATTGCAAAAAGACCAGGAACTAGAGCTTGTTGCTGAAGCAAGATTAGGCAAGGCAAAAGAGCATGTTAAATGGTCACCAGGAACATTATGGTTTAGAGAGTTCCCAAAAATTGATATTAAAGATGCTGAAACATGCAAAGAATGCATGGAAGCATGTCCTAAGAAAGTATTTGATTTTGATAAGAAATTAATCATAAAAAATATTGAAGCATGCGACCTTTGTGAAGCATGTGTTGATAAGGCGAAAGAAAAAGGCAAAGTTATAAAGGTTTCTTCAAGCGAAGAAGACTTTATTTTTTACGTTGAAAGCTTTGGCCAGATTTCCCCAAAAGAAATTGTTTTGGAAGCTCTAGACATAATCGAAAAAAACATGAGCCAGCTTGGCAAAGAAGTCAACAAGCTCAAATAAATTGAGCGGGGATGCCGGAGCGGCCAAACGGGTATGGCTAAGGACCATATGGCTTAGTGCCTTCACAGGTTCGAATCCTGTTCCCCGCATCTCAATTCAGTGATCAAAAAAACAGCATATCAAGTTCAAAGTTCAATAAAACAGCCTCCAATCACAATCAAAAAATGATAAGCAAGACAAAAATCAAGGAAAGATTAACTAGAAAGACAAATCCTTCTGTAGTTGACACTCTTAATTTATTGAGAAAGCAGAAAAGCCCTTTCTGGATAAGGGTTGCTGGAATAATCTCAAAGCCTAAGAGAAAAAGCATTATTGTCAATATCTCCAAGATAAATAAATACAGTGCAGATGGAGAAACTATTGTTGTTCCAGGAAAAGTTCTTGGTTCAGATAAATTAGAACATAAGATCACACTTGCTGCAGTTTCAGCTTCAGAGGAAGTTAAGAAGAAAGTAAAAATTTTGAAGATTGATGAGATTGTCAAGAAAAGTTCAGAAGGAAAAGGAGTAAAAATAATAATGTAAAATGGCAGAAAAAATAGATCAAGTTGTTATAGATGCCAATGATGGGATCATGGGCAGAATATCTGCATTCGCTGCAAAGCAGTCATTGCTAGGAAAGCAGGTTTCTATTGTAAACTCAGAAAATGTTATGATCTCAGGAAAGAGAAAAGTTCTTATCGAAACATACAAAGCAAAAATAGCAAGAGGCGGAACAGCCCAGAAAGGACCTTACATTTCAAGAACAGTTGAAGGAATATTCAAGAGATCAATCAGGGGAATGTTGCCTTGGAGCAAATCAAGAGGGAGAGAAGCCTTCAGAAGAATAAAATGTTATACTGGTATTCCAAAAGAGTTTGAAAATGCAGAAAAAGTCAGTTTCAAGCAGGAATTCACCACTCCTTTTGTATTGTTAAAAGATTTGGTCAAGTTAATTTAAAATTAAAATGGCAGAAGAAAAAATAAAGAAAGAAAAGAAAGAAGTCAAAGGAAATGTAGAGAAAGCTGTAGCCAAGGAAGCAAAGAAGAAGATAATTACAATTTCAGGTAAAAGAAAAACGGCTATTGCCAAAGCGACAATAAAGGATGGAACAGGGATTATAAAAATCAACAAAAAACCTATAGATACTTTCAGTTTTTTCAGAAGATTGTCATTAATTGAGCCTTTGAGAATAGCAGAAAATGTTCTGAAAGAAAAAGCTAAGACTTACAATATAGACGTCGTTGTTATTGGCGGCGGCTCTGAAAGTCAGGTTGAAGCTGCAAGACTTGCAATCGCAAGAGCCCTAGTTGCATTCACCCAAAGCGCTGAATTAAGGGCAAGTTATCTTAATTATGATAGATCATTGCTTGTTGCAGATGTAAGAAGAAAGGAGCAGAGAAAGCCTGGTGACTCCAAAGCAAGAGCAAAGAGACAGAAATCCTACAGATAAGAGAAGGTTTAAAAATAACTATACTCAACTAAAACTAAAATGATGAAAACAAAATTTCCAACCTGCCAAAATTCGGGGGAATTTTTAGCATGATAATACCCATGAGATGCATGTCGTGCGGCAAACCAATTGCACACCTATGGAAAGAATTCAAGGAAAGAGCTGCAAAGGGTGAAGATCCAAAGAAAGTCCTTGATGAATTAGGACTTGAGAGATACTGCTGCAGGGCAATATTCTTAGGACATGAAGACTTATTGGATCTTGTAAGTAAGTTCAAAAAAAGTTAATTTTTCTTAAAAGGTATTCGCGTTACATATCCACACTTTAAGCAAGTTATTGACCTCTTTCCTTCGGTCAATCTTATCTTAGAATTGCCCTTGAGCAATGAGTTGCATTTATGACAGAATTGCATCCTTAGCTCCTGAGGCAGCCTTAGATTATGCCTCATAGCTAGCTTTCTGGCCTTTCTGACATCATCTTTCAGAAGAGACTCAACTTCCTTCAGAACAGTTAGTTTCTCTTTCCTTGTCATGTTTAATAGAAATAAAAAAAGCAGGACAGCTTATATACTTCCCGACCGAAGCCAGTACAATATATAACGTAAACGGCTTAACTTCTGTGTTCGGAATGGGAACAGGTGTTTCCCGAATACTATGGCCGTCCTAAAATTCCCTATTCTGGGCAATTTTTAAACCTTTCCTTTTTGCAATGTCATAAATTTTATATACGAACATTTACTCACTAAATTGGATCTGAGTTTTCAGTGCATTTAGTTTAACACTTCGGTGTTGTCTGAATTACTGATTTTTTCCTTTCGGGGAAAACTCAGATCCGCGCGGGAATGCCGGAGCGGCCAAACGGGGCAGCCTCAAGAGCTGCTGGCTTAGTGCCTACAGAGGTTCGATTCCTCTTTCCCGCATGACAGGATTATCGTGCTCAGGATTAGAGTAAGATCAGCTGATCAATAAAACAGCCTATCAAGATAAGCGTGTTCAGATCAATAGCTTACCCACTATCGCCTGAGAAACAAAACATGGAAGAAAAATTAAATATCAAACAACCGACTTATTTAGTGGACACATCAGCAATCATCCACAAAAAAGTTTCTAAATTAGCGAAACACAATCAGATAAAAGGATTGATTCTAATTCCAAATGCTGCGATTGCTGAATTGGAAAATCTTGCCAATCGGGGGCAAGACGTCGGCATTAAAGGCCTTGAAGAAATCGCAAGCCTACACAAATTCAAAAGTTTAAAATTAAAATTTGTAGGCCCAAGACCTTCAGAGCACCATATAAAATATGCAAAGTCCGGAGAAATCGACGCGTTAATCAGAAGCTTGGCGGAAACATACAATGCAACGTTAATCACTGCAGACATTGTTCAATGGAAGTCTGCAGAAGCGTACGGGATTAAAGTTTTGTTCCATAAAGTTAGATTCAAGAAACCTAAGAAAAAATTTCTTTTTTGGAAAAAGAGATAAGTGTCCGGACTGAGATCTGAATTCCAATATCTTTTAAAAACGCCCCTGAAAGGACTCGAACCTTCAACCTTCAGCTTAGGATGCTGCCGCGCTATCCATTGCGCTACAGGGGCATATCAATTTTTTAATAAATTGAGCATTAATTCTTTTCTACGAAGCTTATCTGGATGAATAGTGCCAATAATAGTCAAAAACTTTTTGATTTCAGATAATTTTCTTATTCTTAATTCAGCTTCAACTGTATTCTTTTTAATTTTATTGTTTTTAGCAATTCTTTTATACGGGCCATATGCCCCAATGCCAAAATTTGTTTCAAGAATTATTTTTATGGAATCTATTAATTTTTTGTCTTTCATAGCAATGTCAATATAGATTTCTTTTCGGCTTTTGGGATTGAGGG
>Ga0315286_10008255_pt1 | contig 10240 bp, 5 predicted proteins | sample YL17G10_0_MG_FD_205038 | JGI IMG/M metagenome (GOLD analysis project Ga0315286, IMG submission 205038) | Sediment microbial communities from Yellowstone Lake, YNP, Wyoming, USA - YL17G10_0 | ecosystem: Environmental > Aquatic > Freshwater > Lake > Sediment | place: USA: Wyoming | collected...
AGGCATCCATCACGATGCCGGCCGCGCGCCCCTCGGGGAATGGGTGTTGCTCGTCGTTGATGAACCGGCGCTTCAAGGGGAAGGCGAACAACACCCCCAGCAAGGCGATGGCGATGATCCAGAGAAAGGTGTGCAGCATCGGAATCACCTGGTTGGTGATCATCATGTAGGCGGCCAGGCTCGAAATCATCGGCGACGTCATGTAGCCCGCCGCGGTGGCGATGGACTGCATGGCATTGTTCTCGAGCAGGGTGAAATCGTGACCGAGCCCGAGGGCGGAGAGCAGCTTGAACGCGGCGAAAGCCAGAATGACCGACGTGATGCCGACGCCGAGGGTCCAGCCGGTCTTGGCCCCCACGTAGAGATTCGTGAGCGAAAGCACCCCGCCGAGCACCATGCCCGTGAGGCCGGACCGGACGGTGAGCTGCGGCATGTCCCCCTTCCACACGTTGGCCAGCCACCAGCGGTCCTTTTGTTCCAGAGTCCAGGTCCGGACTTGTTCCTCGCTGAGTTGCTTGAGCGCCATAAGGGATTGGAGTCGCCCCAGACAGTGCCGGGGTGCGGCAGTCCGGCTCAAGCAGAATCACCCGACAGCGGATCGGAGCTTGACGCGGATGCGCGCGAAGGTACGGTGGCATCTGTCACAGTGAAAGCGCCACCCTCCTCGTCCGACCGGTCATCGTTCCCTGAGCCCCAAAGCCCTTCCTCGTCCATGAACACGTCCAGCCCATCCACGCCCGCGAACATGAAACGACGCCAATTCCTCAAGTCTGCCGCCCTCGCCGGAGCCGGCAGCCTCATCCTTCCGCGGACCACACTCTTCGGTGCCGATGCCCCCGGCAACAAGTTGAACGTCGCCCTCATCGGCACGTGGGGACGTGGGGAAGCCCACTTCGGCGCGTTGTCGGGCGAGAACGTGGTGGCTCTATGCGACGTGAACGAGGAGCATCTGGCGTTTGGGGCGAAGAAGTTCCCCAACGCCAAGACCTACGTGGACTGGCGCCAATGTCTCGATCAGAAAGACATCCACGCCGTGGTCTGCTGCACGGCGGATCACACCCACGCCTTCGTCGCCACCTGGGCCCTGAACCGCGGCCAGCATGTGTATTGCGAGAAGCCCCTGGCCAACACCGTGGAGGAAGCCCGCGTGGTCCGCGCCACCTACCTCAAGCACAAGGCCAAACTCGCCACCCAGTGCGGCACCCAACGCCATGAGTACGAGAACTTCAACCGGGTGCGCGAGTTGGTCCGGGACGGCGCCATTGGCCAGTTGGAGTCGGTCAGCACCTGGGGCAACCGCCAGATCCCCAAGCCCGGCTACCTGCCCGCCCAGGGCGAGCCGCCCCAGCATCTCCACTACGACCTGTGGATCGGGCCCTCTCCCTATCATCCCTACAACCCGGGATACTTCGTCGGCGGTCCGGGGATGAACTGCCTCTCGTGGAACATGTATTGGGACTTCGGCAACGGCCAGATCGGCGACATGGGCAGCCACACGATGGACATCGCGTGGAACGCCATCGACGCCACCCTGCCCACCGCCGCCGAGGCCAAGGGCGACCCTTTCAATCCCGAGGTCAGCCCCGTTAAGCTCGAGATGCACCTGGATCATCCCTCCAATGACTGGCGACCGGCCATCCGGGTCTCCTGGTATCAAGGCGGCGCCATGCCTACCTCCCCGACGCGGATGATCGACCTCAAGAAGATCGACCACGGCGCCATGTTCGAAGGCACCGAAGGCGTCCTGGTTTCCGACTTCACGCAGCGGGTGCTCTTCCCGGGCGGCGACAAGGCGAACCTGACCTACTACAAACCGCGCGCCAAGGAAGCGTTGATTCCGAAGATGAGGGGCTTCCAGAAGGAATGGATCGACGCCTGCAAGGGCAGCCTGAAGACGTCCTGTGATTTCGAATACAGCGGCAACATGATCGAGCAGATGCTCCTCGGCCTGGTCGCCTACCGCGTCGGCAAGCGAATCGAATACGACGGCGCGGCGGGGCGCGTCACCAACAGTCCGGAAGCCAACGAACTGCTGCGCCGCACCTACCGGCCCGGTTGGACCCTCAACGGGTAGGCGCCCCGTTCGCCTGACCGCGCACGGGCGGAGGCTAGCGGCTGCGGGCCTCCAGCTTCTCGATTTCCTCCAGGGAGGGCGCGCGCCAAAGATGCAACACGCCCTGGGAATTGCGGGAGCCCAGCACGCTGCCGTCGGGTGAAAACGCCGAGGCCAGAAAAATGGAGCCCTCGCCTTCCAGCGTGAGCAGTTCCTGAAAGCTCTCCACGTCCCACAGCTTGATCGCTTCGTTCCCGTCCCCGCCGATGGCGAGGCGCGTGCCGTCGGGTGAGAAGGTGACCGAGCTCATGCCCTGCAGGAACCCGTGCAGCGTGGCGATCCGCCGGGTCGTGGCGGTGTCCCACACGCCCCCGGTCCCGAGCCGGCTGGTCGCGGCGAGGAGCTTCCCGTCGGGAGAGAAGGCCATCTGCGAGATCTGCTTCAGGTCGAGATCCAGGCCCGTCTCCTGGCTCATCGACAAGTTGAGCAAGCGCCCCTGGCCGTCGTCCTTCAACTCCACGAACCACTGGCCGTCGGGCGAGCAGGCGTTGATCCCGGGGAACCCCGGCGAGGGCGCGGATCGCCAGGAACGCACTTCGCGTCCGGTGGCCGCCTCCCATTCCCGGAACAAACCTCCGGGCATCTGGCGGGTCACGAGGTGGTCCGACCGGGGGAGGAACGCCACCGGGAACGCCGGCCCTTCTCCGGATGCGAATTCGCGCAAAAGGGTCTGCGTCTCCAGGTCCCAGACCCGGATGGGGCTCCGCGGTGTCGCCGTGGCGGCGAATCGTCCCCCCTCGGAAAAGAGCACGCTCAAGAAATTCGTGCCGAGATCCATCAGGGGTTGCCGCTCCTGGAAGTCGGAGCCTTGCCACCGCACCACGCGTCCTTCCAGATCCAGAGCGACGATGGACCGGCTGTCCGTGGCGAAACACGCGGCCCGGACGGCCACCGGCAACTTGAAGTGCGTGGCGTCGCGCCGGAGCGCCGTGGTATCCCAGACGTACACCGAGCCGTCTTTGCTGCCGCTGAGCAGCGTGGTGTTGTCCGGCAACAACGCCAGGCTCCAGACTTCGAGCTTGTGGCCCCGGAGGGTGGCCAACGGACGCACGTTGGTCATCCGCAGACGGGGAGGCCGGTCGCGGAAGAACGATCCGGGCCGTTGAGGGGGCGGGCGCTGAAACTCGCGCCGCATCGGCTCCGGGCGCAGCGGGGGCGAACCCAGGTTCGCCACATCCCACAAGCGAACGGTCTGATCCCCGCTGGCCGAGGCGAGCGTCTCGCCATCCGGCCAGAACACCAGTGCACTGACGAACGTGCGGTGGCCTTCCAGCCGCGCGATCTCCGTTCCCGTGGCCGCCTCCCAGAGACGGATGGACGACTCGACGAAGCCGGCGCCGGAAGCGAGGACCTTGCCGTCCGGCGAGAACGCGAGCGCCATGACATTCTCGTCCGCCGCCTGGACCGTCCAGCGTTCCTGGCCGGTGGCCAGGTCCAGGAGCGTGATCTTCCCTCCGGGCAGGGCGAAGGCCGCGAGGCTCAGGTCACGCGACGCCTGCACACTGGATCCAAGCGCGGCACGCCCGGGCATGGGGGGTCCGCCCGCACCCATCCCCGGCGGGCCCTGTCCTGGCAAGGAGACACTTCTCAGTCGGGCCCGATCCGGGACATTCCAGAGGGTGATCGTATCGGCGGTCAAGGTCATCAGTGTCTGGCCGTCGGTGGAGAACGCCAGTCCGCGGCAGAACCCTTCCACCAGCACGTCACCTTCAAACCGGCGGGTCGTGGCATCCCAGAGCCGGACGCGTTGCCGCGGGGGGCTAAACGGAGGGCGCCCGGCGGTTTCGTGGGGGACTGAGGAGGGCGGCGGTCGGTCGGGAGTCGTGCCCGGCGGTCCCCCCGGCACCGCCGTGTGATCCACGGTGTTGAACGCCAGAAGCGCCGCCGTGGGCGAGAAGCAGACTCCGGCTCGCCCGCCGCCGGCCGACCAGCGCTCGATCGGTTCCCGCGTCCGCAGGTCCCACACGGAGACTTCGCCGTTGGCCTCCGCGACCGCGACCCACCGTCCATCGTGCGAGACGGCGAGCGACTGGATCTCATTGGAGCGCTGGCAGAGCGTGAACAGCGCGTCGCTTTGACAGTGCTGCCACAGGTAACGCCATTCCCATCCGCGCAGGTCCGGCTGGCCGGCCTGGGGTCGGTGGGCACTCAACAGCTCCTGGGCGCGGCCGAGGTTGTTCGCGGCCAGCGCCTGTTGGACGAGGTTCATGTCAGCCGCGTACGCCCGGCGTCGGGCGGCGAGTTCCTGCGCCTGGGCCTGACGGCGCAGTTGCGCCTCGGTGGCCTGCGCCTGTTGGGCGCCTTCGCGCAAGACCCGCTGCTCCGCCTCGGCGGCCAGGACGCGTCGGTAGGCGCGGCTCTTCTCGAGATACTGCCAGGTGGAGAGCGCCAGCCCGAAGACCAGGGCGGCGGTGAAGGCACCCGCCGCGGCCACCGCCAGCTTGTTGCGCCGGACCAGCTTCTGGAACCGATAGAGGCTGCTGGGCGGACGGGCGAGGATCGGTTCGTCGTCCAGATGCCGCTGGACATCCATCGCCAGATCGTTGGCGGTGTCGTAACGGCGCGTCCGGTCCTTCTCCAACGCCTTCATCACAATCCAGTCGAGGTCGCCCCGAATGAGGTTGGCCAGCCGGGCCGGCTCCGACTGCTGTCGCTGGGCCGTGGTGGTCCGCTCGGCATCGAGCATCGTGTCCAGCAAGGTGGAAGGCGTCAGCGGCTCCCGCTCGCGGAGGGTGCGGCGCATTCCGTCCACCCCGGACGCCAGGAGCTCCTGCGGGTCGAACGGCGTGCGGCCCGTCAGCATCTCGTAAAGCAGGACGCCCAGACTGTAAACGTCCGTGCGGGTGTCGATGTCCAGCCCGCTCATCTCGGCCTGCTCGGGACTCATGTAGGCCGGAGTGCCGATGAACGCCTGGAATTGCGTGAAGACGGTCTTGTCGGTGAGCCGCTGGTCGATGGCTTTGGCGATGCCGAAATCGATGATCTTGGGCACCGGCACGCCGTCGTGCAAGGTGACAAGGATGTTCGAGGGCTTGATGTCGCGGTGAATGATGCCCTTCTGATGCGCGTGCTGGATGGCCTGGCAGACTTTGATGAAGAGGTGGAGACGCTCGCGGGTCGGGAGACTGTTCTGATCGCAGTAGTCCGTGATCCGGATGCCGCGCACCAGTTCCATCACGAAATAAGGCCGCCCGGTCTCGGTGGCGCCCGCGTCCAGCACCTTGGCGATGTTGGGATGGTCCATCAGGGCCAGCGCCTGACGCTCGGCCTCGAACCGCGCGATGATGGACCGGGTATCCATGCCGGGCTTGATGACCTTGAGGGCGACCCGGCGACGGACCGGTTCCTCCTGCTCCGCCATGAACACGGTGCCCACCCCGCCCTCGCCGATCTCCTGCAGCAGCTTGTAGCGCCCGATCCGGTCCCCGGGCTTCCCGGCCACCGGCGCGATTGCCTCGGTGCCGCCCGGCCCCCGGCGGCCGGCTTCCGCCCGTGGCGCCTCGACGACCGGCGTTTCCAGAAACGCGTCGTTCTTGTGGTTCCGCAGCAGGGACTCGACGGCGGCCCGGAGCGACAAGTCATCGCCGCAGGCCCCGTCCAGAAAGGCCGCGCAATCCGCGGGCGTTGGCCGTTCCAAGGCCTGAAGAAAGAGGTCGCGCTCTCGGGCGCTCTGCGATGCTCGGTTCCCATTCATGGCGGGCGTCTCTACTCATCCAGGCGCGATTCGCCCAGGAAAACCGCCAGTTTTCTCCGGTGAACGGCAGCGGTGCGGAGGTCCATCAGGCAAGGTCCCCTCCCATCCTGCGCCGCAACCAGGCGCGGGCGTAGGTCCAGAGTCGCTCGGCGGTGCGCAGCGGAAGCCCCAAGGCCGACGCCGCTTCCTCCATGGTCATGCCGACAAAATAGCGCAGCTTGACGAGGTCGGCCGACACCGGATCTTCGGCGGCCAGAAGCCCGAGGGCTTCGTCCACCGCCAACATCTCGTCCGTGGGCACGCGCTGAACCAGGTGGGCCTCGTGCAACTCCTCGCGCGCGAACGCCCCGCCGCGCTTGAGACTGTGCTTGCGGCGGGCGTTCTCGACCAGGATGCGGCGCATCGCCTCGGCCGCCGCGGCGAAGAAGTGTGCACGGCCCTCGAACTTCGGACTCTCGGCCCCCGCCAGCCGCAGCCACGCCTCATGGACCAGAGCGGTGGGTTGCAGCGTGTGGCCCGGTGCCTCCTGCGCCATCTTGTACGCGGCGATCCTCCGGAGCTCGTCGTAAACCAGGGGCAGCAAATCATCGGCCGCCAGGGAATCCCCTTGCTGGGCGGCCTGCAGGATGCGGGTCACGTCGGTCACGGCCGATCTATACCTGACCGGGCCAGGGAACGCCAGCCGTTCGCACCGAGGCGCTGGGATCACACCCGGGTACAGGGCAAATCCTGGCGGATTCCCCGGACGCCTTGCGCATGTAGGGGTGAAGTCCGGCAACGCAAGGCCACGGAAGCAGACGACACGTTTGGCGTAACCCGGGTGCGGTGCTAAGAGTCATCGACTAAGACTGAAGCAGCTATGAAATCGCGCGACCCTCACCTCTCCCCCTTTGCGTTGGCCCTCGCCCTGGGCTGCGCGTTCTGCGTGTCGGGCCAGACGCCTGACCGTCCGCCCCAGCGCGACGCCAGTCCTCCTGGCGCCGACGCGGGTTTTCCTCCGCCCGACGGCGGGCCCGGTTTTGGCGGCCCGCCCGGGTTCGGCCCTGGGGGTTTCGGGCCGGGCGGCCCGGGCGGCATGATGGGCCAGGAGACCCCTCTCGTGAAGGAGTTCGACAAGGATGGCGATGGGCGGTTGAACAACGATGAACGCAAAGCCGCGCGCGCATCCCTCGCCCAGAAGCCGCGCAACCGCGGGCCGGGCGGGTTTGGAGGACGCCGCGGAGGCTTCGGCGGTCCGGGCGAGAGTCAGACGCCCCCCCAACCCGGACCCAAGCTGTCACCCGCGGAAGTGAAGTCCTTCCCGGATGCGCCGCTCTACGACCCGCTGACGCTCCGCACGTTCTTCCTCGAGTTCGAGAACGCCGATTGGGAGAAGGAACTCGCCGATTTCAACAACACCGATGTGGAAGTGCCCGCGAAGCTGACGGTAGATGGCCGGACCTACCCGGACGTGGGCGTGCATTTCCGGGGCATGACCTCCTTCATGTTTGTCGGCGAAGGCCGGAAGCGTCCGTTGAATCTGGCCCTGGATTTCGTCCACAAAGGCCAGCAGTTCTGCGGGTATCGCACCCTTAACCTGTTGAACTCGCACGAGGACCCCACGTTCCTGCGAACGGTCCTGTATTCCCACATCGCCCGGGAGTACCTTCCGGCGCCCAAGGCAAACTACGTCCGTCTGGTCATCAACGGCGAGAGCTGGGGCGTGTATGTGAACGCGCAACAGGTCAACAAGGATTTCGCGAAGGACTTCTTCGGCACCACCAAGGGGGCCCGTTGGAAAGTGCCCGGCAGCCCGGGCGGCCGCGGGGGATTGGAGTACCTCGGAGAGGAGGTCGCCCCGTACCGACAGATCTACTCGATCAAATCGAAAGACGATCCCAAGTCCTGGGCGGCGCTCATGCGGCTCTGCCGGGTCCTGAACGAAACCCCGTTGGATCAACTCGAGGGGGCGCTGACCCCGCTGCTCGATCTGGACGGGGTCCTGAAGTTCCTGGCGCTCGACAACGCCTTGAGCAACAACGACGGCTTCTGGACGCGCGCCAGTGACTACTACCTCTACCGCGACACGCAGGGCCGGTTCCACATCATCCCGAGCGACACCAACGAGTCGTTCAGCGAGGGAGGAGGACCGGGCGGGCCGGGCGGATTCGGCGGACGCGGCGGCCGTGGCGGCCCAGGAGGATTCGGTCCGGGGATGTTTGTGGCCCCGCAACTCGTCGCGCAGGCGGATCAGAATGCGGATCAGAAACTCACGCGGGAGGAGTTCACCGCGTTGGCGGACGCCTGGTTCACGAAGCTGGATCCCGACAAGACGGGGAAGCTGAGCCAGGAACAGTTCGCCGCGAAGCTGGGTGAGGTCCTCCCGGCCCCACAAGGGTTCGGACCTCCCCGGGCGGGAGGGCCCGGCGACGGCCCGCAGCGGGGGCGCGGGCGCGGCGGGTTTGGCCCGGCCATGTTCCTTGGATCACCTCTCTTCACGGCGCTGGATGCCGACAAGGATGGCTCGCTCACCCAGGTCGAACTCAAGGGCACGTTCGGGAAATGGTTTGGCGAGTGGGACTCTGCGAAGAGTGGCGCGTTGCAGGAAGAGCAGGTTCGTGAAGGGCTGAATGCGGTTTTGCCCGCGCCCAACTTCGGTGGCCCGGGCGGGGGGCGGGGAGGGCCGGGGGGCGGCCGCGGCCGGGGTGGACCCGGCTTTGGCGGCGGGCCGGGGGGCGGCGGCGTGAAACTGGACCCGCTGGTCGATGCCAGTGATTCCAGCAAGCCGCTGATCTCGAGGCTCCTCGCCGTGCCGTCGCTGAGGACCCGTTACCTCGGGTACATCCGGGATATCGCGGAGAGGTGGCTCGATTGGAGCCGGCTCGGCCCCGTGGCGCAGCAGTATCAAACCTTGATCGCGGAAGACGTCAAGGCGGACACCCGCAAACTGGACTCCACCGAAGCCTTTCTGAATGGCCTCACCGGAACCCCCGAGGGACAGGGCAGCGGAGGCGGGTTTGGCGGCGGCCAGAAAGCCGGCCTGAAGAGCTTCGCGGAAAACCGTCGCGCCTATCTCCTCGAGCAAACAAGCCCCGGAAAGACCGGGAAATAGCGTTCTGGATCACACGCGCTTCTCGAAACGTATCGGCGACCTCTGACTTGACCTCGAAACCAGAACCACGAAACAGACTCCGAACAATGCACCGCACCTCCGTACTCTTGATCCTGGCCCTGACGGCCCTGGGAACCTCAGCCCGGGCCGCCGAACCGGACCTGACCAAGCTCCCGCCGCCCGCAAACAAGAAGGGCGTCACCTATACCAAGGACATCCGCCCGATCTTCGAGGTCTCCTGTTTCCGGTGTCACGGAGAACAGGGGCCGAAAGCCGGATTGCGCCTCGACAGCCTGGAAACCGTCTTGAAGGGCGGCGAGGACGGCAAAGTGATCCTTTCCGGCAAGAGTGACAAGAGCCTGCTGGTGATCGCCGTGTCGCAGCTTGACGAGAAGAAAGCCATGCCTCCCAAGCCGGGCGCCGGGCGGGGCGGTCGCGGCCCGGGCGGACCCGGTGGTCCCGGAGGACCACCTCCAGGCGCGGGCAATTCTACCGCACCCGCCGCAGCTCAGCCCCCGCAAGGCCCACCGGGTGGGGCCCGCGGATTCGGGCCTCCCCCGAAACCGTTGACCGCCGAACAGGTGGGCTTGGTGCGTGCGTGGATCGATCAAGGCGCGAAATGAGGGGGACCTCCCCTCCCCAGACCGCTCTTGTGAAAGAGGGCTTGAATCAGGTTCGCCGGCCGGACCGGTTGCGAGGCTGGGGTCCGGTCAGCGGTGCATGAACCCGCCCACCACCTTTCCCGGCTCGCGCCGCCATCTGCCCTGGCTCCTGCTCCTCTTCTTCGGGAGCGGTTGTGCGGCGTTGATCTACGAGATCGTCTGGCTCCAGCTCCTGCAGTTGGTCATCGGTCTGACCACCGTTTCACTGGGGTTGCTCTTGGGAACGTTCATGGGCGGGATGTGTCTGGGCAGCCTGCTTCTGCCACGGCTCGTTTCCCCCCGGCACCATCCGCTGCGCGTTTACGCTCTGCTCGAAATCGGGATCGGAATGATCGGCATCGCGGTGCTGTTCGGCCTGCCCCGCGTCACGGACCTCTACGCCGCGAACGCTGCGCACGGGGTCGCCGGGTTCGTTCTCCGCGGCGGAGTGGCGGTTCTGTGCCTGCTGCCCCCCACCTTGTTGATGGGCGCCACGCTGCCGGCGGTTTCGCGGTGGGTGCCGACGACACCCGCAGGCGTCTCGTGGATGGGGTTCTTCTACGGGGGAAACATCGCCGGGGCGGTGTTCGGCTGTCTGCTCGCGGGATTCCACCTGCTGCGGGTCCATGACATGGAAACCGCCACCTACGTCGCCGCAGCGATCAACGGGGTCGTGGCGTTGATGGCCCTTGCCCTCTGCT
>Ga0315286_10008256_pt1 | contig 10239 bp, 9 predicted proteins | sample YL17G10_0_MG_FD_205038 | JGI IMG/M metagenome (GOLD analysis project Ga0315286, IMG submission 205038) | Sediment microbial communities from Yellowstone Lake, YNP, Wyoming, USA - YL17G10_0 | ecosystem: Environmental > Aquatic > Freshwater > Lake > Sediment | place: USA: Wyoming | collected...
CAATGTGACTATCCGTGATGTGACAGAGCGACCGGAAACGATTGAGTGCGGTAGCAACATACTCAGTGGTGCCGAACCGGAGATGATTCGACAATGCGTGCGCGTGGTTCTTGAACAGAAGTGTAATTGGACTGTACCTCCGGAATATCTGGCGGAGCATGTGAGTGACACGGTGGTCAAGATAGTGCTAGGTTATACTCATAATCTGCGGGCAACAAAAAGGTCTAACGTATGACTTCTCAAATTATCTTAAATCTTTTAATGTATAATATGGAAAGCATGAATACTCCCACAGGACTAACATTACAACTGGCCCCCAAAAGGGGGCAAGTCCACCACACAATTGGTTTTATTATGTAATCTTAGTTGACAATATCACTGGGCAATCATGTCTTGGAAAGGAGCAGTTTCCCGATTGATATATTGCCTTTGGTGTCTATAATTACGCCTGCGTACAACAGAGCTTCATATCTGGATGAGACAATCCAGAGCGTCCTGGAGCAGGACTACCCGCAGATTGAGTATATAGTGCTGGATGATGGCTCCACGGACAATACAAGAGAACTATTGGCGAAATATACTGGGCGGCTGATCTGGGAGACGCATCCTAACATGGGGGAGCACCGGACAGTGAATAAGGGGTGGAGCATGGCTCATGGTGAGATTGTGGTTGTGGTGAACTCCGATGACACTCTGCTACCTGGAGCCGTAAGCACAGCTGTAGCTTTCATGCAAGCACACCCTGATATCCTGGTTGCTTATCCGGACTGGAACATGATAGAGCCAGATTCAAAGGTCAGGCAACATATACAGGTGCTCGAATATGACTACTTGTACATGCTCAAGCGCCATCACTGTACGCCAGGGCCGGGGGCGTTCATTCGCCGCAAAGCTTTTGAGCTAACTGGAATGCGTGACCCTGAGTTCAGATACGTGGCAGATTTTGAGTATTGGCTGCGACTCGGTTTATATGGTAAATTCGCGCGCATTCCCAAAACACTGGCAACATGGCGGGTGCATCCAGACGCCGCCTCACTATCTCACAAAGGAACGGCTATGGCTGATGAACATATCCGTTTGATGCAAAAGTTTTACTCACGCCCTGACCTTCCTTTAGAGGTTCGAAAGGTACGCGCCGAAGCATTCAGTTGGGCTCATTATATCGCCGGCGTTACAGCCGAAACTGCACGTAGAGCAGCAGCAAAACACTACCTCAAGTCCGTGCTTTATCATCCGCGAAGCCACTTGAATAGCGTAAATAGTTTAACTAGACTAGGAACAGCTATAGTAACAACACTGCCCAGGCCATTGTCTGTGTTGTTGGTACGGTGTTGGCATATGGTCCGCCCAATATTGGCGAGAGGATATAGGCTTTTTAAGAAAAGATTACGCCCCCGACAAGGCTAAGACTGCAAATCTTATTTAACAGTACCCTAAACAGCTAAGGTAGAGTCTTATGAAGATTACTTTCGTAATGCCTGGCTACTCGCTGAAGCCCGTGGGTGGCTTCAAAGTAATCTATGAGTATGCGAACCAACTAGCTTCACGAGGACATGAAGTGACTGTCCTTCATTCCCATCGGGGGTATACAAAAACAGACAAAATTCGACACCCGTATCTCTGGTTGATTTCGAAAATAAGGCGGCCCCCTGACTCAGTTACTATAGCTGAAGTGAACTGGTATCCTATTAACAGTAGAGTTAAGATGTTTTGTATCCCTGAACCTACGGCAAAATATGTCCCCAACGGCGATGTGCTCTTTTGGTGTGACGAAGGCCTTCCCCCAGAGAAAGGTATGCAATTGATTTTCCTGCAGGGTTACGGGGTATTCCCCAGAGCGCTAGAAGACGCGGGTTTCCGAGCACCCGTGCCCAAAATTGTTATTGCACGATGGTTGTACGAGCAAGGGCTCAAGCTAGGTGTGCCGCCAGATGAGATGGTTTATATTCCCAACGGATTTGACCATTCAAGATACCGGATTGTTCATCCAATTGAGAGACGCTCCCCACGGATAGCCATGTTGTATCATCCACTACCTTTAAAAGGCGCAGAAGATGGCATAAGAGCTCTGGAGCTCGCTAGGCGAAAATTCCCGGCACTTCAAGCTGCCCTCTTTGGCGTTTTCCCCAGGCCAGGAACTTTGCCTGGTTGGATTGAGTATTATCATGCCCCCCCCCAAGAGGACTTGATCAACTCTGTCTACAACGGAAGCAGCATATATCTATGCCCGAGTTGGACAGAAGGATTTGGTCTCCCATCTGGCGAAGCGATGGCTTGCGGTTGCGCTTTGGTTTCAACAGACAATGGTGGAGTCCGGGAGTACGCTGAGCATGAAGTCACAGCCCTGCTGTCCCCTCCAAAAAATCCAGAGGCTTTGGCTCAGAACATTGTGCGATTGCTTGAGAATGACGACCTGAGAATAAGAATTGCGAAGGCTGGACACGAGCGCATCCAGCAGTTCACCTGGGAACGAAGCACAGACTTATTGGAGCAGTTCCTAAAAGATATAATAGGACGGCGAAGCCTGCAGGAGAAACGGTGAATGAGCGTATGAAACACACTTTTAGGGCGCTAATTGCTGAGAATGAGCGTCTTGGCAAAAATTGAGCCCCAATACACCACATGTCAGCCTTGCTCTACTTTGGGGTGCTCTATATAATCGGAGGTATGGACGAAGAAGATATACGTCTCCTTCGGTCTATTTTGGTTTATCGTCAAGCTGGAGAAATAGATGAAAAAGGCGGGAGTCCAAATGAATCGGGGCCGAACTGATATTATCGTGGGAAGGCATCTTGGGTGAGGATGGTCCCGCTGAAATAGACTGGCTCCAATTAACATCCTGGGTAGAACACCATGATTACCAGAAAGGCTTTTGAGTTTGTATCATCGAGGTACTCTGTTGGCCATATGTAGTAAAAACCACTGGTTGGCTGCACCGGTGGTGGTTAACCAGCATTCTAATATACTCGTACGTGAATCTCACTTCGCAGCCATGCGCATTAATTGTGCGCCCTAAGTTGGCATGGCAAACCGAATACCAGGGCCCCCTGAATGACGGACATGGAGCGTAATAATGAAAACGATTATTCTGTGCGGCGGCCGTGGGATGCGTTTAAATGAGGAAACCGAGTTCCGCCCCAAGCCACTCGTCCCGGTTGGTGGACGCCCCATCCTTTGGCACATCATGAAAACCTATGCCCACTATGGCTTTCGTGAGTTTGTGCTTTGCCTTGGCTATCGAGGCGACATGGTCAAGGATTACTTCTTAAATTATGAGGCGATGAGCAACGATCTCACAATTCGCCTGGGACAGCGGCACTCTATAGCCTACGACGAGGCACACAGCGAACAGGATTTTCGTGTTACACTGGCTGACACGGGATTGGAGACAATGACCGGTGGACGAATAAAGAAGGTGGAAAAGTATATAGATGGTGATACTTTTATGGTTACCTATGGTGATGGAGTTGCTGATATAGACATTAGAGCACTGGTCGAGTATCATCACCAGCATGGTCGGCTGGCTACCTTGACAGCGGTGCACCCGTTTTCACGTTTTGGTATCCTTACAATGGACAATAACTCATCGGTGCTAAATTTTGCTGAGAAGCCCCAGGTGGAGGAATGGGTCAGCGCTGGCTTTTTCGTATTCAACCGACGGGTATTTGATTATTTAACTGGTGATGATTGCTTCTTAGAACGTGAGCCCCTTGAACGCCTTGCTCACGAAGGGCAACTTATGGCTTATAAACATGATGGCTTCTTCTATGCTATGGATACATACCGCGATTATAGATTCCTTAACGACTCATGGGATAGCGGGCAAACTCCCTGGAAGGTGTGGCAATGAAAGCTTCCTTCTGGCAAGACCGGCCAACGTTTGTGACCGGAGCAACGGGATTATTAGGTGGGTGGCTGGTAAGGCGGTTGCTTGAACTGGATGCAGATATTGTTTGCCTGGTGCGTGACTGGGTGCCCCAAAGCGAGTTGGTTCGTGCTCAGCTTGTTGACCGGGTGAAGGTCGTCCGCGGTGACGTGCGCGACCAGGCGCTGCTGGAGCGGACACTGGGCGAGTACGAAATTGATACCGTTTTTCACCTGGCTGCACAGACCATTGTGGGCATTGCCAACCGAAATCCCATCTCAACCTTTGAAACCAATATTGGCGGCACATGGACGTTGCTCGAGGCATGTCATCGAAGCCCTAAAGTCCGTAGTATTGTAATGGCGTCGTCCGATAAAGCCTATGGTGATCAGGAGGAATTGCCCTATAATGAGAATACGCCGCTACAGGGCCGTTATCCCTATGACGTAAGTAAGTCTTCTGCTGACCTCCTCGCTCAATCGTACGCCACCACCTGGAAGCTCCCGGTAGCTATTACTCGGTGTGGGAACTTCTATGGCGGAGGCGACTTAAACTGGAACCGTGTCGTGCCAGGGACCATACGCTCAGTGCTGCGCGGTCAAAGACCTGCTATACGTTCTGATGGTCAATATATTCGAGATTATTTCTATATAGAGGATGCGGCCGAGGCCTATATTTTGCTGGCAGAGAAGTTGTCCAAGAAAGCCGGCTTGGCCGGTGAGGCATTCAACTTCTCTAATGAGACTCCGCTATCAGTGCTGGAGCTTGTTGAACGCATCCTGCAGTTGATGGTTTCTAAGTCGAAGCCAATCATACGCAACGAGGCCAGCAACGAAATCCGACAGCAGTATCTGAATGCAGAAAAAGCGCGCAAAGTTCTAGGTTGGAAGCCGCTGTTTACTCTAGATGAAGGATTGAAAACCACTATTGAGTGGTATAGGAAGTTCTTCGCCGATGAATAGCAGATCTGACGCACTTCGAGGGGAAATAATAGAACTGGTCGGGAGATATTACGCTGCGGCCTTCCCTGAGAGCGCTTTTGTGCCGGGCAAGTCACCGGTTCGGTACGCGGGGCGCGTCTTCGATGCGGATGAGTTGACTCACCTGGTCGAGGCTGCTCTGGATTTCTGGCTGACTACGGGGCGTTTTGCCGACCAGTTCGAGCGCGATTTTGCCCGGTTCTTCGGCCTAAAGCATGCTATCCTGGTTAATTCCGGCTCTTCGGCCAACCTGCTTGCGGTTTCTTGCCTTACTTCCCCAAAGCTGGGAGAGCGGCGTCTAAAGCCGGGCGACGAGGTTATCACGGTCGCAACCGGTTTCCCCACGACGGTTAATCCTATTATCCAAAACCAGCTCGTTCCGGTATTCTTAGATGTCACGATACCAACTTACAATGTGGACGTTACACAGCTTGAAGAGGCCTACTCCGCACGAACTCGCGCTGTGATGCTGGCTCATACGCTGGGGAATCCTTTCAATCTGGACGCAGTAATGAAGTTTGTGCGACAGCATAACTTATGGCTTATCGAGGATTGCTGTGATGCTGTAGGGGCTACCTTTAGAGGCCAGAAGGTGGGCACTTTTGGCCATCTTGCCACGGTGAGCTTCTATCCGGCGCATCACATTACGATGGGAGAGGGTGGCTGTGTGCTCACCAACCAATCCTTGCTCAAGACCCTGGTAGAGTCATTCCGGGACTGGGGGCGCGATTGTTGGTGCGAACCGGGCAAAGACAATACCTGTGGCAAGCGTCTTGAGTGGCAATTGGGCGACCTACCCTATGGCTATGACCACAAGTATATCTATTCACATCTGGGCTACAATCTGAAGTTGACCGACATGCAGGCGGCGGTGGGCGTGGCTCAACTGAAAAAGCTGCCCGCTTTTATTGAAGCGCGGCGCTGCAATTTTAAGGCCCTGTATGACGGGCTTAAAGACCTCGAGGAATTCTTCATTCTGCCCGAGGCGACACCCGGTTCAGAGCCCAGTTGGTTTGGCTTCCCTATTGCAGTGCGTCCCGGGGCTCCTTTCACTCGCAACGAGGCCGTGGGCTTCCTGGAAAAGCACAAGATTGCAACCCGGCTCCTTTTCGGCGGGAACCTGGTGCGTCAGCCAGCCTACCGAGATGTGAAATATAGGGTCGTAGGTGATCTCAGAAATTCCGATTTTGTGATGAACCAAGTGTTTTGGGTTGGAGTCTATCCTGGGCTTTCACAGGCATCTCTAGCTTATGTAGTAGATGTACTACACAAAAGCACAAGGGCGTTAAAATAACAAGCATCGGGAGGATCCATTGTCCGAAAAGGTAGCCGCAGCTCGCACTATCGAGACCTACAAGCAAGCCGTGAGAAAGAACTTCTCTTTCCTGAAACAAACCACACGGCTCGACGATCTCTTCGCCAAGAGTATCAACCTACCACAGTATGCAGGATACCTTGTGCCCGTGTGTGAGTTGCACGCGACTGATGACAAGCTAATCGCGAAATTGGCGCAGTGGAGAACAGAGAACGCCTTTGCCTATCCAACCCAATTCCTAGTTACCATCGCCGGCACAGCCTCGTGGCTACGTTCTCGTGTTCTGGACGTCGAGGACCGCATGCTCTTCATGGTTCTTGACAAGTATGGAAATTCCATTGGCCACCTAGGATTCGCAAACTCAATCAACGACTCAAGGGAGATGGAAATTGACAATGTGGTGCGCGGTGTCAAAAATGCGCAGCCTGGTATTATGAGTCATGCTATGAGGGCGTTGCTGGATTGGGCTGAAGAAACCATAGGACCTCACATTATTTACCTTAAGGTTTTCCAGGATAACCGACGTGCGATCGAGTTCTATCACAGACTGGGTTTTAAAGATGATGGGTTAGTGCCTCTGCGGCGGCATAAGGATGGGGATAATACAAGCTATCTTCCGGTTGCTGAGAATGACCAAGCCCCTCCTCATCAATACTTCCTGCGCATGTTATATTCGCCTGTAAGGAAAGTGGATGGCTCAGAGATGATCTTGACAGCGGGGCCCTCCATGTCAGCCCGTGAAGTAAGCTATGCTCAAGACGCAGCTCGCAACGGTTGGAATCGTCAATGGGATAACTATATCAAAAGATTTGAGGGTGCTTTTGCTGAGTATTTAGGGATGAAGTACGCCCTGAGCACTTCGAGTTGTACCGGTGCGCTTCATATTGCGCTGGCTGCTCTGGGAATTGGACCAGGAGATGAGGTGATCGTTCCGGATGTCACCTGGGTGGCAACAGCAAATGCTGTGCTTTATGTGGGGGCTACGCCCATCTTCGCTGACATTGAGTCCGACAGCTGGTGCCTGGATCCAGCTTCCTTTGAAGCAGCAATAACCGAGCGTACGAAGGCTGTGATTCCGGTACACCTGTATGGTCATCCTGGACGGATGGACAAAATCATGAAGATTGCCCGGAGGCACAACCTTTATGTGGTGGAGGATGCAGCCCCGGCGATTGGGGCGGAGTTTAAAGGGCAGAAAATGGGAACTTTCGGCGACTTCGCAGCCTTTAGCTTCCAGGGTGCCAAGCTAGTGGTTACAGGTGAGGGTGGCATGCTTGTGACAAATAACGATGAGCTATATGCTAAGGCTCATGTCATCTGGGATCAAGGCCGAGTGCCCGGGACTTTCTGGATCAATCAGAGAGGGTTGAAATACAAGATGTCTAATATCCAGGCGGCAATCGGCCTAGGCCAACTCGAGCGTGTTGATGAACTCATAGAGGCAAAGCGGCGAATCTTCACTTGGTATCATAAGGAACTGGAAAACGTGCCTGGAATCAATCTCTTCGTCGAGTGTAGTTGGGCTCGGAGCATCTACTGGATGTGCAGCATTTTGCTTGACGAGAAGGCAAGAATAACCCGAGATACGATGCGAGAAGAATTGCGCAAACGAGGTGTTGACACTCGGCCGGCTTTTCCGGCAATCAGTCAATATCCCATCTGGCCAAAGCCCCAGAAGGCTTGTCCTACTGCTTACCGGGTAGGTTCGCAAGCTCTCAACTTGCCCAGCGGGGTTTGCCTGAAGCGAGAGCAAATACAGTACGTTTGCCGTTGTATTAAGGAGATTCTAAGCGAAGGGAAATAGAAGGTGAATGAGCACGGAATCGAGCGTTGACTTTGCTCTTGCTATTCGTGCCCACGCTTTACGTATGGTGCACAGGGCCAATGCATCTCACATCGGCACTTCTCTCAGCATGGCCGATCTACTGGCTGTACTCTACAGTCATGTACTGAGGGTGGACCCCGCGAGACCAGACTGGCCCGACCGCGATCGCTTTATCCTAAGCAAGGGACACGGGGCAGCTATCATTTATGCAGTTTTGGCGGAGCGCGGGTTTTTCCCAGTCGAGTGGCTGGATACTTACTGCCAGGACGGCTCAAAATTGGCTGGACACATTACCGCCCATGGCGTGCCTGGCGTGGAGGTCTCCACTGGCTCTCTGGGTCACGGCTTGCCCATCGGCTGTGGCATGGCCCTGGCAGGAAAACGTGAGGGAAGACCTTACCGGGTCTTTGTGATGCTCAGTGATGGCGAATTAGATGAAGGCTCGAATTGGGAGGCAATTCTGTTTGCTCCTCACCATCAACTGGATAACCTGGTGGCGATTGTGGATTATAATAAGATTCAGAGCTTTGGCACGGTTAAAGAGGTGCTGGAACTGAGCCCGCTGGCTGATAAGTGGCGCGCCTTTCGCTGGGCAGTGCGAGAGATTGACGGGCACGACCACAAACAGATTGAAAGTGCCTTGACCAGTATACCCTTCGAACCGGGCAAGCCAAGTGTTATCATTGCACATACCGTCAAGGGAAAAGGCGTCTCATTCATGGAGAATCAACTGGCCTGGCACTATAAGTCTCCCAATGCGGAGCAGTTGAAGCAGGCACTGGCTGAGCTGGGGCTGAATAAATGAGAACAGCCTTCATAGATACCCTATGCGAACTGGCAGAACAAGACGAGCGCATCTGGCTGCTCACCGGTGATCTGGGCTACTCCATACTGGAGCGTTTTGCCAACCGCTTCCCGAGTCGGTACGTCAATGTAGGGGTAGCCGAGCAGAACATGACGGGTGTGGCGGCAGGGCTGGCATTGTGCGGGAAGGTGGTTTTTACCTATTCCATTGCGAACTTTCCGACGCTGCGCTGTCTGGAGCAGATTCGCAACGATGTCTGTTACCACAATCTGAACGTTAAGGTCGTCGCTGTGGGGGGTGGGCTCGCTTACGGGGCTCAAGGCATGACACATCACGCCACCGAAGACCTGGCAATCATGCGCGCTTTGCCCAATATGACTGTCATAGCACCTGGAGACCCTGTGGAGACACGCTTAGCGACGCGGGCCATTGTGAACCGGCCGGGGCCATGCTATTTGCGATTAGGCAAAGCTGGAGAACCTGTTGTGCACCAGACGCCACCTGCTTTTACCATCGGCAAGGCGATCACAGTGCGAGAAGGAAGCAGTGTGACTTTGATTTCTACTGGCGGCATGCTGCATAACGCCCTGCAGGCAGCAGAGTTGCTAGCACAGGAGCGGATTCAAGCACGCGTGTTGAGCATGCACACGCTCAAGCCGCTGGACAACGAGTCAGTTCTGGCAGCAGCCCTGGAGACCAGCACCATTGTGACAATAGAAGAGCATAGTTTGATCGGGGGACTGGGAAGTGCGGTTTCGGAAACGTTAAGCAAGGGGATGCCAAAAGGAATTCGTTTCCGTTCACTGGGGATGCCGGACCGCTTTGCTGACATAGGAAGCCAGGAATGCTCGAGGCGCTCATACAGGCTTACACCTCAAGGCATTAGCTCAGCAGTGCAGGATATGCTTTCTCACAGATGCTAAAGAAGCTCAGACGGTTTGGAAGGTAAATGATCGCAACAGGAAATTCCGGCGCGTGGAGGAAGTAAGCATGCCTCTATTTTCTATCGTCATACCAACGAGAAATCGCGCCCATTTGCTCAGATATGCGATTCAGTCAGTTCTTCAGCAAGATTGCGATGATTACGAACTTATCATTTCCGATAACGATTCCTCGGACGATACGCGCAGCGTAGCACTACAGTTCAATAGTCCAAAGATTCGCTATGTCACCACTGGGAAATACCTAACGGTCAATGACAGTTGGAATTATGCCTATACTCAAGCGGCAGGTGATTACATTCTGATATTAGCCGATGATGATTATTTAGTGCCTGGTGTTTTTCGACAGGTGAAAAAGGTTATCCAACGGACGTCAGCACTAATGGTATCCTGGGGTCATATTACCTATAATGATGCTACTTACAACGATGTGGGTTATCGAAACACCATAGAGAGCAGAAGGTTTACAAACAGAATTTTTAAGGTGCGTACAAAGGATGTGCTTAGG
>Ga0315286_10008257_pt1 | contig 10239 bp, 6 predicted proteins | sample YL17G10_0_MG_FD_205038 | JGI IMG/M metagenome (GOLD analysis project Ga0315286, IMG submission 205038) | Sediment microbial communities from Yellowstone Lake, YNP, Wyoming, USA - YL17G10_0 | ecosystem: Environmental > Aquatic > Freshwater > Lake > Sediment | place: USA: Wyoming | collected...
CTTCACTCGCGGCGGAGTCAGCACGATTCACAGGGAAACGTGGAGGGGGTCGGCGTCTTTTCGAACTCTTCCCGTGAGCCTGAATCTCGTCATCGGCCGCCTTGGGGGGGCTCGTTTTCAGATGAGCGTTTCGGGCGGAGCGACGTATTTCATGAATTCTTTTGAAGCAGAAGGATTCGGCGGGGTCTCCATCTACAGGGCGTGGTCGGAACTGCTTCCCGGCGGAGGCCACTCTCACTACGAAGCCGTGGATGCATTAAAAATACCCGTAACCATCGCTAAAACAACCTGGAATGCCGTCGGCGGCAATCTCGGCGTTATGGCGACTTTCCGGTTTTCCGCCGCGGCGGGCCTTTTCGTCGAAGCCCGTTTTTTTTATTGTCCGGCGAAATCTCTTTACTGGAGTTGGACGCCCGGCACCTATCCGGGTCTCTACCAGGCCCTGGACTCCGTGGCGTACCCCGTGGATTGGGCCGCGGTCCAGAATAGCAGAACGTCGGAGTTCACCCTGAATCCTTCGTTTTATTACGCCGGAGCGGGGATTCTCATCTCCTTCTGACGAGACCGGGACCTGAAATGTCGCTTCACGCCAGAATCCATTTCCTGAATTTCGCCCGGAAGCTCGCGGTCATCTCCATCTTTTTTCTCGTCCCGCTCCATTTCCTGAGCCTCGGCTTCAGCGGCGGGCAGATCGGCCTCATCATCTCCTGTTTCGCCCTGGCGCCCCTTCTCATCTCGCTCCCGACCGGATGGGTCAACGACCGCTTTTCCATGACGGGCATCATCCGCGGCAGCCTTTTCATCGAGATCCTGCTTCTGCTGCTGCTCGCCTGGGCCGAGAGCTTCATCCTCGTGGCCGCCCTTTTCATGCTGCTCGGGATGGCCAACAACGCCCTGGACGTCTCGCTCATCAGCCTCTACTACAAAGATGAGACAGCCATGGACCAGAACAGGAAGTATGGCATCTATAGCTTCTGGATGGGTTTGGGCCCGGCCGTCGGCGTCTTTGCCGGCGGATTCCTTACCAAGTTCGGTAATTTCCGAGTTTTATTTATCGCTTTCGCCCTTATCCTGATCTTCACCTTATTTACGGTCCGGAAGTTCGACCACGAGAAATTCCACGTTGTTTCGTTCCGCGACTACCGCCGGAACCTCCTCCGGAAAAAGACGATTCTCTTCGCCGCTTTCACCTTCATCCTGGCCCTTCATTGGAGCGTCGAGGGGACGGTTTACAGCCCGTTCCTGCAAAAGAACCTCGGGCTCAAGGGGATCCAGATATCCTCCTATATCGCCGCGGGGATGATGCTCCTCTCCATCTCCTCATTTCTCATCGGTCTGAAAAGATTCGACGCCCGGATCAACAAGCGGATGCTCCTTCTGGCCATGGGCTTCTCCGGCGGAGGCCTGGCCCTGATGACGATCCAGAATCCCTGGATCTCGTTCGCCTTTCGCGCCGTCCATGAGATCGGTGACGGTTTTCTCGGAGCTCTGATCACAGTGACGGTGTCCCGCCTGTTCGAGAAAAAGAGCATCGGCGGCAGCGCCGGGGCGCTTCTCGCCGTTCAGGTCACGGCGCAGATGGTCGGCGCCCTCGTTTTCGCCCCCCTCGGCTTCCGCCTCGGGCTCCAGTATCCCTTCCTCATCTGCGGCGCGCTCCTTATTGCCAACGCTTTTTACGGGTCGCTCATCTTCCGCAGGGCCGAGTATTGAGGCGCCATGATTTCGGATAAAGGGTCAGGATTCGACGTCATTTTGATCGGAGGGGAACCGTATGCCGATCATCCGCTCTCGGGCCTGGGCGTCATCGCCCGAGTTCTCGAGGCCAAAGGGCATAAGGTCGGCGTCATCGGGCAGCCCGACTGGAAAACCGACGCGGATTTTCAAAAGCTCGGCGCTCCGCGCCTTTTTTTCGGGCTGACAGCGGGCTCGATCGACAGCATGCTCGTCAACTACACGCCGCTCAAGCGCAAGAGGGCCAAGGACGAACACGCGCCCTACCGGTCGGGCATGCCCGACCGGGCCGTCCTTGTCTATGCCAATAAAATCCGTCGTCTTTTCCCCAGGGTTCCGGTCGTTCTCGGCGGAATCGAAGCTTCGCTCCGGCGTTTCGCCCATTACGATTATTGGGAGAACAATGTCCGGCGGTCGCTCCTCCTCGATTCGCGGGCCAATATCCTGGTCTATGGGCCGGGCGAGCTTCAAGCGCTCGAAATCGCCCGGCGCCTGGATAAAGGCGAAGATTTGGCTGGAATCCGCGGAACATGCGTCGTGAGGAAGGAATTACCTCCGAGCTTCGAGGAAATTCCATCCTATGAAGACGTCGGGTCGAAGGCGGACGCGTTCTGCCGGGCTCAAAACGCCTTTTCGAACCGCCGCTCCCTCGCCCAGAAGCACGCCGGGCGCTATGTCCTTCAATATCCGATGCCCGATTACACGCCCGCCGACCTCGACTGGATTTACGGGCTCCCTTTCTCCCGGAACGTCCCGGCCCATTTCCCCGAGTTCAAAATGGCCCAGTTCTCGGTCGTCACCCATCGGGGCTGTCTCGGCCGCTGCTCATTCTGCGCCCTGGCCCTCCATCAAGGAGATCGGATCGTTTCGCGGAGCGAGAAATCCATCCTCGACGAAATCAGGCGGCTGACCCGGCACCCGGATTTCAAGGGATATATCGACGACCTGGGCGGGCCGACGGCGAATATGTACGGAATGGACTGCGACACGGCCGAAGGCTGCGAGAACGCGTGCCTGGAATGCGGACATTCCGACCGGAGCCATCGCCGGCTTATCGCCCTCATGCGGAAGGCGAGGTGGATTCCGGGGGTCAAGAAGATATTCGTCCGGAGCGGCATTCGCTACGACCTGGCGATGGAAAGCGGGGAATATCTGCGGGAACTGAGCGAGCACCATCTCTCCGGCCTGCTGAAAATCGCCCCCGAGCATGTCTCGGCCGAAGTCCTCAGGCGGATGAACAAAAACGTCCCGCCGCTCGAGGATTTCAGGCGCGTCTTCAAAGATATCAACAAGGGCCGGAAACAGCATCTCAAGTATTATTTCATGGTCGCTCATCCGGGGAGCGGGCCGAAGGAAGCCCGGGAGCTGGCCCGCGAAGTCCGGAGGCTGGAGAGGGAAGGGGAGAAGCCGGTCGAAGGCGTTCAGATTTTCACCCCGACGCCGATGACCGTCTCGACCTGCATGTATCACACGGGCCTGGACCCGGCCACGGGAGAAAAGGTTTACGTGCCGCGGACTTTCACCGAAAAGAAAGAGCAAAAGCGGATGCTCGGGCCGGCGCCGGACAAGTCCGGCTGATGGTCTGCCTTATTCAACCACCAGAATGCCATGGATTTGAACTTTCGGAATGGTCGCCGTCAGCTTGCCCTCCCTCCAATACCAGGGAACCGTGGCATTGTCGGGTAAAAATATGACGTTGTTCGGCCTCTCCTGAGTCCTTATTTCGACGTCCATCCAGCCTATTTCCGGGATAAAATCCGTGAAATTATAGCGGTCGGGCAGGGGCATGTTGGCCCGGTTCAGGAGATGCAGGCATAGTTTGCCGTCGGCGGTCTTGCGGAGGGCGACGTCGATAGTCGAGGGGCCCTTGAGCATGACCGCCGGCTCAGGGAAAAGCCCGCGAACGATGTCCCCGACGAATTGCCGGATGTAAGGGTGATGGCCGCGGAAGAAGATATCGGCGAGCGGGCCGTAGACCGCTCCGATTCGGCCCTTGCCGTAATCGACCAAAGTCGCCGCCGGCTTGCCGTCTTTCCGCGTATCGCGCGTCGGGAAACGGAACCCGGCCGCCTTCGCCGCCCCCGGGGTCACGTCCTGCCAGTTTCCGTTCGCGCTCACGGGTCCTTGGGAAGTCGCCAGTTCGGCGGTGATGTTTTGAGCCGCTCCTTCGAATTTCACGCCCAAGGCGGGCTCGAACAGCCGAGCGCAATTTTCGCCCAGGAGAAGCAGGCTTCCGCCCCCGCCCGCATAATCGAGGAGCGATTTCTTGAATCCCTCGGTCAACTTATGCGAGTCCGGAACGACGACCAGCGGGAATTCCTTGAGCCTGGGCTCGAGCTGATGCTCGGCCAGGATGTCCACCGAATAGTGCAGCTCGAGCAGTGCGTGAAGCGCTCCCTCCAAAGCCTCGAACTCGCCTCCCCACGGCGCATACACCCGGTCGGACGCGTCCCAGTGCGATTCCGATGAGAGAAGCAGGGCGACCTGGGGGACCGTCGTGCTCTTGAAGCTCGCCTCTTTCCGCGCCCGGCAGAAATCCGCCACTTGTCCTTCCTGGTCGATGATCGCGTCCGCGATATATCCGGACCGCGTCGGCTGATGATAAATCTGGAATCCGCCGCCCTGCATCAGGACGACGGCCGACTCCTGCATGAGTTGGAGGGGCGTTTTGATCGACCAGCCCTGGTCCTTGCCCTTGTCGAATCCCCAGGCCATGAGGTCCCAGGGCATGCCCGTGCTCGCCAGGTAGCGGGCTTCCATCCGCGCCCGTTCGAGCGACAAAGACGGCGAGTAATCCCCCGAAAGATAATCGAGCTTGACCGTGACCGGCTTGGGGGCGAAGCTCGTGTACATCCAGTTGCTCGTGATCTGGAGCCCGGGCCTGAAAGCGTGGAGCGCGTCCACCCAATGGCCGAGATAGTTTTCGAACGCCTGGCGGTGGAACATCTTCCAGGCAAGCCAGTCTGGGTCGGTCCGGTCTTTGGGCGCTGCGGTCTTTCCCGTCGCTTTCGTCCAGGCGGCAATCGCGCCCGGCGAATAGTCGAGCTGGACGGCCCAGCATTCGCCGTCCACCCAGAGCCCGTCGAGGTCGTAGGCCGCGACAACTTCCTTCAGCTGGGGGATGAGCAACTCGTCCCGGTAGGGTCCGAAGACGCTCGTATTGTTCGGATCGCGGTTGCCTTTTTCATCGACCCGCGCCCAGTCGGGATGATGGACGATCGCCTGGGAGTCCCAGACCCCGGAATAATGGATATAGAGCCCGACGCCCCTCTCCCTGGTCAGTTTCCGCCAGACCGCCAAGCTGTCCTTCTTTATCCCCGGCGCCGCCCAGCCGATCTTCGTCGGGTATCCTGCCCAGCCGACATGTCCCTTGCAGTCGTATTGGACGTAGTCAGGCCGGACGCGGTCGAGGAGCCTGGAAATATTCTCCTCTGAGACATCCGCGCCCAATGCGACGTCTGTATTATTGGGATGGAGGTCGAAATGGAGGCCGAAGAAGGCGTCTTTGCGGGGGAGAGGCTTTTTGTCCTGGGAGAAGGCAACGGCGAAAACGAGGAAAGCGCCGGCTAAAATGGCGATCACAATCGAACGAAACCGCATGATGTCCTCCTTTGGATTGTAGGATTGAGTAAAAGGTAGAATAGAAAGACGAGTTTTTCAAGAAAAATGTCTTTGTGTATAATACGATCGCTTTCTAGAGAAACCAGCGTGTCTAATCCAAAGAAAGCGGTCTTCAAAAAGGGTTATAGAAAAATAATAATTTCCATATTGAGTTGGATCAATATTGTTTCCGGGATGACGATTTTTGCCGAAACGCCGCGGTTACGGAGTTCTCTCGACGGAGTCATCGCGACCGCCGAGAAAATGAAATTCGAAGGAAAATACAGCGGAGCGATTGAACGGATTGAGGAGGCATTAAAACGAGATCCTAGAGCCTTAAATGATTCCGCTAATGTCCGCGCGCATATGCTTCTCGGCCTCCTCTATTGGAATACAGGTCAAGTCGATAAATCTTCTTTATATTACCAAAGAGCAAAGAATCTTGCCCTTTCGATAAACCTCATCGCAGAAGCCCACATTTGCCGCAAAGCCCAGGATATATATGATTTTTATCAGAAGGGTAAAAATAGCCGCAGTTCAGGTAAGTTCCGAGAATCGCTCGATTGCTTCGAGAAAACGCTGGCTCTTGCGAGAAATATCCGAAGCCTGGATCATGAAGTCAAATGCCTTCGGCAAATGAGTGTTACATATTGGGAGATGAACGATATTCAGTCTTTTTTTTCCATGAATATCAGAGCTCTCGAAATCGCACGTTCAATCCGAAATCTTCGGGAAGAAGGCCAGTGTTATAACAATCTCGGTTTGTATTATTGGAAAAATAGCGATTTTTCAAAAGCGCTAAATAATTTCAAGATAGCCCTAGATATTTCTGAGAAAGAAAAATATTCCGATTGCAGATCTGACTCGTTGAACAACATAAGCTTAATCTTTATGGAACTAGGCGATTATGATAGAGCTCTTGAATATTTGACAAAAGTTATGGACATCGATTTTCAGTATAATGATAAATATTTCTTATCAACAGATTTTAATAATATCGGTAATATTTATCGGAATAAAGCAATTTATTCGGGAAAGAACATTTATTTTGTTTATGCAATTGACAGTTATAATAAATCTTTGAAATTCGCAACTGATATAAAAAATAATGCACTTGAAACCTATGTTCTAAATAACATAGGGGAAATATATTATCTTCAGGGGAAGTATTTATTAGCCTTGAAATATTTAAAAATCGCTTCGGAAATGGCGATTAAAACATCCGATATCGAAGCGAGAAGTTTAGTAAGCAATACCATTGGAAATATATTTGTTGCGCTTGGAAAATATGACGAAGCGATTAGGTGCTTCAAATTTAATATTAATCTTGCCGTTGGAAATAATCGCGCCAAGGTTCTCTGGGAAGCTTATTACGGTTTGGGAAGATGCTACGAAAAACGAAATGAGCCTGCCAAAGCCATGGAAAACTACGAGAAATCCATTGAGATCATCGAGAAAACAAGAAGCCAGATTTATTTAGATACTTTCAAAGCCGGCTATACAAGAAATAAATCCGAAGTCTACGAATCACTCATAAATCTTCTGTTGAGCATCAAGAAGCAAGAAAATCGCGCTTCGATGGACGAAAAGATTTTCTTGATCATGGAAAAATCCAAGTCCCGCGCTTGCCTTGAAAGCCTTATGGAATCGAGAATAGACGTTCGCGAAACGATGACCAACGCGCAGAGATTAGAACTGGATGATACCGCGAACCGGATTTCCTCGCTATTTTCGAAGTTGGCGACAAATCGTTTTAAAGACAATGAAGAAGTGAGAGAGCGACTTGCGGAGGAAGAGGGCAATTACATGATGATCATATCCAAGATCAAATCCGAAAATCCCTCGCTCGCTAATCTGTTGTCATACCAGGAATCCAAGCTGAGCGCGGCGCAAAACATGCTAGATGAAAAAACGGCGATCATTGAATACTATCTAGGAGAAAAGCAGTCTTTGTTGGTTTGCCTGGGATGTGATTGGGCCGATTTCTATATTTTGCCCCCACGGCAGGCCATTGAAAATTCTGTAAAGGCATACGTGAAAAGTCTGTCGGCCGGTCCCCTTGCCGGGTTTGGGGGAGAAACCGCCTCGAAACGGATATCCGACGAGATTCTTTTTCCGGTTTTAAAGAGTCAGTTTAAAAAGATTGAAAAGCTCATAATTATTCCGGATGGCATTTTATATTATCTTCCTTTTGAGACATTGAGGCTCGCGAGTAGGGAAATCGGAACTCCATATCTGGTCGAACAATACGAGGTGTCGTACGTTCCTTCTGTTTCCATACTTTTCTTTCTTCGGGAAGCGGAGCTTAGTCCGACGTCGGAGCGTGGACTGCTGGCCTTCGGCGATCCCATTTATCGTAGCCGGAAAAATATAGAACAAAGTCCAAGTTCCGGCGACGATTTCATGAATGAAGTCTATTTGAATCACGGATATAATCTCTCTCAGATCCCATTTTCGAGAAGAGAAATCCGCTCCATCTCCAGATATTTTCCCAAAAAGCTGCGTCATGTCTATCTGGGTGAAGACGCCCGAGAAGATGTCATTAAGCATGAACCTCAAAAAGAATACGAGGTTGTCCATTTTGCCTGTCATGGATTCATCGATGACAATGAGCCGATACGGTCGGCTCTCGTCTTGTCTCAAGATAGCGGCCGAATGGAGGACGGCTTTTTACAAGTCCGAGAGCTTTATAACCTTAAGCTTGCGGCCAATCTTGTTATCCTATCCGCCTGCCAAACGGGAAAGGGGGCGATTGAAAAGGGAGAGGGCCTTTTAGGGCTACCGCGAATATTTTTTTATTCCGGAGCCAAGTCCGTTGTATCGACATTATGGTCGATTAACGATAAGTCCACCGCGTTTTTCATGGATATTTTTTACCGGTATTTATCCAAGGGGAATTCCAAGGCTCAGGCATTGTGTCTGACGAAAAAAGAGATGCTTCGCTCCAAATATTCCCATCCTTTTTACTGGGCGGGATATATCCTCAACGGCGACGGCGAATCCAGAGTCCATTTTGACTGATCATTCGATGAGAAAAAATTGGCAGAGTCGGGATTCGATGATCTTTTCGCTTAGCGTAAAACCGGAAATCATCCAAAAATATCTTTGTGAAGACAGCCTTTTAGCCAAATCTTTTGGAAGTGAATAGAACGTCCCTTTTATTTCCGGGCTGCGAAAGACCGGAGATAATGCATCGTCAAATAGCTCTAAAATATAATGATCGACAAATCCGCGGGTTTTCCATCTAAAGACAAGGCGAGATTTGGATACGATTCCTTCGCCAGGCGCGAGCACCTGAATCTCGTCCCCGCGATTTTCCCGAACACTAGGCGCTCTAAGCGTCAGGGGCGCTTTATTCTGGAAAAGGGTGACGAACCCGGCGGCAAGAACGAGCATTCCCGCCCCGAGGACGACATACCTCCACAAGGCTCGAAAAAAAACAGGTTTTTGGACAAAGACGAATCGCGTCGGCTCCCGAAGCTCTTGAGTCTTCAGCCAATGGTCGATTTCTCGGTCCAGGCTGTTCGCCCCCCTTTTGATTTCTATGAGTAACGAAAAATCGTGCGCACAGAAAGTACATCGGGAGAGATGATCGACAACTTGCGCTTTGCGTCTTTCTCGAGTTCGAGAGTTGAAGAGATTGAGAAGATCTTTAGTCGCAGGACATTTCCTTCTCGATACCGGAATCTGCCTGTCAAGGTACGACCGATAAAGATCACATAATTCTTTATGGGTGATGTTCATAATCGATATTCTTATCTTTTAGGATTTTTTTCAAATCGGATAATCCCCGATAAAGAAGATTCCGCGTTTTATCTTTGCTCCAATTAAAATAGAGAGCGATTTCCTCGATGCTCATGTTCAGGAGGTAAAGTTTTACGACCATCCGGCGGCTTTCGATGAGATTTTCGACGGCCTTCCCGACGATATCCTTGATATCCATTTCTCCGTATATCAAATCGCCCATATAGGCGCTGCTTTTCTCTGCAATTTTTATGTTTTTTTCGTGGAGATAAACGCCTTCCTCCCTCTTAAATTTCCTGAATTGGTCGATTACCGAAGAATTCACGATTTTCTTGATATACGACGAATAATTAATGATTTTTTTCTCATGATGAAGGATTTTCCAGATCTTGATCTTTACGTCCTGAAAAATGTCGTCGACTTCCAGGCCGAACTTAACCGGGTTGTATTTTTGAATGTTGGCCTTGATGAAACTGCTGAATCGCTCAAGGATCTCAGCCAGTTCTTTGTCTTTGTTTTTATCCCAGACCATCTTGGCTCTTGATTTGGAAAAGAATCATATTCGAGACCGAACGGCAAGACAATAGGATAGATGGCGTTTCGGGGATTTTTTCTCACACTGAACTTGACTTTCAGTCGATATTTCGTTAAGATTCCGGCTCTCAATATCATATAAACGTCTATTCATTTATCCATAAAAATATAGACTTTTAAGGAAAATTCTCTTTATTGAAGGCAGGTTGAGAAATGTGGGAAGAGACGCTCGATGACCTCGATGTCGAGGCGAGGCCCCGAAGTTTTGTCTTTAATCTGCCTTTCTTGAAAGAGCGGATCGACCAGGTCATCGTTTTCCTCATCATCGTTTGCAGCGCTTCGCTCCTGATTGTTTCCATCAAGTTCCATCTTTTCCAGTATTGGGCGGAATTCCTGAACAGCTCAAAATTTCTAAAGATCGCGATGTATCCACTCTTAATCTCGACGGTCAGTGTCATCGCCGCTTTGATCCTCCAGACCGTTCTCTGGCTCAGGTATAAACCCGAGATGCTGGACGGCGAGGAGCGGAACCGCGACTGGCCTTTTATCTCGGTCGTCATGCCGGCGTTGAACGAGCAGGATTTGATCGGCAAGTCCATCGATTCGATCTTCGCCAGCTATTATCCCCAG
>Ga0315286_10008259_pt1 | contig 10238 bp, 8 predicted proteins | sample YL17G10_0_MG_FD_205038 | JGI IMG/M metagenome (GOLD analysis project Ga0315286, IMG submission 205038) | Sediment microbial communities from Yellowstone Lake, YNP, Wyoming, USA - YL17G10_0 | ecosystem: Environmental > Aquatic > Freshwater > Lake > Sediment | place: USA: Wyoming | collected...
TCAAGGCGGCCCAGGCGGCCGTGGCCGACCCGGCGACGCACCAGTACGCCCTCGACCGGGGCGACGCGGGCTTCCGCAAGACCATCGCCGCCTGGCACAAGAGGCGCTTCGGCTACACGCTCGATCCCGAGACCGAAATCCTGCCGGCCCAGGGATCGAAGGAGACCTTGAGCCACCTGCCGCTGGCCGTGATGAACCCCGGCGACGTGGGCCTTGTGCCCGACCCGGGGTACCCCGTGTACGCGTCGAGCGTCCGGTTTGCAGGCGGCACGGCGGTGCGGCTGCCCATCACGGCCGCGCGCGGGTACCTGCCGGACCTCGGTGCCCTGAAGGCGTCGGACCTCAAGAAGGTGAAATTGATTTATCTCAATTATCCTAACAATCCGACCGCCGCCGTGGCCCCCCGCGCGTTCTACGAAGAGGTGGTGGCGTGGGCCCGCGAGCACCAGGTCCTCGTGGCCCAGGACATGGCCTACAGCGAGGTCTACTTCGGCGAGCCCCCGGTCTCGATCCTCGAGGTTCCGGGCGCCAGCGACGTGGCCCTCGAGTTCTACTCGTGCTCCAAGACGTTCAACATGACCGGCTGGCGGGTCGGCTGGGTCGCGGGCAACGCCGCGGCCATCGCCAGCCTCGTCGCCGTCAAGAGCAACATGGATAACGGCGTGTTCACGGCGATGCAGCGGGCGGGCGCGGCAGCCCTGGAAGGCTACGACCGGCCGGAGATCCGGGCCCTGCGCGAGATGTACCGGCGGCGGCGCGACTGCCTCGTGGCGGCCCTCACGGCGGCGGGCCTCGAGGTCAACCGGCCCGAGGCCACCTTCTACGTCTGGATCACGTGCCCGAGCGGCATCGACAGCCGCACCTTCGCCGACCGGCTGCTCTCGGAGGCCGACATCGTGGCCACGCCGGGCATCGGCTACGGCCCGCACGGCGAGGGGCACATCCGCATGGCGCTGACGGTGCCGGAGGCAAAACTCGAAGAAGCCGCCGACCGCATCAAGCGCCTGAAGTTCTAATCCGGTCGGAGATGATGTTGCGCGGCGGGTCTCCTGGCCCGCCGCGCCCAACGAGCGAGTTGCATCCTGGCACGGTGGGTCAGGAGGCCCGCCGCGCCCGATTCTCGCCAATGCCGCCATGGCAACAGCCTACCTGGCTCTCGGGTCGAACCTGGGCGACCGCCGGGCCAACCTCGAGGCGGCGCTGGCGGCCCTGCGGGCGAACACGGCGGTGCGGGTCCTGGCGGTCAGCGGCTTCATCGAGACCGAACCGGTCGGTGGGCCGCCGGGGCAGGGCGCTTACCTGAACGGCGCCGCCGCTGTCGAGACCGACCTGGAGCCTCATGCGCTCCTGACGGAGTGCAAGCGGATCGAGAAATCGCTGGGCCGCCGCGAAGGGCCGCGCTGGGGCCCGCGCATCGTCGACCTCGACATCCTCTTCTACGGCGCGATCGTTCTCGACGCGCCCGACCTGACCCTGCCGCACCCGCGCCTGCGAGAGCGCCGGTTCGTCCTCGAACCGCTGGCCGAGATCGCCCCCGACCTCGTTGACCCCGTGACGGGCCTGACCGTCGGCGAGTTGCTCGCGCGACTGGCACAGGGCTTATGACGTTGCGATGTATCTGGTACAATGAATCTGTGGGCAAAGCCCATCGCATATCTCACACGACAGCGCCACTTGGCGCCGTGCGCGGTGGGTCTCTCGACTCACCGCGCAGGAGGCGCCCTGCGGCGGCCAGAAAACGCACGCGCGCGGCGGGTCAGGAGGCCCACCGCGCTATGTGGCGCTGAGGTCCAACTCACCCCAGGGGCCGCGGCGGCTTCGGCGGCGAGTCGGGCGGGGCGGCGTGAACCGGCGCGCCAGGGGTCGTGCGGCCGTTTCCGTTTATCCCATTGGCGCGTTTGCCGTTGCCGTTCTTGCCGCTCGGCACTTCGTCGCCGGGCCGCTGTCCCAGGTAGCCGTGGGCCTGGCAGGCCTTGACGATATCGCGTGCGATGGGTGCTGCCGCCGTGCCGCCGTGCCCGCCGTGCTCGACGATGACGGCGAAGGCGATGCGAGGTTCGTCGGCCGGGGCGAACCCGTCGAACCAGGCGTGGTCTTCTCCCCGGCCGGCCTGGGCAGTGCCGGTCTTGCCGGCGATGGCGATGTCGGGCAGGTTCGCGAACGTGTACCCGGTGCCGCCGGGCTCGTTGACCACGGCCGCGAAGGCGTCGCGCAGCATGGCCATCAGTTGCGGGTTCAGGCGGAGGTCCCGCGGCTCTCCCTGTGACGGGACCTCGCGGATGATCCTGAGGGGCGGCATTCGGCCGCTGGTGGCCACGAGGCCGTAGACCTGGGCGGCCTGTAGCGGCGTAACGAGGAGTTCCCCCTGGCCGACGGCCAGGTTCCGCGGGTCGTCGACGCCGATGTGGCCGGGCGCCTCGCCGCGGAGGCCCAGCCCGGAGGGCCGGCCGAGGCCGAACCTGGCGGCCCACCCCTGTAGCCGTGCGGCCCCCGCCTTGAGGTCCAGCCGCCCGCCCTCGCCGCGGCTCAGCAGTTCGGCCACGTGGAAGAAGAACACGTTGCACGATTTCTGGATGGCCGTCCGCAACGCAACCGAGCCGTGCCCGCTCGGATAAATGTGACACCTGAACCGGTTGGGGAACTCCGGGTTCAGGATGCCGTCGCACGTTAGGAAGGTGCGCGGCGTGATGACGCCCTCGTGAAGCGCGGCCGTGGCGCCGATGGCCTTGAACGTGGAGCCCATCGGGTACAGGCCCGAGATGGCGCGGTTGACGAGCGGGCGGGCGGGGTTCCTGGCGAGGTCGGGGAAGTCGGCCTGGAACGACCGCACGTCGAAGCGGGGGGCGGTGGCCAGGGCGAGGACCTCGCCGGTGCGGCAGTCGAGGACGACGGCGGCGCCGCAGCCGGTCGCGGCGCGGTCGAGGAGTTCCTCGACGTCGGCCTGGAGGGCGATGTCGATCGTCAGGTGAACGTCCTGGCCCGGCACGGGCTCGATGTCTTCGAGGAAGTTGCCCTCGATGCCCTTCTGGAACATGCCGCGCGACCCGCGCAGGAGTTTCTCGCAGGCGGCCTCGATGCCGGTCCGGCCGGTGAAGTCGCCCGGCCAGTACCGCTTGAGGTCTCCCGGCGGATAGTCGTCGTTGATGTGGCCGGCCAGGTCCTCGCGGGCAACCTCGCCGAGGTAGCCGACGATGTGCGGCGCCACGTCGCCGTAAAGGTACTCGCGCCGCCGGGTAGGCTCGGCCACGAGGCCGGGAAAAACCTCGGGCCGGCTGTTGATGACGCCGACCGCCTTGAGGCTGGCCTCGTAGATGATCGGGTGCGCCACGCTGGTCCGCTCGCCGTAGGTTTCCTCGCGGATGCGGATGCGGCGGCCGTGGCGTTCCAGGACGCTGGCCCGAATGAACTCGACGCGCTCCGTAACGATGTCGGCCCGGCGCTGGAGTTCGTCCAGCGGGATGAGCGTCAGCCGCGACAGTTCCTGCCACATCCGCACGACCCGCTCGCGGACCTTCGCCGGCGAGACCTCCCACCGGCGGGCCAGCTGCGCCACAAACTCGTCGCTCATCTCGATGAATGGGTAGTACACGGCGATGTCGTACGCGCCGGTGTCCTGGGCAAGGACGACGCCGTTGCGGTCGTAGATCGTGCCGCGGATGGTCGGGTGGAACCCTGGCGGCCGGCGCAGGCGCTGCTCGGCCTCGTCGCGGTACCGGGCGCCCTCAATAATCTGGATCTCCAGGAGGCTGAGGAGCAACAGGGCCACCCCGGCCGCGAGAACACTGACCACTGCCTTAAGCCGCGTTGCGTACATCGGGATTCCACGCTTGCAGGACGGCGGCATGGTACGGCAGGACCCAGGGGAAATCAAGACGACTTGCGGCACTCGCGTTCAGCCGGAAGCCGAAGGTCGCGTGTTAGTGCGGCGGGTCTCCTGACCCGGCGCCTGCGTTCACGGCCGGCCGTGTGGCGCGGCGGGTCAAGAGATCCGCCGCTCAAACACCCTACCACTCGCGCGATTCGCCCGCCACCCCCAGCGGGCCGCGCAGCCGCTCGAGAACCCAGAACAGGTACGGCGCCAGGACGGCCGAGTACAGAGCGTCGAGGAGCGCCTGCTCGACGGACCGGAAGAAGGCCAGCGGGATGTCATCGAGGTACTGCGCCGCCAGGTACCATGCCAGGTGTGCCGCCGCCACGACGGCCAGCGATAGCAGGAAGTGCGTCAGGACGCGGGTCCGCATGAAGGCCGTCCGCACGTGGCTCACGGCAAGGCAGACGAGAGAGAAGACCAGCGCCTGTAGGCCCAGGCGTCCGGAAACCGAGACCACGTCCGACGCGAGGCCCAGGCACCAGGCCGCCACGAACACCTCGTAAGGCTCGAAGTAGAGAGCGATGAAGAGGCCCAAGAGGAGCGCCAGGTCCGGCCGCGTCCAGTAGCCGTCGATGGGGATGGCCAGGGCCCCGGGGCGGAATGCGGCCGTCTGGAGCACCAGCGAGGCATAACCGAGAATCGCCACCAGAAACCATCGCACGGTCGGAACACCTCGGTCGGGCGCAGATCACCCGCGCTTGTTCACACGCGCGACATGTCATTGGAGCCCTCTCCCATTGTGGGAGAAGGCGGCGAAGCCGGTTTAGGGGTGTTGGCGATGCACGGCCCCCTCATCCCTGCCCCTCTGCCACGAGGCGAGAGGGCAACAACGACCGCGCGCCAGGCCGGCGACGGCCGAACGGGCAGAGGGAGCCGCCTCGCGGCCGGCTACTTGCGGGGCGCGGCCGGGAAGTCCGGCGACAGAACGTAGACCTCCCGGGTTTCACCGAGCGGCACGCGGGGCTCGACCAGAATATCGTAGAACACGCCGGCCGGCTTGAGGCTGCAATTGACGATGCGGCCGACAATCAGGTACGGCGGCAGGTTGGACTCCGGCGAGGGGCTCGTGACCACGAAGTCGCCGGGGGCGATGTCGCTGGCGCGAGGGATGCCCTGGACCGACACGGCCGTCCCGTCGTCGGCGCCCCGCGCCACACCCTCGGGACCGGCTCGCCACTGCCCGTCGCGATGCGTGACGATCTGGACCATCATGGTGGCCCGCGGATCGGTGACCAGGCGGACGGTGCTCGTCAGGGGCCCGACCTCGTCGACGATGCCGACCAGGCCGGCGGCGGTCAGGATAGGTTCGCCGCGCTGTAGGGCCTCGCGGGCGCCGCGGTCGATGTGGCCCTGGACGACGGCGCTGGACTTGCGGACGCCCTTGTCGGCGCCTTCGCCGAGCCGCGCGCCGGCGCGCCCGCCCGGCATCTCCGGCGCCAGCAGCCGCGCGGGGATCAGCCGGCAGGGCAGGCCGTCGAGGCCGTCGCGGATCCGCGACAACTCGCGGACCTGGCGGTCGTAGTCGCCCAGGAAGGCGGCCGCCTGGGCCAGGGCGTTTTCGAGCGAGGCTATGCGGGCCTCGGCGCTGGGCGACGCCGCCTCGCCGCCGCGCAGGCGGTCCGACAGATTGAGCGACCAGCCCTCGGCAAAACTCTGGACCGGCGCGAATGCCGGCCCGGCCCAGACGCGCAGGCGGTTGGTGAGCGACGCCGGGAGGACCAGCAGCGCCAGGGCGATGGCCGGCAGCGCCAGCATGGCGGCCCCCCGCGACACGCGGCGCGAGCCTTCGCTACGGTGTGATCGGCGCCACCTCCGGGCCATGACTGCTCCGCCAGATCGTCAGCCGTCCGTAGGGCAACCGGACGGGGAAGTGCATGTTTACCTTGCTCTTCAACGCAACGTAAGGCTTTGCGCGGTGGGTCACCTGACCCGCCGCGCCACAGGGTTTGCCGTGCACGCGCGGCGGGTCAGGAGAGCCGCCGCGCTCCTGCGGCGTTACCCCTCCTCATCCGTCATGTCAATCGTGCCGCCCCACTCATCCAGGTGATCCAGGAACACGCCCGTGCCGCGCGCCACGCACGACATCGGCTCGTCGGCCAGGCGGACCTTCAGACCGGTGGCCTGGGCGACGACCTGTGGCAGGCCCTTCAGGAGCGCCCCGCCGCCGCACATCATGATGCCGTTGTGCACGAGGTCGGCCGAGAGTTCCGGCTCGGTCTTTTCGAGGGTTCGCTTTATGGTCTCGATCATCGCCTGGACCGGTTCGGCGAGGGCCTCGCGTATCTCCTGACTGGTGACAACGGTGGTTCGCGGCAGGCCGGCGATGAGGTCGCGGCCGCCGACTTCCATTTCGAGTTCCTCCTCGATCGGGCAGGCGCTGCCGATCTCGATCTTGATGCGTTCGGCGCTCTGCTCGCCCACCAGGAGGCTGTACGTCCGCTTCATGTACTCGATGATGGCCTGGTCGAGGTTGTCGCCCGCCACGCGGATGGACTGCGAGCACGCGATGTCGGCGAGGCTGATGACGGCCACCTCGGTGGTGCCGCCGCCCACGTCGACGATCAGGCTGGCCGTCGGCTCGTCGATGGGCAGGCCTGCGCCGATGGCGGCCGCCATCGGCTCCCCAATCAGGTGCACCTTGCGTGCGCCGGCGCGGTGGGCGCTCGAAAGGACCGCCCGTTTCTCGACCGCAGTGATGCCCGACGGAATGGCGATGACCACGCGGGGCCGGATGAAGCGGGCCCGGCCGTGCACGCGCCGGATGAAGTAATACAGCATAGCCTCTGTGATGTCGAAGTCGGCGATGACGCCGGTCCGCATCGGACGGACCGCCCGGATCGACTCCGGGCACTTGCCGATCATCTTCTTGGCCATCGCGCCGACGGCCATGCCGTCCATGAGCACGCGGCCGGTGTCTTTGTCGACGGCGACGACCGAGGGTTCCGACAGGACGATGCCCTGCCCGCGCACATACACCAGGGTGTTGGCGGTTCCGAGGTCGATGCCCATGTCGACCGAAAAGAGACCGATGAAGCGGTCAAAAATCATGCCAATCCTCGAGGTGACGATCGCGCCGCCGCAGGACGGCGAGACGGCCGACAATTGCCTGGCCGGGCCGGTCGGGCGTCCGACCCGTAAATCACTTCTCGGCCGGTGCGGCCGCAGGCTTCTCGGCCGGTGCGGCCGCAGGCTTCTCGGCCGGTTTTTCGGCCGGCGGCGTGGCCGGCTTCTCGGTGGGCGGCGGCGCCACCATGCCGGCCGGCCACTGCTTCAGCGAGTCCTCTTTGTCGCCCAACTCCTTGGCGGCCCTGGCCTGGTTTTCCTTGGCCGCCTCAGGCGCCTTCATGTTCGCCTTCCCGATGTCGGACACGCCGAAGACGACGCCGTAGCGCTTATCCATGGTGACAACGACGCCGATGAGCGTCAGAACAAGCACGAGCGCCCCGATCAGGAGGAGAACCGTGTAGACGTTGCTGAGCGGCGTGGCTGCAACGCGAACGCCGCTGACGCCGCTACTCGAACCGATTCGTGACATTGTCGTTCACCTTGACCGAGCCCCGGATGACCGTCAGATCGCCCGCCGCGCTGTTCTTCGACACCATGCCCACGACGAGCGTGGCCAGGTACTTGCCTTCGGCGGCATTATAGATGTAGAACTTCATGCCCTTGACGACGCCGTCATCGACGCCGAGGTTGACGGTGGCCGACTTGGCCTCGTTGTCGGCCGCCGTGATGACGCCCTGCATCTTCTCGGTCGGAACCGCGGGCACCTGCGGCGGCAACTTGACCTCCTGATAGGTCTGAAGGATCCAGGCGACGCGGCTCTGGGCGGCGGCCTTCTCCTCAACCGTCTGGCGGAGCGTCTCCTTGCAGGCGTCGAGGTCCTTCACGGCCACGCGGTACTTGTTATCGAGTTCGGTGTACATCGTCAGGAGGTCGTCGGCCTTCTTCATGGCGTCGTCGCGCTCTTTGCGCCAGGCGTCCTTCTCGGCGATGAGCGCCTTGAGGGACGTATCCAGGCCCTTGGCGGTCTCGCTGAGTTCCTGGAGACGCTTCTCCTGGTTCTCCTTCTCGGTCGTCAACGTGGCGATGGTGGTCTTGCGCACGTTGAGTTCGTCCGTGAGGGTGTTGACTTGCTGGTTGAGCGCGGCCCTGTCGGCGTCCCAGTCGGCCTTGGTCTTGTCGCGCTGCTGGAAGGCGCTGTCGCGCTGCTGGAGAGCCTGGTCGAAGAGTCTGGTCCCATCTTCGTACCGGTTCTTCCAGTTCTCGCGGAGGAACACCTCGGTCGTAACGAGCACCGCTACCGCAACGGACACCAGGACAACCAGCACGGTGAGAATTTTACCCAGCGTACTCAAGGTCTCCTCCTTTCAGGGAAGCCACCGGTCGGCGGCCCGCAGTATGCCCCGGGCCGCTGCCGGTCCCTCAGCCTCTCCAGGATGCGGATATGGCGCACCTCGCGCCGCGCCGGCCGCACCCCAATGGATAGTAGTAAAGGGCGATTCTAGTTGTCCTCCCCGAAGCGTCAAGCAAAATTCGTCTACAAAAGGAATTACGAGAATCCACCCCCCCGCTGGGGGAGGGCCGCGGGGGCCAGGTACGGGTCTACCGTTGCGGCAGGCGCGGCGCCGGCGGCGCCTGGTAGGGCGGGGGCGTGGCCGGCGGCAGCGCCGGCGACGGAATGTTGGTGCCGGGAATCATCGGTTTCGGCGCGGGCACCGTGGGGATCACCGGCTGGTCCACCAGGATGCGGCTCCGCCAGGAGGTCTGGGCCGACCGGATGCGGATGATGGCCTCGGCCGCGGCCGTCCGTTCCTGCGGGTCCTTGCTCTTGAGGAGTCTCTCGAGGTACCCGAGGGCAGGCGTGTAGGCTGTCTCGCCGACTTCCCTGGCCGCCAGCAGCCGCGCCTCGGCGTCGCGCTCGGCGAGGATGTCCAGGAGGAGGTCGATGCGCTTAAGGTCCCCCAACTGGGCCAGCGAGGCAATCGCCGCGAACTTGACGTCGAGAAAGCGGCTCTGGTACAGCCGCTCGAGCCGCGGGATGTCGGCCGCAGAACCCAGGCGGCCCAGGAGTCGCGCGGCGTAATACCGGATTTGGTGCCGATCGTGCTCCGTGAGGGCCCGGACCGCCTCGATGCCCTCCTTCGAGCCCAGCCGGTTCAGGGCCTCGGCGGCCCGCAGGGCGACGATGGCGTCGGGGTCGTCGAGTTTCAGGCGGAGCATGCCGGCGGCCGAGGGGTTCCCCATCAGCCCCAGGAGCCACGCGGCGGTGCGGCGCTGGGTGACGTCGGGCGAGGCCAGCGCATCGCGCAAGGCCTCGACCGGCGCGGGATTTCCGGTCATGGCCTGGCCGAATGCGGCCGCAAGCCGGACGGCGGGCGAGGAGTCTTCGGCCCGGCGCTGAAACACGGGGGCCACCACCGGCCGCCGCGTCAGGCCCAGGAGGGCCAGGGCCGTCGTGCGCACCCGCGCGTCGGGGCCGTCGGCGAGGGCCTCGATGAACTCCAGGGGCGGCGGCCGGTCGGCCTCCATGAACGTTTCGGTCGCCGAGGCTTCGAGCGCCGGCTGGCCCGACCGCAGCGCCTCGACCAGGATGGCGTACGGCACGTCCTTGGCGATGGCGGGCGGCAGACCTTCGGGGCCGCGCGGGACGGGTCCGCGGCACCCGGCCGCCAGGGCCGCTGCTGCGGCCGCCAGGAAGAGCCAGCGTCTCATGCCACGGACTCCTTTCGCTTGCGAAGGCCGATGACGATCGCCGCCACGGCCAGGGCCGCCGCCGCGCCGAGGCACGACAGGGCGAAGACGTCGCCGACCCGCGTGTACGGCGCGAGGCGGTCGTCGAGGGTCAGCCGGCCGACGATCTCGCCGGTAATGTACCGCCGGTTGCCGTCTTTTTCGACCACCTTTTCGATGCGGCCGGTGGGGCTGATGAAGGCACTGATGCCGGTGTTGACCGACCTTACGACGGCCACGCGGTTCTCGATCGCCCGGAAGACACACAGGTTCAGGTGCTGGTCGAGTTCGTACGAGCCGTCGTCGGCGAACCAGCCGCGTTTGAACCAGCCGTCGTTCGAGATGTTGACGACGAAGTCGATGGCCTTCGGCCGCGCGGGGTCCGACGAACGCGTCATGTCGCGTATGCGGTATGCCATCGAGTCTTCGTAGCAGATGGCCGCCTGGAACCGCGCCTCGCGGCCGCCGTACTTGAGGACGAACGGGGCCTGGTCCTCGTCGCCCGGTGTCAGGCTGTAATCATATTCATAGGGCGTGAAGGACTTGAGTTGGGCGTACAGCCACGGCCAGGACCGCGTGAAGGGCACGTACTCGCCGAACGGCACGAGATGGACCTTCGAGTACGTGTGGTCGG
>Ga0315286_10008265_pt1 | contig 10235 bp, 7 predicted proteins | sample YL17G10_0_MG_FD_205038 | JGI IMG/M metagenome (GOLD analysis project Ga0315286, IMG submission 205038) | Sediment microbial communities from Yellowstone Lake, YNP, Wyoming, USA - YL17G10_0 | ecosystem: Environmental > Aquatic > Freshwater > Lake > Sediment | place: USA: Wyoming | collected...
GAAATCAACCGGTATGCTCATTTCGTAACACCATAAAGCCGAATCTATAACCACATCGTTGAGTGCCGGTCAAAAACGCTGCCAGCATTTCGCCTAACAAACGGCCCGCCAATCCGCCATCCTTCGTCCTTCGTCTCACGCTCAGGACCGCTCAGGAGCCGGTCGTCAGACTCCGACGGACTCGTCGAGCGGACGCGAAAGACGACTCTAGAGACGATTGATTCCACTTCTGCAATGAAACCTGCGATGGGAAGAAAAACTAACTTAACTCGCGTTACGCAGAAGGACATAAACCTGTATCATGTTGCCCCTTCCGCCTACGTTACAACTCCGGCGGACCGGCTGGGGCTTGAACATTGATGCTTGTGCGTTGCCACAGATATTTCGCTCCCCGCCTGCGGCAGACAGGCCTAACGGAGTGTTGAAAATACGCGTTATTGCAGCAAAGTTCATGGGTTTACAGTCCCGGAGGGACGAAATATTTGTAGAACGAATGATCCACCTGTATTCAAGCTGCGTAGGAGCGACATACCAATTGCCTCACGTAAGAATCTAAAGGAAAGGTGATTCGTTGCCTCACGTAAGAATCTAAATGAAATTGTATAGGCAAATCGGCCTGCCAATTGCCTCACGTAAGAATCTAAGGGAAAGGTGATTCGTTGCCTCACGTAAGAATCTAAATGAAATTGTTTAGGCAAATCGGCCAGTTGACAGTGTCCGGGATATTTACGAGATTGAGCGCAACAATCAGAAGAACGCAACCCAGAGACAGGGAATAAGAACGCAGTACTGCGTTTTTACAGTAGTAGGAGCAATTGCCCCTCACGATCTGTTGAAAGGAGAAACACATGAAGAACATTTTCCGACCTGTCCGCTGTGGCGGATTCCTCTTTGTGGTGCTTTGCTTAGTCAGTCCTTTGAATCTATTGCATGCCCAATGGATCCAAACCAACGGACCCTACGGCGGTGGCATCAATTGTTTTGCCGTCTCCGGCCCGAATCTCTTTGCAGGGACTTATGGTGCCGGTGTCTTTCTTTCCACCAACAACGGCACAAGCTGGACAGCGGTCAATAACGGCTTGACGAACACTGATGTTCGGTCTCTTGAAGTCTCCCCCGACGGGGCAGGCGGCACCAACATCTTTGCCGGAACTTGGAGCGGCGGGGTTTTTCTATCGACAAACAACGGAACAAGTTGGACTCAAATCAATAACGGTTTGACGAACACCACAGTCTATGCTCTTGCCGTCTCCCCCAACGGAGCAGGGGGCACGAATCTCTTTGTCGGGACAGATGGCGGCGTTTTTCTTTCCACCAACAACGGGACAAGCTGGAGTGCGGCAAACACTCCTTTCTCAGGTTTCTCTGAAATGGTTACCATCGGCACGAATCTCTTTGCCGGGGGTGGTCGTGGTGTCTTTCGTTCCACCAACAATGGTACGAGCTGGAGTGCAGTCAATACCGGATTGACGAACTCTTCTGTCAATGCACTTGCTGTCTCCGGCTCGAATCTCTTTGCCGGGACTTTTGGTGGTGGCATCTTTCTCTCTACCAACAACGGCGCAAGCTGGGCTGCAATTAATTCGGGATTGACGTCTACTTATGTCTTTGCACTTGCCGTCTCCGGCCCCAATCTCTTTGCTGGGACTTGGAATGCTGGCGTCTTTCTATCGATCAACAACGGTACTAGCTGGACTGCGGTCAATACTGGATTGACAAATACTTATGTTCATGTTCACGCTCTTGCCGTTATTGGCGCGAATATCTTTGCCGGGACTGGGACTGATGGCGGCGTTTTCCTTTCCACCAACAACGGCACAAGCTGGACTCGAGCGAGTATCGGTTTAACGAACACGTCTATCAATGCTCTTGCCGTTTCCGGTCCGAATCTCTTTGCAGGGACTAATGGTGCCGGTGTCTTTCTTTCCACCAACAACGGCGTAAGCTGGATTGCAAGTACCGGTTTGGCGAACTATTTTTATACGAACTATGTCTATGCTCTTGCCGTCACCCCCGCCTCCGGCGGGTCCGGTACGAATCTTTTTGCAGGGACATCAGGCGGTGTTTTCCTTTCCACCAATAACGGTACAAGTTGGAGTAATACCGGCTTGTATTTTGGCAGAGCTTTTGCTGTCTCCGGCCCGAATCTCTTTGCTGGGACTGATAACGGAATCTTTCTCTCCACCAACAACGGCACAAGCTGGACCGCGGTCAATACCGGATTAACAAACACTCAGGCCTTGTGTCTTGCCGTTTCAGGTACCAGTCTCTTTGCCGGCACTGGAACCGGCGGCGTTTTTCTTTCCACCAATAACGGAACAAGCTGGACTGCGGTCAATACTGGATTGACAAATACTTATGTTCAGGCTCTTGCCGTCACCCCCGCCTCCGGCGGGCCCGGCACCAATCTCTTTGCCGGAACTTTTGGCGGCGTTTTTCTTTCCACCAATAACGGAACAAGCTGGACTGCGGTCAATACCGGATTAACAAACACTGCTGTCAGAGCTCTTGCCGTTTCCGGCACGAACCTCTTTACTGGGACTGATGACGGAGTATATCTTTCCAGCAACAACGGCACAAATTGGACATTGGTCAATACCGGATTCACCAACACTGGTGTCAGGTCTTTTGCTGTCTCTGGTACTAATCTGATTGCAGGGTCTTCTGGTAGGGGTGTCTGGATACGACCGTTGTCGGAGATGACCACCGGAGGAAATTGCATCGCCGTCATCATCACCTCACAGCCGCAAAATCAAACCGTGGCATCAGGCAGCACAGCAACTTTTAGTGTCACTGCAAACGGAACGGCACCCATACTTTACTTTTGGTATAAGAACGGCATACAGATCTCAGGTGCTAGCAGTTCTTCATACACCACAGTTGTGCTCAAAGCTTCCGATAATGGCAATACTTATTATTGTAGGCTAGTTAATTGCAGTAACCAAAGTGGAGCAACGAGTAGTACTGCAAGGCTAACGGTGACAGGTGGAAGTTGTACAGCCGTCACCATTTCTTCACAACCTCAGAATCAAACTGTAGGATCAGGCAGCACGGCAGCTTTTAGTGTCACTGCAAACGGAACGACACCTTTTACATATTCTTGGTATAAGAATAACTCGCAAATTCCAGGCGCTAACAGTTCATCATATTCTACAGGCTTGCTTACCGCTTCTGATAATGGAAGCAAGTATAAATGTATCATCACGAACTGCAATAACAATAATCAGATCGAGAGCAACAATGTATCTCTAACGGTAACAGGTGTAAGTTGCACGCCGATTACTATCACCTCACAACCGCAGAATCAAACTGTACCTGAGGCGAATACGGCAGCGTTCAGTGTATCAGTTAATGGAACAGCACCTTTTGCATTTTCTTGGTATAAGAACAACTCGCAAATCCCAGGTGCTAACAGTTCATCATATTCTACAGGCATGCTTACCCTTTCCGATAATGGCAGCACTTATAAATGTCTGATTACGAACTGCAATAACAGTAATCAGATCGAGAGCAACAATGCAGTTCTTACAGTCAAAAGCAATGATAATTCCATAACATTTTATCATCAAATTGAAAATAGTTCAAATCGGTATTTTAGGAGTCGGCATATGCTTTTCAATTCTCTAACGGGTCTCGGCTCTCCAAAAATATGTTCTGATGGTTCTAATTCAACAATTATCCGTTTTGTAAGTGTTGGCTCTACTGTCATGGATTCTCTAACTTTTAGGATAAAAGAAAATATCAATGGAAACGATTCTGAGAACTTTGGAACTTTTGGCTCAATTAAAAGATATGCAGATAGTATGGTTTGTACGTACACGCATCCTCAAATTGTAGATAATGACGGGCTGAAAAGAACGATCACATTACAAATAATTAATAGTGACGATAATCAGATAATAAAAGAACTACCGATGGACATTTATCGGGCGCCGGTTCTCATGGTGCACGGTCTTTGGAGTGATCCGAGTACATTTGACGATTTGGACAATTCATTTTTCGCCAAATATTATCCTTCCACTATTTTATGGAAAGCAAATTACTGGTCTTCAAATGATTTAAGCTTTGAGACAAACAAAAATGTGGTTGCTGATGAAATAAATAACTTAATGCTAAAAGCGCTTGCTGGTGGATATTCTAGTGGCAAGGTTGATGTTATTGGACATAGCATGGGTGGATTATTAGCAAGAGTTTATATTCAAAGTCTTAGTTATGGAAACAATATAGACCGATTGATAACTTTAAACACCCCTCACTCTGGATCACAAATAGCTAATTTTATTTTAAGAAACGAATTTAGCAGTTTAACGTTAAGATTAATTTTGAATCTCGCTAAGAAATATACAGACTTTGGAGCAGTAAATGATTTACAAACCAATAGCCAAGCAATAACTAGTTTAAGAAATGGCGAATTATCCGCGCCTGCTGTACCTAAAAGGGCAATCGTAACATCAACTAGCGTATTCAAAGGATCTGGATGGGATGCTTTCGTAATTAATTCAATAATAACTCTAATAGGAGATAATGGTACACAACAAATATTTAATTTTGAAAAGAATGATTTAATAGTTCCAGTTTCTAGTCAAACAGGTGGATTATCTGAGGATTATTATACGTACAACCTAACAAATGTATCTCATAGGCAGTCAACGTCTGATCAAGATAATATTGATGCTGTTACGAAATTACTAAATGAAAACCCAAATAATACAATATATTTTACTACGGTACCTTTTAATCCACCTTTTTTGGTGTACTCAAGTAAAGCTTTAGCAAAAAGTGAAGGTATAAAAACAATTGATAGTAATGCTGTTGTTATAGCAAGCCCATCCAACGGGATGATGATTACTCCCAATCAAACAATTGATATTACAATTTTATCCAATGGAAGTATAAATAAGTTACTTTTTGCTGCTGCTACTGAACAAGGACATATTGTTTCCAACATTATAGAAGATAGTTCTGGCATATTTCCGTATACGGTTCCAAATAATGCCACGGGCACAATTACTATTATAGCAGTAGGAAGCGGGAACTCCGGTAATGTAGGTATTGATTCTATTCGATTAAATGTAATGGTTTCAGCTTCTTTAGATTCAATTTCTATTTACCCCAAACAGATTTCTTTACCCAAAAACCAGAAAGCAAATATTTCAATAAAGGGATACTATAGTGATGGGATAACGAGGGATATTAGTAATGATCCAAATATTAATTCAATCTCTTCAGACCCTGCTATAGTAAAGATGTTGTCTCCTATTTCCTTGTCTGCTGATTCAATTGGGTTTGCAGATGTGAATATCGCATATTTTGGAAAAACTGATCATCTATCGATAACAGTTTTACCGGCCAACGCATTTGTTACCAGTATAGATCAAGGGAACAATGAAGGCATAGTTAAGGAATATGTATTATTCCAAAATTATCCTAACCCCTTTAATCCGAACACTACACTAAAATATTCGATTCCACGGGCAAGTGTTGTGAGATTAAAGATCTATGATATGCTTGGCAGAGAAGTGGCGGTCTTGGTTAATGAAGAAAAGCCCGCTGGCAATTATTCGATAAAATTTAATGGTAGCAATTTGGCTAGTGGCGTGTATTTTTACCGCTTGCAAGCCGGAGTCTTTGTTGAGACCAAAAAACTTCTTTTGCTCAGGTGACAGGCAACACAACGAACGCCTAACAAACCGCAACACGGCCCGCCAGAAGATGAATTCCCGCTAGAAAACAGCGGGATGTCCCGCTTCTTGGATTCCGCCAATCCGCGGGATTCTGGGTGGCGGAACAGAAGGCGCACATGGCGGGTAAACGGGTTTGCCTAAACGTCATGCAAAACGCCCAAAGCCCATGAGAGCCCAATGGGCATCTAACGAAGAATCCGTATATTCAATAGATAGACCATCAGATTACTGAAAGCGAAGCGGAAGGTACCGCAACCGTGAAGACAAAGAAGAGTCCGACAACGGAAACGCGAAGAATACACAGTAGGTCGATGAACCAAGGCCTTGCCGCCGCGAAGGCGGCCAAGCAGGACGAGTTCTACACTCAGTACGTCGACATCCAGAAGGAGGTCGAAGCCTACCTTGAGTTCAACCCCGACACCTTCCGTGGCAAGGTTGTCTACTGCAACTGCGACGACCCCTTCGAGAGCAACTTCTTCAAGTACTTCGCCGCCAACTTCAACAAGCTCGGGCTGAAGAAGCTCGTCACAACCAGCTACGATGGCTCGCCCATCGCTGGCCAAGGCACCTTGTTCCCGGAATACAACGAGGGTAATGGCAAGCGCCAGAAACCCAAGGCGCTCGCCGTTATCCTCGACCGTGTGAACGACGAGGACGGTGACGGCGCATCGAACATAGATGATGTGAAGCTGTTCCTCAAGCGCAACAAGGCCGCACGGGCAGCCTTGAAAGCAGAAGGCAAATACGCCGGTGGCGACTTCCGCAGCCCCGAGTGCATCGCGCTTGTCAAAGAGGCGGACATCGTTGTCACCAACCCGCCCTTCTCTCTCTTTCGCGAGTATGTTTCCCAGCTTATCGCTCACGGCAAGAAGTTCATCATCATCGGCCCCAAGAACGCCGTCACATACAAGGAGATCTTCCCGCTAATCAAGGACACAAAGCTATGGATCGGGAGTGGATTCGCCAATGGAAACGCCTATTTCAGCATCCCTACCGGTACCGCTCGGGACTTTGCGGATGGCGTTTATGACGAGGACACAGGACTCGTCAAGTTTCGCAACGTGGGCTGGTTCACAAACCTCGACCATGGGCGACGCCACCAGAAGTTGCCGCTTATGACGATGGCGGACAACTTGAAGTTCAGTAAGCACAAGGAGATAAAGGGCAAAGCGGCCTACGACCGATACGCGAACTACGACGCAATCGAAGTCCCGTTTAGCGACGCGATACCCAGCGATTACGACGGCGCGATGGGAGTCCCTATCACTTTCTTGGACAAGCACAACCCTGACCAGTTCGAGATTTTGGGATCGAGCATGACCCTTGGGATTCCGATGTCACAAGTCGCAAAGAGGGGGACCTACGTTCAAGGAGGGCCGCGGTTCTACATCGATAACCGCGATGGAACCTATCGCCGAATGTTCGACAGAATCGTCATCCGCCACCGCGTCCACGCCCAATCCGCAAGGGGAACCAAACAATGAAGACCACGCTGAGAACCGACCTCACCGTCGTCGACATCTGCGACGGGTTTGTTTACAACGAATTGGAGGGCAAGGGGCTGTACGGGCTGGGCGGAAAGCTCACCATTCAGCCGGAATACCAGCGAAACTATATTTATGCGGACGGCGGGGGCCAGAAAGAGCAAGCGGTCATCCATTCGCTGCTCAAGGCTTATCCGCTCGGGGTTATCTACTTCAACAAAGTCGCCAAGGACAAGTTCGAGGTATTGGACGGTCAGCAACGGATCACCAGTTTCGGACGTTTCGTTACGAACAAGTTTGCGATCATGGAAAACGGCAATCCAAAGAACTTCGACAGTCTGCCCGCCGACCAACAGGCCAAAATCCTGAGTTCGAAGCTATTGATTTATGAGTGCGAGGGCACCGAAAGCGAGATCAAGGAATGGTTCCAGACCGTCAACATCGCGGGTGTCCCGTTAAACGAGCAAGAGCTTCTAAACGCGGTGTACTCGGGGCCATTCGTGACGCTTGCAAAGGCTGAGTTCAGCAACAGCCAGAACGCCAACATCCAGAAGTGGAGCGCGTACATCAAGGGCAGCGCGAACCGGCAGGACTTCCTGGAGCGGGCCCTGGACTGGGTGAGCAAGGGCAATATCGGAGACTATTTGAAGGACCATCGGAACGATCGCAACGTCAACGGGTTGAAGGGCTACTTCAACACCGTGATCGACTGGATTTCAAGCGTATTTACCGACATTCTGCCTGAAATGAAAGGCTTGGACTGGGGCAGGCTGTACGAGGAGTACCACCGCAAGTCCTACGATCCAAAGAAGATGGGGAAGGTTGTCAAAAAGCTCGCCGCTGATGACTGCGTGAACAGCCGCAAGGGAATCTTCGAGTTTCTATTAGGCGGCTCGGTCGATACGAAATTGTTGGAGGTTCGAGTGTTCGAGAATCAGGTAAAGCGGGTCGCATACGCCAAGCAGACGCAAGCAGCCGAGGGCAAGGGCAAGTCTAACTGTCCTCTCTGCGCGGTTGGGCACGCTGCGAACAAGAGCAGAATCTATAAGTTCGATGAAATGGACGCGGACCACGTTTCCGCATGGAGCAGGGGCGGCGAAAGCTCGGCCAAGAACTGCCAGATGCTCTGCATTACCCACAATCGGGCCAAAGGCAATCGATAATATGGGCGTGCTACAGCCCAGCGCGCGGAGCAAGGGCTGAAAGCCGGAAACGGCGAACTGTCAAATGCTCTGCAAGGATGGCAATCGAAGGGAATCGGGGAAATGACAAGAACATGGCTTTGGGCGTTTCGCATAACACGCTCAACAACGACCCTGCATCATTTGATGAGGCTTATAGATGTCGCTCAAGGCTTTTGCTCACAGTTTGGTTTGCGGCTTCCGCCACCAGAGAATTGATCATTTAATAGTTCGCAAAAGCCCTGCTTTGTTGGGCTAAACGTTAGCCGCAATGGCTGCAGGCTACTCATGAACCATCAACAATTTAGCGGAGGTATTCCTATGAAACATCGAATCTCTCAATTCATACTTATTTTCCTTTGTGTCCGACTTGCTGTGGGTTGTGCGACTATCATTCACGGCACAACGCAAGACATTACCGTTTCATCCGCCCCTGATCAGGCTGAGGTTTGGATAGATGGTTCCCGAATGTCTTCTACTCCTACAAAGGTTACACTCAAGCGTAAAGACAACTATCTGGTTACTATCAAAAAGGAAGGCTATAAGGAAGCTACTGTTAAGATTGAAGGTACTACATCCGCGTGGATAATCGGTAATGTCATCTTCGGAGGTATCATCGGTTGTGGAGTAGATCTGATAACTGGCGGTGCGTACGACCTCAAACCAGAACGAGTTGACATCAATATGACTAAGTTGGCAGCTCTTGACGGCAAGACCATCCACATCGATCGAGCACAACTAGATACGATCAAACAGTTTCGCTTCTGCGATGAAAGTGGTAATCCGGAACTTGTCGTCAATGTTTCTTGGACGGATTGACTGAAAGCATTCGCAGCCACTGCAGCTAACAAACGGCCCGCCTACGTCCTTCGGACTTCGGCGGGCAAACGTGCCCGCCAATCCGCCATCCTTCGTCCTTCGTCTCACGCTCAGGACCGCTCAGGACCCGGCGGACGCGGAAGACGCCAAAGACGGCCGTCAGACTTCGACGCACTCCGGCGAGTAGCGCCCTCAGAGGGGCGAGAACTCTGGTGAATGAATTTAGACACCCCGCAGTGCGGGGTGACATTTTGACGCCTCCAGCTCAGTGCCTCGCGGAAAAAGACTGTAGAGGCGCGGCCGAGAAGTCCTGCCACCAAGGCGCGAAGACGCAAAGCACCACGAAAGCCTGAGAGAATTCAAATCTTTTCCTTCGTGGCTTGGTGCTTTTTCCCAAAGGGACCCCTTCGGGGGTGGCAAATAATGGGTTTTCGTCCGAGCTTCTAGCGATTGATTCCACTTCTGCAATGAAACCTGCGATGGGAAGAAAAACTAACTTAACTGATGTTACGCAGAGGGGTGATTCATGTCTTTGCTCCAAAGATAGCTTGCGCCTTCTTTCTCTCCGAGAGAGAAAGAAGCAAAGAGATCCTTCCGAAATCGGAACACACGCGATGGTTTCCCAACGCAATTGCTGATGATTTCGGAGAAATCCAAGGGTATTGTCTGCTCCGAAATCAGAACACACACCATCGCTTTCCTGCCGCACATCCGCTGGCGATTTCGGGCGCCAGCGCGCAACGGAAGAAACTGATCGAAAACGGACTTTTGCGTATCGTGAGTAACTTAACATTGGCGCCACTACAGAGGGCCGGTCAGTTTTCTTGTTGTACCGGACCCAATTGCCTCACGTAAGAATCTAAGGGAAAGGTGATTCGTTGCCTCACGTAAGAATCTAAATGAAATTGTATAGGCAAATCGGCCTGTCAATTGCCTCACGTAAGAATCTAAGGGAAAGGTGATTCGTTGCCTCACGTAAGAATCTAAATGAGATTGTATAGGCAAATCGGCCTGCCAATTGCCTCACGTAAGAATCTAAGAGAAAGACGATTAGTTTCCACAAGTAA
>Ga0315286_10008267_pt1 | contig 10234 bp, 10 predicted proteins | sample YL17G10_0_MG_FD_205038 | JGI IMG/M metagenome (GOLD analysis project Ga0315286, IMG submission 205038) | Sediment microbial communities from Yellowstone Lake, YNP, Wyoming, USA - YL17G10_0 | ecosystem: Environmental > Aquatic > Freshwater > Lake > Sediment | place: USA: Wyoming | collected...
GTCGATCTTGCCGAACTTGGAGTAGCGTTGAAGCTCATTCAACACGCGCCGGAAATCTGGAAAATACTTCGTGACGAGTTCCGCAAGGACCTTCTGGTCGTAGTCCACAGATTCAGTTTTGAGAATCGCTTGGACCCGAGTAAAGAATGCCGCGGCCATCTTTTGTTTCTCGGTACCTTTGAGGGTGAATTCAACAGTTGAACATCTGGAGTGTAGGGGAACAATTAACCTATTAAGAAAATTACAAGTAAAGATGAATGAACAATTTCCCGCAAATTCTTCTATGGCTCCACGAAGGGCCGGCTGCGTACTGTTGGGGTTCAAATAATCACTCTCGTCTATTATTATTACTTTGCGACCTCCTATCATGGACAATGAGGAAGCATAGTTCTTTATTTTGGTCCTAAAGGTGTCAATGCCGGATTCATCTGATCCATTTATAAAGAGATAGTCACATCCAACTTCTTCACAGAGAGCCCGAGCAACAGTGGTTTTCCCCACACCAGCACTGCCTGATAGTATTAGGTTGGGAATTGTCTTGGTCCTAACATATTCTCTAAAGGGTATCTTTAATCTTTCAGGAAGAATACATTCGTCTATGGTTGCCGGCCGGTATTTTTCTACCCACAATACATGTCTTAAATTTGGTTCCATAATAATTTAGTTCACTTTCTTGGATTTGCAGTTATCAAAGTGCCAACGATTCATGGCGCCTCCGGTGCCCACAAAATCACAATTTGGGCAAGTTCTTTTTGGATGTTCAAGCCCCAAGGCGTAAGTATTACCCTTCATTTGAATAGATGTAGCAATAGAATGTCGTGTTTTGAATTCGTCAGTATGATGGTAACCTTTAGCAAATTGTTTGCCCTCCATCTGCTTTGACTTCTGACTTCTCCATTCTAGGGTGCTAGATAACTTCTTCATATAATCTGAGTGATCCCGACACCACTCCGGTGTATGTTGCAGCCCTACTGTTCCCTCTCCACCTTTGGTGTGATTATACTCCGGCTTCAAAGCTGAAATCCAATAAGGTTCCCGAATATTCTTGCCGATCTCTGGGTCCAGACCTTCCTCAAGAACCCCCAATTTGAAGTTACCAGCACCATATTTCCTTATGGCGCAATACAGATAACACTGAGAACCTTTTTTGGATCGTGATAGATGTTGCATCCATCGGGTTTCGAGTTTTGAGGAAGTAAACCCTATGTAGGATTTATTGTTGATAGTATTGGTTATCTGGTAGATCGTAAACATATGTTTCTATGTGACAAAACCACCCCCAGAGGGGCCAAAAAGGGCTCAGGAGGGTGGTTCTATCGGTGATAGGACACTGAGTATGCCCTTACTTGGTCTGTCCTTCGATTGCCACGAAATAAACGACTTTGCGGGCTTGATTCTGGAACTTGGCGACTCCCGCGGTGGCACTTTTGTTCGATGCCGTGACCGCGTAGGTTCCTGGTAGGAACTTCCAGTTTTCGGTCTTGAACACAAACTTGACCGGGTCTCCCGAATGGGGTCCCAGGTCCAGGGTATCGGTGTGTGCTGAGTCATTGGAGGCATCCAGTGTTTTCAGTACCAACTTGGTGCCGTCGCCTACAACAGCGATGTTGGGACTTGCCAATACACTGGCTGACTTCAAGACCCAGTCAAGATCGGTCTCGGTCAACAGGAACGACAGGTCCTCTGAGGGTAGCTTGATGTCCTTGTCGGGCGGCGTCTTGATCATTGTGGCATCACAGCAGCGGTAGGTAATTTTGCTGCGACCCGCGTTCCCTTGGATCACGAGGTCGTTACCAACCACTGTGACCTCTGGGGTATCCTGGTACAACGAGAGGATGCTGAGGAGTTGGTGGAGATCGTAGACCCCAAAGTCTGACGGGATGGTCTCATCGACCACAGCTTCAGCCAGCACCGTTTTGAATGGGCTGATCGTTCTGAGTGTGTTGCCACTCTTGAACCAGAGTGCGGTGTTGATGGATGAGAAATTCTTGAGCACGTTGACGGTGTTTTCGGACAGTTTCATGGGGTCCTCACAGGTGAATAATAAACCGAGTGAAATGATTATACACTATTTCGATGCGGAAGTCAAGCGGAGATGTTCGCCGTGGAGTACCGCGGAGACTTTTTCGCGGAGGTCCTTGAGTGTACCATCATTGTCGATGATGTAATCAATGGGTGACCCAATCCAATCCCACTCGCTCTGGTGAACGGCATGGTTACCCATCAGGGCTATTGCATCCTTGTCGCCACCATTAGCCAAGAGCGCGGTTGTATACCACAATGGGTCGATCCCTCGGCGCACCCGAATGACCAAACCATTTGCATCACGAATCGCTTTCACTTCGTTCTTGAATCGCACGTCAGTCACCACAACGTTCTTGCCTTGACTGCGATTGAGCAATGAGATCACCCACAAGTCCTGATGAAAAACATTGCGTCCAGCTTCGGTACCCATAAGCTGCAGTGCGAGCCTAGGAGTGAAGGTGTATCCAAATTGCTTGGTCCAAAACTCATCAGGGATTTCTCGCCAGAGCCTAGATTCAGCGGTATCTCCTTCGAGATGTTCGCGCTTCCAACCAAAAATCACTGAAACGGCATCTTTGAGGGGCTTCGCAAAAGAATCCTTCGTGTAGCCACATTCACTGAGAATGTCACCGACAGTACCTTTACCCGCCCCGATGAAACCAATGAGACCGATCAAATGAGACATGATAGACCTTTCAGCGACAGGAAGTTGGCGCGAACCCTCCACCAAACAATTGCACGAGGACCAGACGACGCTGAGTATCCGCTATGGTGTTGTGAGCAAATCCACCAAGGGTTCGTGACGTGAGGGTCATCCATTCTTTATAGAGCGTGCACATTTGGTCGTTCACGTTCTCTGTTTCTGTGTTGTTGATTGACACGTCGGCTGGCTGAGCGAGTGTGAGATAACTTCGCGTAGGTGTGACACTGAGTTTTGGTAGCATAACGACCGGGCAGGCTTGTTTGTCTCGGTTGGTAAAGGTCACCGTCCCGTCTGTGCCTGTGCAGGCCCGAATTGTATCGGCTGCGAATACCGAATTGACGATGAGTGTCAGCAACACACCCAACAAGAGTCCACCTAAAGTGTATGCGAAAATTCTCATGTTACAGCCTCCCGGTTAGGTCTGCTATCTTGGCCATGTTTCCAGTGAACGCGAAGGTGCCGACGTGCTGCGTCTGGACCCATGGGCACAACCAGATATGTCCACCAATCGCACGGTACCACTGACAGAACATATAATCCTCTGACAGGTACCGTTCGCTCTGAGGATCGATCACGGTATCGAAGTACGCATGGATGTATCGAGACCCGTCAAAGTTTTTCTGTCCAACATGGTCGGGTTTATATCTGAGTTGCGGATACGCCTCGGCAAACTTTGGGAACACCTCGCGCTTGACGAGAAAATAGCCTGTACCGATTTCCATGACTTCCAATGGCTCAGAGACCTGGAACTTTTCGGTACCCTTGACCACGTTGAACACGTAGTCACCCACCACGGCCTCAAGTTCCTTGGGGTCGAGTTCTGGATGGGTCCGTGCTGCAAGCGCCACGTTACCCCAGTTGATCGCCTTCTTAGGATAGGGTGCGCCGATCACGTCTTTGTCCAGTGCGAGCATGGCAATAATGTCTTGTGGGTTGAAGTGGATATCCGCGTCGATGAAGAGCAGGTGAGTGAAGTCAGTTCTGAGGAATTCGTCAACGAGGTAGTTCCGCGCTCTGGTGATGAGGGATTCGTTGAAGATGAAGGAGAACCTGGAGGGAATACCGTATTGCTGGAAGATGGTCTGAAGGTCCAAGCAGGACTTCATATACATGCCGCAGCACTGTCCACCATACATCGGGGTGGCGATAAAGATTTTGTTTTTGCGTAGTTGCTCAATATCAATCTTGATTTCCAAAAGTCACCTCCGTGGAATAGTATGATTCATAGTATTATATAGATGTTTTTTCAAACATAGGAATGAGCACAACCTGCACACCAGCCTCATGGTAGAGTGTCTGGCTCAGTTTGATGGAGTCTACCCAACGGGGATTATGACTGACAGGGGCCACGACTCGCTTGACGCCTGCATTGATAATGATAGAGGTACAACTTGAACACGAAAGGAACGGCCACAGGTAGAGTGTGGTGTCGTCAAGGGGTTGTGTGGCAAAGATTAGCGCGTTGATTTCCGCATGGACGACCATGGAATACTTGACCTCCCGGTTATTGAGCCGTTCAGGTGAATCCTGGACCCCACGAGGGAACCCGTTGTACCCTAGGCTGAGTACCCGGTTCTTTTTGTCAACGATGACGGCACCAACTTGGGTGCTCGGGTCTTTGGCCCACGAGGAGACATGCTTTGCAAGTTCAATGAACCTGACGTCCCATTTTCGATAATCCACAACACCTCCAAGACCGAACGAAAGCGGAGGCCCTCCCGAAAGAGAGAGCCTCCGCATACTGTCAGAACAGAGCGCCCTAAGAATTAGGACGTGTTCTGATTAGTAGGTAACTGGACCCTTGGCAATCACGCCGTTCATTTCGCACTTGGCGATGAATGAGCGGGAAGGACGACCCAAGCGATACTCGAAACCCTTACGGCCGCTTGCGCGGGTAAGCTTGTTCGTGTAGATGGAATAACCCTCGTTGCGAAGGCTATTGACTGCAGCCGACACATTCTGGATGCCGAAGCGACGGCGCGCCTGGACGACGGATAACGTATTGTACCCCGTTGTCTTTTGCAAGAATGCGAGAAGGCGGGACTTGGCTGAAACTGTTGACATAAAAAACCTCACTATTACTGGGTCGAAAAAAAGAGGTCGACCTATCCTCTATGCTGGATTCAAAGAACCTCGCACGATTAGTGAACATGATAACATAAATTCAATCGCCTGTCAACAACTATCTCGCTACCATGATGCCTGGATGGCAGACTTGTTTCCAAAACCACAAAAGGGGTGCCCCTCTCGGAGCACCCCGCTCGGTCTCTGTGGTAGACTTAGACTTCGCCCACACTCTGTTCCACAGTCTCGGCTGCGGGTTCAGTATTCATCGTGTTCGATACCACTATGGTAGCGTCGATCTTGCTGTAGAGGTCGATAAACGACTTCTTGGTTTCCTCGTCGAAACGATTCAAGCAATACGTAATTGCTTTGAGTCGGTCGCCGTTGAAGATCGGATACGCTCTGGCAATGTGAACTAAGCGGCGCGTTGAGATGACCTCGCTGGAAGCACCCTCTTCGTCGTAGGCTTTGCGAATGGTCGAGGCCCAGATCACGAGGTGATTGGCAAACTCATCGTCGCCCCGCCCCGCGGCCTCAAGTTCCTTCTTGACAATTTTGCGCTCAACAACTTGAGGCGCCCATTCCTGCTCAAAAGTAATCGGGAAACGTTCCAAGAACGCCTCGTTGAGCACGTTGGTAAACATGTAGCGTCCATCCTCAGAACCCTTGCCCTTGGTGTTCGCGGTCGCAATAATCTGGAATCCCTGCGCGGGGGTGACAATCTCACCCTTCTTTTTCAGCAAGAACGGTTTTCCTTCAAGTACCCTCTGGAGGCACGAAAGATTCTGGGCCCCGTAGTCGATTTCGTCGATACAGAGAACAGCACCCCTACGGGCGGCGACTGTCACGGCTCCGTCACGCCAGACCATCTGGTTGTCGATCAGGATATAGTTACCGAGGAGGTCGCCCTCATCAGTCTCAGGGGTCATAGACACACAAACATATTCGCGTCCCAATAGGGCGCAAACCTGTTCCACTGACATTGATTTGCCGTTACCCGAGGGTCCAGTGATAAACACAGGGTAGAATTGGCGCGACACAATGATAGACTTGAGGTCCTCAAAGTTCCCAAAGGGCACGTAGTTTTTATACTTGGTAGGAACGATACCCTGGTCCTCAAGGTCGGTGACGACTGAGATGACTCTGGGTTTCGGCTTGCCCGTGAGGGGCTGAAAGGCTACCACAACCTCTTCCACTTTCTCAACCTTCGAATCAGGGGCATCGAATCTAGACGACACAGGCACGGCACCATTGGGTACATGGAACTGACCACGCCCCGCACGGTTCGCGGCGTCCTTGGTGAACCACTGGGGTTCCTTGAGGTCGTTCGTTTCGCACAGGTCCAGCAATTCCTTGGTGGTCACGACGGTTTTCCCGGTCGCAATCAACACAGACAAGAACTTTTCACGGGCTTCGCTACGGTCACTCATTATCGGGCACTCCTAACAAAATGGTTTTCTCTCTTATCCATGATATAATTATATCATACTGAGGGGTTTTGTCAAGTTGGCGAAGCCCAGATTAGAGGCTTTTAATGTCCAATTTTGAACACACAACCGACCCCCGCAAAGGGTCCAGGAGGGTGAATTATTAGGCACCAATGTCCTAGCATACACCCTCTTTTTGAACCCTCTATTGAACATTATAACCCTCTTCTATACGCTCATCAATTCGATGAATCGGTTTACCAACACCCTGGACACTCGGCGCTTCTGATGCACTTTCTTAAAAGCAGTTAGTAAACGGTGAGGGGTCCACTTGGTCCCATTGTCCACCAGTCCGGCATTGCTGGTCAGCAATTCCGTTGATCCAGGGATAAAATAGAATCGTGTATACCCATCAGAGTAGGATTCAAGAAATTTATTCACGATCACTTCTTTGCAAAGCTGGTCGAGCAAAATCACTTGGTCACTCATGGGCTGATCCCGACGACCATAGCACATCATTTTGATCCCCTGCTTGTTCTGATAGAGTTCCATGATGCCGCGCTTGGCTGACTTCGAGGTATTCCCGGTGATGTAGAATCCAAACACGCCGCAATGGGCGGTCATCTGGAGCCACTTCATGAGGGCAATGGTCACGCCCCGATAATCCTTGGGCACGTCCACCCGTAGGTGCTCTTTGTGGTCGATCAAGGTCACTCGCATAGTTTGCGGTTCAAACCGCCTCCGCTGCCAGCTTGAGTTTTCTATGGTCCCATGCACGTCACGGTTTCCATCAGAATCGCCGTCGTGAACTACGATAGCATTCACAATATCCAGGCGGTGAGCAAGCTTGAAATTTCGAATAATGTCTCTCAGGGCGACCAACGCTTCATTGAGCGGGGTCGAACCCATACGCTCATGTTCAGGAATGCCGATATTGTTTCGGTTCGTCAGCCCCGCCGCGACCATGATGTGATTGGTAATCGCTTGCATGAATTCATGCGCGGGCATCTTGGAGTTGAACATCTCTCGGAGGTCGAGGTTGCCCATAACCATTTCACCCTCTTTGGTGCTGAAGGGTTTCAGCGGGGTCGGTGCATGGGGGGTTCTTCCAGGGAAATCGTGGTTGCGGGCTGATCCAGAATTGTCGCTGAAACTATAGGCGACAAACGGGATATTGACTTTTCTGCAGAAGAGCGCCATCACTAAAATCTGTTCCATGGCCGCTTGGATGTGTTCGGACATTGACCCCGATTTGTCGAGAATCAACACAAGTCCATGCGACTTACCTTTGTGGACGATCATGAGTTTTTTGAACATATGATCTTCCAGCTTGTAGGTCGCAAGCTTGTTAATGTTAATGTCGCCCGTATCGGCAATCTTGGCTTTCGCATAGGAACGCGCAGCCTTTTTCATTTCAAATTCTTTCGCAAGCAACGAGATATAATCTTCGTTCTTTTTCTTAAATTCGTTCAGCAAGCGCACCCCAGTGGCTCGTTGTCCAGCATAATACGATGAGAGACCGTTGTTGACTACCGAAGCGGGAGCCACAAGGTCTTTCAGGTTCGGGGTCGGGATAATGACGTCCATTGGAACGACGTTCGCATCTGCCACGAGTTTTTCTTCCATGTTACGGAACGATTCATCGGTTTTCGCTTTGGGGATAAACTCATCGTTCGCGGTCGATTCCTGCTGTCCGGCGCCATTGCCATCCGACTTATTGCCCGCTGGCTTCTTGTCAGTTTCCTTGGTCCGGTTTCCCTCGCCATCGTCCTTTGACTTCTTGGTAGTTTTGTCGTCGGCTTTTTCTTCCTTGTCACCCTCGGCGTCATCGCCCTCGGTGTCGCTATCTTGCCCCTTGTCAGAATCAGAATCTTCTTCCTCAGAATCGAGGTCATCAGAACCCGTTTCGCTGCGGTCCCCTTGCTCGGTTTCCTCAGAATCATAATCCTCGTCAAAATCAGATTCCTCGCCTTCTTCGCCCTCTTCCCCATCCTCAATGGTATCTTTGAGGTGATCGGACAATTCTTTCTTTTTTTGCTCGCCCTCTTTTTGCTCATCCACACTATGCTTGTAGAGTTTTTTCGCAAGGGCAACAACTTGGTCCCAGGTTTCCAGGGTCATCATTTCATCATAGAAGGGTTGTTCTTTTTTCGAGAATCGGATATTGAGCGCGGTCCCACACTTCGCTGCGAGATTCAAGCGGTCGATCAGATACAGTTCATTGAAGTTTGAGATAGCAGACAGTCCGAAAAAGTCCTTGGCGACCAATTCCTTGTAGGCGCGAATCATGGGCTGGCGCAATCCAGGGTAGGTACGCTTAATGAGTTTTTCGATACGGGCATCCTCAACAACATTGAGGAAGTTTTTGAAGGCTTTTTGAGCGGCCGCTGAGGCCTTTTTGTCACCCCCGGCGTAGACCACTGAATCGTGCCAGCCGTTCAAGGGAGTGTTTTTCGCATGAGACACTTCGTGCCCCATCAGCAAATCGTAGAGGTCGCCCGACATGGCATTCCAAATCGGACAGGTTAACGTGCGGGTTTTGAGATTGAAACTCGCGGTCTTACAGACACGGTGTTCAACTTTGATATTCTCGGCTGCCATTAGCTTGGCGAGCATACTCTTGGTTTCAACGGTAAACATGCTTTTCTTGGTCTCTAGGTTTTCTCTCTTATCCACGTCTTAATTCTATCATATCCTACCGGAATGTCAAGCCCTATTCTCGGCGCAACTCATTGATTTTGCTGTCTGTTTAATAAATTCTTGGGCAGTCTGGTCGGAAACCCTCAAAACCTGGGTCCAAAAGGCAGTTTGCATGACCACGAGAGTCTTGGGGGCGACCCATGACACCCAAACATACTGCCGACCATACTTGGTCCCGGCATCAGCCACAACGAGTCCGGCTTGTTTCTTCATGCCATACTTGCTGAGGTGGGTGACAACTGAATTGATAGGAACGGGTGTTTTGGTCATGCTTAATTATCGCATAGACCGGGGTGGGTGTCAAGCAGGAAACGGGAGGCTAGATTAGAATTAGATTAGAACAGCATTATAAAACTGTGGGATTTTTGTCACAGTGGTTTTCTGTATATCCAGATAGGTTCGAACTTGAGCCAGGCCCCATCGACCTTACAGAAATTCTTGAATCGTGGTTTTCCTGTCACGGGGTCCAGTCGGTTACCCCCTGGGGTTTGAGCCAGCGCCATCTTGAGCACCTGTTGATACTCCATGCCCAACGATTCCAGAATCTTTCGAGAATCCTGTTCCAGTGGTAGCAAATCTCCCCCAAAGGTCACGTCGGCGATATTCCAAGCCAGGTATCCACCGGGTCTCAACCACTCAACTGCGGTCTCCAAGGTCTCTTTGAGAAAACCCTCACGCCACTGATCGTATTGCGAGAATTTTTTATAGGATTGCTCTGGGTCCTCCGAGTAGGCCTCTTTGGAGAAATAGGGCGGACTGGTAAACACCAGCGACAGTTTGCCTCGATATTGCCAAAAGCCGGGGTCACGGCGCATCAGCTCAGATCCTAGTTGCCAAAATTTGAACTCGGTGTGGTCGGCACCGAAAATCCCACCTTTAGAAATGTGCTTGCAGTAGAAGTCATAGACCTCGTGGTACTTGGTTCTTCCCGGTGTTGTCGTGTGGTCTGCGTTCGGATCGTTGGCCAAGTAAGTGATGTGTCGCTTATCCTCGACCGCGAGAGCGCCGAGTAATCTCCCGGCCCATCCAGCGGAAGGGTCCCACACATATACTGTAGGTTCAGATTTCCACTCGTTCGTAAACCGTTCAATAATATGCTTGGCTGTCAGCGGCGGGTAGTTGACTGCGTATTGATTGAAGCTCATACGGAATGCCTTGAGTCCTACAGGAAACACTTTCTGTCCGGTCTCATACACCCTGATGGCACACAGTTCACCTTTGGACCAGTTGATATTAGTTTTGCATCGTGCCGGTACCAGGTCACCCAGAGCTTCCAGTTCTTGCTGTGACACCTGGAGGTATGCTCGGTCGCGCA
>Ga0315286_10008268_pt1 | contig 10233 bp, 7 predicted proteins | sample YL17G10_0_MG_FD_205038 | JGI IMG/M metagenome (GOLD analysis project Ga0315286, IMG submission 205038) | Sediment microbial communities from Yellowstone Lake, YNP, Wyoming, USA - YL17G10_0 | ecosystem: Environmental > Aquatic > Freshwater > Lake > Sediment | place: USA: Wyoming | collected...
GCATCCAGGACCTGCCGCGGCACCTGGGCCAGCATTCCGGCGGCATGGTGCTCTGCCGCGGCCGCCTCGACGATGTGGTGCCCCTCGAGAACGCGAGCATGCCGGGGCGCGTGGTGGTGCAGTGGGACAAGGACGACTGCGCCGACATGGGGATCGTGAAGATCGACCTGCTCGGCCTCGGCATGATGGCCGCGCTGCAGGACGCCTTCACGACGATCAACGAGCGCCGGGCTCCAGGCACCGAGCGGATCGAGATGTGGAACATCCCGCCTGACGACCCGCAGGTCTACGACATGCTGCAGCGCGCCGACACGGTGGGTGTCTTCCAGGTGGAGTCGCGGGCCCAGATGGCCACGCTGCCGCGCCTCAAGCCCGCGACCTTCTACGACCTCGTGGTGGAAGTGGCGCTCATCCGGCCCGGCCCCATCGTGGGCCAGATGGTGCACCCGTACCTCGATCGGCGGGCGGGCCGCGCCGAGGTGGTGTATCCCCATCCCTCTCTCGAGCCCATCCTGGCCCGGACGCTGGGTGTGCCGCTCTTCCAGGAACAGTTGCTGCGCATGGCGATGACGGTGGCCGGGTTCACCGGCGGGCAGGCCGAGGAACTGCGGCGCGCCATGGGCTTCAAGCGATCGGAGAAACGCATGAAGGCGATCGAGGGGCAGCTGCGGGAGGGCATGGCGCGCCAGGGGATTACGGGCGAGGCGGCCGACGCGATCGTCAAGTCGATCGTGTCGTTCGCGCTCTATGGGTTTCCCGAGTCGCACTCGGCAAGTTTCGCGCTGATTGTCTACGCCAGCGTGTATCTCAAGGCGCATTATCCGGCGGCCTTCTATACGGCACTGCTCAACAACCAGCCGATGGGGTTCTACCACCCGGCCACGCTGGTGAAAGATGCGCAGCGGCACGGCGTGCGCTTCGCGCCGGTCGACGTGCAGCGGTCGGGCTGGCAGTGCGACGTCGAAGAGGACGGCACCGTGCGCCTGGGGCTGTGCTACGTGATCGGCCTGCGCCGGCAGGTGGGGGAGGCGGTGGAGGCGATGGGGCTTCGCGGGGACTGGGGACTGGGGATTGGGGGCTGGGGAACGAAGCGGAAAGTAGCCAGTAGTCAGTATTCAGTAGCCAGTAGGGGGACAGAAGCCAGAAGCCAGAAGCCAGAAGACAGAATTCAGAATTCAGAATTCAGAAGACCGCTTGCCGCGCCGACGCTGGCCGGCAGGCCGTTCGGCGAAGGCGGGAATCCCGAGCCCCGAGTCCCGAGTCCCGAGCCCCGAGGACTGACCCCCAGCCCCCAGCCCCTAGCGCCTGGCCGCTGCCCCAAGTGCCACTGTGGCGACCCGTCCATGATCGAGCGCGTGGAGACCGGCGGCGTGGTGTCGTGGTTCTGCAGCACGTGCGCGCACGACTGGAAGGACGAGCCGCCCCGCGCACGTTTCCGATCGATCGAGGATCTGATCGCGCGCACCGGCGTCAACCGGGAGGAACTGGCCACGCTGGCCGAGATCGGAGCCCTCAATGCCTTCGGCCATCACCGGCGCGAGGCGCTGTGGCAGATCGAGAAGGCGATCAGGCCCGCGGGGGAGCTGTTTGAGGAAGAAGACAGTAGACAGGAGACAGAAGACAGAATCGACGAGTCAGTAGTCAGGAGCCAGTATTCAGTAGCCAGTAGGCAGAATTCCGAATCCCGGATCCCGAGCCCCGAGTCCCGAGCCCCGAGTCCCGAGCCCCGAGCCCCGAGCCCCCAGCACCCAGCCCCCTGCCCCTTGCCCCCGATGTCCCTGACCGAGCGTCTGGTGGCCGATTACGAGGGCACGCATCTGACCATCGGGCCGCATCCGATGGCCCTTCGGCGGCGCGAACTGTCGCTGCGTGGCGTGCTGCGTGCGTCGGACCTCCCGCGCGAGCGGCAAGGGCGGCGCATCCGCGTGGCGGGTACGGTGATCACGCGGCAGCGCCCGGGCACCGCGAAGGGATTCGTGTTCCTCACCCTCGAAGACGAGACCGGCATCAGCAACATCATCGTGCGCCCGGACGTCTTTGCGCGCGAGCGCCTGGTGATTCTCGAAGAGCCCTTCCTGCTGGTCGAGGGCATCCTGCAGAACCAGGAGAACGTCACCGCGGTGCGGGCCGAGCGCTGCGAAGGCATCGCAGGTGTGCCGATCGAGGTGGACTCGCACGATTTCTACTGAGGAAGTAGTCAGCATTCAGTATTCAGTAGAAATCCAAACACCCCGTCAGGTGTCCAACTGCTACTGGCTACTGGCTACTGGCTACTGGCTACTGGCTACCTCTTCTGCAAGTATCATTGTCACAGATGACCACGGACGACCTGCTGCACCACGTACGCGACTTCGAGTGGCACGGCCAGGCGACGGCCGAAGAGGTGACGACTGCCGCGCTGGACGACGGCACTTCGATCCGCGTGCCGGCCTTCGTCAACGAGTTCTGGACCAGCCGCCAGCGTGCCGCGCACAGCCTGCACGAGATCTCGTACCGCGCCTGCTTCAAGCCGCAGCTGCCGCGCTTCTTCATCGACCGCCTCACGGAACCAGGCGCCGTCGTGTACGACCCGTTCGCCGGGCGCGGGACGACTCCGCTCGAAGCCGCCCTCGCCGGCCGGGTGCCGATGGCCTGCGACATCAACCCGCTCAGCGCCATCCTGGTGGCGCCCCGGCTGGCGCCCCCGACGCTGCCCGAGGTGCGCGCACGGCTCGATGCCATCGACTTGAGCGGCCGCGTCGAAACGGAACACGACCTGCACACGTTCTTCCATCCGGACACCCTGCGGGACATCGCCGTCCTGCGCGCGTACCTCCTGGCGCGGGAGCAGGCGGGCGCGCTCGATGGCGTCGATCGCTGGATCCGCATGGTGGCCGTGAACCGGCTGACGGGCCATTCGCCGGGTTTCTTCTCGGTCTACACGCTGCCGCCCAATCAGGCGACCTCCGTGCAGTCGCAACGCAAGATCAACGAGGCGCGAAACCAGGTTCCTCCCAGGAGGGACATCCGGGCCGTCATCCTCAAGAAGACGAAGTCGCTGCTCAAAGACTTGGAGCCTGCTGATGCGCAGGCGTTGGCGCTAGCGGCGGACAAGGCGCGGCTCGTCACCCACGCTGCACACCACACGCCGGAAATCGGCGACGCGTCCGTGGATCTCGTCGTCACTTCTCCGCCGTTCCTGACCGTCGTCGACTATGAACGGGACAACTGGCTGCGCTGCTGGTTCTGCGGGATCGATCCTGCGGCCGTCCACCTGACCGTCCTCCGACGTCTCGATCACTGGCAGGCGGCGATGACCCGCGTGTTCCGCGAACTGCACCGGGTGCTGAAGCCAGGCGCGTCGGTGGCCTTCGAGGTGGGAGAAGTACGGAAGGGCACCATCCGCCTTGAGGAGGCGGTCATTCCGAGCGCCGCGGCGGCGGGCCTCGAGCCGGTGTTCGTCCTCATCAACGCCCAGGATTTCACGAAGACGGCCAACCTCTGGGGCGTGGCGAACAACCGCATCGGCACGAACACCAATCGCGTCGTCGTGCTGCGGAAAGCCTGAGCGCCTCCTGGCCTGACGGCATGTCTTATTTCGACGCGCTCACGACTCGCAGTCCTTCGAACGGCCGGACGCGCCCAACTGCTCGAGATACGCGGCTTCGAGGCTGGCATCCGCCGGCTGTCCGTCGACGGCCGCGCGCCGGCGCAGGAACGCGAGTTCGCTCGCGGCCTGGTGGTACGCCCGCCGGGCGCGCCAGGCACGAAGACCGCCGTGCTGAAACGCCGCCGCCGAGGCGTTCAGGCGGCCGCGCACCGAGCACAGCCTCGTATACTCGTCCGCCGTGACAAGGCCCGTCGCGACCTCGCCCGCGAGGTGCGTTCGAATCACGCGGCCCTCGAATTTCAGGGCGACGGCCACCGTCACAAAGAGCGCCGCGAGGGCCGGGATCATGAGCAGCAGGTAGACGGCGAAGAAGATCAGCCCTGCCGACGCCCCTGCGTTCCAGATCGCGTGCAGGCCGACGGCGCCCGAGAACCCGGCGATCGGGGCGGTCAGGATCACCCACCGGCGGCGGCTCTGACGGGCCAGGCCGAGGCCGAGGCCGGTGAATCCGGTGAAGAGCGGGTGCGAGAACGGGGCAATCATGCCGCGCAGCGTGAACGTCACCGCCAGCCCGGCCATGCCGTCCTTCTGAAGCGCCCGGCCGTAGTAGTCCACGTTTTCGGCGAAGGCAAATCCCAGCCCGACCATCGCCGCGTAGATCAGCCCGTCTACGACGCCGTCGAACTCGTCCCGCCGTCTGGCGTAGAAGCGAAACAGGATGACAGCCTTCAGCGCCTCCTCGACAAGGGGAGCGGTGGCGACCGATGTCAGCTTGTCGCCGATGGTGGCGTCCATGATCCCGTTCACGATCCCCGACACGACGACGGCGACCGATGCGCCCCACAGGAACGCCATGGCGAGCATCCCTCGGGGTTCCGGCTCGAAGCGGTCGAGCCACAGCACCACGCCGATGTAGATGGGCAGCGGAAGCAGGGCGAGCGCGGCGGCGGCGAGGAAGACACTGCCGCCCAGACCCGCGGCCGTCAACGCCAGGATCAGGGCGGTGAGCAGCCCGAGGCCGGCCAGCGACCGCGCCGGAGTGATCACGACTCGCGGTAATTCCCGAACTGCAGCTCGATGCCGAAGTCCTGTTCTTTCAGCAGGTGCATGACGCCTTGCAGCTCATCCCTGGAGGGTGACGAGATGCGCAGCTGATCGGCCTGGATGGCGGCCTGCACCTTCTTCAGCTTCCGGTCTTTCAGGAACTTCACGATCGCGCGGCTCGCGTCGGTCGGAATCCCCTGCTGCAGGGTGATCACGCGCCGCACGGTGTCCTGCGCGCCCCGCTCGAGTTCGCCCAGCTTGAGGTTCTTCACGGGCACCTGGCGCTTCACCATGCGGCCCTGCACAATCTCCCACAGCGCCTGCATCTTGAACTCGTCGTCTGCGACGAGCGTAATCGTGTTGTCGGTCCGGCTGAACTCGATGCTTGCCTTCGAGCCCTTGAAGTCGTACCGCTGCACGATCTCCTTCCGGGCCTGGTTGAGCGCATTGTCGATTTCCTGCAGGTCCACGGTCGAGGTCACGTCGAACGTACACGTTGCTGCCATCGGTCTCTCCCTATTTTCCGGCCGTGAGCATGATCTCGACGCGGCCGTCCGGGCTCATCAGCCCGGTCCCGACGAGTGTGCCGACCGGCAGCCGGCCGCCGGCCTTTGTCTTGAAGATCTCGACGACCGCCGTAGCCGTCGACATGTCGGTGACGTATACGACGGAGTCCCCCACGTGCGGCCACCCGAACCCGGCAACCGCCATCGTGCGCTCCAGCCGGCTCAGGGTCTCGGCCGTCTGCGACGCGGCGTCCGAGGCATTGCCCGGCAGTACGCCCAGCATGCCGGACAGGAACAATCGTGGCCCCGCGCCGATCGCCGAACTCAGGTTCGGGTTCGGCCGCCCCGGTGTGCCGTCCGCATTCGGCGCGACGACGGCGACCCTCGGAGGCCCTTTCACGGCGGTCATCGTGATCTCGATCAGGAAATCGGGAGAGGCCAGAGGTGTCATGACCGTGGCGCGGGCGGGCGGATCCGACGGGAAGTAAGTCCGGTAGATCCCGTTCATCCGGTCGAACGTGCTGGCACTCGTCAGGAAGATCCGCGCCGAGACGACATCCGAATACGTGAGCCCCGCCGTCCCGAGAATCGCTTTCGCGTTCTCGAAGATGACGCGCGTCTGCGCCTCGACGTCACCCTTGACCAGGGCGTTGTCGCTGCCGCGGCGCGGGACGAGGCCCGACAGGAACACGGTGTCGCCTGCGTGTATCGCGTAGCTGAAGGGGCCGGCAGGAGCCGCCCAGCCCTCCGGCAGGAGAGCGGCGCGGTTCACGCCGGCAGCGGCAGCGATCGCCGACACCTGAATCCGCGCTCCCACAACCGGCAGTTGAGCAACGACGGTCGTTCTCGCCGGCGGAGCCGTGGGCCAGTACTTGACCCACACGGCGTTCAGCGCAGGGAAGTCCTCGGCGCTCGCGAGATACACCGAGGTGGACGCGACGCGGTCGATCGTCGTGCCGGCCTGGGCCAGGCGCTCCTTCAGCTCATCAAGGACGCGCGTTGCCTGCGTCGTGAAATCGGCCGGCACCGGCTCCGACGGGAGGATGCCCGAGACGTAGACCAGGCCGCCGTGGGTGCTGACGGGGGCAAACGATGGCATGGCTGCGGCCGCCCGGCCGGTGGCGGGAAGGATAATCTGAGCGATCGCGAACAGCCACACGAGGGCGCCTGCGACGAGCACGACTCGCTTCTGCGTCATGACAGTGCCTCCCCCTGCAATCACCGGGCACAGACTGCCGCGCCCGGTGTATCTTAGAACGGATGAAGACTCCGCCGTATCCGCGTATTGTGCGCCGCCGATCGAGACTCCACGGCTGGGGCGTGTTCGCCCTCGATTCGATCTCCAAGAACACACGCATTATCCACTACGCCGGCGAGAAGATCCCGGTGCGCGAGAGCCGCGCGCGCGAGGCCGCGCACCAGGCCCGCGGCCACATCTGGCTGTTCGCCATCAACAGCCGCTGGGTGCGCGACGCGGAGGTGGGCGGCAATATCGCCCGCTTCATCAACCACGACTGCACGCCCAACTGCTACACGCGCGTCGTGGGTGACACGATCTGGATTTGCGCGGCGCGTTCCATCAAGGCGGGCGAGGAGTTGTCATACCGGTACCACACGGGGGGCACCGCCGGCATCGCCTGCCAGTGCGTCCACGGCTGCACCAACCGTTTATAGGGGGACCCTGTTGCGACACGTCTTCTACCTGCACGGGTTCGGTTCGTCTGCGCAATCGAAGAAGGCCGCGTTCTTCGCCGGCCTGCTTCGACCCCACGGCATCGAGCTGCTGTGCCCGGACTTCAACGAGCCGGACTTCGAGACGCTGACGGCCTCCCGGATGATCGCGCAGGTGGAGGCCGCGCTCGCGGCGCTTCCGCCCGGACCGGTGGCGCTCATCGGCTCCAGTTTCGGCGGTTTCGTCGCGCTCCACGTCGCGGCCCGGCAGGCGGCGGCTCGCGGACGCCTTCGCACGGCCACCCGCCCCATCGATCGCCTGGTGCTTCTCGCGCCCGCATTTGATTTCGGCCGGACGCCGTTTGGCGGGTTGGACGCCGACGGCCTCGAACGGTGGCGGCAGACGGACCGCTACGAGGTGTTTCACTACGGGGAGAACCGCGCCCGGTTCATCCGCTTCGCCATCCACGAAGACGCGCAGCGCTACGACAGCGCCGGCTGCGTGCTCGACACGCCGGCGCTCGTCTTCCAGGGCCGGCGCGACACCGTGGTCGATCCCGCCATGGTGCGGCGGTTTGCCTCGTCTCGCCCGGCCGTGTCGTTGCGGCTGGTCGATGACGATCACTTGTTGATGTCCAGCCTCGACCTGATATGGAAGGAGACGGCGGCATTCCTCGGCCTGTGCGGGTAGCGTCGACTGCAGGGCGGCGGCGCCATGGCCCAGCATTGATCCCCCTGGCCGTTCTCGTGGGCGTGTGCGCATGCGCGGCCGGCGGCGGCGTGGCGGCCGCGGGGCCGTCGCAGCCGGCGCGGGGCCCCGCGTATCTCGTCATCGAGTTGCCGTCGCAGCGCGTCCTCGCCGAGGGACGCCCGGATGTGATGGGCAACGCCGTTCTTCCGGGATCCATTATCAAGATTGCCACACTGATCGCCGCCTTCGAGGACGGGATCGTTGACGACAGCACGCGAATCGCCTGCCGCCGGTCGATCACCGTCGACGGCACACGGCTCACCTGCGTCCACCCGGACCCGCACCGATCCTTGAGTGCCACCGAGGCGCTCGGGTACTCCTGCAACGTGTTCTTCGCAACGGTGGCTCAGCGGCTGCGACGGAGTTCCCTGGACGCGGTGCTCGTCCGGCTGGGTCTGCCGCCGCTGGCGGCTGGGGCGCCGACGGCGAGTGGGGCGCTGGGCCTGGCCGGGGTCAGGGCGACGCCGCGGCAGCTGCTGGAGGCCTTTCTGCGGGTCGTTGGCTCGTCGCGTGTGGACATCACCCTCGCGGACACGACGCGAGGCATGCTGAGGCGTGGTCTGGAAATGGCGGCCCGCACCGGCACCGCCTCGGCGCTGGCCGCTGTGGGATTCAGCGGCCTCGCCAAGACCGGTACGGCGCCGATGCCGGGAGGAGGCTACCTCGGCATCGTGACGGCCGCGGTGAACACGGAACTGCCGACGCACGCCATCGTCGTGGTCGTGCCCGGAGGCGCTGGCGCCGATGCGGCCGAGCTGGCCGCTCGTTTGCTCGCGCGGCACGGCGCGCCGCGGAGGGGCGACACTATCCGCGTCGGCATCGCGAGGCGCGGCGGCGGGTACGACGTCAGATCGATGGCCCTCGAGACGTACGTGTCTCAGGTCGTCGCCGGCGAAATCGGGAACGCGGCGGCGCCCGCCCTCGAGGCCGTGGCGATTACGGCCCGCACCTTCGTCGCGGCCAACCGCGGCAGGCACGCGGCCGACGGTTTCGACGTGTGCGACCTGACCCACTGCCAGGTATTGGCGCGCACGACCCCGGCGACGGAGGCCGCCGCGCTGGCGACGTCAGGCCAGGTCCTGGTCGATCACGGTCAGCCCGCCCAGGTGTTTTACTCGAGCTGGTGCGGCGGGCACACCGAAACGCCCTCGCATGCCTGGCCCGGCGCACGTGACCCGGCCTATCTTCCGGCGCGGCCTGACCCCGCGTGCGCAGACGAGCCGCCATGGACGATGGACATCGCCGAGCCGCAGTTGCGCCAAGCCTTGGAGGCCGCTGGATTGAAGGGAACCGGAGTGTCCGAGTTGTCGGTGGCGTCGAGGCATGCCTCGGGGCGGGTGGCGCAACTCCACGTTGCCGGCATGACGCCCGATCTTGTCGACGCGAATACGTTTCGGACTGCGGCCGGGCGGCTTCTGGGTTGGCAGACCGTCAAGAGCACCATGTTTGACGTACGTCGTTCCAGCACCGGCTACGTGCTGACCGGCAGAGGATCAGGCCACGGCGTCGGGCTGTGCATGCGTGGCGCCATGAACCGGGGGCGCCAGGGTGCGAGCCGTGACGAGATCCTGTCCGCGTACTTCCCAGGACTGACTGTGACCAGCCGTGTCCCCGGTCTGCCTGGCGACGATACTCGTGACCTAGGTCTTCGTAGCCCGGAGGCTTCGTATGTGTTTACCGCGACGGCGCGTTTCCCGGTTGCGATTGGGCCTGGTGGCGGCCAGGTCTTCACGTGGAGGCCCGGTCTTGAGATCTTCACGTGGAGGCCGGGTCTTCAGACCCGGCGGATCCGGCCCGGACACCGGGATGGATCCACCCTCAACGCCGGGTCTGAAGACCCGGCCTCCATTGTGATAGGGATGCCAGGTCCCAGGGCCGCGTTGGACGCATACGGGGCTTCAGCTCCAGGGTCGTCCGCCATCGCCCACGCGCCAGTCCGCGTCGGCCCTGGCGAGGCGATGCCGAAGGCGATGCCCAACGAATCGGGTCGTGCGCAGGTGAGTCTTCGTAGCCCGGCAGCTTCAGCTGCCGGGTCGCCCGCCATCGCCCACGCGCCAGTCCGCGCCGGCTTCGGCGAGGCGATGCCGAAGGCGATGGCATCGGTGATTCGCGTGCACCTCCCCGAGGAGGATCGTCGCTTCCTCGCCGACGTCCGCGCCATCGCCATCCGCCTGCTGGACGCCATCGCGAGGAAACTCGGCGTGCCCGCGCCCTCCGAGCTTGACCTGCGTTTCCATCCGACCGTGGAGGCGTATACCCGCGCCACGGGCCAGCCCTGGTGGACGGCTGCGCGCACGACCGGCACCCGGATCGATCTCCGCCCGCGCCGCGTGTTGCAGCAGCGGGGCATCCTGGAATCGACGCTCCAGCACGAGTTCGTGCACGTTCTCGCGGACCCACTGCTGTCCGGGCGGCCGCTCTGGGTTCGCGAGGGCCTCGCCGTGGTTCTGGCGGGGGAGGTCACGACCCAGCCGACGGGGCGAGGCGAATCACGTGGCACCGACGGCTCGGCCTGCCCGCCGGATGCCGAGCTGCGCGCGCCCGTTTCCGCTGACGCCGGGCGCCGCGCCTACCAGGCCGCCGGCCGCTGCGTCTCGCGTGCCCTGTCGATGGGCATCCGCTGGCAAGACCTGCGTTGAAGATTCGACACCAATGCGGACCATAATGAGTGG
>Ga0315286_10008269_pt1 | contig 10233 bp, 13 predicted proteins | sample YL17G10_0_MG_FD_205038 | JGI IMG/M metagenome (GOLD analysis project Ga0315286, IMG submission 205038) | Sediment microbial communities from Yellowstone Lake, YNP, Wyoming, USA - YL17G10_0 | ecosystem: Environmental > Aquatic > Freshwater > Lake > Sediment | place: USA: Wyoming | collected...
TGGCCTTCGGCGGGCTTGGTAGCCGGCGCCGGGGCCGGCGTTGCAGCCGGGGATGGCGTATCGTCCAGGAGTTTCACGTCCGTGTTAGGCGCCTTACCACCGGATTGGCTTGCCTTGCCTTCCGCCGCTACCGAAAGCGCCTGGAAGGAATAAACGGACGACAAGGCCAAAAAAAGAGCCGCGAATGCCTTCGTCGTTTTGCACATAACAGTTCTCTCCTTGTACAACTAGCGGGAGATGCTGGCCCGCCTATTAAAATCGGAAAACAACTTCTAGTTTGATCCCTTCGCGTTCCACGATGATTCGCTTGGCCTCGATCTTGACGACGCGGAAGCCTGCGATGGTGTCGCCTGCCCCAACCAGGGTGCCGTTGACCATCGCCTTTGGATCGCCGTTCTTTATGACCGTGCTCTGCAACTTCAATCGAGCGGCCTGCGACTGCAGGTTCTCAACCAAAATGTGCTTCGCCTTCTCCTGATCGGCCTTTGTAGCAAACGACTTTGCCAGTTCGTCCCAAAATCCGTCCGCGGCGGATTGGTCCTTGGGAAGACTCGACCCATCCTGAGCGAAGTAGTCGAGCTTGACGAGGAACAGATTGCGTTGGATGAGCCCGACTGAGCTGTGAGTGAATTCCTGCAGAGCGCGCGTGGCCTGGGACGACTGGGAATTGGCGACGGCGGCCTCGGTGTTGGCGTTGGCGCCTGCGAGGTTTGCCATCGCAGCCGCGGGCTGCGTCTTGCCGGTAAAAAGCACTTTTCCCCACATGACAACCATGACTGCGACGAGAATGCTCAGCGCCATGGTCTTCTTCGGCTGGGTCTTGAGTCGCCGCGCGATCTGCTGCTGCCAGGCTGATAGGGAAGCGTCGGCCATTCATCCCTCCGAGAAATAGACGCTGGTCACCATGTCGGTCACTTCGACGACACCGGGCTTGCCGGTCTTGTTCTTGATGATCAGGCGGCGGATGCGTGTCAGTCGCTGGAGGTCTTCGACCTGCCTGAGGAACGACGCGACATTGAGGAAATCGCCCTGGAAGCTGAGTTGGATGGGCTGCTCGTAGAAGCCATCGGCGCGTTTGGAGGCCAGCGGTTGGAGTTTGAGTTCCTGCAGCGATAATTGCTGGCTGACTTGAGTGAGATCCTTGATGAACTGCCCCAATTCGACCTGCCGCGGGAACTGGCGGTCGTAATCCTGCACGCTACGTTCCAGGCGTTGGACTTCTCTGAGCACGGCGGGGAGGTTGCGTGCGCGGTTCTGATCGGCCGACAGATCGCGGCGTTTGGAATCAATCTGCATCTGGAGCGCCGCCAGCCAGCGTGTGGTGGGCCGATAACCAAGCAGGTAGAACCCCAGCAGGCCCAGCGCAATGGTGAGCCCGAGCATGCACTGAGCGCGTTTGTACCAGCCGATCTGTTTCTTCAGTGATCGCATGCGGTCATTTCCCTGTCGCGGCATTAAGGTTTACGGTGAAGGTCAGCTCGAACTCGCGCAGGACATGTCCGGCCTCACGGCGATCGCGCGCGTAGGTGGGCGCGACGTGATCGAAAAACGTGACCTTGTTCAACTCGATCACAAATGTCGCCATCTCCAGATTCGTCGGCGCCACGCCCAGGAGCTTGACCCGCAGGCGACGGTCCATCGGCGAAGTCGCCGGTTCCTTTCCGCCCGATTTAGGAGGCGTGGTCACTTGGATCGGCGTTTCCTCGACCGCGAATTCCAGGCTCAAGAGCGACACGGTCGGGGGCATCATCTCCGCCAGCTTCACCAGCATCTGCGATGATTTCACATGCTCGCCGAGCCGGCCGAGCACTTCCGCCTGCTGTCGCCATTGCTTGCTCAGCGCCTCCATCCGTTCCATCTGCTGGACCTGCAAGTTGGTTTGCTGCCATTGGCCCTTGATGGTGCCCAGGGCATCTTCGGCGTTGCAGCGGTTGCGGTTAGCGAGGAACACCCAAAGGCCGAGGCCCAGCGCCAGGATGATGCTGATCCAGACCTGGAGAAACAGCAGGCGGCGGCGCTTCTGCCACTGCGTATACCAGGTTGGCAGGAATTCCACATCACGCATGGGCTTGCTCCGGTGGTGAGACGACGGCGTAGGCGGCGGCGGGTTCGGCGATGGGCTCGGCGGCGGCAGGGGTAGCGGCGCCTCGCGGCTTGCCGTCTTTGGCCCCGAATCGCTGTACGGTGCGGCGGAGGCTCAAGCCAAGCGCCAGCGCCCATTCGGCCATGAGGCCGCGGCGCTCCACCGACTTCATGCTGCTCGCGTCGACGTTGTGCAAGGGCCGGCCCGATTCGACCGGAATCGTGATGATGGAGCTGAGCACGGCCTGAAGCTGGGTGTCGGCGGCTTCGCCGCCGAAGAGCCGCAGGCGTTGCGGCCGGTTGCCCCGGAACGTTACCGATTGGTATCGCAGACAGAGCGATATTTCGTGGCCGATTTCTTCCATGACACTGCGGGTGGCATCGAAGACGGCCTGGCGTACGGGGTCGCGTTTATCCGACGTTTCGGCGTGATCGTGACCTTCCACCAGGCGTCGGCGAAGCGCCTGTGCTTCGGGAACGGTGATTCCGAGCCGGGTTGCGATTGCCTTGTGCAGGTGGAGGCCGCCGATGTCTATGGCCTTGAGGACACTGATATCGCGTCCCTTGCCGATGACGACCTGGCTGCTGGCGAGGCCGATGTCCACAAGGACATGGACTTCCTGCTCGTCCTCGCGGCGGCGGATGAATCGCTCGACGCTGCGGAAGAGCGAAAGCTGTTCGACGTCGAGCGACTCGACCTCGACGCCGCAGCAATGGGCGTGCTCAACGAAGTCGTCGATGTCGTCGTTGCGTGCAGCCAGGACGTTCACCTCCTGCAACACGTCCTTTCCCTGGCGGACCTCGCCGGCGACCAGGAAGTGGACGCTCGCATGGTCGGTGTCAAAGGCGAAGAGATTCCTGGCCTCCAACTGGATCGCCGACTCAAGTTCGGTAATGGGCATCAAAGGCAGGCGGAAGTTCTTGATGTGGACGATCTCTCGCGGCAGGGCCAGAACCGCGCGGCAGCCCATGAAGGCGCCCTCGCGGAGCATCTGCCGGACCATCTCGGCGGCAACGGACAATCGCAACTGCGGATCGGCCTTGGCCTCGTCGGGCATGCTGCGTCTCGCGGCAGCGCGGACCGACAGGGAGTTGCCGATCACCTCGAGCTGGATCATCTTGATCGAATCTCGCCCGATATCCAGACCAATCGGCTGAATCTGTGATCTGGTCAATCTGATCATGTCCACGTCCGCTAAATCGCCGTGACTGTGATCTGCCCTGTGAATGGCTCGATGTCGATCCGGAGCTTGAACTGGCCTGCCTGGATGACAATGGAACCGCTCGTCAGCGCCTGGCTGCCCGCACCGATGTACACCACCGGCGTGCCGATCTCGTCGAACCCGAATGTCTGGTACGTGGTGGCCGACTGGCCCTTGAAATCGGCGGAAACGAGGGTGATGCCCTGCATGCCCGACGATCCGCCGGTGCCGAACACCACTGTGTACGGGGTCCTATTCACCGGATGCGAGACGACGGTCATGTCTGAGGAGCGGACCAGCGAGTACTGGCTGAACGTTGGGGTGAGCTGGAACATCACATACAGGTTGCTCTGCTGGGTAATGGCCAGGTTCTGAGCGTAGATCAGATCCGCCATCATGACGCGGGCCGCGGCCTCGCTCGTGCGGTCGTCGCGAGTCCCGAGCTGGGGAACAATGATCGCACCGGCAATCCCGAGGATCACCACGACGACCAGTATTTCGACCAGCGTGAACCCGGGAAGCCGAATCAGATGTCGCTTGCGCATGTCTTACTCCGACTGGAGACAACGCCTACGACGACGCCGCCTGGCTTAGGCTGCGGTGGACGCGTTCCAACGCCTCGACCAGCCGCAGCCGGTCACTGCTGTTTCTCATCGGGCTTTGCGACCTGCACCTGAAGCTTGCCGGAGTTTAAAACCTCCACGAGCTTGTCCACCTTGCCATTCAGGCTTTTCAGCTCATTGATCATCTCGTTTCGTTGCGAGCCGGAATCCGGGATCTGCGCCCAGGCCGGCGTTACCGGACCGGACCCGGTCCATTGGCTCAGGAGGATCAGTCCCTGGAGAACCACGATAACCGCCAAAAGTCGTGATGATTTCATTGCTGCACACCTTTCGTCATGCTACTTCCACGAGAGAACCGTGACGCTGCGTACGTTGCTTGTATCAAGGTCTGGCAAGTTCAACTTCGATGCACTGACCTTGGTGATATCGATCGTGACCGCTCCCGAGTTGGCCGCGATCGCGCCGTTGTCGCCGAACAGCACGGCGCCGTTGAACGTGAGGCTGGTGCCGGTGCTCGTGCCGGAATCCGGCTTTATGGTTTTCCCTATGAAAGTGGCGCCGGCTATCTTTATCGACTTGCCGGGCCTGGTCCTGAACTCACCGAGCACAATCAACGCCGGGTATCCGTCCTGGGCCGTAATCTCGATGTTGGTGCCATTGAGGATCACGTTGCCGGTCACGATGAGGGTGCCGTTGAGTTTGAGATTGTTGTTGAGGGTAAGGGTATTGTTGTAGTAGTAGACGCCAGCGGGGTTCGCGGGGGTGGTGGTGGGTCCGAGCTGATCCATGACCCCGCCGCCGATGGCGAAACTCGGGGCAGCGGACAACGTGGACCGCGGATAGAGCTGGCCATCAGTGTGCACGTAGTTCTGGTACATCTGGATCGAACTGGTCGTGGGCGCGGCCGCGGGATCGGTCGAAGCGATCGAGGCGGTGTTGCTTATGGCGCCCTTGTTGTCGAAGCTGCCCGCATACGCCGTGCCGTTGATGGTACTGGAGGGCATGAGCGTGAGCTGGCCGTTTGTCGCGACATTCCCGATGATGGAGACAAAGCTGGAGACACTCAGCGGCTTGACGCACGATACCGCGCGGTTGATCTTGAGGCCTGGCTCGATCCTCACGCGAACCTGTGCCGTGTGCGTCACGCCCGAGCCCGACGAACCGCCCGTCTTGCCGCTCGACGTGATCACATACTCGTTCGTCTTCGCAAGGTCCTTCGCAACCGTCACATCGATCGTCCCCGTGACCGTGCCTCCCAACGAGATGTTCGTACCCCCCGGCCAGTAGCCATTCTGCAGCGACGGCGCGTTCCAGGGGTTCAGCAGGTAGTACGTCGCCAGGTTCACCCCGGACTCCACGAGCGTATCGGCCCGGGCGGCCAGCGCAGCGTTGCTGCTCACCTGCACTTGAAGCGACGTTTCGGCCAGCAGCGCAAACCCCAGCACCGCCGCCACGCCGACGATGACCATCACCTGCAGCAGCGCAAAACCAGGTTGTTGCATCCAATCGCGTTGCATGGCGTCCTCATAACGGCTGATCGCTAGGCGATCGCAGGCCAACCGCGCGGTACTCGCAGCGGTTCCGGCTGCCGGCGCGGACCTCGAGCACATACTCCAGGCTCGGCCGCATCAGCGAGTTGTTCAGATTGCACGCCGAGGGAACAAACCGGACCACATTGCGCAGCACGACTCGTGCCGATGGCAGCACGTTGGTCGTCGCCTTGAATTCGCTGACGCGACCCTCGGTCTTAATAGAGTCATAGGTCAGATCGGTCATCGCATTGCTGGCCGTGGTGGGAACCTGGTACATCGTCAGAATGCCGGTGGCAGCGACGTATTCCAGGAGCATGACCTCGCAGAGCTGTATCTGGCCCGCGCCAACATCATCGCTCATCCAGAGAAAAGCGGCCGACCCGCTGCCGTCCGACTTGACCCCCGCCCATCCGAGATACCGTGCGTGCTTTATGATGTCTTCGATCCTCGCCGTGGACTGGTAGGACGAAACGCGTATCGGGGTGGCATTGGGGTTCTGCCAGTATTTGGGCGCGCTGTTTTCCCACTCCTGCCCCACGGCCATCGCCAGCGCCGCCAGCGCCCCCAGCGTCATCGAGCTGATCATGATCCCCAGCAACAGCTCGGTGAGCGTGAAGCCGCGGCGGCAACGGAGCTGAGTGGCAGAAGGCGTCATGAGTTGGTGTTTCTCTTGAACGGCACACGTGTGAGCAGTTGCGACAATTGCACGCTGGGGCCATTGGATGGGTTGACCGTGACGGTGACCATCGCATAGTCGCCGGAAACGACGGCCGACCCGGCCGGGCTGGAGCGGTACTCGACGGCGACCGTCCGGGAATACGTGGCGCCTGTGGGCAGGTTGACCGCGGTCCCGTTCAACATCGTCATGCCTGCCGAGAGGTCGACATATCCATTGTAGTTGCCCACATTGCTGTACTGCGACCGGCTGGTCTGGCCGGCACTTGGACCCCAGCTCGTGGTGCCGTCGGGGTTCATCAGCGGCTTGGCAGCGATCTCTTCGATCAGTTGCCTGGCCAGCGCCAGGGCCGCGGAGTTGGTGTCGACGGCAGCGGTTTGTTGGCGCGAAGCCAGGATCGGTCCCACAATCGCGACGGCGCCGACCGCAAGAATGACAGAGGCAATGAGGCTTTCGGCCAGGGTGAAGGCTGGCGCGGCAGCGTGCTTGCGGACCGGATCAGTAGTCGATGTAGCGAATCCCATCGGCGTCCACTCCGGGTTGATTCGGCATGATTTCCATAGTCTGCGGCTTGAGAATCCAGCCCGTTGACCCGTCCGGCATGCCCGCGGGGGGCATGGACTGGCCGTTGGAGACAACCATGATCGTGCCGAGGCCGTTGAGGGGGTTTTCCGGCATCTTGCTCAGATAGGGTCCGATCCGGTACTTTGCCGACGCTGTTCCCACGTTGCCCAGTTCGTCGCTGACGCCGGTCATCTGCCGGAGGAACTCGGCCGCAGTGGGCGTGCCGTTGCGGTTGCCGGGCGGATAGCCGGGCGGGACATCCTGATGCTGCGCCTTGAAAACGACAATCTGCGTGCGCAGATATCGCAGCTCGTCCTTGAGCGTGTTCGCGCGGGCGATGTGGGAAGCGTCGGTGAATTTCGGCAGGACGACTGCACCCAGGATGCCCAGGATCACGACGACGATCAGTATTTCAACCAGGGTGAAGGCGTTCCGCAGCCCGGGCGGATTGCCGTCGGCGTCCCTCGACCTGGTGTATTCGCTCCACATACGTCTGTCTGCCTTCGGCCTGGCGAGCGGTTTTACGTCATCGCTGTCACCTGGCATAGGTGCTGCGCCAAGGCCACGAAACCGGGCGGCGGTTGACGATTCCGCCGCCCGGAAGATATCAGCACTTATTCGACGTAGATGGCGGTCCCATTCGTGTCAGTGCCCCAGATGCGGCCGGTGCCGGTGTTGGCGTTGTAGTCATAGACGAATCCGCAAATTCCGGTGGCGGCGGCCGTGGGGTTGTTGCCATCGGTGACTGCGCCCAGGTTGTTCAGCGGGTTCTTCGGCGGGGCCTGCATGTACGGCCCGAAGATCTTGCCGCTAAGGTCAGCGCTGGTTCCGGTGAACGGGTCCCAGTTGGTCACGACCGGCGGGACCGCGGTATCATCGCCCCCGATCAGGTTCGGCAGGTTTTCGTTATGCTGCAACCTGAAGAGCTGGATCTGGCTGCGCAGCGTCTGAAGCTGGCTGACCAGACTGCTCTTGCGGGCGTCCTGGCTGGCGTTCGTGAACTGCGGGATCACGATCGCGGCCAAAATGCCTAGAATAATGACGACGATCAGGATTTCGACGAGCGTAAAACCACTCTTGCTTTTGCGCATAAACATGTTCGAGGCCTCCTGTGAAGTTTCTACCGTTGTTTCAAAGCCCGGGGCTTCCCGCACCATACGGGAAGATCGGGCAATTCACTTTTTCATTCGTTGCCGTTTTCCACTTGTGCCCATCGGCGGCTCAGGTCCGGCCGGCACAATGTCGGTCTGCGCGATCCAGTCGCGGCCACCTGTCCGTTTGTCCATCGGCCCGATCCGCTTCTTCCGCGGCCCTGCATACATCGCGGCCTGGAAGATGCACTCGCAACCCTCCTTTCAACCGTTCCATGCTCGTGCTGCGGGCATCCTGCCAACTCACAGCCGCCGCCGGAACTTCAACCCTCGCCTGCGGCCCGTCGCCGATCATCCCCTCTGGCCTGCCTCTTCGGCACCCGCCAGTTTCAGATCGGCCGCGGCCGCCGCTCTTCCCGGCCGTAGACACCAGCCGGCAAGCGCCAAGGCATCTACACAAGCCTCGGCTTTCCCCCTCATCGGCGAGGGGGAGACCTGACTTGACCGCAAACTACCGTTGGAATTGCCGCAAATGGCAGAGCATCGCTTGCCCTGATAATCGGCGGCCGCTCGGTGCGTACGCGGCCGGATCCCCCGACAAGCTCATGACCGATAAGACCTGACGACCAACACCTGGACCACGAACACGATTCGCTTCTCCACGTGCGTCCTTTCGGCGGCACCCTCGATCTGCAGGTGGCACGCGTAACCGCGGGCCAGCCCCAGACCGGATGCTTTGCGCATCACCGCGCAGCAGCGTAATGCAAATCATGGCTGCCTGCGATGAGCCGGACCTCTTATCGGCCCGGCGCCGCCTCGCGGCGGCTTGGCCCTTGTCGGGGACCCGTAAGTCAGCCGGCTCGTATCTTTCAGCCGCATCCTGCAACTGAAATCGAGCCGGCAAGTGCGATTTACGATTGATTCCCCCTGCAGTCAAACCTCGCCAACTTTATCAGCTCTCCAGATCCAGTCCGATATCCAGCGCCGGCGCCGAATGCGTGATGGCGCCAACGGCGATGCGATCAACACCCGTCATCGCCACTGCCCGCACCGTCTCCAGAGTCACGCCGCCCGAGGCTTCCAGAAACGCCTTGCCGCGTTTGCCCGCTTTGTTTCGGATCTCGACCGCCGCCTGCATGCTCGGACAATCCATGTTGTCCAATAGAATGATGTCCACCCCGTCAACCTTGATCACCTCGCGGAACTGGTCCAGGGTATCCACCTCGACCTCGATCGGCCGCTGGGCATTCTCCGCCCGGCTGGTGGCAACCACCCGCAAAAGATACGCGCCCAGTTCCTTAGGCCCAATCCGGGTCATGTGATTGTCCTTGACCAGAAGCCCGTCATACAGGCCCATCCGGTGGTTGTGCCCCCCGCCGCAGCGCACCGCGTACTTGTCCAGCACCCGCAGCCCCGGAAGAGTCTTGCGCGTGTCCAGAATCCTCGCCGCGGTTCCCTCCACTCGCTTGACGAACCGGTTGGTCAGCGTCGCCACCCCCGACATGTGCTGCAGAAAGTTGAGGATCACCCGCTCCGCCGACAGCAGCGAACGCATCGGCCCGCGGATGCGCAGCAGCGGCGCTGCCTTCGCGTCGCTATACCGCCCTTCGATCACCTCCAGGTGAAATCCGGGAATCTGCTCCACCCGCAGCCGCTCGTCGTATACCCCGCAGATCATCTGCACGATCGGCAGCCCGCAAACAATGCCCACTTCCTTCTGCACCAGCGTCCCCGTAGCGACAGTCTCTTCCGGAACCAGCAGCCGGCTGGTGACGTCATCCGTGCCAAGGTCTTCGGCCTTGGCCAGCAGAATCAGATCGCGTATCTGTTCAAATCGCGGAAACGGTTCCATCGCATCTCCGTCACGAACTCCTGACCACTCCATCACGCATCCGATTCTATACCCGCCTGCCGCTACGGGAACACCTTCATCTCCCACAACGAATACCCAAATTCCGTGGCACGCTTCGTTCCAGTCAACCTCACCCAGCGCGCCCCGATCGGCGCAAATCGAATCACCTCGGTGCCCCCCTTGCCGTTCTCCGTCTTGTAGACCTCCCGCCACACCTGCTCATCGACCGACACCTCAATCCTGTGCGCCTTCCCGTACGCCGCCTCCCACGCCAACTCCACCTGCGTAACCACCTGAACCGTGCCCAGGTCCACCATCAACCACTGCGGATCCGAAAACTCCGACGACCACCGCGTCCCCGCATCCCCATCCACCGCATACGCCGCCCGATACGTCTGCCCGTCCTTCGTCAGCTCCGACGACGCTTTCACCGGCCGCCCCACCGCCAAGCCCGCCCGCGCCGCCTTCTGCTCCGCCGTCAGAACCTCAAAATCCCTCAGACTCCGCACCGGCTCCGCCCCCTCCTTCACCAGCGCCGCCTCAAGCTGATACTTCCCCGCCTCCGCTGGAATCGCACACGCAAAGCTCAACTTCTTCTCCCCCAACGGCGGCACCTCGCACCCCTGGCTCTTTTCCACCACCACTTTCCCCTCTTTCATCACCCTCAACCG
>Ga0315286_10008272_pt1 | contig 10230 bp, 7 predicted proteins | sample YL17G10_0_MG_FD_205038 | JGI IMG/M metagenome (GOLD analysis project Ga0315286, IMG submission 205038) | Sediment microbial communities from Yellowstone Lake, YNP, Wyoming, USA - YL17G10_0 | ecosystem: Environmental > Aquatic > Freshwater > Lake > Sediment | place: USA: Wyoming | collected...
CCACGCGCCCCTGCGCAGCGAGAAACTCCTTCAGTTCTTGGTGGTTGTCGATCTCGCCGTTGCAGACGACGACGACACCGCTGCCCTCGTGCACCATGGGCTGGGCCCCGTCCTGCAGCCCACGGATAATCAAGCGCGCCGCCCCGAGCACCGCCGCGCCGCTCTGCACGGTGCGCTGGTCGTCCGGACCGCGGTGGGCCACGGCCTCGACCATGGCAGCGGTCTGCAGCAGACGATCCTGCTGACCCGCCATGCTCTCCCAACGAACGGTTCCCGCGATTCCGCACATCAGTGGCGTCCCTGGGCGGGAATCAGCGCGCCCCACCAGCCGGGGGTCAGCTCCCGGAAGGCGGCGCCACGGGCCGCCGCCAGTTCGTTCGCCCGCGCATCTGTCCTCGTTCCACGGCTGAGCATGAGCACGGGTTTCTTCCTCGAGCCGATCCACCCCTGGACGTCGTCGAGGTGCACCACCTGCTCCGGCCACTTCGAGGGCTTCTTCAGCGTGAACGCGATGTAGTTGCTGGGAATCTCGTGTCCGTCTTCCGTGATGACGGTCATGGTCCGCCCCAGGTAGAAAGGCAAACCCGGGGCGAAGCACCGGTAGCCTGCGATCTCCGCGCTGGCCGCTCCGCGCTCCTGGATGGCTCGAGCCAGTCGGCGCGAGGAACGCGCCTCTGCATACACGGGGACCTCGCGGCCGCCCACCGCGAGGACGAGCAGCGACGGCAGCACGAAGGCCCCCAGCATCGCGGCGATGCTCGGGCTCGCCCGCGCGGCGAGAGCTCCCGCAGCGATGACCAACAGCGCGATCAACAGCGGCTGGAGCCAAACGTCTGCACGAACGAGGTCAGTGGGCGGAATGTCAAAAGCCGCCTGCAGAGAAAGAAGACCCAATCGGTGCGCGGCCAGGAGGAGCCCCGCTGCCCCGGACACGATCGTCAGCATCACGGCGGCTCTGCGGATCAATCGTGCGGCCGCCCCTGCCGGGTTCGCCGCGGCGAGATCGAACACGCGTGCAGTCAGCATGCCCAGCGCCACCACGCCGGGGAGCACGTACCCCGGGAGCTTGGACCTGGAGATGGAGAAGAAGACGACCACCACGACCGGGAACGTCGCGAGCAGGAGGTCTGCCCGCGCCGCGTCCTTCCTGCGCTGCCAGCCGCGGAGGATCATCTCCGGCAGCAGGAGGCTCCACGGGAAGAACACGCCGGCGATCAACGGAATGTAGTAGTAGATAGGCGCGCCGCGGTGGAACTCCGCAGAAGACGTGAAGCGCGCCAGCGACTCCTTGACCAGTCCGTAGTAGGGAAAATCCGGCCTCTGCAATGAAAGCGCCACGAACCAGGCAAGCACCGGCAAGAAGAACACCAGCAGATGAAGGGGCGAGAAGAAGCGTCTGCCACCCTTGACGCCCGCGACCCGGGAGTACACGACCAATCCCAGAAGCGGGAGCAGGAACCCCACCGGGCCCTTCACCAGGGTTGCGAGCGCCGCCGCCAACACGGTCAGGACATGCCAGCGGCCGGCGCCTGGTTCCTCGCGCTTCTCCAGCGCCACGAACCCTGCCAGGAGGGCCGCGCACACGAAGAAGGTGAGCGCCATGTCGAAGATCACGATGCGGGAGAAGCCGATGAACAGAGGGGTCGTCCCGACGACAACGACCGCCATGGAGGCCGTGCGCGTCCCGTACACGCGCCGGCAGAACAGCCAAACCAGCACCAGTGTCAGCGCTCCAAACAGAGCCGAGGGCAGGCGAGCCGCCGTTTCGTTCTCGCCAAACACGGCCAGGGAGGCGGCCACGGCATCGAAGTAGAGGGCCGGCTTGTCCAGATACGGCATCCCGTTGTAGAGGGGGACCAGGAACGAGCGCGCAGCCTTCATCTCGCGCGCGACCTCGGTGTTTCGACCTTCGTCCGGGTCCATCAGGGGTGGCGAGCCCAAGCCGATGAAGATGCAGCCGGCCGCCACCACCCATGCCAGCAGGAACGCAGCGCTTTCCTTATGCACTGCCGGTCCCGCCCGGCTTTCCGGCTTGCGCATCGGCACGGAGGCCCGAACCTTCCGGGGCCTGGGCGTCGCTGCCTGCCAGATCGAGTGCATCGGTGAGCTTCATCCTTCGTCCCAGCCACAGCACTCCAAGGATGTCCACGATGCCCACCCACAAACGGTCGTGCATGCCGTAGTGCGAGCACCCTTTGGCCCTGGGCCGGTGGCTCACCGGAACGGAGACCACATGCTCCCCCGCTCTCTGAAAGAGCGCGGGCAGAAAGCGATGCATGTGATCGAAGTGCGGCAACTTCAGGAAGACGTCGCGCTTGAAGACCTTCAGGCCGCATCCGATATCGGGCGTGTGGTCCCGGAGCACCCACCCGCGAACGCCGTTGGCGACCTTCGAGGAGACTCGCTTCAGCCAGGTGTCCCTGCGCTTCACGCGCTGCCCGCAGATCATCGCCGGCCCTTCGCCGGTCGACGCGCCTGGCAGCTTCGCCAGCATCGCGGGGATGTCGGCAGGGTCGTTCTGCCCGTCGCCATCGAGCGTGACGATCCAGCGGGAGCGCGACGCGCGCACACCGGTCGCCATCGCCGCGCTCTGGCCGCTGTTCCTGACGTGACGCAGCGGACGCAGCCTGGGGTACCTGGTGAGGCACTCGGTCAGGATTCGCGGCGTGGCATCGGTGCTGCCGTCGTCCACGTAGACCACCTCGTAGTCGAGCACGCCCTCGAGCGCGGCGTGGATCTCGGCCAGCAGAGACGCCACGTTCTCGGCCTCGTTGTGGACAGGCACGACCACCGACACCGCCGGGACGGTGGTGGCTACACGCGCGCTCATGCCTGCTTCACTTGTCTCCACGTCAGCGGATATTAATGGCACCGGAGAACAAAATACAGCGGATGGGGTGCGCTAGAGGGCCTGCCACACCCCTCCGGAGAGGGCGGCGAGCGGAAGGGGCGAGGTCCGGCCGGAGGCGACGGTGCCGGAGTGCTCGCCCAGGATGGGACGGAGGGACATGCCATCTCGCACGTTTGGAGGCACCGGCACCCGAAGCTCTACTGCGTGCTCATTGGTGTTGATGACGACAATCAACTGTTCCGCTTTGTGGCTTCGTGCGAAGGCGTAGACGCCACGTGCGGCGTAGAGGGTCGCATAGGTGCCCCGGCGAAGTGCGGTGTGGCGGTGGCGCGTGGCGATCAACCGGCGGACATAGTCACGCAGGTTGGAGTCCCACCGGGACCTGTCCCACGGCATAGCCGCACGGCAGGCGGGGTCGGGACCGCCGGCGAGGCCTATCTCGTCGCCGTAGTAGAGGCAGGGCGCGCCCGGACTGGTCATCATGTAGAAGATCGCGAGCTTGAGGCGATCCTTGATGCCGCCGAGAAGGGTCAATGTACGGGGCGTGTCGTGGCTGCCCAGCAGGTTCAGTTGGGCCAGAGTGACGTTCCACGGGTACCAGGCGAGCATCGTGTGGATGCGGTCCGCGAACGCTCGAGCGCCGAGAGTTCGCAGGCGGTAGCCGCCTGGCCGGGCGCTCGTGTCGAGGCGGGGGCCTCCGAAAAAGCCGAGACACGAGCGGCTGAATGGGTAGTTCATGAGGGCGTCGAACCTGTCCCCACGGAGCCACTCCCGGGCCTCGTCCCAGATCTCGCCGACCAGGTACGCCTCGGGGTTGACGGCCTTCACCCGACGGCGCAGCGCCCTCCAGAACCGCCCGTCGTCGATCTCGGTCGGCACATCCAGCCGCCACCCGTCGATTCCCTCGCGCACCCAGTGCTCGGCAACGGCGAGCAGATAGTCGCGCACGGCCGGCGTTGCGGTGTTGAACTTGGGGAGCTCGGGGAGTCCCCACCAGGAGGTGTAGTTGAGCCGGCGGCGTGGTGAGCTGTCATATGCGTGGAGGGGGTAGCCCTGGATGTGAAACCAGTCACGGTAGGGCGAGAGCGGTCCGTTCTCGAGGATGTGGTGAAAGGCGAAGAACCCCCTGCCGGCGTGGTTGAAGACACCGTCGAGGATCACCCGCATGCCGCGAGCATGGCACGCCTGCAGGAGCTCGCTGAACGCGCGGTTGCCGCCGAGGAGGGGGTCGACCTGGTAGTAGTCGTAGGTGTGGTACCTGTGGTTGGCGGCTGACTGAAAGATCGGGTTGAGGTAGATCGCGGTGACGCCCAGGTCGGTCAGGTAGTCGAGCCGCTCGGCGATACCCAGCAGGTCCCCGCCCTTGAAGCCGAGCGGAGTGGGTGGGTCACCCCAGGGCTCGAGGCTCGGAGACTTGGGCACCCGGGTGCTCTTTGCGAAACGATCCGGGAAGATCTGATAGAAGACCGCATCTTGAACCCAGCTTGGAACGCGTGGCAGGGTCATACGAGGCTTCCCCCCAGGTCCGATCGCTACCGGGCGCAGGTTGCCTGCAATTCTAGCGGAGCGCGCCCGCGGCGGTGGGCGAGGCCTCGTCGGTCCATTTCAACGCCGCTTCTTCAGCGCGCTTCGGCCTGCGAGAGCAGCCCGGAGGCCAGGCGTGCGCCTTCCCTCAGCGCTCCAGGACCAGGATCTCGAACGTTCCCGCCTCTGCCACGGAGAGGTAGATCCGGTGGGTGGCCCCGTCCAACGCGAGGGTCTTCGCCCCGGGTTTGGTCGGGACGTTGCCCACCAGGGTGAACTTCTCGGGCGAGTCCTCGTGGACGACCGTCACGGTCCCCTCGCCGTTGGAGGCGAAGATGAGCGCGGTTACCGGATCGAAGGCAACGGCGTCCACACCGCCGCCAATCGGGAGGGTCGTGATGACACGCCCACTGTCGGCGTCCACCACCGCCATCACCTTGCTCCTGCAGCCCACAAACAGGCGCCGGTGCTCGCGGTCGATGCCCAGCCCGGTCGGCGTCTGGCACGGGGCGAGCGGCCAACGTCCCTTGATCTCGAGGGTGCTTGCGTCGAACGCCACGAGCAAGGCCTTGTCCTCGATGTTCACATACATCCGCCCTTTGCCGTCGGCGACCGCAAACTCCGGCCCCCCGTCGAGGGCGAGGGTGCCCAGAACCTTGCCTGTCGCCGCTTCAATCGCCGTGGCGTTGGCGCTATCACCGTTGAACGTGAAGATCCGGTGCGAGGTCGGCTCGTAGATGATCGCGTCGGGTTTGTCGCCGGTCACCTTGATCGTGGTGATGACCGCCAAGCTCTTGAGGTCGAACACGGTCACCGTTCCGGCGCGGCCGTTGCTGGTGAAGCCGCGACCGAACTCCGGTGCGAGGGCGATGCCGTGAACCCCGGGTGTGTCGGGGATCGCACCCACGACCGCGTTCTTTTCCGTATCGACCACCTCCACGCGAGTCGCGTGGCTGACGAAGAGGCGGTGCGCCGCTGCGTCGAAGGTCAGGTAGTCCCATTTTCCTTCACCCCCGACAGGGATTGTACGGGTCAGGTGATACCCGCCCGGCGCAGGCTGTGCTGCCACGACAAGTGCAGTGCAGAGCGAAAGCAGTGCAACTCCGAAACCTCGATGGTGCGTCATTGCGTCCTCCCCTTTCCTGAATCTGATGTTCCCTGCTAACCGACTCATCTCCTCCGTGACTCCTTCGTTGCCCGTGCTGGACGGCAGCTCCCGCTGGCCTGGCCCGTCCACATCAAGTATCTCGGCGAGTGGTACGACGGTAACTCCTCCCATTGAAGGACGGCTCGGTCTCTGGAGCTCAAAGACGGGGCGCCCATCTTCTTAGGGCCTCACAAATGCGGGATCGATGGCGGTTTCGAGCGTCCGCCGAAATTCGTTCCAGCTGCACGCGAATCCTTCATCTGCGGTACTGCAACCTGGCACGAAGAGAGGCGCCTTGGCTGGCGGCGAATCCAGTGTCAGGGGTAGCACTTTTTGCATCTGTTCGAGGGTCTGCGCCGTGTAGTACGTGCGGACCGTGTAGGCCCCCGTGACGGGGTGACGCCACAGCTCGAAGACCAACGCGCCCCCGGGCGGCGTGTCGTCGCGCTGATAGCCGTCGATCAGCCAGGAGAGGCCCAACATCCCGGCAAAATTGGAGATTTGGGTGTCATGCCCGACCATGACCACCACCTTGTCGCCTGGCTTGCCAAGTGCTCCAGGCACCGCCTTGCCCGTGACAGCTTGCTCCATAGACCTGAGCATATGGCTCAACATGTTGGAGCTATTCGTGCGTGCGAGGTAGGGCGTTTGCCGCAGCAGGTCGGCGTACGCCGCATGGAGACTCATCATCTGCCGCAGGTTGGACTCGTTCAAACGGCCCCAGCCGAGGGCCTTGTCTGTCATGCCGTTCGTGTATTCGAGAAGAAAGTCCTCCGCGAACGAGTGGGCGGTGCTAAGGGGTCCGGTGAGCTCAACGAGGTGGTCGCCTTTGCCCTGCGTGATCGATGTGGCCTGTTCCAAGAGAGACAGCTTGACGGACATACCCTCCGGAGGACACTTGGCACCCGGCGTGCAGCCGAGGAGCACCTGCTGCATAGTTTCCAAGGCGGGTCGATACGCCTCCAGCAGTGGCCCCGGGTTGGCGCCGATCCGGCCCAGCACCGATGCGACCGCCAGAGCGCGGTCCGGATGTCCGATACCGACTGCCAGGGGGCTGAAAAGCGGATCATCGGTTCCTTCCGGCAGCGATCGCACCTGGACTCCGCAATCCGGAAACATGCCTGATGCCAGAGCGCGGCCAGTCTCTATTGTCCGCTTATCGGTGTCCGCCCAGAGGAAGAGGCGGCCAGCATCTTCACAGCCGTTCGTGCTCAAAAGCCCTGCATGCGCCAGGTACGCCCGGTCGTACGCGCCGAAAAGCTCCATGAGGGCCTTGCCATGCGGCGTGAGATCTCCGGGCGCGACCCCCCAATCCGGCCATGCCTCGGTTGAATACTGGTTGAGGCGCTCCGTCTTCCATGTCGGGGAGCGAACGCCATGACGGGTCATGATCGCAGCAAACCTAAGTTCCGCGGCGGGCGGCGGAGCGACTTGAGCAAAGACGGCCGCGGCGCCCGAGCAAACTAACACTGCAGCCAGTATCAACGACTCAACTCTTTTTAAGTTCATTCGAAATCTCCTTTCTCAGATTGGGCGATGGTGCCGCCCGCCGAGGTCCCTGGAAGTGGCCGTTATTGGCCTACTCGGAGTTGGCCCGGGAGCCTCCCACCAGCACCTGTATGCCCAAGTAGACCGTTGTGGCCTGCTCGCCACGAAAGGTTCGCCCGGCCGAGAACAGAACGCCCGTCGCGTCGGCCACCTTCCAGATACCGCCAACGTTGAAGCCGATCGAGGTGCGCTCGTCCCGGTCGGTGGGCGAGTTGCCGTACTCCTCCAGGCCGAGCTCCAGGCTGGGGCTGACCTCGCGGACCAGCACCAGTCCCTGGAACCAGAAGTCCCGGCTCCCCGGCCTGTTCTGGAGGACTCCCCCGAGGTTGCCGAACACGGTCCAGGCACCCCAGCTCTTCTGTGCAACCAGCGGAAACACGTAGGAAGCCTTCCCTTCCCCGAGGCCGCGTCGGTTGTCGCCGGTCGGGATCACCACCCGGGGGTAGACCGCGATCTGGGGCGCCTGCGGGTCCTCCTCCAGGAACCGCCACTTCACCCCAACGCCGGTGTCGCTCAGCCCATGCTCGGTCCGGTTTCCGCCCAGGGTTGCATGCAGGAACGCAAACTCGACCATGAGCTGCACGTTCGAGGTCAGGCCGTAGTTGATGTCGAGCACCGGCGCCTCGATCACGCTCTCCCCGGTCTCGTGCTCGAGGGACAGCGGGATGTTGATCTCCCAGCCGTGCAGCGGGGGCGTCTCGGGATCGTCGGTCACGTACGGCGGGCCGGCCTGTGCCGCCGTGGCGACGACCACGCTCACGAGGAGGGAGGTCGCCCACCTCACCCGGTCCGATGTGTGGCAGGTTCGGTCATCGATGCTTACGGGGGCCCCCCTTCCCTGAGACGAGCTACCGCGCGGGACTTTCTCCAGCGCTCGTTGGTCCAACGGTGGGTTTCGGCGTGCCGCCACCGCACGTCCCGTACGGTGAGCAGCGCGGGTCCCACGTGGAGTCCATTGTCAGGTTGAGCGCTTTGGCAATCCGGTCGAACGGCGTGAGGAGGTGGCGCGAGGGCGTCGGCGAAGCGTCGTGCGCCACGAAGACCCCGTGCGGGAAGCCTGGGCCGAGCGCCAAGTTGGTCACGTCCATGCCGTCGGTCTCATCGGCGTCCTGGACGCGGAACGTCCCCACCCATGCGTTGGTGCCGGTACGCTCGTAGACGAGGTTGCGCACGTCAAGCCCGGTGCTCTGTGCCGAGGCGATCAGGTAGCCGCCGCCGTCGCTCCTGTAGTAGAGCGTCAGGCCCTCGACGTCCGCCTTCAGGCCGGTTGCAGAGCCGACCCGGTCGACCTGGGTGCGAGAGTCGCCGGCCGTTGGCTCGGCGCCGTACCTCCAGATCCCCACGTCCTCCTCGCCGATGTAGAAAGCCTGGTGCACGTCGTCGGCGACACACCCCTCGACCTGACCTCCGACGTCGAAGGTGCGCACCACCTTCCCACTCACCGAGGAACCCCCGGTGAGCTCCATCTGCTTGAGAGTCCCGTCCTTCCAGTTCGCGAAAAAGGAATACGTGCCGGTCGGCTGGCTGTAGTACATACAGCCGCCGTACACCAGCTCCTTGCCAAGGGGCAGCGTGCTGGAGGCCAGCGTGCCGTTCGCGTGCTCGAGCTTCCCGGCGGGTGTCGAGTACGGGTTGACCTTGTAGAGGGTCACTCCCGCGTCGGTCTCGTTGGTGACGCCGACGAGTCCCACATGCGTGTGCGCCTGGCCGGTGGAAAACGTCCCGGTGAGCGGGAAGTTGTAGCGGACGTCGACGTTGTTCATGTACTTCTCTCCGTCGATGAACTGGATCTCCTGGCCGGCGAGGTTCCAGACCACCATCCCGCCGCTCTTGTCGTCACCGATGATCACGCTCTGCGCGGGATCGCTCGGGTGGATCCAGATCGCGCTGTCATCGCAGGCGTCGCCCGCCGAGTGACAAGGGCCGGTGGTCACAGTGGACTGGACCACGGGGTAGTTGCCTGTGACTTCGGCGGTCCGGGTACAGGCGAACGCTGCCGTTGCGGCCAACGCCATTGCGAACCACGTGAGCTTTTGCGTCATGACTCCTCCCGCTCGGCTGCGGGGGCCGGCCGCTTCATGACGGCCGGCCCCCTTGATCGTAACGTGCGCGTCCGGATGCAAGCTCCACAAGGGAGCCTACTGGAAGTCTACGCAGGTGATCTTGCCCTCGGTGCGGTTGGTGCGCAGCAGCACCAGGTTCTCGGGGACCTGGTCGAGCTTGATTTTCTTGGTGATCATCGGCGTCATGTCCATCCCGGCCGCCATCGCCTCGATGACGTGCGGGAATGTGCCGTGCCCGGAGTGCCCCTGTGACCCGACGATCTGGGCCCGGCGCACCTGGAGGACCTCGCCGGTCACCGGCATCTTCGCGTCGGCGCGGGCGACGACCACGACCGTGGAGTTGAGGGTCCTGCCCTCCCAGATGGCCTGCTCGATGGCCGGGTACACGATCGTCGGCAGCCCGGTTGCCTCGAGGTAGAGCTTGGCGGCCATGCCGTCAGTCAACTGCAGCACACGCTCCGTGAAGTTTTCCTTGGTGGGATCGATCACGTGGTCGGCGCCCATCATCTTGCCGAGTTTGGCGCGCGCCGGTTCCGGCTCGGAGAGGATGACCGTGGATGCCCCCTGGGTCTTCATGATCCTGATCGCGGCGATCCCGATCGGACCCCCGCCGCAGACCACGACGTTGTCGCCCGGGCGGACGCCGCCGCCCCACTGGATCATCGCCGTATAGGCGACTGACGTCGGCTCGACCAACGAACCGGCGAGGAAAATGTCGTCCCCCTTGTAGGTGCGGCGCAGCGGCTCGAGGCTCCACACGAGGCGCGACGGCAAGACGACGTACTTGGCAAAGCCGCCGTTCACGTTGAAGCCGATCTCGTCGAGCTTCTCGCAGTGGTTAGGCAACCCGTCCGCGCACGGCCGGCACTTGGCGCACCAGACCATCTCCTCGGCGCAGACAGGCTCGCCCCCCTTGAAGGGCTTCATCGTTCGCTTGTCGAAGGCGTTCTTCCCGCCCTTGACGACGACCCCGGCCACCTCGTGCCCGAGGATGGCTGGGAAGCCGGTGAGTCCCGGGTAGAAGATGTAGCCGTCGTCGGTGGCCTGGTTCATGTGGACGTCGGAGCCGCAGATCCCGACGGCCTTCATCTCGATCA
>Ga0315286_10008274_pt1 | contig 10228 bp, 26 predicted proteins | sample YL17G10_0_MG_FD_205038 | JGI IMG/M metagenome (GOLD analysis project Ga0315286, IMG submission 205038) | Sediment microbial communities from Yellowstone Lake, YNP, Wyoming, USA - YL17G10_0 | ecosystem: Environmental > Aquatic > Freshwater > Lake > Sediment | place: USA: Wyoming | collected...
TCCTCTGCCGCCTTCGCATGCTCCAGGCACGAGTCCATGTGGAATGGTCCTGGCGGTGGTCCGCTCGTGGCACTGGGTCGCCACGCTACGTCCCTCTCACAGCCAGGCTCACCGCACATGCTCAGCAGGCGCTTCTGCTCCGTGAGCATGTCTTCCTTCACATGAGCGAGCCACAGTTCCGGGGACAGAAGCTGTCCCGCTTCCGCGATCAGCCAGCACCCCTGCACGAGGATTGCTTCTGGGGCTCCAAGCTCCAGTAGCCGCAGTAGACGTGCGGTGCGATCCTTGAGCCTCATCATTGCCGCTTCCTTGATCTTGCTCATGTCGTTTCCTTCTCCGCTGTGCGGAGTGCTTGTCGTAGGTGTGCGGCGGTCTTGTCTCGGCCCGCCTGCCGATGTCGTTCGATCTCCGCAACGATGACCGCGCGCAATCGTGCTGCGCGCGAGAGACGTCGCGTTGCTGGCGCAACTGGCAGCGAAGCAGTCACGTCCCACAGCACGGCCACGCGACCTGTGATCTTGCACGGGCGCTCTCCGACGATCCGCACCACGCGGAGGCGCAGCAGCTCCGAGAGACGTTTGTGGTATGAGGTCTTGGTCTCGTCGGGATGCGCCAGGTGCGTGTCCAGCTCATGGCCTGTCAACGGACCATGGTGGTAGATGGCGTCGTACACGCGCCACCGCATACGGCTCAGGAGTCCTTCCGCCTTGATCTGTTGATAGGCAGCGCGGCTCGTCTCCCGTATCACGCGAACCTCTCCATCAGCCCGCCTTCAGCTTCATGCGGCGGTGCGCGAGCTTGCTGCCAAGTGTTGGGTCAGCGCTGAATCGTTCACCAAGCTCAGTGCCACTGATGCAGTCCGCAGGCTTGTCATCCTCAGAGAATGGGCGCTGCTTCGCGTTGCTGCCGATCGTGCCCGGCGTGTTCTTCTCGTCCGCCACGAAGCGACCCATGTATCCGAACGGCAGCTGGTAGCCCGGCGCGAAGCACCACAAGTGGTACTGGTTCGCCGTGTCATGGACGCGCGACTCGGCCGGATAGATCTCGACCGCCTCGCACTCCTCACCCATGATCATGTTCTTGATGCGCTGGAGTTCGCGCCAGTCGTGGATGGTCTGACGGTCATTGCGCTTGATCGACAGCCACGCCACTGGACCCATCGGCGGTGGCACGTCACAACCTTCAAGCGTCACAGTGAAGATGTTGTTGCGCAGCACGACGATGTCATCTGGGATCTGGACCTGTTCTCCAGTGCCAGTTGTCCAGAACGTGCAGCGGAAGAACGGCGTCCACTTCGTGTGGTAGGTGTGCATCTCTCGTTTGCGCTTCATGACAGCTTCTCCTTCACATGGGCGATGTAGCGCGACCGCAAGCGGATGCGCCCACGAGCAGCAGGGTGGATGAGCGCGACGTGGTCGATCCCGCGCTTGATCAGTTCGGTCGAGACGCGAGCACCGAGCGCGACGATGATCCGTACTTCGAGCAGGCTGACGAGGATGCCGAGGCTCGACTCGTTGATCTCAGGCACCCACTTCTTCTTGTGCTTGTGGAGCGGCGGGTCATCCCACAGGTTCATGAAGTCGACCTGGTTGTCGATTTCGATCCCCATCGCGTTGAGTGCCTCGAACAGTGGCTTCGCCGCGAGACGTCCGTCCTTCCACGTCCAGTTGTTGCGGATCGCGGTGATGGAGCGGCACTCGCCGACGAACGTGTAGAGCTTGCGTTCTTTCCTCTTCACGACGATGCCTCCTCAGGCAGCATGTCGAGCGTCTCCTGCGGATTGTCGGGCGCTTCCAGATCTACCGGGAATTCCGGATCGAAGTCCTGGTCCAGGTCGATGCTCTCCCATTCGGACTTCCAGTCCTGGAAGCTGGAGGCGGCATCGCTCTCGTGCCACTTGTCAGAGCGCTCTCCTTCGTAGTCCTCCATCAGAGAGACGATCTCCGCGCAGAACGTCCGAGCGTTGTCGAGCGCCTGGTTGTACGTCTCCGTGGCGCTCTCCACAGTGCCCTTCGCTTCTTCGACGAGGGCGTTGAATCTGTTGATGGCATCATCGAGGTCGGAGTGAGCGTCGTTGATGGCCGTGCTGTGAGCGTCGCGGGCCGCGATCTGATCCTTGTTGAGCTTCTTCATGTTCAGGTTCCTGGTTCAGGGTTTGGTGACGAAGTGGATGAAGTTGACGACGAATGCTTTGATCTCGTAGCGGTAGTGCCACGCGATCACGAGCAGCACGACGTTGACGATGAGCGAGACGATGCCTCTCATCGGCCAGGTCATGTGGATCCGTAGAAATAGAGGAAGAGGAGTGTGGCAACGATTAGAAGGAGCAGTGCCGGCCAACCCCGACCGTTCGCGAGCTGGTTGAGGTTGCGCTGGTAATCGCCTTCCGTGCGCAGGACGCGCTGTAGCTCCTCGGGCGTCATGACAGCACCTCGATGTCCGCGATCCCGATCTCGGTCTCGTGCTCGCGCTTCGGGTTGGCTTGGAGGTGAACGACCGCCGCCGGCAGTGCGATGCGACCCTGCTGCGTGCGCTGGATGAGTCCAGCTTCCATGAGGTGAGGCTCGATGACGTTCTCGATCACGCCGCGCTCCAACCCAAGCTGCGCGGCGATAGTGGTCACCCCGACCGGCACGCCGACCCTCTCGCACAGCACGCCGAGGTAGTCACGGTCGGAGGCGGTGAGCCCGAGCGAGTCGATGCCCAGCATGTCCAGCGCACATGAAGCCACTTCAGCGTCTACGTGAGACAGTCCAGACGACTGAGCCATGTCCCTACAGGCTCTTACGAGGCGCAGGGCAACGCGTGGCGTGCCCCGAGAGCGCCTGCCGACCACCCTGGCCGCGTGCGCGTCCATAGACAGCCCGATGCGGCCAGCGCCACGCTGCGCAATGGTGGTGAGATCCTCGGCGCTGTAGTGCCCGAGGTTGAACGTGTATGCGAAGCGGTCCCGGAGCGGGCCGGTCAGCAGGTGAGCGCGGGTCGTCGCCCCTACCAGGGTGAACGGTTTGAGCGGCAGGCGGATCATCTTCTTGCCTGCGGCGAGGTCCACGACGCCATCCTCCATCGCTGTGTAGAGCAGCTCCTGCATCGCAGGTTTGAGCCCATGGATCTCATCGAGGAACAGCACGCCACGTGGCGCGAGGCTCGTGAGCAGTGCGGTCAGTTCACCGCGATGCTCGATCGCAGGGCACACGGTGGAGAGGAGCTTGGTACCCATCTCTGCCGCGATGATCTGCGCGAGCGATGTCTTGCCACAGCCAGGCTGACCAGCGAACAGGAGGTGACCGCATGCTCGGCCATGATGGCGAGCAGCCACGACGGCCCTGCGTAGCACCGCGATCGTGTCGCGCTGTCCAACGTAGTCATCGAAGCTCTGAGGTCGAACGTCTTGGTCCTTGCTCATGACTCCTCCTTGTCGTCTTCCTCGTCGTCTTCCTTGCTGTCGAGTTTTGCGTTGACCATCCTGAGCAGGTCAGCACCCAGCTTGTCCCATCCACCGTACTCAGCGATCTCAGCTGCGGCGTCGCGCGCGGCGTCGACTTGTGCCTGAGCCTTCTTGAGCTTCTCTTCTGCACGCTCCGCGTAGCGCTTCGCCGTCTCGGCCCAGGTCGTCGAGTCTCCGCTGAACTCATCGCCATCCCCGAACCGGCCAATCCCGCCGCAGCTCATGAACGTCTCGATGAGAGGCTTGTCTAGCTTGGCGATCTTTCCCAAGGCCCAGCTGACGTTCTGCTTCATGAGCCCCGCGACCTTGGTCGCGCGCTGTGCGCTTCCTAGCTCATCACGCAGGGGTTGGTCGCTGACGTAGAGCGACAGATGCCACGAATGCTCAGGCCGCGCCTCGCCAGGCTTCCAGTCGGTCTCTTCACCAGTGCGCGCCACCCAGAACCAGCGGTACTCATGCGGGTACGTGAGCATCCAGAGCCGCTCGGACTGCTTGAACTTGTCGAACAAGCACCCGACGGGTGCGCGGCCTTCGATGATCAAGCTGCGCGGGTACTCGTCGATCGCGAGCGTTGGCTTGATGATCGTGACGAGTTGAAGCACAGCATCCACATTGACGAAGTAGGTAGATGCTCTGGCTGTGACGAGCCCAGCGTCAACCAGGACACGCATTGCTCGCTTGGCCTTACGACCATCAGGTTCCACCGTGGATTCACCGATGCCGGTAGGTGACCCTCGCAGGCGCGAATTTAGCGCGACCTCGATCAGCTCTAAGAGGTGCCTCTTGTTGACAGGTTTTCCTAGCAAACCATCGGTTGCGGTCTCAGTTACTGTCTTCGTCATGTTCAGGATCTCCGGTTCAGGGTTGATGAGAAGGAGCATAAGCCTTCCTGTTCACGTTGTCAACAGGAAAGATTGTGCCACTACTTTCGCTTCTGTATGAACTCGTAGCAGCGCGCGAGCTTGTCGCTGAAGGCTTGCAGGTTCTCCAGCGTCTGCTCCTGAGCTAGCTCACGCGCGTAGTAGACACCGTTGGCGTCCGTCGGGCACGCCAACACGATGAGCCTCTTCGCTTCCTCCTCGGTATCCACGCTGAATACGGGCAGGAATCCCTTTGGAACGCTACGACCGTAGCGTACGACGACCGCTCAAAAGATCTTGATCGGTCGGCTGTAGCGTCCGTCGTAAAGTCTTCGATCCGCCTTCGACGCCTTCGGGTTGCGCTTGGTCTTGATCATGATGCTCCTGATGATGCGTTACGGAGGGCTGCACGGATCCATGATGCGAGGTCGGCCCGCTCTGCGAGCCCACATGCATCAGCTGCGACTGTGGCTACGGTCTTCTTGTAACCGCACCCGGTGAGCGCTGCGATCACCTCCGCGCGTTCTTCACTGTGGACGACTTCCTGCCAATGCTGTTCTCCCATCTCGGGAGGGCATTTCCGCCCCATCGGGATGACGTTCGGCATCTGGCGCGCTGTGATGACAGGACGACCCGTCTCGACAGCCTGCTTCTTCAGAGCTTTGAACTGCTGAGCCGACTTGTGGTAGCTGTTCGCTCGCCGCTCTTGGAAGCGCTCGACGAGCTTGCGCAGCTTGTAGCCGAGGTATCCGCCGAGCAACATGAAGCCACCGATGCCGACGCACATCTCTACGAACTCAGGTGGAAGCCTCACTTGATCAACTTCCTCTGCTCCCTTGGCGAGAGCGTCTCGGTGTAGCGGTCAGCTGCGATCTGCATGTCGGTGAGCGCGTTGATGAGGTTGTCACCATCGTCGCTGCCATCACTATCCGTGCTGGATGCCACGGACCACTTGACCGATGCACGTCGCAGCGTCAGGAGTGCGCGCTGCTGCTTCGCATGGGCGCGCTGCGCCTTGGTCATTGCCGGACGTCTCATGACATCACCTCCAGTTCGTTGTCATCGAAGTGGTGCGCGGAGATCGGGTGTCCCCACTTCCACGTCTTGGGGAGCGGCGAGTCGAACCGCACGCACACGTACGGGCGCTCACGCGGGTGTCCCGTGCCATGGTGCGTGCTGACCGACTCGACGACTCCGATTGCACCCTGCACGACCATCAGGGCGCGCTGGTTCCACAGCTCGGATGTCCTCGTGATGACGACGCGGACGCGGTCACCTTCCTTGACCTTCATGCTGCCTCCTTGGCGAGCGACGCGACGAGTGACCGCCTGAGCAGCGACGCCAGCGCCTCGTCCAGCGTCTCGACGTAGTCGCCGTTGTCCCACGTGTCACCGCATCGTGGCGACCACGTCGCGGTGAGGTACTTGTGCACCCGATGCTCGGGGCGGTGCACGAGCACAATCATCAGACCTCCGATCCAGTTGCGTACGGGGAGCGCGGCGATCACACGGTAGCCGTTCAGGAACGGCGGGATCTGCGCGATTGGAATGTGCTGCGCGGCATGGTCCGCGTGTGGCCACGTTGCGCCACATGAGCACACCGCGACACAACGCGCCGTTGCCGGATGCAGAAGGAAATGATCCGCCATGGCTAGTTCGCCTCCGGGTTGTCGGGCGTGTTGATGGAGCCTGCCGTCACGTCGCTCTCCTCTGCACTTTTCTCAATGACGGAGCGCACGAGGTTGTCGACCGTGAGGAATGCCTCCGCGAGCACCTTGGAGAGCTTGGCGATCTGGTGGCGACGGTTGTCGGGCGTCTCGCCCGGCAGGAGCGGCGATGCGTTCAGGTCGGCGAGCTTGAGAATGCGCTCGCTGTGATCGCGAGCGACGTCCAGCGCAGCAGCGAACACCTGACCGGCTGACACGAGGTGGATGTTGAACGTCGGCATGGCTACACACTCCTCAAGAATTTGTAATCGGCTCCGGTGTGCACTTCGCGCCCGTGTTCGCGATTCGCGAAAACGAGCGTCATGTGGGCGAGCGGACCAGTGCCCACGGAGGTCACGACAGCGCGCTCTCCGCTCTTGCCGATGTCGCAGTTGCGAGTCAGCTCCACTACTTCGTTGAGCCGCCTCATGACTTGCTCAGCTCCTTGAGCGCCTTGTCAGCAAGGCACTTCGCCTTGGCGATGGTGGCTTCCACTGCGCTCTGGTCCTTGTGGCAGCAGTGGTAGCGGGCGCATTCGCACTCACACTCGCAGGCGTTCGGCACGAGCACGACACCATTCATGTGTCGGTTGTCGCGCTGTGCTCGCCAACCGATCATGATCGGATTGTGCGGGTTCTGGTATCCACCACACCAAACGTCCACCCGAGCGATCTCTTTGCCCATGCCATTCTGGCGGACGTAGTTCGGTGGATGACTGGCGTCCTTGTCCCAGTCAGTGGTGAGCTTCGCGAGTGCCTCGCGTTGCATCGTGATCGTTGTCTTCGTCATGGTTCATGGTCTCCGGTTCAGGGTTGATGAGAAGGAGCATAAGCCTTCCGGTTGACGTTGTCAACAGGAAAGATTGTACCACCACTACTCGGGTTTTGACTTCACCGGGTACAGACCCAGATCGAACTTCGCGAACTCCTCTAGTTCCGGCATCTCGTAGTAGCCACCGCACCACGTGAGCGGGTCGTTGACGAACCGCATGCGTGCACGACCTGGGTCCTCGATCGGTGTCCATCCGATCGTGTACTCCTCACCCGGAGCGAAGGGTGCTGCACCTTCGTCCTGGCGTTCCTCAAGCCACACTTCCGCTAGCTCTTGCAGATCCTGCCACACGGGATCCACCCCTGCGCACTGCGTCGGCATGGTGAGGCCATACCGCGCTGGGTCTATGTGGAATGCGTAGTGGTTGCCACCATGACACGAGGTCAGAACGATGCACGGCATGGCTACCGTCCCTCCTCGTTGAGCGGGCGATCCTCGACGCGGATGATGGTGTACTCGCCGTACCCACCGCTCAGCGAGAAGGCGCACCGCGAAGACTCGCCGATCTCCAGCGAGAGCGGAGGCTTCTGTCCGACGAGAGGCTTCGCATACGCGCGAACGTATGCATTGTCCTCGCTGACAGGACCGCCGAGAACATCTTCGCCATCCTTGCGATCGTAGATCTTGAAGTAGCGTTTCATGGTTATCCCTCCTCCTTGATGAACCCACGCTCACGCAGGAAGCAGTCGTGCGCGGCGCGGTAGAACTCGTGACGTGCGCAGCGGACCTCGTTGACCAGAGTGCGGATGCGCTCGTGGTCATCATGGTTGAGGCGTGCGACGTTGATGGCTTCGAGCAGGCGCGCAGCCTTCTCGATTTCCTTGCTGGCGTCGTCATACGCGGTCATCTGGTCTGGCTTGATGCTCATGATTCCTCCGGTTGGTTCTGATACTGGTTCCACCACTCCTCGAATAGTTCGCGGGAGATCTTGCCTCCCGTCACGAGCCACTTCGAGAAGTGACCGTCCACGCCGAGGCGCGTGAACATCGCTTCGTTCGATTCCTCGACCGGAACGAGCGCCGCCACCAGTACAGCGTATTGCTCCTCGTACCCCGGCCCGATGGCATGGTGTGACCAGCGATGTCCCACGAGGTGGATCGTCACGTAGTGCATGCTGGTGCGGGCCTTCTCACGCACCTCCTCTGGAAGTCCAGCGAGGAGAGAACTGTCGAGGTCGCGCTCGTGCAGGACGACGAGGAACTCCCACCCTGCACGCCACGTCGGGAGCGCGGTCCAATCGCGCTTGACTCGACGATCAGCCGACGGGTTCTCGACGTCGCGTTCGAGCTTGTAGGTTCCCGGCTTGATGGTCATGGTTTACTCATCACCGTCGTACAGGCCGGTGCGCGTGTCGATCTGCGCGGGCTTGCCCGGGTTGGCGACGAAGAACGCGCCAAGCTCACCGAGCGTGCGGAAGTACGGCAGGTTCTCACCCGCGCGCGAGTCGTAGCGGTCCTTTTCGTAGACTCGCAGCCCGCCGTGACGCGCCAGCACGTTGATGGTGCTGTCGCTTCCGGTCTTCGCTTCCGCGTTGCTGTTCCACACGATCCAGACGAGAGCTTGTTTGGTCTTACGCTGTGCATTCGACATGATTCAGGATCTCCGTTCAGGGTTGATGGTTCGATCGTTCTAGCCAGCCGGGCGGTCCACGTTGGACCGACAAGCTAGATGGAACGCGCGACCTGTTACACGCACGCGAAGAACGCGTCGCGAGCTTCGAGGTGTTCGATCGTGGAGATCCCGTGCGCTTCCAGCTGCGCCAGGGACAGCAGAATGGCGAGCGCGTTGCGGAGGTCACCACTCAAGATGCTCGCGAGTGCTCGCATGGCTTGCTCTCGCGACTGCGCCTTCCACTCCTCGCGCTCCTTCTTCGTCCATCGGATCTTCGTGATGTGCGTGCGGTCGCTCGACTTGTAGAAGCGAGCGGCGACTCGGTTGCGCGTCCTCATGATCCACCCTCTTTTGGTTGCGGCCAGCCCTTTGGCAAATCGAACACGTGATCACATCCACCGCATTCGACGACGTGGCCATCACGCGGGAAGGTAGGAAACCAACCGTTGCGCGTGGGAGCCCAACGCACGTCTGCATGCAGGATGTTCAGCATCGTCGTGCTCTTGCACTTCGGACACTTCACCGAGACCTTCACGAGCGCACTTCCCATGCCGCTTCGAGCGCCACGTGGTGCTTCGCGTCCACGTGCTCCTTCATCGCGTCGAGCGTCGACTTGTCGGAGCCGATGAAGCCCCAACACGAATCGTCATCACCATCATGGACCTTCGCGTTGCACTCGTTGCAAAGGTGCGTGCTCTCGATGACGTAGCCCCACACGTTGCCTTCGAGGTAGTCGCTGTACTCAGCGACTTCGCTCTTGAGCGTGCGCTCCGCGCTCGCGCGGATCTCGGCGGTGATCTCCGCGTCCGCTGCGAGCATGTGACATTCGCGGATCTTGTCAGGCGTCGCCACGATCCAGCCGACGCGACCGGAATCCCAGCGATCACCGTAGTCGCCCGTGCTCATGGAGAGCCCGCCGTGGTCCATGAGGTACAGCGGGAGGACGACGGAACCTTCCGGCACGTTGTCCGCGTCGTCGTGCCACTCCTGCGGATCGCACTTGGGCTGCGCGTCACCGAGCCTGTAGCCTCGGTGCCACGTTGCCATCACGCCGAGGTTGTCGTTCTCGCGTGGCGACTGGGCATCGGTGTCCTGTTTGACTGTGATGGTGATCATGGCGTCACCTCCGTGGTGTTGGCGGGACACTTCCCGGTGAGTTGAGAGATCGCGATATAGATTCCGAATGCGTCGCCAACGCTGCGAGCGTAGGCGAGAGCATTGGAGACGATCTTGCGCTCGGCGGCGGTGGTCGGATGCTTGATGAAGCAATGACAGGGCATGGTTCAAGATTCCTTTCAGGGTTGAGTAGCGAGTATTGACCAACGCGTGTGGCATCACGCGTTCGTCGAGCCTCTGAGATCATGCGTCGAGATAGCTCGCTTCCGCGTACGACTGCCAGTCGTGCCACGCGAGCGTGATCAGCTTGCTCGTGCCGAGCGCATGATCGCACACGTAGACGTGATCCTTGTTCCGTCCGGCGATACGAACGGTGAGCATGATGTCGCGCTCGATCGTGCCGTTCACCTGGAACGTGCAGACGAGACCGCTCGCGACCATGCGCGAGAGCATGGTTACTTCACTCATGTCACTTGTGCCCCTTCATGGTCGGCGGGCAGTGTTCGGCCTTGGATGCCTCGAACACAACACCAGCGCGGTCAAACAGCTCGTCGATGTCAGCGGGCTCCAAGTCCATCGACTCGCAGAGAGCGCCGATGTCGAGCTTGTCCTGCGTCGCCATGATCTCCGAGAGCAGCCGCGCGAACTGGATGAGGT